>JAESGW010000222.1_pt1 | contig 97926 bp, 99 predicted proteins | sample 9269791 | NCBI WGS metagenome assembly JAESGW01 (sample SAMN16773120, study PRJNA677053) | algae metagenome | isolation source: Aphanocapsa lilacina HA4352-LM1 and co-occurring heterotrophs from near cave... | place: USA: Maniniholo cave, near Haena, Kauai, HI | collected 2009-07-28 | reverse complement strand
GCTCTGCCGGAGCTTTCTCCGGCACCGATTTCTGTCTCATCTGCGCTCCTGAATGGCTGCGATGATCCAGAAATCCTCCCTTCCCAAAAACCCCTAAACGGTCTCAAGGGCGCTGATGGCGGACAGCGCAGCGCCAGCATCTAGCGTCGTGCGGCTTCCCGATCCGCCGCATCGAATCCGCGCAGGGTAGTCGAGCCGACGACGAGCCCGAGCAACATGGCGCCGACGACAAGGCCGAAGCCGCCGATGAACTGCCGCATCAGCGGGGCACGGCGCAGGCCGGCAGCGGTTCGTTGCAAGCGGGCGATCATGCAGGCACCTCTAGGACGCGAAGCGCGGGAACGACCGTGCTCAACGCCTCGTCGAAAGCGGCCACGAGCATGTCGATCTCGGCCTCGGTGATGGTGAAGGGTGGGCTGATCTGAATGTGGTCGCCATCCTTGCCGAAATTGGCGCGCGCGATCCCCGCCGCGACGAGGACACCATTCTCGCGCATATGGCCTACAATGCGCCGGGTCAGTTGGGCTTCCGGCGGAAACGGCTGGCGCGATGCCCGGTCCTGCACGAATTCGACGCCCTGAAGCAGACCGCGCCCCCTGATCTGACCGATGACGTCATGCCGCTCCGCCAGCGCGCGCAATCGCGTGTTCAGATAGCCCCCGATCATCGCCGCGCGCGTGAAGAGCCCCTCCTTGAGCATGATGTCGTGGACCTGCAATCCGACGAAACAGGCTGCAGGAGTGCCGCTATAGGTCAAGCCATGGATGAAGGCGTTCTCGGCGGCGCCGAAGACATCGCGGATTTTCTGCGAGACCACCATCGCGCCGAGCGGGGCGTAACCGCTGCCGATCGCCTTGCCCATGGTGATAATGTCGGGCTCGGTCTCCCAGGCCTGGATCGCGAAGGGGCTGCCGGCTCGGCCATAGCCGCAGAGCACCTCGTCGGCGACGAAGAGCACATCGTAGCGGTCGCAGATCTCGCGGATGCGCGGATAATATCTCGGATGCGGCGTCAGCCCGGACACGGTTGTACCGACGATCGGCTCGGCGAAGAAGGCGGCGACGGTGTCGGGCCCTTCCAGCAGGATCGCGCGCTCCAGCTCGTCGGCGCAGGCGAGGCTGTATTCCTCCGGGTCCCTGTCGCCACGCTCGCGATAGTCGTAGGGCGGCGCGATATGGGGCACGTCGAGCAGGAGCGGCGCGTAGATCTCGCGCCAGCTGGTCCGGCCCGAGAGCGAGAGCGTCGCCAGGGTGACGCCGTGATAGCTCTGCCAGCGTGAGATCGCCTTGTATTTCTGCGGCCGGCCCCGCTCGACATGGTACTGGCGCGCCAGCTTCCAGGCGGATTCGTTCGCCTCGGAGCCGCCGGAGACGAAGTAGACGCCGGCCATGTTCGCCGGCGCGATCGCCAGAATCCGCTCGGCGAGCTGTTCCTGCCAAGGGTGGGTGAAGGTCGCGTTGTAGACGAAGGTGACGCGATCGCCTTCTCGAGCCAGCGCATCCCAGATCTCGCTGCGGCCATGACCGATGCCGACGACGCCGGCGCTGGCCGAACCGTCGAGAAAACGGCGCCCGGTCGAATCCTCGAGGAAGCACCCCTGCCCCCGCACGATCGTCGGCGGGGCCGTTTTCACGTCGCGATAGAAGACCGCCGAGTGGTTACGCATGGGCGTCGATCTCCTGGACGAGATGCCCGCCACCGAGATCGCGCCATGTGCGCAGCGGCGGCTTGAAATCGGGTGGACGGATGGGGCTGGGAAGGTCCTCGACGGAGCGAGGCGCGCGCTCGCGCCGGCGCGCCGGATCGGGTACCGGAACCGCTGCCAGGAGCTTGCGCGTATAGGGGTGCTGCGGATTGCCGATCACGGCCGGTCGCGGGCCGATCTCGACGATCTCGCCGAGATACATCACCGCGACGCGATGGCTGATCCGCTCCACGCTCGCCATGTCGTGCGAGATGAAGAGATAGGACATGCCGAACTCGTCCTGCAGGTCGAGCAGGAGGTTGAGGATCTGCGCCTTGACCGAAACGTCGAGTGCCGAGACGGCCTCGTCGGCGACGATCAGCTTCGGCTCGAGCGCGAGCGCCCGGGCGATGCAGACCCGCTGGCGCTGGCCGCCGGAAAACTCGTGCGGCAGGCGCTGCCCGGCATCCGCCGGCAAGCCCACACGTTCGAGCAGCCGGCTTGCCCGGTTCGCCGCCTCGCTCCTGCCGGCCAGGCCATGCACGACGATGGGCTCGGCGATGGCCTGCCCGACCGGGAGACGCGGGTTGAGGCTGGCATAGGGGTCCTGGAAGATCACCTGCATCCGGCGGCGCATCGCGGAGAGGCCCGCCGACCCCATCGCAAGAACGTCCTCGCCGTCGAAGCTGACCGAGCCGCAGAAGGGCTCGGTCAGGCGCAGGATCGAGCGGCCGAGCGTGGACTTGCCGCAGCCGGACTCGCCGACGATCGAGAGCGTCTCGCCGGAAGCAAGCGCAAAGGAGACATTCTCCACCGCATGGACGCGCCCGCGCACGCCGCCGAACCAGCCGCCGCGGATGGAAAAACGGGTGACGAGCCCCTCGACGCTCAGCAGCGGCGGCGCATCGACGCGTGACGGGGCCTCGCGCCGGGCGATCGGAGGGCTCGGCTCCTGGTCGCCGAGCAGCGAGAAACGGCGTGGAGCCGGCTCGTTTTGCATCGAGCCCAGCGTCGGCACCGCGCTGAGCAGGCGCCGGGTATAGAGTTCCGCGGGGGCAGCGAACAGCGCGGTCGTCGTCGCCTCCTCGACCTTCCTGCCGTTCAGCATGACGAGAACGCGGTCGGCCGTTTCCGCGACGACGCCCATATCGTGCGTGATGAAGATGACCGACATGCCGGTCTCGTCCTGGAGCGAACGGATCAGCTCGAGGATTTGCGCCTGCACGGTAACGTCGAGCGCCGTCGTCGGTTCGTCGGCGATCAGGATGCGCGGGCGGCAGGCCAGAGCCATGGCGATCATGACGCGCTGGCGCATGCCACCCGACAGACGGTGCGGATATTCGTCCAGCCGTTCCCTGGCGGCTGGAATGCGGACGCGATCCAGCAGCGCCAGCGCCTCCGTCCGGGCCGCCCGGGCATCGAGCGGCTGATGACAGCGGATCGCCTCGACCAGTTGCTCGGCCACGGTGAGGACCGGGTTGAGGCTGGTCATCGGCTCTTGGAAGATCATCGCGATCTCGTTGCCGCGGACCGCGCACATCTCGTCTTCGGAGAGGCTCAACAGGTCGCGGCCGGCCAGCACGGCACGACCCTCGACGCGGCTGTTCGCGGCCGGCAGGAGCTTTAGCAGCGAGAGCGCCGTCACGCTCTTGCCGGAGCCGGATTCGCCGACGATGGCCAGCGTCTCGCGCTCGCCGAGGTCGAAGGACAGCCGGTCGACGACGCTCGACCAGCCACGCTCGCCGCGGAAGGCGACGGTGAGATCGGAGATGGAAAGAAGCGGGACTGCGTCCATCTCAGATCTCGTTCTTCAGCTTGGGATCGACCGCGTCGCGAAGCCCGTCGCCGAGCAGGTTCAGCCCGAAGATGACGATCAGGATCGCGACGCTCGGCACCACCGCGAGCCAGGCGCTGTCGAGGATGTTCTCGAAACCGGAGCGGATCATGCCGCCCCAGGTCGGCGTCGGCGGCTTGATGCCGAGCCCGATGAAGGCGAGCGAAGCCTCCGTCCGGATGGCGTTGGCGAGCCAGAGCGAGCCGACCACCAGGATTTCGGCCATGATGTTGGGCAGGACATGCAGCGCCAGGATGCGCAGGTCGGAGAAGCCGAGCGCCCGGCAAGCATCGACGAATTCGCGCTGGCGCAGCGCGATGGTCGGGGCCCGCGCAACCCGGGCGAAGGCCGGCAGCGAGGTCAGCGCGATGGCCAGCACGATGTTGATCGTCGAGGGCCCGAGCATGGCAACGATGATCAGTCCGAGGATCAAGGCCGGAAATGCCAGCAGCATGTCCATGACCTGCATGACGAAGGCGTCGAAGCGGCCGCCATACCAGCCGGCGAGGATGCCGATCAGGCTGCCGCCGGCCATGGCGAGCGCCGTCGAGGTCAGGCCGATCAAGAGCGAAATGCGCGCGCCGTAGAGCAGCCTCGCCCAGATGTCGCGGCCGTATTCGTCGGTGCCGAACAGGTTCTGCGCCGAGGGACCGGCGAGCTGGCGCAGCGTATCCTGCGCTGTGGGATCGTGGCTGGTCAGCAGCGGCGCCAGCAGCGCGCCGGCAAGGACGATCAGGACCAGGGCGAGCCCGACCCAGGTCGTCTTGTTCGCGTTGAAGGCGCGCAGCAGCCGGTTGCCGGCCGCCGGAGGGGAGATCGGAGCCGCGCCGCTCATTGCAGCTTCACCCGCGGATCGACCAGGCCATAGGCCATGTCGGTCAGCACGTTCACGAAGACGACGATCAGCGTGTAGATCACCATCAGCCCCTGCAGCATCGTGTAGTCGCGCTGGTTGAGCGCACCGACGATGAGCTTGCCGAGGCCCGGCCGGTTGAAGACGATTTCGGTCAGCACGGAATTGCCGATCTGTGTCGAGAGGAAGAGGCCGATCACGGTGATGATCGGAATGAGCGCATTGCGCAGCGCATGCCGCCGCACGACACGCCGCCAGGGCAGGCCCTTGGCGCGGGCCGTGCGGACATAGTCGTCCTGAAGCACCTCGAGCATGGCCGAACGGGTGACGCGGGTGATGTAGGCCGCCATGATCAGGCCCAGGCTGATGGCCGGAAGCGTCAGCGACTGGAACCAGGCGCCAATGCCACCCGTCTTCGCGCTGATGACCGGGAACCACGGAAACTGGATCGCGAAGACCAGCATCAGGATCACCGCCGAGACGAAGGCCGGGAAGGACAGCCCGAACAGCGACCCGATGCGGATCACATAATCAACCGCGGCATTGCGGTGGACCGCCGCGCTCACGCCAAGCGGAATGCCGACGATGGCGCCCAGCGCGAGCGAGATCAGCGTCAGCTCGAGCGTCCAGGGCAGGACCGCCACGATCTCGGCGATCACCGGACGGCCGGTGACCATCGAGGCCCCCCAGTCGCCGGTGACGGCACCGGACAGGAAGCGGACGTATTGCAGCCAGATCGGATCATCGAGCCCAAGGCGGGCACGGATCACCTGCAGGGCTTCCTGGCTGGCGAAATCGCCGAGGATCACCTGTGCGGGGTCGCCGGGAAGCACCCGCACGATGAAGAAGATCAGGGTGAGTACGGTGAGCCCGGTCAGGACCGCGAGCAGGGCCCGGCCGATCAGATAGCGCAGCATGTCGTTTCAGGTTTCGCTGTAAGGGATGCGGCCGCCGCCCAGCGCGGGCGCGGCGGCCGGCATCTCACTTCGTGAAGCGGGCTTTTTCGGTCAGATGCGGCATCAGATTGAGCGACCCTTTCATCGGGTAGCCGAAATCGAGCGCATCCTTCCAGGCCCAGACAACGAGCTGCTCGGAGAACGGAACCGCGCAGACCTGCTTGACGAGTTTCTCCTGAGCCGTCTGCCAGAGCAGCTTCTGCTTCGCAGGGTCGGTCTCGGACTTGGCCGCGTCGATCTCGGCGTCGGCGACATCACAATGCGTGAAGTTCGTCACCGCGGTCGGCATTCCGACGGTCGAGCGCGAATGGAAGAACTGGCTCAGATAGACATCGGCGACGGGAAAGCGTGCCGCCTGATAGAGCACGATCTGCGACAGGTTCTTGCGGATATTGGCGTGGTAGGTCGGATGATCGACCGGCTCGATGTCGAGCTCGATGCCGGCCTGCTTGAGCTGGGCCTGCGCCGCCTCCATCAGGCGCAGCAGGACCGGCAGGGTCGACTGAACCACCTTCAGCTTCACGCCGTTGGGATAGCCGGCCTCCTTCAGCAGTGCCTTCGCCTTGTCGAGGTCGTAGGCCGGCAAGCCGACATCGACGACACCGAGATTGCCGTTGGGTACCACCGAAATCGCTTCGCGCGAGACCTTGTCGCCGGTGAACTGCACGAGCGCCTTGCGGTTGAGCGCGTAGGCTATGGCCTGGCGGACGCGGATGTCGTCGAGCGGCTTCGATTTGGTGTTGAGGTAGAGGCTGTTGAGCTCGGCCGGCTCCATCGCGACCACGACCGCGCCGGGCACGTCCTTCGTGCGCTCGACCCATTGGTTGTTCTGGCGTCCGAAGACCATGTCGACTTCGCCCGAGCGGAAGGCGAGATCGCGCGTCGCATCTGAAGGGATGTAGCGATAGGTGATCGTTGCGATCTGCGGTGCGCCGCGGAAGTAAGTCGGATTGGCGGCGAGCTTGACGAATTGCTGCGGCTGATACTCGACGAAGGCGAAGGGGCCGGTTCCGATCGGCTTACGGGCGAAGCCCTCGCCGAATTCGACGGCGGCTTTTTTGCAGACCATCAGCCCGCCGTGATAATTGGAGACCAGACCGAGCAGGCTCGGGATCGGGCTCTTCAGCGTGACCTTGAGCGTCCGGGCATCGACCGCCTCGACCTTGGACAATGCGCTGAAATCCCCGGCGAAGGCCGAGGTTTCCTTGGCCGCCGCCCGGGTCAGCGAATAGGCGGCGTCCTCGGCCGTGAACGGCCCGTAGCCGCCATGGCATTGCACGCCGTCGCGGATCTTGAAGATCCATTCCGTGCCGTCGGCATTGGACGTCCAGCTTTCGGCGAGATCCGGTTCGATGAATTCTGGGCTTGCCTCGCCCGGCCTGATCCTGACGAGCGCGTTGAAGACCCAGTTGAGCACGCCCTTGTCGGCACCGGCCGAGGCCTGGTGCGGGTCGAGCTTGCCGGCATCCGTCTGGGAGGTGGCGACGACGAGGTCGCGCTTCTGCGCCGATGCGGCCAGCGGTGACAGCACCAGCCCCGCGACGGCGGCGGCCAGAATGATCCTGGTGGTTTTCATGCAAGTCCCCTCTTTGTTTTTATGGGTCGAGTTCAGGCTGCCGGATCGAACGCGTCCATGAAGACCGCCCCCTGATCGGGCAGCGCGATCAGCTTGCGATAGGCTTCGTTCAGCGCGCCGAAGGCTGGGCCGGGCTTGCCCGCACCGATGGGCCGGCCATCCACCTTCGTCACCGGCAGCAATCCGCCGGCCGTGCTGCAGATCATCACCTCGTCGGCGACATAGGCGTCGTAAAGATCGAGATCCGCCTCGACCGGGTTGAAGCCCAGATCCGAAGCCAGTTCCATGACGGCGTCCCGAGTGATACCGCGCAGGATATCGCGCCGCGGGGTGCGCAGAACGCCGTCCTTCAGGACGAGAACGTTGCAGCCCGTCGCTTCGCAGAGCTGCCCGTTGAGGTCGAGCAGCAGCGCCTCGTCGGCGCCGGCATTCTTGGCCTCGATCTTGGCGAGCACGAGATTGAGATAGTTCAGGCTCTTGATCTGCGGCGACAGCACCTGGCCGGAGGGACGGCGCACCGCCACGGTCTTGAGACTGACGCCGGTGCTGGCCCGCTGGGCGCTGACGCGTTCGATATAGGGCTGCACGATGACGATGAAATTCGGGTGGCAACTGGCAGGATCCATCAACGGCCTGCCGTTTTCGCCACGGGTAATCAGCCATTTGATATAGGCTTGCGGATGGGCGTTACGGCGCGCCGCCTCGATCACCACCGCGCGCATCTCTTCGCGCGGGATCGGTGATTCCAGCGCGATCGCCGCCATCGAGCGGAAGCTGCGCTCGATATGCTCGTCGAGCCGGAAGATGCGGCCGCCCCAGCCGAAGACGGTGTCGAAGACGCCATCGCCATAGAGCAGCGCGTGGTCGAGGACCGAGATGCGCGCCTGCGACTGCGCGACGAACTCACCGTTGACATAGAAGATAGGCTCGCGCTCCGGCATCTCGCTCACAACGCACTCCAAAGTTCCATTTATGTAGATATTGATTTATAGAAACGGAACCTCTGTCAAGCGGCGCGATCAGTGATAATCGCCATTTCATGATGATTGCATCACGCTTTCGGAGGCGCTAGGTGATGACCATGACCAATTTGACCGCAGCGGATCCCATAAAAATGGGACATCACGGCGACGCGCCAGGCGAGCACCGAAACATCGCGCGGGTGACGGCGATCGTCGAGGCGCTGGCGGCCTCGTCCCAGGCGGGCCTGCGGCTTGTCGACATCGTCGAGCAGACCGGCCTGGGCAAAACGACGGCCCACCGGCTCTTGTCCGGCTTGTCGGCCGCCGGGCTCGTCGAGCAAGACGACGAGACGGCGCGCTTCTATGTCGGGTCGCGGATCTTGAGCTGGGCGACGGCAGCGCGGGACCGCTTCAGCTTCGCCCGGCTCGCGGAGCCGGCACTCGAACGCATCGCCCAGCAGACGCAGGACACCATCTATCTGGTGGCGAGGGCCGGCAGCAAGATCGTCTGCCTCGATTCGCGCGAAGGCAGCTTTCCGATCAAGGTCCTCACGCTGGCGGTGGGGGACCGCCGGCCGCTCGGCATCGGCGCCGGCAGCCTGTCGATCCTGGCGGCGCTGGCCGATGACGAGATCGACCGCCTGTTCGAGGTCAACCGGGCGGAACTGGCGAGCTATCCGTTCGACGAGGTCCGCCTGCGCCAGATGATCCGTGAGGCACGCCGAAACGGCTATGCCTACAACAACACCCATGTTCTGCCGGGCCTGGAGAACGTGACCGACATGGCCGGGATCGGGGTGCCGATTTGCCGGCGCGACGGAACGCCGGTCGCCGCCCTCCATCTGACCGCGATCACTCCGCGGCTCGACGGAGCACGGCGCGAGAACGTCGTGGCCGGGCTGCTCAAGGAGGCCGGCGACATCGAGAAGCTTTTCGAGGCCGCGCTGGAATTCGCGCCGGTCGTGGGGCGTCGCGCGGTCCGCAGGTAGGCGCCCGCACGAGCATCGAGCCCGGCGTCAGCATCGCAGACGGCGCGAGCCGCCCGACAGCGGCGGGCGTGCCTGAGCTGAATCGCCAAATTCGGCTACGAGCAGATCATGAACTTGCGGCCGCTTTCGCCTGCGCGGCATCCGGAAAGGCTGGCAAGGTGCTGCTTCAGCCCGGATGATCGGTGCTCCAGCGGGTGAGCAGGTCGAAGGCGGGCATGCCCTCGCTCGCGCCGAGCCGTCGCGCGGTCTCGTTGAAGCGCGAGATCACGCCGTCGCGGAAGCTCGACCTTGCCTCGCCGATCCGGGCCGAATACGCCGCGACCGTAAAGGCGGCGATACCGCGGGCATCCAGTGCCGGGAGGCGCGTGATCCCAGCCTCGTCCCTGCCGATGCCGGCATCGTTGAATACGGCGGCGAAGGCGTCGGCCTTCAGGGCCTTGCGCGGATCGCCGCCGATCAGCCCGCCATGCGAGCCGGTGACGATGATGGCGCCGCGATCGCGCTCGGCGTCGACCAGCGCCGCCGAGTCGGCGAGCACGATCCGTCGCGCACCTGGCGCGACCGGACACTCCCCGCACGCCTCCTCCGGCTTGTCCGGCTTCGTGACCTTCAAGGGCGCCTTCGCCAGCAACGCGCTCGCCTCGGCGCAGCTCATCCCGATCGCGACGCCGCAGGCCGACGCGACTGCGTTGCAACAGCCGATCAGGCCGCGGGCCAGCATGTCCTCGGCATCGCCGATGCGGCAACCGGCATGCGAGACCGCCGCCGCGGCGACGCCTAAGCCCTCCAGCAAGGGCAGCGAGCCGATGCCGGCCTCGTCCAGCCCGATGCCGGCATCGTTGAAGATCACCGCCCGGACGCCGGCCAGCAGCGCCAGTGTGCCGGGATATCGCCCGCCATGCGAGCCGCAGATCAGCACATGGCCACGCGCCTCGGGCGGCAGGATCGTCGCTGTCGAGGCAAGTATATGATTCATCGGCGGGATTCCGGTCTCGGCGGCGCTTGTCAAAATCTGGCTCAGATATTTGTTCCGAAAAATAGCTATTGCAATAGCCAAAAAACGGAATAGATAGCGAGCACTGCACAGGCCCGGGAGTGAAGCCCATGCACGATCCCTCCGTGAAAATGGTCGAGCGCATCGCCGCGGTGCTGCGCCTGCTGTCGTCGACGGACGATCGCGGTGTGCCGCTGGCCGATATCTGCGAGACGCTGGAGCTCAAGAAGACTACCGCGCACCGGATTCTCGCCGCGCTCGTCGAATCCGGCCTGCTTTTCCAGGATGTGGTGACGCGCAACTACCGGCTCGGCTTCGCCGCGGCCGCGATGGGCCGCAGCGCCTTCGAGCAGGACATTGCTGGCATCGCGCGGCCGTTCCTGCTGCGCCTCGCGTCCGAAAGCGGCGACACCGCTTTCGCCTCGGCGCTGGAGGGGTCGGCGGCGATCTGCGTGGCCCGCGAGGTCGGCGAGTTCCCGATCCGGACCTTGACCCTGTCGGTCGGCGACCGTCGCCCGCTCGGCGTCGGGGCCGGCAGCCTCGCCCTGCTCGCGGCGCTGCCCGACGCCGTCGTCGCGCGCACGCTGCAGCGCAATCAGGGCTGGCTGCGCGACTTTCAGGGCTTCGAGCCCGCGACCCTGCACAAGCTCGTCGCCGACACGCGCCAGCGCGGCTTTGCCCTCAACGAGGGTCGGATCGTGCCGGGCATGAACGCGGTTGCGGTCGCCGTCCTCGATGAGGCCGGCGAGCCGCTCGCGGCGCTCAGCCTCGCCGCGATCCGCGACCGGATGGAGGCGGGCCGCATCGAGCAGCTCGCCGGCTTGCTGCGCGGCGAGGCGGCGCTCATGGCCGGGCAGTTGGCGCGGCCACGGCTGGCGGCCGAATAGCGAAATCCTGCAGAGCGGCAGGCGCCGCGTGGAGTTATGATGAGCGACAACGAGATAAGCGGCGGCGAAGCTATCGCGCGCATGATCAAGGCCTTCGACGGCGGCCCAATGTTCGGCATGGGCGGCTTCCAGCTGCTGCCGTTCTACGATGCCGCGCGCCGGCTTGGCCTCAAGCATCACCTGATCAATGACGAGCGCGCCGGCATCTTCGCGGCGGATGCCTATGCCAAGGTCAGCGGCCGCGTCGGCTTGGTCGACGCGACGCTCGGACCAGGCGCGACCAATCTCGTCACCGGGCTGGTCGAGGCGCTGAACGCCGGCACGCCGATGGTCGCCATCGTCGGCGACAGCCATCGCGACCATTCCTGGAAGAACATGACGCAGGAGAGCCGCCAGCTCGACATCCTGCGCCCGGCCTGCAAGGAGGTCATCCGCATCGAGATGATCCAGCGCATCCCGGAGCTGATGCGCCGCGCCTTCGCCATCGCCACCACCGGCCGGCCGGGGCCGGTCGTGGTCGATGTGCCCGAAGACATCTGCCACGGCAGCTATGGCTTCGACGAGGCAGATTTTGCCGTCAACCCGGCCCATGGCGCCGCGCCCGCGCTGCGCTGCCGGCCGGATGCTGCTTCGCTCGCCAAGGCGGCCGAGCTGCTCAAGGGCGCCTCGCGCCCGATCATCCTTGCCGGCGGCGGCGTGCATCTCTCGGGTGCCGCCCAGGCGCTGAGCGATTTTGCCGGCGCGCTCAATGTTCCCGTCGCCCATACGCTGACCGGCAAGGGCGCGATCGCCTGCAGCGACCCGCTCAGCGCCGGCCTGTTCGGCCGCTATGACCGCATCGCCAACAAGCTGATCGAGCAGGCCGATCTCGTCCTCGCCGTCGGCTGCAAGCTCGGAGAGATCGCGACCAAGCGCTTCACCGTGCCGGAGAAGGGCAAGCGCCTGATCCATCTCGACATCGTCGCCGAGGAGTTCGGCCGCACATTCGAGCCGGAACTCGCGCTCTGGGGCGATGCCCGCGAGGGGCTCGCCGACCTGCTCGCCGCGCTTGGTGGCGAGGCGCGAACGGTCAGGGAGAGGCTCGCTGGCTATGCCGCCGAGATCCCCCAGCTCATGGCGGAATGGCGCAAGGGCGTGGCCGAGAAGCTTAATTCGGACGAGGTGCCCGTCAGCATGGCGCGATTGATGACTGAGATCAACGCGGCGCTGCCGGCCGATGGCTACCTCATCGCGGATGGCGGCTTCGCAGCGCACTGGGGCGGCCTGCTGTTCGACACCAAGCAGCCGGGCCGCTGCTTTGTGCCCGATCGCGGCTTCGCCTCGATCGGCTATGGCCTGCCCGGCGCGATGGGGGTAGCCATGGCCGCACCCGGCAGAGCAGTGCTGAGCCTGACCGGCGATGGCGGCTTCAACATGATGCTAGGCGAAATCGAGACGGCGCGCCGGCTCGGCCTGAGCTTCACGGTGATCGTCGTCAACAATGCCGCCTCCGGCTATGTGAAGGCGCTCCAGCACCTTGTCTATGGGCCGGACAGCTATCACGCCTCCGACCTCGCCGAGACGAACTACGCTGTGGCCGCCGAGGCGCTCGGCTGCAACGGCATCCGCGTCGAGACGCCCGATCAGCTGGCGCCGGCGCTTGAGCGGGCCATGTCGCTGAAGGGCCCGACCGTTCTCGACGTCGTCGTCACCCGCGATCCCGCCAAGATGCTGCCCGGCGTCGACAACCGCGCTGCCGCCAAGCTGAAGAAGGGCGACAGGCCAGCTTAAATGCGCTGCAGTCCCCGACGTCCTAGAACCAGCTGCCCTCCCCGGCTGGATGGCGACAGTCGACCATTGTCACGTCGCCTCTTGGCCCGGCAGCACATGCCGGGCCCTTTTTCATTCAGTGAGGCGCAGGAGTAGAGCGTCCTGTCAGCGCGAGCTGCGATCCCTTCTTTATTCGATCCGTCCTTTGTCCGAATCGCGCCCAATCATGCAGAGTGTCAACAGCCGAGATCAAAGAACGGCACTGGTTTTTCTTGGAGCGCGATCCCAAGTCGGTTCAGCGCATCGGTCGTAATCCAAGCGTATGCTCGCGCGACACTTCGATATGGGCGGCGAGGAGTTCGCACGCCTTGTCTGGGTCACGTTTCTCGCATGCGGCCAGGATGTCCAGATGTTCCTGCGCTGCGATCTCCAGGCGCTTCAGCGGCTCGCCGATGTTCACGCGGAAGAGGCGCAGCCGTGCCGCGTTCATGCTGTAGTGCTTGCTGACGATATTGTTGCGCTGGAAGTCGATAAGCCACTTGTGGAAGGCGAAGTCGTCGTCGAGCACGGCCATGCGGGTCGCAAGATCTTGCGGCTTGCGCGCCAGCTTGGCAATCGACTGTTTGACCTTCGCCTCGGCCGCTGACAACTCGTTATCCGAGGCCCCCTCGACCAACCGGCGTAAGGCGCTGAGCTCGAGCAGGGTGCGATAGTCGTAGGCATCGTTGATCGCCTTCGGATTGCCCTCGATGATCTGGATGCCGCGCTGGGCATAGACATTGATCAGCCCTTCGGCCTCCAGCTTCCTGATCGCCTCGCGCACGGGGTTCAGGGTCGCGCCCAGAAGCTCGGTCAGCTCGCGTTGCGAGACGACCTGCCCGGCCCGAAGCTCGCCCGAGAACAGGCGCTCCTTGAGCTGGTCGTAGACATCCGTCCTCAGCATCCCGACCGTCATCGCCAAGCCTCGTTCCATCGCCGTTGAAAACTCCTACTTGACTCACGCTTCAAACTCAACTGAAATGTCAATCATTGTGCAGTAAGATTTGAAAAGCTCGGAATGGCTTGCGACTTCAGGAGCGACACCGTCACGCTCCCCACGCTCGAGATGATGGCCGCGATTGCGGACGCGCCGCTCGGCGATGCGGCGCGTGGCGACGACCCGACCGTCAATGAACTGGAGCGGCGGGCGGCCGAGCTCACCGGCAAGGATGCCGCATTGTTCCTGCCGTCGGGAGCGATGGCGAACCTTTCCGCGGTCATCGCCCATGACTGCCGTGGCGCCGAGTGATCGTCGAAGCCGATGCCCATATCTACAACTCGGAGGGCGGGGGCCTGTCGGTCGTGGCCGGCGCGATCGCCCGGCCGGTGCAGGGCGAATACGGGAAGATGCCGCTCGCGGCCGTCGAGCGCGCCATTCGCGGGCCGGCAGACCTCGCCATTGCGCCGACCCGCCTGATCTGTCTCGAAAACACCCATAACGCCTCGGGCGGCTCGGTCCTGCCGCTCGACTACATGGCATCGCTAAGGGAGCTCGCCGACCGTCACGGGCTTCCGGTTCATCTCGACGGAGCGCGGCTGTTCAATGCCGGCGCCTGCCTCGAGGTGTCGGTCTCGGCCATCTGCGCCCATGCCAACTCGGCCTGGTTCGCCGTCTGCAAGGGGCTGGGCGGGCCGGTCGGCGCCGTGCTGGTCGGAGACCAGGCCTTCATGACGAAGGCGCGCCGGGCCGCCAAGATGCTCGGCGGCGGCATGCGCCAGGCCGGCCTGATCGCCGCTCCGGCGCTCGTCGCGCTGCGCGACCCCTATCCGCAGCATCGGCGCGATCATGGGCTCGCCCGTGCGCTGGCGGAGGGGCTGGCGGCGATCGACGGCTCGCTGGTCGAGGTCGAGCGCGTCCGGACCAATATCGTCAACTGCTATGTCGATCGTTTCGCCGCCTCGGCCGCCACGATCAACCAGGCGCTGCGCGAGCAGGGCATCCTGGCCATCGCCAAGGGCACGAAGATCCGCTTCGTCACGCATCGTCACATCGACGAGAAGGCCGTCACTGCGGCCATCGCAGCCATGGCAGGCGCCCTCGCCAGCCAGCGGAGGGTCGCATGAGCGCGACGACAGCGTTCAAACGGCAATCGCCGGAATTCTACGCCGGCGACGAGCTGCATGTGGTCAAGCGCGCCATGCTCCAGGAGGCACTCGAGCGCAGCGGCCTCGACGCCTTCCTGTTCTTCAAGGCCGAAGCCGCGCGCTACGCGACCGATTTCTATGTGAAGGGCTTCCGCCCCTTCATGGAGCCCGAATACGTGGTCCTCGTCCCGCGTGGCGGCGAACCCGTCGTGGGCTATATCTCCGGTAGCGACGAGCTGCGGATCCGCTTCAAATCTGACATCGCCGATGCGCGCCGGCTGCCGGCCGTGTCCGGCTGGGCGCCGGTCATCGCCGGCATGCTGGAAGATTACGGCCTCGGCGCCGGGCGCATCGGCACCGACCTGATGCCGTTCATGGTCTATCGCGGCCTGAAGGAGCGCCTGCCGGCGCTCGCCATCGAGGATGCAGGACCGGTCTGGTCGGAGCTGACGGCCGTCAAGCATCCGCTCGAAGTCGCGCTGATCCGCCAGGCCGTGGCCATCGCCGACATCGGCGCGCTCGCGGCGATGCAGGCGGTTCGCCCCGGTATCAGCGAGCACGCTGTCTCGGCCGAGGCGGTCCACGCCATGCGTAGGGCCGGATCCGAGTTCGAGCCGTTCATCCCGCTCGTTGCCTCCGGCTCCAATACCTCGATGTTCGAGCGGGTGGCGACCGAGAAGCGGATCGAATCCTGGGAGCTGGTGATCCTCGACATTGGCGCGGTCTGGCGCGGATATACCGGCGATCTCGGGCGGACCGTGATCTGCGGCGAGCCCGGCGCCGAGCAGCGCGCCATCTACAAGGCGACACGTATTGCGCTGGAGGAAGCCAAGAAGCTGGTGCGACCCGGCGTGAGTTGCCATGCCGTCGACGCGCGCGCCCGCGAGGTCATCGAGGCCGAAGGCTGGGGCCGCTATCTCTATACCGGCAATACCGGGCACCAGCTCGGCTACGGCCTGCACGGCGAGCCGCTGGTCCACCGCGGCGTCGACTTCGAGCTCGTCGAAAACATGGTGATCTGTCTCGAGCCGCGCATCGTGCTGTCGGACCGGCCCGATATCGGCGGCGTGCATCTGGAGGATGTTGTGCTGGTCACCGCCGAGGGCTGCGAGCAGCTCAACACGACGCCGCATGACGAGAAGCTTCTGGCCTGACGAGAGCGGCCAAGGCGAGCCGCCTCACCACAAGAATACAAACGAAGGGGACGACCTCATGAAAAACGAACTTCGGATATCGCGTCGCTCGATTCTGCTCGGCGGGGCGTCCGCCGCCTGCGCGAGCGCGCTGAACGGGCCCGGCCTCGCGCAGGAATTGCCGAGCGGCCCGGTGCAGATCATCGTCGGCTACGGACCGGGTGGAGGCACCGACACGCTCGCGCGGCTGATCGCTCCAGGACTCCAGAAGGTGCTCGGCCGGCCCGTCGTCGTCCAGAACGCTGCCGGCGGCGGCGGACAAGTCGCAGCGACGACCGTTCTGCGCGACGGAAAGGACGGCCTCGTCATCCTGGCGCTGAACGAGCCGGACCTGTTCATGAGCACGATGTTCAACGCGCCGCCATACAAATACGCCGACTTCCAGGTCATCATGGTCGACGTGGTCGATCCGCGGATCATGCTGGTCCAGGCGGATTCCCCGCTCAATTCGCTCGCCGACTTCGTCGCGAAGGCCAAGGCCGAGCCCGGCAAGCTCGCGATCTCGGTGGCCCAGGGCAGCGCCCAGGAACTGCTGGCGAAATGGCTGTTCGCCAAGCTCGGGCTGCAGGTCCGCATCGTCGGCTATAATGGCGGGGCGCAGGCGGTCAACGCCCTGCTGGCGGGCGACGTGATCGCGAATATCGGCGATGATTTCTCCCGCTTCAACCTGCGCTCGAAAACCAAGGCCCTGTTCGTCTGTGCCACCGAAAGAGGACCGCGCTGGCCGGAGGCGCAAAGGCTCGGCGCCGCCCTGTCGCCGTTCGGGGTCACCATGCCATCGGCGGACTTCCTGACGCGCTCGGGCGTCTACGTGGTGCCGGCCGCTTTCAAGGCGAGCAACCCCGGTGGCTACCGGAAGCTGCAGGAGGCCCTGATCGAGGCGCGCAAGGCCCCCGAATTCCAGACCTATGTCGAGAAGAACAAGCTCGCCGACCTCTCGCTCGGCAAGCCCGGCGAGGCGCTCCAGGCGAGCTTCGCGGCCGACTTCGCCGAGATCGAGAAGCTGAAATGACCGTTGGGGCTTCCAATCCGGAGCCGGCCGGCAGTGAAGCGCCGGCGGCCGCCCGCGCGCTCTGGCCGCAATTCGTCGTACCGGCGATCCTGCTGACCGGCTGCGCCTTGTCGCTCTGGGACGCGCTTCGGCTCTCGGCCATGGCGATGGCGTTGCCGCTGGCCCTGATCAGCGTGATCGTGCTGGCGCTCGGGCTGGCGCTGGTCGCTGCCATCCGCGACGGCGGGCCGAGCGCCGCCGAACTGTCCGAGGACGAGCCCGGTCTCGGCCCGGTCCTGCAGCCGACGCCCTGGACTCTCGTCCTGTTGCCATTGGTCCTGGCCTTGGCGGCGGACTTCGTCGGAATGCTGGTCGCATTGGTCGCGCTGGTCTTCTGCGCGCAGCTTCTGCTCGGCAGCCGGAAGCTCGTTCCTGCGCTGGCGATCGCGCTGGCGACGGCGGTGCCGATCTATTTCCTGTTCAAGCATGTCCTCTACGTACGGTTCCCGCCCGGCCTCATCGGCATCGGCTGAAACGTCGCAAGAGCGGAGACCGAAACGTGGAAACGCTCGCGCAAATGCAGCAGGGCTTCGTCAATGCCCTCCAATACCAGGCGCTGCTGATGATGATCGCCGGCACCCTGATCGGGACGATGGCCGGCATCGTTCCCGGCCTTTCATCGGGGATGTCGGTCGCGCTCTTCCTGCCGCTGACCTTCACCATGTCGCCGCTGCACGGGATCGTTTTCCTGATCTCGATCTATGTCGCGGTGGGCTATGGCGGCGCGCTGACCGCGATCCTCCTCAACACGCCGGGGTCGCCCCAGAACGCGGTGACGACGCTCGACGGTTTCGAGCTGACCAAGCAGGGCCGCGCCGCGGAGGCGCTGGGGCTGTCGATCTCCGCCTCGGTCTATGGCGGCATCATCTCCTATGTCGCCATGCTGGTCTCGATCGGCGCGGTCGCGACGATCGCGCTGAAATTCGGCCCGGCCGAGATGTTCCTGATCGCGGTGGCGGGCGTGACCGTTCTGGGTGAAGTGGGTTCGGCCTCGGTCCCCAAGACGATCGCCTCCGGCGTCTTCGGGCTGCTCGTCGGAACCGTCGGCGTCGTGCCGACCGGCGAATGGCGCGCGACCTTCGGCAGCCCCTATCTGGCCGACGGCGTGCCGCTGATCCCGGTGCTGATCGGCATGTTCGTGCTCTCCGAACTCATGCTGATGTCATTCCGCGAATACGTGGTGGACTCGACCATCGCGGTGAAACGCAGCCTTGCCGGTATCTTCAAGGGCTTCCGGCTGCCGCGCTGGACCGTGCCTGCCTTTGCGCGCTCGACAAGCCTCGGCATCGTCATCGGCCTGCTGCCGGCGGCGGGCGGGACGGCAGCGTCCTTCGCCGCCTATTCGCTGGCGCGAAAGACCTCGGCCCGGCCGGAGGAATACGGCAAGGGCAGCGTCGAGGGCGTGATCGCCTCGGAAAGCGCAAACAACGCCTGCTCCGGCGGCGACATCATGACGACGCTCGTCCTCGGCGTGCCGGGCAGCGCGACGACGGGCATCCTGCTCGGCGCGCTGACCATGCACGGGCTGCAGGCAGGGCCGAACTTCGTCGCCCAGCAGGGCGAGTTGGTCTACGGCATTATCGCGGCCGCGATCATCTCGCAGGTGTTCATGGTCGCCGCCGCGGTCTTTGCCGCCTATTCGCTCTCGGGCACGCTGAGCGTCCCGACGCGGGTGCTGGTGCCGATCCTCTTGCTCTGCGCCGTCGTCGGCTCTTATGCCTCGCGCGGTGCGATGTTCGACGTCTATCTCATGCTGGCCTGCGGCGCGCTCGGCTATCTGATGAAGCGGACCGGATACTCGACCGCCGCCTTCGTGATGGGCGTGCTGCTGTCGTCGATCGCCGACAACGAGCTCATCAGGATGTTCCAGCTCTACGGCGACGACTGGTATCTCGCCTTCTTCACCAGGCCCCTCGCGCTGGCGCTTCTGCTGATCATGACCGCCTCCGTCGCTTGGAGCTTCTGGCCCCGCAAGGGCGACTTGGTGCGTGAGTGAAGAGGTTGAAAGGCTACGCTGCGTGCTTGGAATAGCAGGTCATAGTAGTTTCTTGTGCGCAACGATCTTCGCTTGCATCGCAACCTTGCTTACGTCGGCCGCCTGCATCGGACGACTACACGACCGATGCAAGTTACGATCAAATCCAGCCCCTGAAACGGAAACGCGATGCCAAATCGTGATGTTAATCAGTGCATGTCCCGCTGCTGACCGGCGTCTCGAGCCTCCGGAATTGCGCATCGGGCCTGAGCGCCGCTGGCGCGCCATTCAACAATCGATCACAGGAAGGCCGCGACACGTTCGGCAATGATGCCGCGCATCGCGTCCTCTGCTGCCCTTGTCCCTCCTCCTCCAACTCGCTCCGGCAGCGATAAGCGAGGCGCCATGTCCCGCAAGCGCGTGGCCAATTCCGATATCGCTGCCTTGGCCCGGGCAGCCGGCAAATCGATGGTTCGAGCGAGCGTCTGGAAATCCTGACGCGTCAGGCGATCGTCCTTGCCATTGAGTTTCAGGGCCATCCGGTCCCCGGCAAGGCCCGGGAATATACGGGTCATGACCGCATCGTAGAGCGGCGCGAACCTCACGGTCGCGAATCGACGTGATCCGGGCTCAGCGCTTTTCAACAGCGCCAGGTTCTTCAGATGCATGTCGCCGTCTGCGATGAACCAGGCGAACAGGGCGCGCCGGAACAGGATGTCGAGATCGGCGGCCGGATCGGTCGACAATGGGCGCAATCCCCGCGCCATCCGCTCGATCGTGCCGTCATATTTGGCCGATGCCGGGAGCTCGAGGATCGAACAGAAGTCTTCCATTGCCAGCATGCGATGATCCTCGGCATTCCGCCGGATATCGAAACGCTCCACAATCAGCGCTGGCGGCATACCGTCGGGCATCTCGATCAAGGCGACCTCGGGCACCTCAAAACCCACCGCCCTGCCGAGTTCGAGACAAAGCCACTCGATGACCGGCAGCGTCTCAAAGCCGGCTGTGCCGGCCGGCTTGAAGATATGGGTAAACGGCCGCTCGATGGCCGGCACCAGCAGGCCGTCGGAGTTCAGGCACATCGGCGCCTTGATCTGGACGCCCGACAGGCGCGGGGTTTGGGCCTGAGCGTAGAGCCGCGCCAGATTCTGCTCGAAGGTCTCCTCGATCTCGCCCCGCCCCGGGCCCTGATAGTGCCCGGTGAAGCAACCGCCCTTCGAGAAGGACGCGAGTTCGCCCTGCAGAACGTCCGCGGGGATCGTTGCGAGTTCCTCGGGGTTTCGGATGATCGCGATGTTGGACATATAGCGCCGGCCCGATCGCAGCACCTCACGCTCGTCGCGCTGATGCAGGACCTGGGCGAGCCATCCCTCCGGCAGGAGGGTCTCGATGAAGGGCGGCAGCCTGCCCGGCGACGTCTCGCGGATGAGCGGCGGGCCACCGCCTCGCCCGGAAGCCTTCCATCGCCATTCGAAGCCGTCATGGCTCAAATGCCCAAGCGGCGTTCCGTGCCAGGCGACGAGAAAGTCCAGCGCCGCCTTGTTGCCTGCGATCTTGTCGGCGGCCGGTCGGGCCAGCAGGTAGCGCTCCGCCCCCTCGCCTTCGCGGTACCAGCCATTCTCGCGCGCAAGCGCCCAGACCGCGTCCGCAGTACCTCGGGGCGTCCCGTATTCCTCGACGAGGCGCGCCGCCATCTGTGCGCGCATCGGCTCGGTGATCGCGATCGCGTGCTCGCTGCGCAACCGGAAGGCTTCCAGAAAGCGCTGACGCGGGGACGACGCCTCGACGCGTAATTCACCCATGTCGTCACCGACGACGACACCGACGGTCGACGGATGCGTGGGCGCCTCGTTCTGGACGATCTCGAGCGTGCGCAGACGCGTGCGCTGGTTGCGTCGCCCGCTAATGAACAACCGTCCATCTGGCGTCGGCCCGAGCAGGCTCGCACTGGCAGACGCCAGATAGGCGGCCGGATAGAGATGTCGGGCGATCCGCACCGCATGGCCAAGCACGGTCGCCTCGATGTCATCCGTCGCATCGACATAGATGCCGCGGACCAACTGAGTGAGTTCGCCTGCTTGCGCCCGCAAATGGGCGCGCTTGGCATCGATCGTCTCGCCGACCAGATGGAGCACGGAATGATCCCGCATTTCAGATGCGGGATCATTCCTCGGCAAGCATCAACATGTCAAGAATTATCGCGCATCTGAAATGCGCGATAATCATTGCAGGCTCACTTACGCGGCGAAGCCAGCCCAGCTGCGGCGTGCCCTCTCGCAGCACTGATCAAGGATAGCGGCTACTAGGTCCTCCGGACGGGCTGCAGGTCATCCTGTCGCAAGAACGAAAACCAGAGAGAACGGAAACATTCGTGGACAAGCGTTGCACACGACTTCCCGCAACGCATTGATTTTACTTGCCTATCCGCCCCATCCATCATCGGGGCGACGCTGAAGCGCCAGGGGCTATGGGCGGTCAAGATGGCGGTGTTTCCCTTTTCCGGCGTCGGCGCGGCCTGCTCCAGGCTCGTCATCAGCGCCCGCCTGATCGATCCGCTCACATCTTTTGACTTGCGGCGCGGCGCGGCGGCGACGATCCTCCCGCGCCCAATAGCATCGGGAGCGCGAGTGATGAAGAGCGTCCTGCCGCAGGACCGGCCCGCGATCGGCGAGGTGATGCGCACCGCCAGGCAGAATCTCGGCGTATCGCAGCTCGATCTGGCGCTGCGGCTCGGCATCTCGCAGCGCCATGTCAGCTTTGTCGAGACCGGCCGCTCGCGGCCGAGCCGCGACCTGATCCTCAACTGGATGGCCGAGATGCGCGCGCCCGATTCGATCCGCAACGTCGCGCTGCATCGCGCCGGATTCGCGCTGGCGAGCGCCGCGCCGGCGCCGGCCAATGACGAGACGCCGCAGACGCCGCCGGTGCTGACCCGGGTGCTCGACGCCCATGAGCCGCTGCCGGGCATGGTCTTCGGCCCGGACTGGCGGATGCTTTCACTCAATCCGGGCGGGCAATGGCTCTTTCGCCTCGTGATGCCGGAGTTCCTGGCCGCCATTCCCGACATTCGCGGCGGCTGGGACATGATCGCCGGCCTCGGCCATGAAGGCGGCCTGCTTTCGCACATGCGCGAGCCGGCGGCCGTCGCCGGGTCGCTCCTGAACCAGCTTCGCATCGAGCAGTGGACCTGGCCGGAGTTGCGGCCGCGCATCGACCGGCTGGAGAGCGCGCTGCGCCAGCGCTTCGGCGCGACGCCGCGGCACCTGCGCCGCGACGTGCACGAGCCCGGCCTCAACCTGGTCTTCGATACGCCGCTCGGCGCGCTCTCCTTCTTCACCGTGCAGAGCATGTTCACGCTGCCGCAGGACGTGACGCCGGGTTCGCTGCGCACCGGGCTCTGGTACGCCGCCGACGAGGCGACACGCGGGATCATGCGGGACAGGCCCGAACCGCCGGCCGGGAGCGCTGTTTCGCCGCCGTCGCAGAAGGGCGTGGCCTGAGCGGCCGGGCCGGCGCGTTCACATCTGCGCGCTCAGGCCGCCATCGACCGTCAGCGTGACGCCGTTGACATAGCTCGCCTCCGGCGAGGCGAGGAACAGCGCCGCCGGCGCGAGCTCCTCCGGCCGGCCCCAGCGCCGCAGCGGCACGCGCAGGCCGATGAAGCGTTCGACATCGGGGTCGGCGACGAGGCTCCGGTTGATCTCGGTGGCGAAGAAGCCAGGCGCGATGGCGTTGACGGTCAACGTATCGGAGCCGAACTCGACCGCGAGCGAGCGCGTCAAGGCCGCCAGACCGCCCTTGGCCGCCGCATAGGCGGGATCGCCGGTGCGTGCGAGGCTCGCGGCGATCGAGGTGACGAAGACGAGCCTTCCGCTGGCCGAGGCGCGCAGATGCGGCAGCGCCGCGCGGGCGATGGCGTAGGCCCCGGTCAGATTGGCGTCGAGCAGCGCGGCGAAAGCCGCCTCGTCGAGCGTTGGCGTCGCGCGCCGGTCGCGCAGGCCGGCGGCGTGGACGACGACGTCGAGGCCGCCGAGCCGGTCAGCCGCCGCCGTGACGATGCCGATGGCGTCGCGGGCGATGTCGCCGGGAGCCAGCACGACATCGCCGCCACCGCCAATCGTCGCCGCAGCGCTCGCCAGCGCCTTCGGATCGCGCCCGTTCAGCGCCAGCGCCGCGCCCTGCCTGTGGAAACCCTGCGCGATTGCGAGGCCGAGCCCGCGACTCGCGCCGGTGACGAGCACCCGGCGCGCCGGGATCGCAGCCTCTGCCATGGTCGAACACGCCTCCGTCTCGTCTTGCCTCTTTCGCCGGATCGTCAGGCGCGCGCAACGCCTGCCATGCAGCGGCCGCCGCGGCAATTTCCTGTGACGTCATTGCGAGGCGGGGACGGACGCGTCGATAAAGGCCGATCAGCCCGGACGCGGGACCCGACAGCGCGAGGTCAGAACATGTCACATCGAGGCAGTTGCCATTGCGGGCGCGTCGCCTTCCTGGTCGAGAGCGAGATCGACGCCGCCGTCTCCTGCAACTGCTCGATCTGCGCACGCAAGGGCGCGTTGCTCGCTGCGGTCGAGCCGGAGCGCTTCACGCTGCTCACATCCGCGGAGGAGAGCGCGACCTATTCCTTCGGGAGCCATGCCATCCGCCACCGCTTCTGCCGGACCTGCGGCCTGCAGCCCTATTCCGAGAACGCCGGCGACGGAACGCTCTACATCAACCTCAACTGCGTCGAGACGATCGACCGGGCGAGCCTGACGATCATCCCCTTCGACGGCCGGGCGCTGTGAGCCGGCTCAGGCGGCGAGCGCGCCCAGCGCCCGCTCGATCCGAGAACAGCCGGCGCGCGCCCTCGCCTTCTCGTAGCAGCGCCTGAGCCTGCCGCTGGCGTAGGACGAGACCACGATGGCGTGGACATAGCTCTTGCGCACCACGGCCGGCGTGTTGACCAGCCGCTCCGAGATGGCGCGCATGATGTCGGCGAGCTGGCGCTTCCTGCCGGTCTCGGTCGCGACGATCTCGCCGGCGAGCAGCAGCTCGGCGGCGGCCGCGTTGGCGGCGAGCATGCGCAGATCCTTGCTGCTGATCGCGAGGCCCGAGACCCGCTTGAGATAGGCGTTGATCTCGCCGGCGCGCAGCTCCGCCACGGAACCGTCCTCGCGGCGGTATTGCAGCAGCCTGCGGCCGGGCAGCGTCATGACGCGCTCGAGCGCCCGCGCCAGCGCCGCATCCTCGATCTCGCAGGCGATGTCCTTGCCGCCCTTGCCGCGAAAGGAAAGCGCGACGCGCCGGCCCCTGATCCCGACATGGCGCTTGAGCAGCGTCGAGGCGCCGTGGCTGCCATTGGCCTTCGCATAGCTTTCGTTGCCGACGCGGATATGGCCACGGTCGATGATGGCGGCGGCGCAGGCCAGCGCCTTGTCGCGCGACAGCGCGCGGCCTTTCAGATCGCGGGCGATGGCGGCGCGCAGCTTCGGCAACGCGTCGATCAGGCGCTGGAGCCGCTGCAGCTTGCGGCGCTCGCGCACCTTCTCCCAGTCGGGGTGATAGCGATGCTGGATGCGCCCGGCCTCGTCATGGCCGACCGCCTGGAGATGGGCGCGCGGATCGGCGGCGATGCGGACGTCGACATAGGCCGGGGGGATGGCGAGCGAGCGGATGCGCGCCAGGGTGTCGGCGTCGCGAACCGGTGCACCGTTCCCGGCGCGATATGAAAAGCCGGTTCCATGCACGATGCGTTGAATCGAGAGATTGGCCGCGCTCACCCGCTTGAGGGGGCCACTCGCAGTATTATTGGCCGTCATGAAAAGCTCCGCATCCGTCCACCGAAAACGAGGGCGCTTGCCGAAGGTTCCTGGCGCTAGTCCAACGGACTGATCAGCAGGAAAGCGCCCCGTCGCCGAGGCGCTTCCGTTGCCATGTGGCCGCGCTTCGCGTCAGCGCCAGCGCCTGCCGCGGGAACTCGACGACGAGTTGGACGAGCTGTTCGAAGAGGAGTTCGAACTCGAGTTCGACGACGAGTTCGACGAGCTGTTGCCGGCCAGCACGACCTGGCCCGTTTGACCCGTCGCGACTTGGGTCGAAAGGTCCGTATGGGGGGCCTTGACGCCAGCCTCGGCGCCGGTGGCGCCGATCGTCAGCGCAATGGCGGTGGCCGTGAAAATCGCTTCGCGTTTCATCACATCATCCTTTTTCGGGAGCGGCTTTTGGAAGAGCCGCTTCGGGGGGCTGCATCACGACAACGTGCGGACCCGGGATTTATTCCATCGGACGGCAAAGAGGACCCGTTGCTAGCGCTTGGCTCGGGCGTTCTTGCGATACCATCCTTCGGAAGCCTGCGTGCTGCGCATGATGCGCTGCCGGTCAGCAGCATCCTCGGGACTTTCCTGTCCGATCGTCAGCGCCAGGCGCGTTTCATCCTGGCCGGCGACGCGCAGATCGAGATCGGCCTCGTCGCGGCGGAACGGGATGACCTGAACCAGCGGCGCACCCTGCTCGATGACATGGACGCCGTCCAACGCCGTCGCGATGAAAGGGAAGTTGATCAGCGAGGCGTAGCGGTCCGTATCGACGACGCCTGCCAGGATTTCGACCGGCAGCGGCGCGCGATTCAGGGGCTGGACGAACAGGCAGCTCCAGCCGGGGGGCGTCCGGATCGTCCAGTAGTTATGAAATTTCATCGGGGGGCGGGCATCGTGGGGATGGCCGGCGATCTGGTAGGAGCCATGGCTGCTGACCATGACCCGGTCGAATTCCCAGCCCGCGTCGAGCTTGCGCCCCTCCTCGCTGATCTGCAGTCTGACGGTGGCGGCGAGGGGCAGGATGTAGCCGAGCGTCAGGGCATCCAGAAACGGCATGCAGCGCTTGATGGTGAGGCCGTTATTGCTCGCCGAAAGCACGGATTGATCGATGGCAGGAAGGCGCTTGAACCAGTCAGGCAGCACGAGCTTGGCGGGAATCGGCTCGGCGATCACGCCGCGGTCCTCCGGCTGGCAGAGGAACTCGATTGCAGGCGGCGCGGGCCGGACACCTTCCGCGAGCGCTTCTGATGCAGCCAGGGCGGTCTCCGGGGCGAGGCGGCGCGAGCGAAAGAACATGGTCGTCACCCTGTCGGCATGGGACACTGGGATGCAAACGCCCGAGCCGCGCCATTATTCCCTTTCGGCCCCATAATATTACGCAAGCACGCGCTGGTCGGCGAGATGGACCAGTTTTCCGCCTGCAATGGTGGCGATGAGGCGCGGCTGCGGCCGGTCCTCGACCAGGATCAGGTCGGCGCGTTTGCCCGGCGCGATGACGCCGCGATCATCGAGGCCGAGCGCCTGCGCCGGAGCCTGCGAGACCAGCCGCCATGCGTCGGCGAAGGGGGCCGAGCCGTTGCGCGCCAGCAGGAAGGGCGCGTGCAGCAGCGCCGGATAGTAGTAGTCCGAAGCCAGGATGGTGCAGAGCCCGGCGCGCACCATCTCCTCGGCCGCCGGGCAGCCGGTATGCGAGCCGCCGCGCACGACATTGGGCGCGCCAAAGACGATCGCCTCGCCATGGGCCGCGGCCTCGCGGGCGGTGGCCTCGTCGATCGGGAACTCGGCGACGGCGACGCCGAGCCCGCGAAAATCGCGGCGCATCGCCGGGCTCATGTCGTCATGGGAGAGCATCGGCACGCCCGCGCCCCGCGCCGCCTGCGCCAGCCGTGCGATCGAGCCCTCGACCTCGGGCTTGCGAGCATAGACAGCCTCGACCAGTTCGGCGAAGGCGTCCGCCGACAAGCCCGACCGCTCGACCATCTTGCCGACCTTGTCGGGCCGGTGGCGGGTCTTCAGCGTGCCCTCGGTGTGGTCGTTGAAGGCGAGCGCACCGACGCGGCCCGCCGCGAGCCATGCCAGGATCACGGGCTCGGCGTCGAGATTGAAGGTCTCGTGGCGCAAATGGAACCGGGTGTCGGCGCCCAGTTCCGGCGCGAGCCGCTCGATCGCCGCCAGCAGGGCGCGCGCGTTCTCGGCGCTGCGCAGGCCCGGCTCCCAGGACCAGGTGACGCCGTGGAAGGCGGTGGTGATGCCGCTCGCCAGCAGCGAGCGGTCTGCGTCGCGCAAGGCGAGATCGATGTCGAAGGCGACGCGCGGGCGCGGCATGACGTGGCGCTCGAAGGCGTCGCCATGGCAGTCGACGATGCCGGGCAGCACGAGAAGGCCGGCGGCGTCGAGCGTCAGGGCGCGCCCGGCGGGCGCTGTGTCGAGCGCCGCGATCGCGCCGTCGGCCAGCGCGATGTCGGCCTTCGCCATGCCGCCGGGCAAAAGCGCGTCGCCATTCCGGATCAACAGGTTCACCGCGCTTGGTCCTTCCGCTTCATGCCGGCTCGCCGCACACCGAGCAGGGGCGGGCCGCCTGCGCATAGCCTCGCCGGCATGACAAAGCGATGACGGTGGACCGTCATCGAACCGTCGTCCAGCCGTCACCGGCTCGTCGTCGGCCCGCCCTAGCGCCTCATGGACGCAACGGGGACGACATCCATGTTCAAGCCACTGGCCTATGCGCTGTTTGCCGCAGCCGCCGCCTTCGCCGCGCCCGCCGCACAGGCGCAGGACGCGATCCGCTTCGCCGTGACCGATATCGACGGGGCGGAGTCGCTGCAGCGTGAATTCGGCCCGTTCAAGGCCGCCTTCGAGAAGATCGCCGACGTCAAGGTTCAGTTCTTCGCGGTCTCCGGCCGCACGGCGGCTGTCGAGGCGATGGCCGCCGGCCAGGTCGATTTCGTGCTGACGGGGCCGGCCGAATACGTCGTGTTCAAGGCCCGTACGCAGGCCGTGCCGGTGGTCGGCTGGCAGCGGCCGGACTATTTCTCGCAGGTCGCCGTACTCGCCAGCGGGCCTGTCAAGTCGATCGCCGATCTCAAGGGCAAGACCATCTCCTTTGGCGAAATCGGCTCGACCTCGCAGCATCTCGGCCCGGCTCAGGCGCTCGCCGATTTCGGCCTGAAATACAATGTCGACTACAAGCCGATCTTCGTGAAGCGCAACGTTGCCGTCGAGGCGATGAAGCGCGGCGACATCGCCGCCATCGGTCTCAACCTGACGCATCTGCAGCGCATCCGCGAGTCGGACGCCAAGACCGGCTTCACGGTGGTGGCGCGCGGCCGCGACCTGCCCAATGACGTGATGATCGCCAGCCCCAAGGTGAAGCCCGAGATCGTCGCCAAGGTGAAGAAGGCCTTCCTCGACCATGGCGCGGACCTGATGAAGGCCGTGACCACAGGCACCGACGACAACCGCAAGTTCATCGGCGGCGTCTTCCTGCCCGAGGTTAAGGACGCCGACTATGACTACGTCCGGGCGATCTACGCCACGATCGGCATCACCGAATTCAACAAGTTCATCGAGTGATGACGTCGGCCAGCGGCGCTGACGCCGATGCGGCGGGGGTGATCGCTCCCGTCGTCGCCATCGAAGGCCTGCGCAAGAGCTTCGGCCCGCGCACGATCATCGACAAGCTCGATCTGTCGGTTCCGGCCGGTGAATCGCTGGCGCTGATCGGGGCCAACGGCACCGGGAAATCGACCCTGCTGCGCATGATCGTGCGGCTCGCCGAGGCGGATGCGGGCGCGATCCGGGTGCTGGGCGAGACCGTCGGCGATCTGCGCGGCGCAGGCCTCAAGCGCTTCCGGGCGCGCGTCGGCGTGGTCTTCCAGAAGCACAACCTCGTGGCGCGGATCAGCGCGCTCTCCAATGTCGTGCATGGCGTGCAGTCGCGCCGCTCCGGTCCGCGCAGCTGGACGCAGGCGCTCGCGCCGCGCGCGGTTCGCGAGGAGGCGATGGCGTGCCTCGACGCCGTCGGCCTCGCCGACAAGGCGATGCAGCGGGCGGATTCGCTGTCGGGAGGCCAGTCGCAGCGCGTCGCCATCGCGCGCATGCTGATGCAGCGGCCAGAACTCGTGCTCGCCGACGAGCCCGACGCCTCGCTCGACCCGCGCGCCGGCCGCGAGATCATGGAGCTGCTGTTCCGCCTGACCCGCGACAAGGGCCTGACCCTGGTCTTCGTCTCGCACCACATGGCGCATGCGCTGCGCTTCTCCGACCGTATCGTCGGGCTCGGCCAGGGCGGGCTCGCGCTCGACCGGCGCGCCGGGCATTGCAGTGAGAGCGAGCTCGCCGCCTTCTTCGAGGAGCTGGAGCCGGCCGCCGAGCGCGACGCTCCGCCGGTCCAGACCGCCCCGGTGTTCGCATGAGCCTGCAGACGACCTCTCGTCCGATCCTCGCCGTCGATCGTTTCGAGCGGCCGAGCGCCACGGCCTTCATGGGCGGGTTTCTCGCGCTGGCGCTGGTGGTCTGGTCGTTCAGCGGCTCGGAGCTCTCGGCCGACAAGCTGATCCGCGGCATCCCCTATATGGGCAACATCCTGACCCGGATGTTCCCGCCCGATCTCAGCCGCGCCGAACCGATCTTCTGGTCGCTGGCGACGACCTTCCAGATGGCGGTGTCGGGCTGCGTGCTCGGGCTGATCCTGAGCTTTCCGCTCGCGATCCTCGCCGCCGACGGTCTCTCGCCGCACCCGATCGTCAGGACGCTGGCGCGCGGGCTGATCGCCTTCTTCCGCACCGTGCCGGACCTGATCTGGGCTTTGTTCTTCGTGATCGCGGTGGGTCTTGGCCCTGCAGCCGGCGTGCTCGCCCTGATGATCGACACGATCGGCTATGCCGGGCGCTTCTTCGCCGAGGCGATGGAGGAGACCGACAAGGGCCCGCGCGAGGCGCTCTCGACCATCGGCGCGAGCAAGACCGGGCTGATCTTCTCGGCCGTCGTGCCCAACGCCATGCCGTCCTTCATCGCGACCTCGCTGTTCTGCGTGGAGAAGGCGACGCGGGCCTCGGTCGTGCTCGGTCTCGTCGGCGCCGGCGGCATCGGCGTCGAACTCAAGGTCGCGTTCGACCTGTTCGACTACGACACGGCGCTGACGATCATCCTCGCCGTCTTCGCGCTGGTGGTGGCGGTGGAGCAGGTCGGCGGATGGTTGCGGCGACGGATCATCTGAGCGCTGTCATCCCGTGCGCGCTGCGGCATGCAATGCCGCTGCGCAGACACGGGACCGCGTGACGATCTTGCTGCAAGGCCGTACCGGCGAAATCTCTATCCGGAAGACGGTCCCGCATCTGCGCTGCAGCGCTTCGCGCCGCGGCGCGTGCGGGATGACCAGGCGCTAATACACGTCCGCCTGATAGCGCCCAGCCTTCTTTAGCGCAGCGACATAGGCCACCGCCTCCTCGGCCGAGTGCGCGCCGTGCTGCGCCACGACATCGACCATCGCCCGCTCGACGTCCTTCGCCATGCGCCTGGCGTCGCCGCAGACATAGACATGCGCGCCCTGCTCCAGCCAGGCGAAGAGCTCCGCGCCGCGCTCGCGCATGCGGTCCTGAACGTAGATTTTTTCAGCTCCGTCGCGCGACCAGGCCAGCGTCAGGTTGGTCAGGACGCCCTCCTCCTTCATGGCGGTCAGCTCATCCTCGTAGAAGAAGTCGCTGGCGCGGCGCTGGTGGCCGAAGAAGAGCCAGTTCCGGCCGGGAGCCTTCGTCGCCCTGCGGTCGTGCAGGAAGGCGCGGAACGGCGCGACGCCGGTGCCGGGGCCGACCATGATCACCGGCGTCTCCGGGTCCGCCGGCAGCCCGAAAGCGTGCGCCCGCTGGACATAGACCGGCACCTGGTCGCCGGGCTGGACGCGCTCGCCCAGGAAGGTGGAGGCGACGCCCCAGCGCGGGCGCGTGCCGACTTTGTAGCGCACGGTGTCGACCGTCAGCGAAATCTTGCCAGGCGTCGCGACATGCGAGGACGAGATCGAGTAGAGCCGGGGCTGCAACGGATCGAGCGCCTCGACGAAGGCCTCGGCCGAGAGTTTCGCCTGTCCGAACTTGTGCAGGCAGCCCAGCACGTCGAGCCGGTCGAGATCGCCGTCGGGGTCCTCTCCGGCCGCCAGTTTCCTGGCCTTGGCGCGGGTGTCGCCGCCGGTGACGTAGGAGATGAGCTGGAACAGCGCGTCGGGCGCGGGGCCGAGCGCGACATCGGCGATCAGCGCCTCGCGCAGGGTCTTGCCGTTGACGACGCCGTCCGGCCGCGCGCCGAGCAGCGCGATGATGGCGTCGGCAAGACGGGGATCGTTCTGCGCCACGATGCCAAAAGCGTCGCCGACGACGTAGTCCAGCCCGCATTCCGAGAGATCGAACTCGACATGCCAGGTCTCCTTCTCGGAGCCCTCGCCGTTGAGCTTGCGGCGCGACAGGAAGGTGGCGAGCGCCGGATTCTCGCGGCAGCGGCCGAGTGGGCCAGCGGGCGCTGCGGACGCGGCCTCGATGGGAGCGGCGGCCGGAGCCGGACCGCCCTCCTCGACCAGCGCCTTCAACGCGCGCAGCGTGTCCTTGCCGCCCGGCGCGCAGAGATTGAGCCGGCCTTCCGCGCCGGAGGCGATCGCGGCCGAATAGGTCTCGCAGACATAGCCGCACTGGCCGCAATCCTGCTGCGCCATCGCCGCGAACAGTTTTCGCGGCAGCGGCTTGCCCTCGGCGAGTTTCATGCGCTCGGGCAATTCCATCGCCGGGTCGTGCCAGGGCGCGCCGTCATCCTCCGCCTGCCCCATCACGGCGGCGTTCTCTTCGGCCGACAGCGCCTTGACGCCGGCATTGTCGAGCGAGAGCAGGCCGGCGAAGAAACCGTTCAGCCAGGAGCGCTGCTCCTCGCTGAAGGGCGCGGTCTCGGGCAGGACCTGGACGAGCGGGGACGGAGACTGGAGCGTCATGCCGCGCCTCCGGCCGAAGCGGATGGAGGAGACCAGCCCGCATTTTCCTCAGCCCTCATCCCGAGGAGCCGCGAAGCGGCGTCTCGAAGGATGCTCCAGTTCGCTCCGGAGACCGCTGGAGCCTCCTTCGAGACGCACTTCTGCGGAGCGCTCCTCAGGATGAGGGCTTTGGGGTGGAGATGCGCATTCATCGCGTCGTCTCCGCGATCCCAGCCACCAGCGCCTGCAACTCAGCGATCTCGTGGCGCCGAGCGAAGGCGACGAAGCTTTCGTCGGGCGCGGCGCGGTGCTCCTGCCAGGCGCGCAGCACCGCCTCGACCAGCGCCGGCGCGTCTTCAGCTTTGACGTTCTCGATGAAATCGCGGGCCATGCCGCCGTCGACGCCATAGCCGCCGCCGACCAGCAGGTGGTAGCCCGGCACCGTGTCGCCCTCCTCGCCGACCGGCACTTTCGCGCCGATCAGGCCGAGATCGCCGATATAGTGCTGGGCGCAGCTGTGATGGCAGCCGGTCAGGTGGATGTTGACGGGTGCGTCCAGCGTGATGCGCGGCTCGCAATGGGCGGCGATGGCCAGCGCGTCCTCCTTGGTGTGGGCGGCGGCGAATTTGCAGCCGGTCGCGCCGGTGCAGGCGATCAGCCCGGCGCGCAGGATCGAGGTTTCGGCCGACAGCCCGATGGCCTGAAGATGAGCGACGACGTCCTCGACCTTCGCGTCGGGAACGCCGGAAATCAGCAGATTCTGCCAGACGGTGAGGCGGATATCGCCGTCACCGCAGCTTTGCGCGATCGCCGTGATGGTGCGCATCTGCGCGACGGTGAGCTTGCCAACCGGCAGCGCGACGCCGATCCAGTTCAGGCCCGGCTGGCTCTGCGGATGGACGCCGATATGGGCGAGCCGATCATAGACCGGGCGCGGCTTGACGAAGCCCGCATCGAGCCGGACCAACCTGCGGGCGAGTTTCTCCTCGACGGCGCTCAGGAATGCGTCGAAGCCCCAGGCGTCGAGCACGTATTTCAGCCGCGACTTGGCGCGATCGGTGCGGTTGCCGTTGGCGATAAAGACGCGCACGATCGCGTCCGCGACCACCACGGCGTCCGAAGGCGCGACGACGATTCCGGTGTCCCGGGCGAGGTCGCGATGGCCCGTGATGCCCCCGAGCGCCAGCCGATACCAGATGCCGGGCGCGACCGGCTGGCCGTCGAACGACGCGCCCTCGGCAACGTCTATGGCCTGGAAGCCGATGTCGTTGGTGTCCTCCAGCGTCGCGATCGACCCTGCGCCGTCGAAGGCGACGTTGAATTTGCGCGGCAGGCCGTAGAGCGAGCGGTCGTTCAGGATGTGGTGGTGCCAGGCGCGGGCATGAGGGCGCGTGTCGAGCAGTTCGAGCGGGTCGATACCGGCGGTGGCGGAGCCGGTGACGTTGCGGATGTTATCGGCCCCGGAGCCTTTGGCGGTCAGGCCGAGTTCGGCGAGGCCTTCCAGCAGCAATGGCGCATTTTCGGCGCTGATCTCGCGGATTTGCAGGTTCGCGCGGGTGGTGACGTGGCTGTAGGGGCCGCAGAGCCGCTCGGCCAGGTCGGCGACGCCTTCGAACTGCCAGGCCTTCAGGATGCCGTTGGGGATGCGCAGGCGGCACATATAGCTGTTCTGCGCCGGGGCGACGTAGAACAGCCCGTGATAGCGCCAGCGGAAATTGTCCTCGGGTTTCGGATAGACGCCGGACGAGGCCTGGTCCTTGAAGCGGGCATAGGCGTCGAACGGGTGCTCGGCCGCCTTCCATTTCTCCTGGTCGGCGAGCTTGCCGCCGGCCGCGACGGTCCTGGCCTGAGCCTCCCGATGCTCCCGGTCGGGTCCCGACGGCGCGGCCGCGCCGCCCGAAACGCCGCCGAGCGGGCCCAGGCCACGCGCGGCGCGGGCGGACTGCATGCCGGACATGAAGCCTTCAAGATAGCGCTTCTGGTCCGGGTTGAAATCGCCGCTCATGACGCGCTCCCCTTCTCCCCCCGGGGGAGAAGGTGGCAGCGCGCAGCGCTGACGGATGAGGGAAGACTGGGTGAGCGTGATCGACAGAAGGGTTGTACGTTGGCGCGGCCCTCATCCGACCCGGCTTCGCCGGGCCACCTTCTCCCCCGAGGGGAGAAGGGAACACACTCCAACGAACCCGTCATCACGCCGCCTCGACGAAGCGGTGGCGCTCGTAAAGGAACTTCAGCACCGCCTCGCGGGCGGCGATGTAGGTCCGGTCGGCGACCAGATCGAGCCGCTTGCGCGGACGCTCCAGCCGCACGTCCAGCACCTCGCCGATGCGGGCGGAGGGTCCGTTGGTCATCATCACGATGCGATCGGAGAGCAGCACCGCCTCGTCGACGTCATGGGTGATCATGATCATCGTGTTCCCGAGCGCCGCGTGGATCTGCATGATCGAATCCTGCAGATGGGCGCGGGTCAGCGCGTCGAGCGCCCCGAAGGGTTCGTCGAGCAACAGGATTTTCGGCTCCATCGCGAGCCCGCGCGCGATGCCGACGCGCTGCTTCATGCCGCCGGAGATTTCGGCCGGGCGCTTGTCGCTGGCATGGCCCATCTGGACGAGGTCGAGATTGTGCATGATCCAGTCATGCCGCTGCGCCTTGCTCTTGGTCGCGCCGAAGACCTTGTTCACGGCCAGCGCGACATTGTCGTAGACTGTCAGCCAGGGCAGCAGCGAATGGTTCTGGAAGACCACGGCCCGCTCGGGGCCGGGCTCGGACACCTCGCGGTTCTCCAGCAGCACCGCGCCCGCGCTCACCGGGGTCAGGCCGGCGATGATGTTGAGCAGGGTCGACTTGCCGCAGCCGGAATGGCCGATGACGGAGACGTATTCGCCCTTGTCGATGACGAGGTTGATGTCCTTCAGAACTGGGGTGGACGCCCCGCCGCGCTGGAAGCTTTTGTCGACATGGTCGATCTTGAGATAGCTCATCGTCATCGCCTCAGTTCACGATCGTGCCACGGGTGACGATCGTGCCGATGAAGGCGACGAGGCGGTCGAGCGCGAAGCCGACCACGCCGATATAGACGAGCGCCACGATGATGTCGGACAGGCGGGACGAGTTCCACGCATCCCAGATGAAGAAGCCGATGCCGACGCCGCCGGTCAGCATCTCGGCGGCGACGATGGCGAGCCAGGACAGGCCGACGCCGATGCGAAGCCCGGTGAAGATATAGGGCGCGGCCGAGGGTACCATGATCTTGAAGAAGAACTCGACCTGGTTCAGCCGCAGCACCTGCGCGACGTTGCGGTAATCCTGCGGGATGTTGCGGATGCCGACCGCCGTGTTGATGATCACCGGCCAGATCGCGGTGATGAAGATGACGAAGATCGCCGAGGGCTGGCTGTCGCGGAAGGCCGCCAGCGACAGCGGCAGCCAGGCCAGAGGCGGCACGGTGCGCAGCACCTGGAAGACCGGGTCGAGCCCGCGCATCGCCCAGACCGACTGGCCGACGAGCGCGCCGAGCAGGATGCCGACGATCGCCGCGAGGCTGAAGCCGATGGCGACGCGTTGCAACGAGACCAGGATGCGCCAGCCCAGCCCGATATCCTGCGAACCCGCCCAGAAGAAGGGCTCGGTGATCAGGTCCTTCGCCTCCGTCCAGATTTTCGACGGCGGCGGCAGCGAGGATTGCGGGCCCGACGCCGCGATCTGCCAGAACAGCAGGATCAGCGCGACGGTGATCAGCGGCGGCACGACATTGACGAGCAGCGCTTTCAGCCAGGGCGCGAGCCGGTCGAGCATCGGCTTGGCCGCGATGGCGGGCAGCGCTACCACCTCGGCCTGCATCGCCGGCAGCGCCACGATTTTCGCGCCCGCTGTCGCTTCCTTCAAGACAGCCTGACCCATCTCGATTCCTCTCTGTTTGGATTTCTCAAAAGCGATGCTCATGCCGCCACCGTGGCGCGCGACTGCGCCGCGATGCGCCGGATTTCCGGCAGGCAGGAACCACAATTCGTGCCAGCCCTGAGCTGGCGGCCGATGTCTTCAGAGCTTTGCGCCCGGCCGGTGGCGAAGGCGGCGCTGATGGCGTTCAAGCCCACGCCGAAGCAGGCGCAGATCGTCGGGCCGGGATCGGCTGCGCCGTCCAGCCTGCGGCCGGCCAGCAATGCGAGCCGGTTCTCCGGCGCAGCGGCGCCATGCCCGAACGCCGCCTTGACCGTGTCCCAGAGCGGCGCGCGCCCGGCGGGCGCGACGAACAGCGCCGCGACGAGGCCGTTTTCGCTGGTCGAGGCGCAGCGATAGACGCCGCCTTCGCGGTCGATCATCTCGATGAGACCGGTTTCGCCGAAGCGCTGGCGGACGCAGGCCATGAGATCATCGATCGTGGCGTCGGTGGCGAAGAGCCGGCCCTCGCTGCCCTCGACCGCGACCCTGGCCCACCAGCTTCCCGCCGGGAGTTGGAACCCGTCCCGCGACAGCACGAAGCCTTGCGACGCATAGGCGACGGGGCTGATCGCCGACGACGTCGCCTTCATCTCGGGCTGGCCCGACCAGGGGTCGCAGGCCGGCTGAACGGCAGCGCCGATGCGCGCATGCGAGGCGGTCTCGGCCGACCAGTGGATCGGCGCGAAGAGCGAACCAGGCTGGAGGCCCGCGTCGAGCGCGACCTTGAGCACGACCGCGCCGTGAGCGTTCGAGACCCGCGCGAAGCCACCTTCGGTAAGCGCGAAGCGGGCGGCATCGGCGGGGTGGACGTAGACGATTGGCTCGCTGATATGGGCCGAAAGGCGCGGGCTGAGGCCCGTGCGGGTCATGGTGTGCCAGTGGTCGCGGACGCGGCCGGTGTTGAGCAGCAGCGGGAAGGCCTCGCTCGTCGCGCTCGCCAGCGCCGGCGACGCCAGCGGCTGCATCCGGGCCCGACCGTCTTGCGTGAAGAAGCCGCCCTCGGCGAAGAGACGCTCCGTACCGAGCGGCCGCCCGGCCGGGACGGGCCATTGCACGGGCCTGAGCGCATCATAGGCGCGCTTGGGCAGGCCGGCATGGCCGCCAATGTCGAAATCGCGGCTTCCGCTGTTCTCGAAGGCCGACAGCGCTGCGTGCTCGGCATAGATTTCCGAGGCGTCGGCATAGGCGAAAGCCTGGCCGAAATTGAGCCGGGCAGCGACCTCGCAGACGATCCACCAGTCCGGCTTCACCTCGCCCGGCAGCGGCAGGAAGGCGCGCTGGCGCGAGATGCGGCGCTCGGAATTGGTCACCGTGCCGTCCTTCTCGCCCCAGGCGGCGGCGGGCAGGATCAGGTGCGGCTTTGCCGACAGCGTGTCGTTGGAGAGCACGTTCTCGGAGACGATGAAGAGATCGAGCCCGCGCAGCGCCGCCAGGACATGGTCGGCGCGCGGCAGCGAAACGGCCGGGTTGGTTGCCATCACCCAGAGCGCCCTGATGCGTTTTTCCGCTACGGCGTCGAGCATGGCGACGGCCTTCAGGCCCTCGGCCTGCGCCATGTTCGGCGCGTTCCAGAAGCGGCGGACGCGGTCGATCTCGGGGGCCGAATAGCCCATATGGGCGGCGAGCATGTTGGCGAGACCGCCGACCTCGCGCCCGCCCATGGCGTTGGGCTGGCCGGTCAGCGAAAAGGGCCCGCCGCCGGGCCTCCCGATCCGGCCCGTGGCGAGGTGGCAATGCAGGATCGCGGCGACCTTGTCGGTGCCTTGCGCCGACTGGTTGACGCCCTGGCTCCAGGCCGTGACGACGGCCGGCGTGCCGGCCCAGAGCGCGTAGAAGGCCATGATGTCGGCGACATCGAGACCTGTGCGGGTGGCGACCACGGCAAGGTCCGGTGCGATCTCGCGGGCATTCGCCAACGTCTCGTCGAACCCCGTGACATGGCGCGTGAGATAGGTCGCATCGGTCAGTCCGGCCTCCGCCAGATGAACCAGCAAACCCGCGAACAGCACGCTGTCGCTGCCCGGCTTCAGCGGCAAGGCGAGATCGGCGTCCTCGGCGGTCGCGGTCACGCGCGGGTCGATAACCACCACCTTTGCGCCGCGCTCAGTGCGGTTCTGCTGCATGCGGCGAAACAGCACCGGATGGCACCAGGCGGTGTTGGAGCCGACCAGCACGATCAGGTCGGCGCAGTCGAGATCCTCGTAATTGCCGGGCACCGTGTCGGAGCCGAGCACGCGCTTGTGGCCGGCCACGGTCGACGACATGCACAGCCGCGAATTGGTGTCGACATGGGGCGAGCCGATGAACCCCTTCATCAGCTTGTTGGCGACGTAATAATCCTCGGTCAGCAATTGCCCCGAGAGATAGAAGGCGACCGCCTCGGGGCCGTCTTTCGCGATGATCGACTTCAGGCTCTCGGTGACAGCGTCGAGCGCGTCATCCCAGCTCACGCGGTCATAGCCGCCGGCGGCATTGCGCCTCAGCGGATGCAGCACGCGCGAGCCCAGCCCCAGCGTCTCAGCCAACGCCGAACCCTTGGAGCAGAGGCGCCCGAGATTGGCGGGATGGGCCGGATCGCCCGCAATGGCCGCGCCGCCCTTGCCGTCGGGCGTCGCGATCACGCCGCAGCCGACCCCGCAATAGGGGCAGGTCGTGCGGACGCCCGCATCGGGGATGCCGGGACCGGGGAGCGCGCCGTCGATCCGCATGTCAGGCGGCCTCCCTGACGCAGTAGGGCTCGCCGAAGGGCAGGTCGGCGCGGATCGCCGAAATGTCCTGAGCCGATCGGATCAGACCGAGATAGAACAGCGCGCCCCGCGTATCGCCGACCAGCACGCAGCCGGACAGCCTGCCCTCGCGCAGCACGAATTTGCGGTAGATGCCGGCGGCTGCGTCACGCAGCACCACGGTCTGCGCGCCTTCGCCGGCCTCGAACTCGCCGGCCGAGAACACGCCGACGCCTGAGACCTTGAGATTGGTCGAGAGCAGCGAGCCCGAATAGACGGCCGCCTTGCCGGCGAGCCTCAGCGCTAGCACGCGCGCCTGCTCATAGGCGGGCTCGACCAGCCCGTAGACCTGGCCGCGATGCTGCGCGCATTCGCCGATGGCGAAGATGCTGGCGTCTTCGCTGGCCATGCCGTCGTCGACGACAACGCCGCGGTCGACCGCGAGCCCGGCCGCCCTGGCGAGTTCGGCGTTCGGCCGCACGCCGATGGCGATGACGACGAGGTCGGCAGGAATGATCGCGCCGTCGGCAAGCTCGACGCCCTCGACCTTGTCAGCGCCGAAGAAACCCTTGGTGGCGCTGTTGAGCCGCACCGCGATCCCGCGCGCCGCCATGGCGGAGGCGAGAAGGGCCGCTCCCTCGGCGTCGAGCTGCCGCTCCATCAGCCGGTCGACGAGATGCAGCACGGTGACTTTACCGCCGGCGCGGGACAGGCCATAGGCAGCCTCCAGCCCGAGCAGACCGCCGCCGATGACGACGATGCGCGCACCGCGCTCCGCGAACGCCCGCATCGCCTCGACATCGCGCATGTCGCGAAAAGTCGCGATGCCGGGCAGGTCGCCGCCCGGAAAAGGCGGCTTCAGCGGCTTCGAGCCGGTCGCAAGCACGAGCTTCGCGTAGGGCAGGCTCAAGCCGTCCGCGAGGGTCACCGTCTTCGCGGCACGGTCGATTTTGGAGACCGCGCGGCCATAGAGCATCGAGACGCCGCGCGCCTTCCACCAGGCGGCCGGCTTCAGCTCGATCTCGGGAGCCGCGATCTCGCCTGCCAGCAGCGGCGAGAGCAGCACGCGATTATAGGCGAGCCGGGGTTCCTCGCCGATCACCGCGATGGAATGGCGGCCGAGCGCACGCTGGCTGAGTTCGTCGACCAGCCGCGTCGCCGCCATGCCCTTGCCCACGATGATCAGCGGCTCGGCCATTTATTCCCTCGCCCCGCTTCCACCCTCAGCCCTCATCCTGAGGAGCCCGCGCGAGCGGGCGTCTCGAAGGATGCTCCAGCGCGCTCTGGCCCATCCTTCGAGACGCGCTCCTGCGGAGCGCTCCTCAGGATGAGGGCTGAGGGAGACGGACATCGCCTCACGCCACCCGCTTGATCTTGAGGGCCTTCAGGTAGTCCATCGGGGCGGCCGGATCGAACGTCACGCCGTCGAAGAAGGTCTCGACGCCGCGCGAATCCCCGGTCGGCGCGCCGGCCACGCCGAGCGTCCTGGCGGCCTCGCGCCAGAGATCGGCGCGGTTGGTCTTGTCGACCAGCGCCTTGATGTCGGTGTTGGTGTCGAACTTGCCCCAGCGGATGTTCTCGGTGACGAACCATGTGTCGAGCGACTTCCAGGGATAGGAGGCCGAACCGCCCTCGCCCCAGAACTTCATCAGCAGGTTGGTGTTCTTGGCGACCTTGCCGCGCCCGTAATTGATGTCGCCCCTGATGCGGCCGATAATGTCGGCGACCGGAACATTGAACCACTGGCGACGGCCGATGATCTCGGCCATCTCCTGCTTGTTCTCCATTTTTTCGCACCACATCTGGGCTTCCATCGTCGCCATCATGATGGCCATCGTCGCCTTCGGGTTCTGGTCGACGAAATCCGCCCGCATGCCGAGCACCTTCTCGGGATGCTTGAACCAGACCTCGCCCGTGGTGCAGGCGGTAAAGCCGATGTTCTGGTTGACGAGCTGCTCGTTCCACGGCTCGCCGACGCAGAAGCAGTCCATCGTGCCGACCTTCATGTTCGCCACCATCTGGGCGGGCGGCACGACGATGGTCGAGACCTCGCTGTCGGGGTCGATGCCACCGGCGGCGAGCCAGTAGCGGATCCAGAGATCATGGGTGCCGCCGGGGAAGGTCATCGCGGCCTTGACCTCCTTGCCCGCGGCCTTCTTCTTCGCAAAGGCCTCCTTCAGCGCCGATGCGTCGGTGCCGACATTCAGGTCCTTGTATTCGTTGGAGACCGAGAGGCCCTGGCAGTCCTCGTTCAGGCGCAGGAGCGTGTACATCGGCAAAGGCTGGCTGTTCTGCATCACCTTGCCGGTGCCGTAGAGATAGGGCTTGGGCGACAGGATGTGGCCGCCATCGATGCCGTTGTTCTTGAAGCCGAGGGACATGTTGTCGCGCGTCGCGCCCCAGGATGCCTGCTTCGCGATGTCCATGTCGGGAAGACCGTATTTCGCGTAGATGCCTTTTTCCTTGGCGATGATGAGCGGCGCGGCGTCCGTCAGGGCGATGAAGCCGAGCTTCGTGCCCTTGACCTCGGGACCGGGGCTTTGAGCGAACGCGCCGGCCGGCAAAGCCATCTTCGCCGCCTGCAACAGCGCCGCTGCGCCCGAAAGCTGCAGCAGCCGGCGGCGGCTCGCGCCGGCGGCCGTCGTCATCGCCATAATCTCGCCTATCTGCGTCATCGAAAAGCCTCGCGCTGGATTGGGACACTCGAAAGCCGCCGATCGCCGAACATGAAAAACGCCGCGCGAAAGAGCCCGTCAGGGTTTCTTTCGACAGCGGCGTTGCTGTGCGTTCCGGTCCGGAGATCGACGCGGGCGGCGTTGGCCGCGTCACATCCTGCGTAACAAGGATCGTGCCAAGTGTCCGGCGGGCGACGTTCTCTGGAATTTCAACAGTTTAGCTGTCAGGTCGGGGGCGGCACCGTGCATGTCAGCCCGATTTTGCACCGCACAATTCAAGCGCATCCGCACAAGAATTGATCAGCCGGCGAGCCTCAGCCGGCGCTGCCTGCAAACAGGGCAGGCCGGAACACCGCTCTCGCCTGCTCGGCCATTGCCGGCGTCGGGACCGCCTGGCCGGCCCGGGCCATGCCGGCGAGAATCCAGTCGGCATGAGCGGGATCGGGGCGCAGCGCAGCGCGGTCGAAGCGGATGAAACGCTCGATCGCGCGCGGCGGCCGGCCCGCACCCTGGCGCAGCTCGAAGCGCAGCACCGGCTCCAAAATGTCGACCGGCAGCGCGAGCCTGTCGGGCGCGGAGAGGTGCCGGGCGAAGCGCTCCGTATTGTCCGGACCGCAGGCCCAGTCGCTGGCCTCGAGAATGGCCGCGCCGAGCTTGGCGACGGCGGCGGCGCGGCGCTCGGCGTCGTCGGCGCGCCAGGCTAGCACCTTGTCCGGACAGTTCCGGCGCAGGTCGACGCCGGCGTGGATCATCGCGCCGATGCCGGCGGCGACGGCGGCCGCGTTCCAGGGCGCGCCGGCGCAAAATCCGTCGACCCGGCCGCTGCTCAGCGCCTCGACCGTCTGCGGCGGCGGCACGACCTCGAAGCGGACATCTTCGCCGAGCTTCAGACCGCCCTTGGCCAGCCATTCGCAGAGCAGGTAGGTGTGGCTGGAAAAGCCGAACACGGCCGCGAAGGTCAGCGGCGGCAAGCCCGACGCCCTACGCCGCGCCACCATGGCGGCGAGCGCGCGGGCCGAGACCGCGGTGTCGGCCATGTCGCCCTCGGCGAGGCGCTGCATCTCCTCGAAGCGGCGCAGCGAGACGGTGATCGCCGCACCGTCGAGATTGAGCGCCATCGGCGCCGCCATCGGGGCGCGCACGCCGCCGATGCCGAGCGTGGCGGCGACGGCTGCCGGTCCCAGCATATGGGCCGCGTCGAGCAGGCGGACATTGAGCTTGTCGCGCAGGTTCGACCAGGAGACCTCGCGCACCAGTTGGAGGTTCAGCCCCTGCGCCTCGGCGAAGCCCTCGTCCTTCGCCAGCACGACGAGCGCGCAATCGACCAGCGGCATGAAGCCGACCCGCAGGTGCAGCGTGGTCATTTCAGCACCTCGGCGGCCGTGATGATGGAGGCGGCGATCTCGACGAGCTTGCGCTTCTCGTTCATCGCGGTGCGGCGCAGCAGGGCGTAAGCGTCCTCCTCGGACAGGCCCTTCAGGCGCATGACGATGCCCTTGGCGCGGTCTATGGTCTTGCGGTCATCGAGCTGCGAGCGGGCCTCGTCGAGTTCCTCGCGGAGTTTGCGGAAGGCGTTGAAGCGGCTGATGCAGGTCTGCAGGATCGGCTGCATGCGCTCCTTCTTCAGCCCGTCGACGATATAGGCCGAGACGCCGGCCTCGACCGCGGCCTCGATCGAGTCCGAATCCGACTGATCGACGAACATCGTGATCGGCCGCTTCACATGGCGGCTGACCAGGAACATGTCCGCGAGCGCGTCGCGGCTGGGATCCTCGAGATCGATCACCACCACGTCCGGATCGTGAAGCTCGACTGCGGCGACCAGTCCGTGGGTCGCGCCGATGCGGATGAGGTCGGCGAAGCCGGCCTCGCGCAGCCCTTCCTCGATGATGGTGGCCCGCAGCGGATTGGCGTCGACGATCAGGATTTTCAGGACCGACCTCATCGCCGCGACGCCGCCGGCCTCCCGTTCAGCCTGCGAGGATGGCGACGCCGGCGAGCACCAGCCCACCACCGGCGACGCGGGCGGCAAGCGGCGAACGCGCCGCCAGAACGCCGGCGAGCGCGAGGCCGGATGCATGCAGCGCCGCCGTCGAGAGCAGGAAGCCGAAGCCGTAGCCGAACCAGCCTCCGCCGTCGGGAAGCTCCGCGCCATGGGCATGGCCATGGAAGATCGCGAAAATGGCGCAGGCGGCGGCGCCGGCGGCGAGCGGCGGCGCGGCCTTCAGCGCGATGGCGAGGCCCAGGATGACGACGGAGACGGCGATGCCGGTCTCGACGCCCGGCAGGCTCGCGCCCGACATGCCCCAGAACCCGGCCAGCACCATCATGCCGAGAAAGGCGGCGGGATAGGCGAAGCGCGCACGGCCACCGACCAGCCCGGCCCAGAGGCCGACCGCGACCATGGCGAGCAGATGATCGACGCCGGTGAGCGGATGGGCGAGGCCGGCACCGAAGCCGTGCGTCGCGCCCGCGCCGGTATGCGCGAGCGCAGGCGTCGCGAAAGTGGCGAGCGCAAGCGCCAGGCCGAAACGGTTCGTCATACTCGTCATCGTCGTCATTTTTTGCTCGTCCTCGATGCAACCCGCTCACGCCGCCGGAGCCGCCCTCAGCCCGCCGGCGCTCTCGATGAAATCCACCACCGCGTCGCAGCCCTCGCCGAGCTTCGTATTGGTGAAGACGAAGGGCCGTTTGCCGCGCATGAGCTTCGAATCCCGCTCCATCACTGCAAGATCCGCGCCGACATGAGGGGCGAGATCGGTCTTGTTGATGACCAGCAGGTCCGAGCGGGTGATGCCGGGTCCGCCCTTGCGCGGAATCTTTTCACCGGCCGCGACATCGATGACGTAGATCGTCAGGTCGGCGAGCTCGGGCGAGAAGGTCGCGGCCAGGTTGTCGCCGCCGGATTCGATCAGGATGATGTCGAGATCGGGGAATTTCGCCCGCATCTCCTCGACCGCGGCCAGGTTGATCGAGCAGTCCTCGCGGATCGCCGTGTGCGGGCAACCGCCGGTCTCGACGCCCATGATGCGCTCCTGCGGCAGCGCGCCGGCGACCGTCAGCAGGCGGGCGTCTTCTTTGGTGTAGATGTCGTTGGTGATGGCGCAGAGGTCGTAGGTCGCGCGCATACGCTTGCACAGCACCTCCATCAGCGCGGTCTTGCCGGAGCCGACCGGGCCGCCGATGCCGATGCGGAGCGGGCCGTTGGGGGAGCGGGTCATCGGTCAGGGCCCTTGCAGGAGGAGAACCGCATAGCCGCCGGCGATCAGCAGACAGAGCGGAGAGTAATAGCGCCTGTCGTAACCGGCGAAGGGTTCGAGCGGATGCATGCGCCGCCAGGCTGGGACGAAGCCGGCTGCGCCGCGCAGCGCGAACACCGCCGCGATGGCGAAGCCGCAGGCGACCACGAGCGGGCGCACGGCAGAGCCGGGCGGCACGGCGACGAGCAGCGGCGGCCACAGCGCGCAGGCCAGAAGCGCGGCCGCGACGAGCCCGCAGAGCGGGGGCGAGGGCATACGCCGGCGGCGCGCGTCGCCGATGACGGTCCGCAGCAGTTCCTGCTCGCTGCCGGCCGGCCAGAGGCCGCCAAGCCCCCAATAGGCGTGCAGGCCGGCGATCCCGGCCAGGAGCAGCGACAGGCCCGTCGCGAGCGCCAGCGTCATGAGCGGAACAGCCTCGAATACTGGGTTTCGTGTCGCAGGCTCGCCAGATCGGACCGGAGCGCGCAGCCGCCGAGGTCGTCAAGCGTCGCGCCCTCTGTCGCGGCCGTCGCCTCATGCAAGACCGGCACCAGCGCGGCGGTGATGCGCTGCCCATCGGTCTGGCCGACGATGCCCAGCCGCACCGAGGCCGAGACCAGATTGGCGACGAAGCCGAGACCATAGGCATCGAGGCCCGGTCGCAAGGGGATGCCGTGGCCGACGCAGGCGCAGGCCACGGCGAGCGGATAGGCGACCTCGCTCGGCGCGGCGCGGCGCAGCAGGGCCAGCGCGTCGCAGGGCCAGGCGGCGGAGACGGCGGCGAGAAACGCGTTGCCCTGCGTGACGGTCTCCAGCCGGCGTTCGGCCGAGTTCGCCAGAGCGAGCGCGAGTTCCGCAATCTCCGCCAGCGCGGCCTCGTCGCCGGCCGCGACGGCGCGCCAGGCGCAGGCGAAAAGGATCAGGTCGTTGCGCAGCGAGCCGTGGCGGATCAGCGCATCGAGCCAGTCGCGCAGCGTCTCCGCGTCGTGGAGATCGCCGGCCTCATGCGCCCATTCCAGGCCATGCGAATAGGCGAAGGCGCCGACCGGGAAGGAGGGCGACAGCCAGACCATCAGGGGCAGATGCACCGACGCGGTCATCGGTGGTCAATGGTCGTGGGCGTGGCCCTTGTGGCCGTGCTCGGCGCCGTGCTTGTGGCCGTGATCGTGCTTCTGATCGTGGCCATGGTGAGCGTGACCATGCGCATGGTCGTGATGGTCGTGGTCATGATGGCCATGCGCATGATCATGGCCGCAGCCGCAGGCGTCGCCATGGGCATGCGCGTGATCGTCGTGGCCGTGGTCGTGATGGCCGTGAGCGTGAGCGTGGTCATAGGCGCCGCGCTCGGGCTGGAAGGGGCGGGTCACCGTCGCCATGGCGCAGCCCTGCCCGCGGATCATCTCGGCCAGGACATGGTCGTTCTCGATATAGACGGCGTCCGCGGTGATCTCGGCCGGCGTGTGCCGGTTGCCGATATGCCAGGCGACGCGCATCAGCCGCAGCGGGTTTTCGGCGCGGATCTCGAGCAGGCTCTGCGCGGCGGCCTTGACCAGAACGAGCCGGCCATCCTCCAGCTTCACCGCGTCGCCATCGTTCAGCGCCGTCGGCTTGTCGAGGTCGAGCAGGATTTCGAGCCCGCCATCGCCCCTGAAGGCGATGCGTCGGCGGTTTCGGTCCTCATGATCGAGCGTCAGGGTTTCGACGACCCTGTCGGCCCTGACCGCGGCCTTGCGAACGACGGAGGTGGCGCGCAGCATGGTCTTCCTGTCCCGGTTGAAGAAGCGTCAGAGGCGATCCACGGATCGCGGCTCGATCACTTCGATCACCGGCGCGCTCTCGACGCAAGCCCCGGCCGCGATCAGGAAGGCGCGCAGATGAGGCTGCTGCATGTGCAGGTCGACATGCTTGCGCTGCTCCCAGCTCTCGACGAAGACGAAATGGCCGGGCTGCGTGACGCTTTCATGCATGTCGTAGGCGAGGCAGCCATGTTCGCGACGGGTCAGCGCGATGCATTCACGAGCGGCGGCGAGGAATTTCGCGCGGGTTTCCGGGCGAATCTGCGCCCGCGCGATGACGAGGACCGGGTCGGACATATGGCCTTGGGCTCCGAGGTTGTCGTGCGGGAGGATATCCCGCGACTACTACCCGGCGAAACTTGCCCCGGATGCGCCGATACTCAGATTCGTCTGCGCAATTGCTCGTAGATCAGGCCGAGCCCGAGGCCGAACGCGCCTGCGATCAGCGCACCGACCAGCATGCGCATCGGCACCAGGCCGGCGAAGAACGGACCGCCCTTGATCAGCGGGATCAGGATCCAGTTCCCCAGCAGCATCGGCCCGAGCCAGCCGAAGACCATGCCCTTGAGCCAGAAATCCCGGCCCGGCAGATGCGGCCAGACGATAGAGAAAAGCATGCCCCAGAGCCCGCCCCAGAACATCTGGTTGAGCAGCGTCGGCACGCCGAGCGGGCCCGTCGGAGCAAGATTCCATGGCCGCGCCGGCAGCAGGCCAAGCGCATTCAGGATCAGGAACATGCCCTGATGGAAGATCACGACCGAGATCGCCGCGGCGATGAAGCCGGCGAGGAGGCTTTTGGGCGTGATGCGGGAATCGGCGGAGGTCAGCAGGGCCATGTGAGGCTTTCGCAAGGAGGACGCGTCGCGGCGACGAGAGTGGCATGCGGCGTGCGGCGCAGCAATCGCGGCTGGCGCCTCAACGTTGCTTCACGACCGGCACCGGAATGACCGGCGCGGGCGTCGCGGCCGCCTGACGCCGGTCGAACGCCGCCTGCGCCCTGCCGATCGCCTCGCGATGCTCGTAGGCCCACAGGCCGAGCGCCTGCACCGGCTGCCAGAGCGAGCGGCCGAGTTCGGTCAGTTCATAATCGACGCGCGGCGGGATCGTCGGAAACACCGTGCGGCTCACCAGCCCGTCGCGCTCAAGCCCGCGCAGGGTCAGGGTCAGCATGCGCTGGGAGACGCCGTCGACGAGGCGCTTGATCTCGTTGAAGCGGCGCGGCCCGTCGCCGAGCAGGCGCACGATCTGGATGCTCCATTTGTCGCCGACGCGGGCGAGAACCGGCGCGACGGCGCGGCAGTTCTCGGTCACATGGATGTGCCCCTGTTCCAAAAATGTGCCTCCTTGTGAGGGTTTAGGTAGGCTCGTAGATAGCCTCGGTATCAAACATATACCAGAGAGGTTCCCTATGAAACTGCTTCATCTCGACTCCAGCATTCTCGGCGACAATTCGGCCAGCCGCGAGGTCTCGGCCGCCATCGTCGCGCGCTTCCGCAAGGCGAATCCCGGCATCGAAGTCAGCTACCGCGATCTCGCCGCCGATCCCATCCCGCATCTCTCGGGCGCCTATCTCGCCGCGGCCGGCGGCGCGCCGAACAGCGAGGCTTTTGCGACCGAGCTGGCGACCAGCGCTGCGATCATGGACGAGTTCCTGGCCGCCGACATCGTCGTCATCGGCGCGCCGATGTACAATTTCACCGTCTCGACCCAGCTCAAGGCCTGGATCGACCGCATCGCCGTGGCCGGCAAGACCTTCCGCTACACCGAGAAGGGGCCGGAGGGTCTGGCGGGGGGCAAGCGCCTGATCGTCGCGGTCTCGCGCGGCAACGTCTATTCGTCCGGCGCGCCGGCGGCTCCGAACGATTTTCAGAAGCCCTATCTGCGCGCCGTCTTCGGCTTCCTCGGCGTCACGGACATCGAGTTCGTGCGGGCCGAAGGCATCGCCTTCGGGCCGGAGCAGCGAGTAGCGGCGCTGGCGGGCGCGAAGGCGACTGCGGCAGAAATTCCGGCGAACTTGCCGAAGGCGGTTTGATCTTCAGGTTCCGGCAATCGTGGCTCGATCACTGGCCGGGATCTGCAACGGTGGGCGGGCTAACGGCCCATTCCGGTGTTCAACGCATTCCATTCGGAGAGCTTGACGGTCTTGGCCATGTCCGGCCTCGCGTATCCGGGCAGGATTGAGATGTATTCTAGCGAATGGCCGTCTGGATCATCGAAATAGACACTTGCGGCCGGCATCCACGGCAAGACGATTGGCTCGTCGATTTCGGCGCCGCCACCACCATCCCGAGGCACGACACCGTTCGAACGCAGCGCGCGGATCGACCGCTGCAGATCATCTAAGTCTGTTTGAAACGCGACATGGAGTCTCAAACGGATCGGAGAGCTCTGAATCGACCAGAGGCCGAGCATCGATCTGTCGCGCGCTCCGACCCAGAAGAACGCTACAGCACGCGCGGGGATTGTATGAGCCAGTTCGAGGCCAACAATGTCGCGATAGAACGCGATCGATCGCGGCAGGTCAGTGACTGTCAGATGGCTTTCGTACAGCCCATTGATTGGAACCAAACCCTTCCTCCATGCGAGCCAATTGCAACATGGCAAATCTATTGCCTATCTGCAGCATGACATGCAGCAGATAGGCAAGGCGGCTCGCAGTTCAGAACAAAAAATACCGCTGCGCCAGCGGCAGTTCCTTCGCCGGCTCGCAGACCAGCAATTCGCCGTCCGCCACCACCGCATAGGTCTCCGGGTCGATCTGGATATCCGGCGTCGCGTCGTTGTGGATCATGCTCTTCTTCGAGATGCCGCCGCGGGTGTTCTCGACCGCGACCATCTCCTTCTCCGTGCCGAGCCGCGACCGCAGCCCGTTCGCCATCGCCGCCTGCGAGACGAAGACCAGCGAGGTCGAGGTCACGGCCTTGCCGAAGGCGCCGAACATCGGCCGGTAATGCACCGGCTGCGGCGTCGGGATCGAGGCGTTGGGGTCGCCCATCGGCGCGGCCGCGATCGAGCCGCCCTTGATCACCAGATCGGGCTTGGTGGCAAAGAAGGCCGGCGACCAGATCACGAGGTCGGCGAGCTTGCCGATTTCGACCGAACCGATATGGCGCGAGATGCCATGCGCGATCGCCGGGTTGATGGTGTATTTCGCGACATAGCGTTTGGCGCGGAAATTGTCGGCTCCGGTGCCGGCATCCTGCGCCAGCGAGCCGCGCTGGACCTTCATCTTGTGCGCGGTCTGCCAGGTGCGGGTGATGACCTCGCCGATGCGGCCCATCGCCTGGCTGTCCGAGGACATCATCGAGAGCGCGCCGAGATCGTGCAAAATGTCCTCGGCCGCGATCGTCTCCTTGCGGATGCGGCTCTCGGCGAAGGCGAGATCCTCGGGGATCGACGGCGACAGGTGATGGCAGACCATCAGCATGTCGAGATGCTCGTCGAGCGTGTTGACGGTGAAGGGCCGGGTCGGATTGGTCGAGGACGGCAGGACGTTGGGCAGCCCCGCCACCTTCATGATGTCGGGCGCATGGCCGCCGCCCGCCCCTTCGGTGTGGAAGGCATGGATGGTGCGGCCTTTGAAGGCGGCGATCGTGTCCTCGACGAAGCCCGACTCGTTCAGCGTGTCGGTGTGGATCATCACCTGGACGTCGTAATCGTCGGCGACGGAGAGGCAGTTGTCGATCGCGGCGGGGGTCGTGCCCCAGTCCTCGTGCAGCTTCATCGCGCAGGCGCCGGCCTCGATCATCTCGACCAGCGCGCCGGGCAGCGCGGCGTTGCCCTTGCCGGCGAAGGCGAGGTTCATCGGAAAGGCGTCGGCGGCCTTGATCATCTGGCCGAGATGCCAGGGGCCGGGCGTGCAGGTCGTCGCCAGCGTGCCATGGGCCGGGCCGGTGCCGCCGCCCAGCATGGTGGTCAGGCCGCTCATGAGAGCGTCCTCGATCTGCTGCGGGCAGATATAGTGGATATGGCTGTCGAAGCCGCCGGCGGTGACGATCTTGCCCTCGCCGGCGATGACCTCGGTGCCCGGCCCGACGATGATCGTCTCGGCGGGATCGAAATTGCCGAAGCCGGCCTGGATGTCGGGGTTGCCGGCCTTGCCGATGGCGCAGATGCGGCCGGCCCTGATGCCGATATCGGCCTTGACGATGCCCCAGTGATCCAAAATCAGCGCATTGGTGATAACGGTGTCGACCGCCCCGTCGGCGTTCCTGACCTGGCTCTGGCCCATGCCGTCGCGAATGACCTTTCCGCCGCCGAATTTGACCTCCTCGCCATAGGTGGTGAAATCGCGCTCCACTTTGATGAAGAGCTCGGTGTCGCCGAGGCGCACCGTGTCGCCGGTGGTGGGGCCGAACATCGCGGCATAGGCGTTTCGAGGGTAGTTGAAGGGCATGGCGGGCCTCAGCTTTTTGTGACCATCGAGAATCCGGCGTCGGTCGGCGCGCCCTTGTCGAAAGTCAGGGTCGTCATGCATCCCGCATGCCGATTGAGAGCACCGATCAGAGCGTCATTGAAACCTTGGCCTGTCGCGGCGCGCTCGACGGCTTCGAGCACGAGTTCCGCCGATTCGATGACGTAGGCCGGGCTACGCAACAGGGCGGAGACGACGGCAGCGACCTCCTGCTGCGTCGCCTTCGCCTTGCGCCGCAGCGTCAATGTCAATTCCGTCAGAACGACAAGGTTGACGTATCCTGGGCGTTCGGCAGAAAGACTCGCGACAAGTTCATCGGCAGCACGCGATTGCACAGGGTCGTCCCGCAAAATTGCGCGCAGCAGAATATTGGTGTCGATACCGATCACGCCGCGCGCGACCGCCGACCGGCGGGTCTCGTCGCATCGTCATCGGCCGCAGCCTGCTCCATCATCGCCTCGTCATCGCTGGCGATGCCCGGATCACGCGTCAGATGAGCGAGCAGCCCGCAGATCGCGGTTGCCGGCAAATTGCGCGGCCAGACGCGAACTCTACCATCATCGGCCCTGAAAAACTCGACCGTATCGCCTTCCTTCAACGCCCATGCGCGTCTCAGTTCGACCGGCAGAGTCAATTGGCCCTTGGACGTCAACTTCGCCTCGTAGCTCGCCATGCCGACATCCTCCTTTCCTTACATTAAGGCCAAATGTAAGGAGAATCCAGATGGGTTCGACGCTATGGCTTGATCTCCTGAAGCCGCGTCGCCTGCGACGCCGCCAGCGCCCAGCTCTCCTGCGTGCGGACATAGATCGCCGTCCAGCGGAACGAATACGTCTTGCCGTCGGCGAGCGAGCGAATCGGGCTGACGCCCGTGGCGACTGCCGTCCAGTCGCTGGGCGCGCGGATCACGAGGTCCTCGACGGGCGCGTTCTCGATCACGGGGTCGCCGGCCAGCGCGGAGACGATGCGGGCGTCCTTGCGGTCGAGCTTGCCCGAGCCGTGGGTGTGGACGAAGGAGGCAGCATACATCTCGCGCAGCTTGCCGGCGTCCTTCGCGACGATCGCGGCGGCGAGCGCCTTGCGAAAGGCCTCGACCTCCTCGGCGACGGCGCGCTCGCCGGCCGGAGAGAGGATGGCGGGAGGGTGGGCGAACGCTGCCGGAAGGGGGAGCGCGGCGGCAAGCAGACAAAGCGTCAGAATGGATCGTTGCAGCATCGCCATCCTCCCGTGACCGGAGTTCAAACCGTCATTGCGAGCGCAGCGAAGCAATCCAGGAGGCGTCGCGCAAGCGGCTGGATTGCTTCGCTGCGCTCGCAATGACGGAAAAACCGCCTGAGTTTACAGCTTGCCCATCACCGCTTGCCGGAACCCGTAGACCTCGCGCTTGCCGGCGAGCGCGACGAGCCTTACCTCGCGGGTCTGCCCGGGCTCGAAGCGCACCGCCGTGCCGGCCGGGATATCGAGCCGGAAGCCGCGCGCCCTGTCGCGTTCGAACGACAGCGCCGGGTTGGCCTCGAAGAAATGGTAATGCGAGCCGATCTGGATCGGCCGGTCGCCGGTGTTTGCCACCGTCAGCGTCAGGCTCTCGCGGCCCTCGTTCATGATCAGGTCGCCCGGCAGCGTCTTCACCTCGCCCGGCCTCATGGCGTCGCTCGCGCCGCGGATCGGCTCGTGGACGGTGACCAGCTTGGTGCCGTCGGGAAAGGTCGCCTCGACCTGGACGTCGTGGATCAAGGCGGCGATGCCGTCCATGACCTGGTCGGCCGCGACCACATGCGCGCCCGCCTCCATCAGATCGGCGACGGACCTGCCGTCGCGCGCACCCTCGACGACGAAGTCGGTGATGAGCGCGACGGCTTCCGGATAGTTCAGCTTGACGCCGCGCTCGAGCCGTCTGCGCGCCACCATGGCGGCCATGGCGATGAGCAGCTTGTCCTTCTCGCGCGGCGTCAGATTCATGCGCTCACCTTCTTTTTCGTCTCGTCCTCGGAGGTCTCGTCTTCCGACAGGTCCTCCTCTTCGTCGTTCTCGTCCTCGGCGTTCTCGTCCTCGGACTCGTCTTCGTCGTCCTCATCCTCGTCGTCGCCGAGATCGGCGTATTCATAGGCGAAGACGATCTCGCCCGTCGCGGGATCAAAGGTGCTCGAGGTCGATTCGTCGAAGGCCTCGATCAGCATTTCCGCGTCCTCGGGGCCGTCGACGTCGAAGCGGCGCACCGCGTCCTCGCCTTCGGCCTTGAGCGCGAGCTCGATCGCCCAGCCCCGCGCGCCGGTGTCATAGATGCATTTCAGACCCTGGATCGGCAGCATGATGCTCTCCTCAGATTGACCAGGTGCGCGGCAGCGCACGGCCGGTCATCTGCCCGAGCAGCGTGACGAGGGCGCGACGGAGCGCCTGCGCGTCGGCGGAGAGCAGCCGGATGACGAGCAGGTCCGCGACGACGCCGGCGCCGGCCTCGACCCCGGCGAAGGCATCGCCGGCAAGCAGCGCGCGCAGCTCGTCCAGATTGGCAAGCTGCGCCGGCCCGGCGGCGACGATCATGGCGGCCGCGCGCGCGCCTGCGCCGATCGCTTGCCGTGCGAGCTGGCCTGCGACCGCGCCCTCCAGCCGCAGATCATCGGCGAAGACGAGTCTGCCGTCGCGGCGGATGCGCCAGCGGTCGCGCAGCGAACCGCGCAGCAGGCTCTCGCCCATGGCAGCGCGGCCGAAGAACACGCTTTCGGAAGCGACGAGAGAGGCGGATGGCGCAAGCTCGATCGTCAGGCTGCGCGAAAGGCGCGCGCCCGAGAACAGTATGCTCTCCTGCGGCAGCCAGTGCAGGCTCGCGCCATCCTCCACCGAGAGCGACGTCTCGATCCGCGTATCGGCCTTCTGGCTGCGATAGATCTTCTCGGCGGCCTGCGTGGTGATCACGGCTTCGCTGCCGGCGTCGAGCACGGCCTCGACGCGCATCGCGTCGCCGCCGGCCATGCCGCCGCCGGTGTTAATCAGCACCGCCTCGCAGGTCTCGTAATAGGTGGTCGGGAAACGGGCGCGGTAGCCGCCGGATTCAGCGAGCTCCAGCCGCCGGGTGCGCGCGCCGACGCGGCCGAAGCGCAGGCGCACGCCGCCGGCCGCCCGCACATAGGCCGGCAGAAGCGGATCATGGGCTGCCGGAACGGGCGGCGCGAACATCGGTCATCCTGCTACGGAACCCACCGATAGTCTTCCGCACCACCCTTTGCCGGCAAGGGCCTCGGCCATCAGGGTTGCCTAAATATCAAGCACGCGCAGGCGTTCGTCAGCCCGCCGCCGCCAGAAAACGCTCGACCTCGTCGCGCTTCGGCGCGCCGGCGCGTCCGCCGAAGCGGGTGCATTTGATCGCCGCCGTCGCCGAGGCGAAGCGGATCGCCTCGCGCGCGCCCTGCCCTTCCGCCAGCGCCAGCGCGAAGGCGCCGTGCCAGACATCGCCGGCGCCGAGAGTGTCGAGCGCCTCGACCGGGAAGGCCGGGAGATGCGCCACCGCACCGTCCTCGACGAAGAGGACGCCGTCGCGGCCAAGCGTGACGGCGAGCCAGGTCGGAACGGTCCGCGCGATCTTCGCCAGTCCCGCTCGAGGATCGTCCTCGCCCGACACCTCGCGCAGGGCCTGGGCGCTGAAGGCGACATGGCTTGCGGTCGCGACGAGATCGGGATTGGGCGGCGTGCGGTCGCCGTCGAGCACGCCCGGCACGCCGGCGGCGCGCGCCAGCTTGAAGGCAGCGAGCGCGCCCTCGCCCCAGCGGGTGTCGGCGAGCACGGCGCGCGCGCCCGCCGGAAGCGCCGACGGCAGCCAGTCCGTCGCCTCGGGCATGGCGGGGTCGGAATAGGAGACCACCATGCGCTCGCCCTGCGCATCGACCAGGATCGCCGAGACCGGCGAGCGCAGACCCGGCGCGCGCAAGGACAGCCCGGCCTCGACTCCCTCGGCCGCGAGATCGGCCATGATGGCGTCGCCGGTCGGATCGTCCGCCAGCCGCGTCGCCAGCCAGGCGCGCCCGCCGAGCCGCGCGATCGCGACCGAGGCGTTGCCGGCGCAGCCGCCGCCGACGATGGCGAGATCGCGCGAACGGTACTTTTCGCCGCGCGTCGGGATGGTCTCGACGCTGTAGACGTAATCGAGGGTCGCGATGCCGAGGCAGAAGACGCCTGTCATGGCGCCTCAGCTCCCGAAACGGTATTCGCTGACCTGCCGGTAGACCGCGCCGGGCCGCAGCACGGTCGAGAGAAAATGCGGCAAATTGGGCGAATCCGGGACATGCTGCGGCTCGAGGCAGAGACCGGCATTGGGGCCATAGCGCTCGCCATCGAGACCGGGGACCGGCGTCGCGACCTTGAAGCCGTCATAGACCTGCAGCGCGGGCTCCGTGGTCCAGACCGCCATGGCGAGCCCCGTCTTCGGCGAGCGCAGCGTCGCGGCATGGGCGAGCTCGAGCCCTTCCGCCACGCTCGGCTCGCGCCGGTCGCGGCGCAGCACATAGTTGTGGTCGTACCAGAAGCGCACACCATCCGGATCGACGTGGCGGATCGGGCGCGGCTTGCGGAAGTCGAAGGGCGTGCCCGCGACATCGGCGAGAGAGCCGTCGGGGATCAGGTCGGCGTCGACCGGCGTCGTCAGATTGGCGCGAACCTCGAGGTCGTGGTCGAGGATGTCGGGACCGTCGTCGAGGCGGAAATAGGAATGGTGCGCCAGATTGACGATGGTCGGCGCATCCGTCGTCGCGGACAGCTCGACGCGCAGCGTCGCGTCGCCGACGAGGCCGTAGCGGCAGGTCACCGTCAGCGCGCCGGGATAGCCGGCGTCGCCATCGGGCGAGACCAGCGCCAGCGTCACGCTCGTCGCGTCATGGTGCAGGATCGTCCAGGGTCGCTTGCCGAAACCCTGCCCGCCGCCATGCAGCGAATGGCGGCCGTCCTGGTTCAGCGGGAGTTGATGAGCCTTGCCGTCGAGCGTGAAGCGCCCGCCCTCGATACGATTGGCGAAGCGGCCGGCGATGGCGCCGAAATGCGGCGAATGGGCGGGATAATCGGCGAGATTGGGAAAGCCGAGCACGACGCGCTGCATCCCGCCGCCGGGCTTTGGGACGACGAGATCGCGCAGCACCGCGCCCCATTCCATGATCTTCGCTTCCGCGCCCGCAGCCGAATGCAGGATGACTTCATGAATGGGCGTGCCATTGGCGAGCGCGCCGAGCAGGGTTTTGGTCAAGGGCAGGCTCCGCTGACTGTCACGGCCCGAAGCGGACGCCGTCGATGTCGGTATGGATGAAATCGTTGCCCTTGTAGGCGAGCTTGAGACCTGATGTCTTCGCGGCGGCGTAGGCGAAGCAGTCGCCGAGGTTCAAGCGAGCCGGGTGGCCGGTGAGGTGATGATAGCGGGAGGCGCAAGCATGCGCTTCCCGCCCGACTCCCGCGTCGATGGTGATGAGCATCACGCCTGACGACAGAAAGAAGTCGCCGACCAGTACGTAAGCCGCGTCGATCGAAACTCGCAGCAAGCGCGACAACCGACAAGATGCTTCGAACATGGCGATCGACGAGCTGGCGACCGTTTCGTTCTCGATCAAAGCGGCATGAACGGCTTCGCTTTCCGATTCTCCTGCCATTGCCGCCACAATTGCCGACGCGTCGAGGAACATCAGACGTCACCGTACTCGCGATCCCAGAACTCCTTATGCGTTATACCGTCGTCGATCACCGGATGGGCCGCGAGCGTCCTTCTGATTTGCTCGAACGCAGCATCGATCCGTGCTTTCCTCTCCTGTCGCCGCTTCAACTCGTTGGTGACTGCGACGCCGATTGCGCCTTGGAGCGTCTCGCCCGAGAGTTTCGCCAGTTGCCGAACCTGACGATCAATCTGAGGATCTCTGACCAGAATACCCATTGCGACCTCCATGATATCAGCTTTTGATATCATGGAGGCGCTGGGCGAGCAATCTCGGTCGAGGGCGCTCACCACGCCCCGGTGTTCTGCATGCTCGCCCAGGGCTCGGCCGGAGCCTTCGGATCGCCCTTCTGCAGCAGTTCGATCGAGATGTCGTCGGGCGAGCGGATGAAGGCCATGTTGCCGTCGCGCGGCGGCCGGTTGATGGTGACGCCGGCGTCCATCAGCGTCTGGCAGGTGGCGTAGATGTCGTCGACCTCATAGGCGAGATGGCCGAAATTGCGCCCGCCCGTATATGTCTCGGGATCCCAGTTGTAGGTCAGCTCCAGCGTCGGGCGGCCGCGCGAGCCGGTCGCCTTGACGGCGTCGAGATCGTCGGCGGCGGCCAGGAAGACCAGGGTGAAGCGGCCCTTCTCGCTCTCGATGCGGCGCGTTTCCGTCAGGCCGAGCTTCTTCACATAGAAGTCGAGCGCGGCGTCGAGATCGGTGACGCGGACCATGGTGTGGAGATAGCGCATCGCGGATAGCCCTCTGGTTTCTGGCGTGAGCGGGTTGATCTCGCCCCTAGATCGGGCCAAACCCTGCGCTTTCCAAGGGGCGGCGCGCGGCGAGGCCATGAACCAGACGCAAGGCGAAGGCCGCCCGCGCCCGGATGCGGCGGCGATCTCGGCCATCAAGCAGCGCGCCGCCATCCTCTCGGTGCTGGCGACGCTGCTGCTGACGCTGGCCAAGGGCGTGGCGGCGGTGCTCTCGGGGTCGCTGGCGCTGCTCACCGACGCGCTGCAGGGACTGATCGACATCGGCTCGACGCTGTTCACCTGGTTCGCCGTGCGCGCCGCCGACAAGCCGGCCGATGACGAGCACCATTACGGCCATGGCAAGGTCGAAGCGCTGGCAGCCCTGGTCGAGACGGCGATCCTGTTCGCGCTGGCCGGCGCGATCCTGTGGGAGGCCGGCAGCCGGCTCTGGACCGGCGCGCTCGGCGAGGTTTCGGTGACGCCGGTCGTCATCGGCGTGTTGCTGCTGTCGATGGTGGTCGACGCCTTTCGCTGGCGCTCGCTGACGCGCGTCGCAAAGGACACCGGCAGCGAGGCGCTGGCCGCCGAGGCGACGCATTTCTCGGCCGATTTCGTCGGTTCGACGCTGGTTCTGATCGGGCTCGTCGCCTCCTGGCAGGGCTTCGTCCGGGCCGACACGGTCGCGGCCTTCGCCATCGCCGCCTTCATGGCTTTTTCCGCCTTCAAGCTCGGCCGCCGCACGATCGACACCCTGCTCGACGCGGCCCCCGAAGGCCTGGGCGAGCGATTGCGGCTGGCTGCGGCCGGCGTCGGCGGCGTCGTCGCGGTCGACAGGATCAGGGTCCGGCCGGCCGGCGGCAAGGTCTATGGCGAGATCGGCATCCGCGTCTCGCGGACGCTGCCGCTCGACCGGGTGGTGGCGATCAAGCAGGCGCTGCTCGACGCCGTGGCGAAGACCGAACCCGGCGCCGAGATCACGGTCGCGGCCAACCCGATCCAGGTCGATGACGAGACGGCGCTGGAGCGCGTGCTGCTGATCGCGCTCAAGCTCAAGATCCCGGTGCACCACGTCACGGTGCACTCGATCGGCGAGCGGCTCTCGGTCAGCCTCGACATGGAGGTCGACGCGAGGCTTGCGCTCGGCGAGGCGCATGAGGTCGCCTCCCGGCTGGAGGCGGCGATCCGGGCCGAGTTCGGCGGCGAGACCGAGGTCGAGACCCATATCGAGCCGATGGAGACCGGCCTGCCCGCCGGCCACAACGCCGCCTGGGAGACCGTCGAGGACATCGGCAAGGCGCTCGCCGGGGAAGCTATGAGGCTCGCCGGGCCAGTCCACGACATCCACAGCGTGCGCGTGCGCCAGACGGTGAACGGGCTCGTGGTCAACTACCATTGCCGCGTCGATCCGGGCCTCGACGTCGCGGCCGTGCACCATGCGGTCGACGCGATCGAGCGCGCGGTAAGGCTGGCGCGGCCGCAGGTCTGCCGGCTGGTCAGCCATGCCGAGCCGGCGCGGCTGGCGAACCCCTGAGCTCAGGCCAGCGCGGCCTGCCGCAGCTTGTTGCGCGGGGCCGCGACCGGGCGCGCCTCCCACCAGTCGCCGAGCGCATCGATGATCGCCATCAGGCTCCGGCCCTGAGCGGTCAGGGCGTATTCGACGCGCGGCGGCGATTCCGGATAGACGGTTCGCGAGACCACGCCCGCGGCCTCCAGTTCGCGCAGGTCGCGCGTCAGCATGCGCTGCGAGATCGGCCCGAGATCGCGCTGCAGCGCGTTGAAGCGGCGCGGCCCCTGGTCGAGATAATAGACGATCAGCGCGCGCCAGCGGCCGCTGAGCAGGATCATGGCGCCCTCGATCGGGCATTCGATGTCACGTCGCATCGCGCTTACACACCTTGGGATCTGGTTTGGCGGCAACGTGCGATACTATCACGCTCGGCTCTTGCCGGTGCGTCGGGCACCCTTACGCCAAGCTTCTTTCGTGTCTAGCCATCGCGACCAGGATCGGTGACGAAGTCGTCATGCCAGACCCACCATCTGTATGGCGGCGTCTGCGGATAACCTTCGGGCGAATCCTCCCATTCCTCCTGGCGTCCCAGTGCGGTGATGTCGAGATAGTTCCAGGAGTTCCCCATCTGCTCATCGCCGCGGCCATTCACGAAGTAGGTGCGGAATATCCTGTCGCCTTCCCGAATGAAGGCGTTCGTGCCGTGCCATTCGTCGACCCCGAAATCGGCGTCGAAATCGTCGGTCAGCGTGAACCAGGGGATATGCTCCCACCCCATGTGCGCCTTCACGCGCTTGAGGTCCGCCTGCGATCCGCGCGAGACGAAGGCGAGGCTGGTATCCCGGGCGTTGAGATGGGCCGGGTGGGCGACCTGATCGGCCACCATGGAACAGCCGATGCAGCCGCGCTCGGGCCAGCGCGCCACGCCGGGCTCCATGAAGGCGCGATAGACGATCAACTGCCGTCGGCCGTCGAACAGGTCGATGAGGCTTGCACGGCCGTTCGGCCCGTCAAACGCATAGCTCTTCTCGACGGCCAGCCACGGCATCCGCCGGCGTTCGGCGGCCAATGCGTCACGGGCCCGCATCACTTCCTTTTCCCTCGCGCGCATCCGCTGATAAGCGGCGTCCCAGTCCTCGCGCGAGACGATCGGCGGCGTCTTCATTCCCCGCGGTTCGCTTGTCTGGCCGTTCTCCGTTGCCGAGATCATGATTCCAACGCTCCATTTGATCGATCTGAGGTGCGGCGCCGGGCGGCCCTTGTGTGACCGCGCCAGTATCGGACAGCAGTTGGCGGCTACCGATGCTCAACTCATCTGCGCCCGGCGTTCAGGCTGACCGTCGCGTGATGCAGCACCCCCAATCGGAGGGCGCCGCGGGAAAATCGGCGAATAGCGCGATAGCCATGCGCTCAAAATAGCGGCAATCCGATCGTCGACCCATACGCTCGTTGGCGAGGCAGCCGTGCGCATGGGTCACAGCTCGCGCCAACGCGCTCGCCTCAAAACTTACAAAAATGTGCCCTGGCGACATGAATTTCCGTTCTTGAGCGCCGGCCCGCAGCCCAATAACTGGGTGGTCCTGATCAACACGGAAAGGCAGGACCATGTCACAAATCCTCTTCTACGGCGTGCCGGAAGGCTGCTCCTTCGGCTCCATCGTCGCGCTCGAATGGCTCGGCGAACCCTATCGTTTGTGCCGCATTCAGATGCCCAACGAGGTCAGCAGCGAGCGCTATGGCGCCGTCAACGCGGTGCGCGAGACGCCGACGCTGCTCACCGCCGACGGCGCCCTGCTCAGCGAGAGCGTCGCCATCCTGAACCATCTCGCAACGCGCGGCATCGCCAAGGGGCTCGGCTTCGCCCAGAGCGATCCGGCCTTCGACCGCTTCAACCAGATGCTCGCATTCCTCAACACCAGCCTGTTCTCGGCCTTCTCGCCGCTCTGGTATGCGCTCGAAACCGAAGGCGACCCCGCCGCCCATGCGGCCCTGCGGGCCTATGGCGCGAACCAGGTCGCCAAGGCACACGGCCATCTCGAGGCCATGCTGGCCGACCGCGACTGGCTGGCCGGCGACAGGCCGGGTCTCGTCGACGCCTATTTCGCCGGGATTGCGCGCTGGAACGATTATCACAAGGTCGTCGACCGCAGCGATTATCCGCGCCTCGCCCGGCTCTACCAGCGCCTGCAGGAGGAGCCGGCGGTGCGCTTCGCCCATGCGATCGAGGAGGAGCGCGAAGCCCAAAGCGCCGGGGGCTTCCGCGGCCATGTCAGCCTCGGCGAGGCGCTGGGGCTGGCAAAGGCGGCGTGAACACGGACAAGCCGGCGCTGCGGGGGCGTGCAGCGCCGGCTTGCCATTCGAGGCGGCAGGGGCCGCCGCCGCCCGAAACCGAATCCAGAGGGCTCAGAACCTGTAGGCTGCCGAGGATTGCAGCCGGGTCTGGCGGCCGCGCAGGCCATCGCGGTCCTCGCGCAGGCCGTGCTGGACCTCGACGCCGAGATCGAGATCGGGCCAGGGGCTCCAGATCAGGTTGGCCGCCGCATACTGGCTGTGCTTGTAGGTCGCGGCCGCGGCGAAGCGCGGCAGATCGGAGCGGACATAGCTGTAGAGCAGGTTCGTGCGCAGCTCGTTCGTCCACCAGTGCTGGAAGGCGACATAGCCGCCAAAGGTCTTCTGCGTCTCCGCCTCACCGGTGGCCGGGTTGTAGAACACGCTCGGCAGCACGCCGGCCGTCTCCTGGATGTAGCGCGTCGCGCCATTGGCGTAAGACGCCTGGAAGCGGATATTGTCCTTCGCGGCCAGGAACGGCAGGTTGATGCGCCCATGCAGCGTCGCGGCGTAGCCGGTCTCGTCGGAAGCCAGGCCGTTGGGCGCATTGGTCTGGGTCAGCGCGCCGCCGAGCTGGACATGGCCGAAGCCGCCCTGATAGCGGATGTTGCCGACGAAATCAGGCCGCGTGTCGCGGCTCGAGGCGATGGCCGCCGCCGGGCCAAACTGGACACGGCCCTCCGGGTTCTCGATCGCGCCGGCGATGGAGAAGCCGTTGGCGAAGCGGTGCTGCAGCCTGACCACGCCCTGCCGGATGAAGGTCTGGCCGCCGGCGCCCTGGAAATCCAGCGTCTCGGCATAGGCGCCCGGGTCGTAGAAGGTCGTCCACCACTGGCCGGCCAGCAGCGGCCCGACCTCGACGATGGCGTGGCGTAGCCGGAACGAGTCCGAGTTCGAGGCGATCTGGTTGCCGGCCGCGCCGAAGAAATCGCCCTCCAGCAGGATGCGGGCCGGCCCGAGCGGGGTGTTCGTCTTCGAAAACTCCACATTGAAGCGCGATTCACGGCCATGGATGCGGAATGCGGAATCGCCGATCCGGGTGCGCCGCGTGTCGATGCCGGTCACGGCGAACAGGTCTTCGGCTCCAAGCGAAGGGTCGCCGCTGATCCGGCCGATCACGTCGGCCTTGACCTTGCCGCCGATCCTGACGTCGATATCGGTGCCCGGCAGTCGCCAGCTTCGCGGCAGGCCGCCTTTGAGGACATAGGGCTCGTCATCGGCTTTCACGACGACGCCGTCCTTGGTGACGACATTGCGCACGGCCGGCGCACGCCGCGCGGTTTGCGTCCTGATGCCGCCGACCTCGCGCCGCAGCGCCTCGATCTGGCGCTGCTGGTCGCGGATCAGCCGCTCGAGCCGCGCGGTCTGGTCCTGAGCACTGGCCGCGACCGATGACGCAGCAAGCGCGAGCGCGGATGCGACCATGATTGTGGCGATAGACTTATTCTTGACGACGAAACACATGAAAAACCTCCCCCTGTGAAGCGCTTATTTGTTTATTGATTTTGCTTTGCCGACTTTCTGACGCTGTCACGGCAATTCATCACTCAGAAATCACAAGTTATTTACTTTGTCGTGTTGACAAAAAACGGGATACAATCGAGACGAATACTTTTGCCCGTGTTGACAAATAACAGGAGCGCGCCGGCCATGCCGAAGCCTGCCCAGACCAGCCTGCCGGCGACGGACCGCCACTCCCCCGCAGCCGCGACTGCGCCGAGCGCCGCTCAAGACCCGCTGCTGTCGAAGCCGCAATGGCGCTGGCTCAGCCGGCATCTGCCGCTGGCGACGGAAAAGCGCGGCCGCCCGCCCGGGAACAACCGCGCCGTCGTCGAGGGCATCTTCTGGGTGGCGGCCTCGGGCCAGCCATGGCGCGAGCTGCCCGGTTGCTACGGCAAATGGAGCAGCGTCTATCGCCGCTTCCAGCGCTGGCACCGCTGCGGGGTGTTCACGGCGCTGCTGGCGCATGTCCGCCCGTTCGAATGTGGCCCGGAAGCGGCCGACGCCGAGACGCGGCGTCTGTTCGAACGGCTGGTCGTGATCGGGCCCCTGGCGCAGCGGCCGAGAAGCGCGCGGATGCGGGCTTCCGGCCAGGGGGCGACCGGGCTAAGGACGTGATCGTCCCGAGAGTCGCCCGCCGTCAGGTCTCCTCCATGCGCACCGAAGATGACCCGCTGATCCGCCTGGAGGATTACCGTCCGTCCGACTGGCTGATCGACACCGTCGACCTCGACATCGGCCTCGACCCGCAGAAGACCCGCGTGCGGGCGCTGCTCGCCCTGCGCCCCAACCCGGCCGGCGAGGCCGGCGCGCCGCTGGTGCTCGACGGCGACGATCTGGCGCTCGGCGCCATCACGCTCGACGGGGCTGCGCTCGACGCCGCTGCCTACAGCGCGAGCGCGAACGGCCTGACCCTGCACGCCCCGCCGCGGCGTGGCTTCACCCTGACGATCGAGACCGTGCTCGACCCCTCGGCCAACACGAAACTGATGGGGCTCTATCGCTCGTCGGGCGTCTACTGCACGCAGTGCGAGGCCGACGGCTTCCGCCGGATCACCTATTTCCTCGACCGGCCCGACGTGATGAGCGTCTACACCGTGCGGCTGGAGGCGGCCAAGGCGGACGCGCCGGTGCTGCTCTCGAACGGCAACCTCGTCGCCGCCGGAGAAGTTCTCGGCACGGACCGGCATTTTTCGGTCTGGCACGATCCGCACCCCAAGCCGGCCTATCTCTTCGCGCTGGTCGGCGGCGCGCTCGACCATGTCCGGCAGGATTACGTCACTGCCGAGGGCCGCAAGGTCGAACTCGCCGTCTATGTCGAGCCCGGCAAGACCGGCCGCGCCGGCTGGGCGATGGACTCGCTGATCCTCTGCATGCGCTGGGACGAGCGCGTCTTCGGCCGCAACTACGATCTCGACGTGTTCAATGTCGTCGCCGTGTCCGACTTCAACATGGGCGCGATGGAGAACAAGGGTCTCAACATCTTCAACGACAAATACGTCCTCGCCGACCCGCAGACCGCCAGCGACGGCGACTACGCCTCGATCGAGGCGATCATCGCGCATGAGTATTTCCACAACTGGACCGGCAACCGCATCACCTGCCGCGACTGGTTCCAGCTCTGCCTGAAGGAGGGCCTGACGGTCTTCCGCGACCAGGAGTTTTCCGCCGACGAGCGCTCGCGCCCGGTGAAGCGGATCGCCGACGTGCGCACGCTCCGGGCGACGCAGTTTTCGGAGGACGCCGGGCCGCTTGCGCACCCCGTCCGGCCGCGCGCCTACAAGGAGATCAACAACTTCTACACGCCGACGGTCTACGAGAAGGGCGCGGAGGTGATCCGCATGCTCAAGGTCCTGATCGGGGACGGCGCCTTCAAGGCCGGCATGGATCTGTACTTTCAGCGCTGCGACGGCATGGCGGCGACGATCGAGGAGTTTCTGGCCTGCTTCGCCGAGAGCTCGGGACAGGACCTGACGCATTTCGCACGCTGGTACGAGCAGGCGGGAACGCCAACCATCGTCGCCTCGGGCCGCTACGACGCGCAGGCCAAGACCTATACGCTCGACCTCGCCCAGACCACACCGCCGACGCCGGGGCAGCCGGACAAGCTGCCGGTGGTGCTGCCGATCGCGCTCGGGCTCGTCGGGCAGGCCGGCGACCTGCCGCTGCGCACAGCGTCGAACGCCCATGCCGGCGGCGGCGTGATCGTGCTCGACCAGGCCTCGCTCTCGCTGACCTTCACCGATGTGGCCGAGCCGCCGATCCCCTCGCTGCTGCGCGGCTTTTCCGCGCCGGCGCGGCTCGAGCTCGATCTGCCGGACGCCGACCTGCTGCGCCAGTTCTCGGCCGACAGCGATTCCTTCAACCGCTGGCAGGCGCTGCAGAGCGTGGCGACACGCGCGCTCGTCGCGGCCGGGCGTCCGAATGCCGACCTCGCCGCGCTGACCGGCAGAGCCGGCGAGATCGCCACCGCGCTGGAGCGTTTCCTGGCCGACCGCGCGCTGGCCGATCCGGCTTTCGCCGCGCAGGCGCTGCGCCTGCCCTCGCCCGCCGACATCGCCCGTGAAATCGGCCAGAACGTCGATCCCGACGCGATCCACACAGCTCATCGCCGGCTCGCCTGCAGCATTGGCCAGGCCTTGATCGAGCCGCTGACCGCGTTGCGCGACGCGCTCGCCACAAAGGGCCGCTACAGCCCCGACGCGGCGTCGGCCGGGCGGCGCGCCCTGCGCAACGAAGCGCTCGGCCTGATCGCGCTCGCCGACCCGGCGCGCGCGACCGCGCTGAGCGAGGCCCAGTTCGAAAGCGCCGACAATCTGACCGACCGGCTCGCGGCGCTGGCTGCCATGACGCTCGTTCCCGGCGAGGCCCGCGAGGGCCTGATCGCTCGCTTCGCGCAAGCTTATGCGGGCGAGCCGCTGGTGCTCGACAAATGGCTGATGGCGCAGGCGCTGATCGCGGAGCCCGGAACGCTCGACCGCGTCCGGACCCTGATGCGCCACAAGGCCTTCACGCTCGGCAACCCCAACCGCGTCCGCTCGCTGATCGGCGGCTATGCGGCCAACCTGACGCAGTTCAACCGGGCCGACGGCGCGGGCTACAATTTCGTCGCCGACATGGTGATCGCGCTCGACCGGACGAACCCGCAGGTCGCCTCCCGCCTGCTCGGCTCGTTCAAGACCTGGCGCATGCTGGAGCCGACCCGCAAGGGCCTGGCGGAGGCAGCGCTGGCGCTGGTCGCGCAGACGCCGGGCCTGTCGCGGGACGTCGCCGACATCGCCGAGCGCGCCCTCGCCTGAGGGCCGCGGCCGGCCCCTGTCCAAAAGGTTAACGTTTCATTACGCGCGCAGGATTCACCATTTGGGACTATGCAACCCAGAGGTGAATTCTTTCGTTTTGATTCAACCAACGCTGGACAAATCGACTCACGCGGATTCAACTCAAAGTGATTCGAGGGGATGCGGCACGTCTCCCGATCTTGCTGACGGTACAGATTTCCGAAGGGGGACGGGCATGTCGCGTGCGAACGCGGGCTGCGCACCGATGCGCGCACGCACGATTCTGGGAGTGGCGCGATCGCTGACTCATCCGCTTTATCAGCGGTTCGAGCGGCTTGAGCCAAGCTTTCGCAAAGGTCTCCCGGTTCTCGTCGCCGTCTTCGTCGCGATCCTGAGCGCGGGAGCGATGGTCCAGACCGCGGCGATGCGCGAAGACGCCCTGCACGATGCTTCCTCGGATCTCGATCTCGTCTCGGCGCTGATCGCTCGCGAACTCGACATGGCGAGCCGGATCGAGGCCGCGCCGGCCGCCGTCATCGCCTCGCTGGCGGCGCGGCATCTCTCGGCCCATGGCCGCATCGTCCATGTCAGCGGCGCGGACGGGCAGGTGCTGGCGAGCGAACCTGTGGTCGGCCAGGCGCGGCGCTCGCTCGTCGACTTCCTCGGGCCGACGCAGCCGCTGACCGTGTTCGGCGACCGCGCCGGGGTGATGCGCATCACGCTGCCCGGCGGCGTCGACGCCTTCGCGACCGTACGCAATCTCGCCGCCCCGCTCGGCCAGGTCGCGGTCATGCAGCCGGTGTCGCGGGCGGTGTCGCTGTGGACCCAGCGCCGCGGCGCGCTGCTCGCGCTCTTCATCGCGGCCGGGCTGGTCCTTGCGGCGATCACCTGCGCCTTCATGCTGCAATCGCGCCGGGCGAAGGCGGCCGACGAGGATTGCGACTGCGTGCGCGAGCGCATCGACACCGCGCTCAACCGCGGCCATTGCGGCCTGTGGGACTGGGATCTGGCGCGCGGGCGGATCTACTGGTCGGATTCGATGTACGCCATGCTCGGCTACGACCGGGCCGGCGACTACATGTCCTTCGGCGAGGTCTCGGCCTTCATCCATCCCGATGACGTCGACCTCTACGCGCTCGCCGACGCGATCAGCCGCGGCGACGCAGACCATCTCGACCAGGAGTTCCGCGTGCGCGGCGCCGATGGGGAGTGGGTCTGGCTGAAGGCGCGCGCCGAGCGCGTCACCGACCGGCGCACCCAGTCGCAGCATCTCGTCGGCATCGCCGTCGACATCTCCGAGCAGCGCCGCATGGCCGAGCGCACCGCGACCTCCGACGCCCGCCTGCGCGACGCCGTCGAGGCGATCTCGGAAGCCTTTGTGCTCTGGGACGCCGAGAACCGGCTGGTGCTCTGCAACGCCAAATACCTGCAGCTCCACCAGCTTCCGGCCGATCTCACGGTCGCGGGCATGGGCCATGACGTGGTGATGATGCTGAGCGCCCAGCCCAATATCGACCGCGAGCCCGTGCGCAGCAAGCGCGGCGCGACCGGCGCGTCGTCCTACGAGGCCAAGCTTTCCGACGGCCGCTGGCTCCAGATCAACGGCCGACGCACCAAGGATGGCGGCTCGGTCTCGGTCGGCACCGACATCACCAAGCTGAAGCAGCAGGAAGAGCGGCTGACCCAATCCGAGCACCAGCTCCTGATGCATGTCATCGACCTCAAGGCCTCACGCCAGAAGCTGGAGGCGCAGGCGCAGCAGCTCGCCGACCTCGCCGAGCGCTATCTTGAGCAGAAGGCCGCAGCCGAGAGCGCCAACCGCGCCAAATCCGAATTCCTGGCCAATATGAGCCACGAGTTGCGCACGCCCCTGAACGCCATCATCGGCTTCTCCGAGATCATGGAGAACGGGATGTTCGGCAATCTCGGCGAGCGCTATCTCGACTATGTCCGCGACATCCGCTCCAGCGGCGGCTATCTGCTCGGGGTGATCAACGCCGTCCTCGACATGTCGCGCATCGAATCCGGCCGGATGCGGCTGGAGAAATCCGACATCTCGATCGGCATGGTGCTGGACGAGGCGGTGCGCCAGGTCCGCGACGAGATCGACCGCAAGCGGCTCGACTTCAGCATCGAGTGTCCGCGCGACCTGCATCTGGAGGCCGACCCGCACGCGCTCTACCAGGTGCTCGGAAACCTGCTCGACAACGCCGTGAAGTTCACCCCCGAGGGCGGAAAGGTCGCGGTGAGGCTGCGTCAGGTTCCGGGCGCGCTGAACATCTTCATCGAGGACACCGGAATCGGCATCCCGCGCGAAAAGCTCGAGCGCATCGGCCGGCCGTTCGAGCAGGTCGAAGGGGACATGACCCGCAGCTACAAGGGCTCGGGCCTGGGGCTCGCCATCGCGCGCTCCCTGACGGAACTGCATGGCGGCTCGCTGCGGCTGCGCTCGGCGATCGGGGCCGGCACCATCGTCATGGTCCACCTGCCGCTCGACGGCGGCGCGGGCCGGATCACCGCCAAGGCGGCGTGAGGGCTCAGGCGTTCCGAAAAATTGCTTTGCCGACCAGCCCTCATCCTGAGGAGTCGCGAAGCGGCGTCTCGAAGGATGGTCTAGTGATCTCGGAGCCTCCTGAAGCATCCTTCGAGACGCGCCTGAGGCGCTCCTCAGGATGAGGGCTCAGGGAACCACGTAGGCTGCTATCCATTTCGGGCCTCGCCGAGCACTTCTTGAAACAGAGCTCGCACCCCTGCCCGCATCTCGGTCAGCTCCGCATTGAGCACCTTCGCATCCGGCCGACCCACCGCGGTGGCGATCCGCTTCAGCACGCGCGGCGGAACCGACGCCGCCTCCGTGCCCTCCTCGACCGTGAAGCGCCGCCAGAGCTGGACGTCCGAGATCAGGCGATGCGCCTCGACGAGATGGGCAGCGTCCGCGGGGGTCAGAAGACCGGCGTCGCGCGCCGCCGCGAACACCGCCGCCGTGTCGGGCGCGACCAGTCCGGGATGGCGCGCGGCATGGGCCAGCAGCAGGAACTGCGCCAGGAAATCGAGATCGGTCAGGCCGCCGGTGACGAGTTTCAGATCCCAGGCGTCGGCTTCGCCCTTCTCGCTGGCGATCAAAGCGCGCATCTCCAGCACGGCGGCGGCGACTTTCGCGGGATCGCGCTTGCGGCGCAGGATCTTGGCGATCGCCGCCTCCGCGCGCCGCGCCAGTGCGGCGTCGCCCGCGACGACGCGCGCGCGCGTCAGCGCCATCTCCTCCCAGATCTCGGCCTCGCCGGCGTGATAGGCCTCGAAGCCCGAGAACTGGGTCGCGACCGGGCTCTTGTTGCCCGAGGGGCGTAGGCGCATGTCGACCTGATAGAGCGTGCCGCGCCTTGTCGGCACGGTCAGCGCCGCCACCAGCCGCTGGGTGAAGCGGACATGCCAGGTGACGGGGTCGAGCCGCCGCGCGCCGGTGCTGGCTTCCGCGTCGTCTGGCCGGTCATAGAGCATGATCAGGTCGAGATCGGAGGACGGCGTCAATTCGCCCGCGCCGAGCCGGCCGAGCCCGAGCACGACGGCCTGCGCGCCTGCGACGAGGCCGTGATCCTGCGCGAAGGCGGCGCGCGTGTCTTCAAAGGCCACGGCGAGGCAGGCCTCCGCCACGGCGCAATAGGCCCGGCCGGCCGCCTGCGCCGGATAGACGCCCGAGACCAGCCGCGCGCCGACCAGAAAGTTCTCCTGCCGCGCCGCGTCGCGCAGCCGGTCGAGCCCGTCCTCGACGCTGGGCGGCGGATCGCCGACGACGCTGCGGATGCGCCGGGTCAGCGCGTCGGTATCGGGCGCGGCCGAGGTGAAGGCCGGGTCGATGACGCCGTCGAGCACATGGGGATGGAGCGCCGCGACCTTCGCCAGCCGCGGCGCGCTGCCGAGGATGTCGGCGAAGATCGTCAGCAGCGAGCCGTGCGAGCGCAGCAGGGTCAGAAGCTCGACGGCCGCCGGCATGCGCACGAAGGCGTTGTCGAGATGGGCGAGCGCGCCGTCGGGATCGACCGTGCGGCCGAGCGCGACGAGCAGCGCCGGGGTCAGCTCGGTCAGCACCTCGCGCGCGCGGGCGCTGGTGACGGCGGCGCGGCGGCCGAAATGCCAGCCGCGCACCGTCTCGGCCGCGGTCTTCGGATCGCGGAAGCCGAGCTTGCGCAGCGTGTCGAGCGTGTCGGCGTCGAGCTCCGTGCCGGTGAAGCTCAGCGTGCCGGCTTCGCTGGCGAGGCTGGGCGCGTCCTCGAACAGCAGCGCGTAATGCCCCTCGACGCGGCGGGCATGGGCGGTCAGCGCCTTGCCGAAAGCCGCGGTCGAGGCGTAGCCGCAGAACCGGGCGAAGGCCTCCAGATCGGCCTTGGCCTTGGGCAGGGTCTGGGTCTGCTCGTCATGGCGCATCTGCAGGCGATGCTCGATCGTGCGCAGGAAGCGGTAGCTGTCGGCCAGCTCGTCGCGCGCCCTGGGCGTGATCCAGCCTTCCTGCGTCAGTTCGCCGAGCATCTCCAGCGTGCGCGGGCCGCGCAGGGCCGGCCGGCGGCCGCCGAAGACGAGCTGCTGCGTCTGGACGAAGAACTCGATCTCGCGGATGCCGCCGCGGCCGAGCTTGACGTTGTGGCCCGCGACCGCGATCGATTCATGGCCCTTCACCGTCTGGATCTGGCGTTTCATCGCGTGGATGTCGGCGATGGCGGCGAAGTCGAAATATTTGCGCCAGATGAAGGGCGCGAGATCGGCGAGGAAACGCGCGCCGAGCGCGAGATCGCCGGCGACGGGCCGCGCCTTGATCATCGCGGCGCGCTCCCAGTTCTGGCCCACCGTCTCGTAATAGGAATAGGCCGAGGGCAGCGCGACCGCGACATGGGTCGAGGCGGGGTCTGGCCGCAGGCGCAGATCGACGCGGAAGACATAGCCGTCGGGCGTGCGCTCCTGGATGATGCGGGCGATGAGTTGCGTCAGCCTGACGAAGAAGCTCGACGGCTCGGCGACGCCGGCGGCCTCGGCGATCTCCGGATCGAAGAAGACGACGATGTCGATGTCGGAGGAGTAGTTCAGCTCGCCGGCGCCGTGCTTGCCGAGCGCCAGCACGACGAGGCCAGAGCCCCGGCCGGGCTGCGCGCGGTCGGCGAGCCGGATGCGGCCGAGATCGGCGGCCTGCCGCAGGGCGTGGTCGCAGGCCAGCCGCAGCGCCGCGTCCGCCGTCGCGGTGAGCGCCGCGGTGACGGTCTCGACATCCCAGACGCCGCCGATGTCGGCGAGCGCGACCAGCAGCGCCATCGCCTGCCGGAAGCGCCGCAGCGCGCGCATCAGCTCGGCGGTTTCGACGACGCCCTCGCCCGCCGCCATGACCTGCGCCAGCAGCGCGTCGCGCCGCGCCTCCGGCGCGGCTTCCAGCGTCGCCAGCAGGCCGGCCGGATCGAGCCGCATGATCTGGGTCAGGAAGGGGCAATGGGCGAGGACGCCCGCGACAAGCGCGGCGGAGGCCGGCTGGGCGGCGAGATGCGCCTGCAGGGAGGCGGCGGCGTCCTCGTCGCGGAGCCGGTCGACCAGCTCGCGCGCGATCAGCGCCTCGGCCCTGGCGCGGGCCGGCAGCACCGGCGCCGCTCTCAATCGCTCGCAGAGCCGCCCCGTCATCGCATCGTCCCGCCGCCGCTACGCCGATTGCAGGCCAGCAGGGTTGGGCTTGCCTGTCGAGGCCGCCGACGCGGACTGCCCGGGCGTGTCCACAGGCATCGCCTTCGCGGCCGGCAGCGAGATCGCGACGCGCAGGCCGGGCGCGTTGTCCTCCAGCCGGAGCTGGCCGGCATGCAGGCGCACCACGCCGGCCGCGAGCGCGAGGCCGAGGCCGAAACCCGGCTTGCTGCGGCTCTGGTCGAGGCGCACGAAGCGCTCCAGCACGCGCCCGCGATCGGCCTCCGGGATGCCGGGACCGGAATCGGCGACCACGAGTTCGATCCGGCCGTCGACGCTCGCGGCCGCGACGCGCACCTCGGCCGGCCCGCCATTGAGGGGCTGGCCGTATTTCAGGGCGTTGTCGATCAGGTTGGCGAGGGCCTGGCCGATGAGCTCGCGATTGCCCTCGGCCACGAGACCGGGCTCGATCTCGGTCGCCAGCGTCAGCCCGGCCTCCTCGGCGAGGGGCTCGTAGAGCTCGGCCACGCCGGAAACGATCTCCGAGAGATCGAGCCGGTCCATGCTGTCCTGGATGCGGTCGGTCTCCAGCCGCGCGATCATCAGCAGCGCGTTGAAGACCCGGATCAGATTGTCGGCCTCGTCGATCGAGCCGTCGAGCGCGGCGCGCAGCTCGTCGGGCGTCCTGGCGGTGCGCAGCGCCTCCTCGGCCCGGTTGCGCAGGCGCGTCAGCGGCGTCTTGAGGTCATGGGCGATATTGTCGGAGACCTGCTGCATGCCGGCCATCAGCTCGCCGATGCGGTCGAGCATGGCGTTGAGGTTGAGCGCCAGCCGGTCGAGCTCGTCGCCGGTGCCGGAGATCGCGAGCCGGCCCTTGAGATCGCCTTCCATGATCGACTGGGCGGTGTCGGTCATGCCGTCGACGCGCTTCAGCACCCGGCGCGCCACGAACCAGCTCGCCAGACAGCCGAGCACGAAGACCAGCAGCAGCGACCAGCCCGCCGCCCGCCGGATCACCACGCCCAGCCGCTCGCGCTCCTCGACGTCGCGGCCGACCAGCAGGCGGAAGCCGGCGGGCAGCAGGAAGACGCGCACGATCGCGCGGCTCGGCGTATCGACGGTGTCGCTGGAGCGGGAATACTCGATCTCGTTCTCGCCCGGCCGGTCGAGCGCGCCGGGCGGCAGCGCCTCGACATTGCCGGCGACGCGCTCGCCGACCGGGGTCGCGACGAGATAGAGCGAGGCGCCGGGCGCGCGCGAGCGCCGCTCGATGATGTTGATCAGCCGGCGGATGCCGCCGAGACGCTGCTGCTCGGCCAGGCCCCTGATCTCGGCGTCGATGGTCGAGCGGATCTGGTCGTCGAGCAGGCGGCGCGCGTTCCAGGCGACATAGCCGAGCACGAAGCCGGCGAAGAGCGCGAAGATGACGAGATAGATCGCCGTCAGCTTGAAGGCGGTGGTGCGGAACAGGTTCGGCAGCAGGCGCGAGGCCGCCTTGCGCGGACCTGAGCCCGCCGCCTGTCGCGTCGTGTCAGCGGCCTGCGTCACGGACCATGTATCCCGCGCCGCGAATGGTGTGGATCATCTGGTGTTCGAAGCCCTTGTCGATTTTTGCGCGCAGGCGGCTGACATGCACGTCGATGACGTTGGTCTGGGGGTCGAAATGATAGTCCCAGACATTCTCCAGCAACATGGTGCGCGTCACCACCTGGCCGGCATGCTTCATCAGATATTCGAGCAGGCGGAACTCGCGCGGCTGGAGCTGGATCTCAGCCTCAGTGCGGGTGACGCGATGGGCGAGCCGGTCCAGCACCAGATCGCCGACGCGGTAGCTCGTCGGCTCGGAGGCCGGCGCTGCGCGGCGGCGCGACAGCACCTCGACGCGGGCGAGCAGCTCGGAAAAGGCGTAGGGTTTCGGCAGATAATCGTCGCCGCCGGCGCGCAGGCCCTTGACCCGGTCGTCGACCTGGGCGAGCGCCGACAGGATCAGCGCCGGCGTCGCGTCCTTCTGCTCGCGCAGCGAGCGGATCAGCGACAGCCCGTCGAGCCGCGGCAGCATGCGGTCGACGACGAGCACGTCGTAGCCGCCGCCCTCGGCCATCGCATAGCCGGCGAGGCCGTCGGCGGCGTGATCGGCGACATGGCCGGCCTCGCGGAAGGCCTTGGTCAGATAGGCCGCAGCCTCGGAATCATCTTCGACGATCAGGAGTCGCATGCGTCAGTCCTAGCCCGGATCAAGCGAAAACGGCAGGCCGGATGAAGACATCCGACCTGCCGCGGTGAAGGCTCGGGCCCCGGCGGGGGCGACAGGATACCGGGGTCCGCAGCCAACCTCTCAGATGTCGCGGCGGCCTCAGAGGGTCGCCGGCTGACGGGCGACCTCGAAGCTGATCTGCCGCTCGCGCCCGTCGCGCCAGACCGTCAGATCGGCCTTGGTCCCGGGCTCGAAGCTCGCGATCTTGCGCGACAGCGCGCGGGCGTCGGCGATCTTCTCGCCATTGACGGCCAGGATGGTGTCGCCGCGCTTCAGGCCGGCCTTGGCGGCGGGTCCGTCGGACTGTGCGTCGGCGATCAGCGCGCCGCGCGGCTCCTTCAGGCCGATGGCGTCGGCGACCTCGGCGGTGACGGGCTGGATCTGCACGCCGATGAAGCCGCGCGCCACCGAGCCGTCCTTCTTCAGCGCCTCGACCACCTGGCTCACCGTCGAGGACGGGATCGCGAAGGCGATGCCGACATTGCCGCCGGACGGCGAGAAGATCGCGGTGTTGACGCCGACCACCTCGCCCTGCTGGTTGAAGGTCGGGCCGCCGGAATTGCCGCGGTTCACCGCCGCGTCGATCTGGATGAAGTCGTCATAGGGGCCCGAGCCGATGTCTCTCCCCTGCGCAGAGACGATGCCGGCCGTCACCGTGCCGCCGAGCCCGAACGGATTGCCGACCGCCAGCACCCAGTCGCCGATGCGCGGCTTGGCCGAGGAGATCTTGACGAAGCGGAACGAGCCGCCGTTGACCTTGAGCAGCGCGAGATCGGTGCGTGGGTCGGTGCCGACGACCTTGGCGTCGAAGGACTTGCCGTCATCGGTGACGATCTGCACCTCGGCGGCGTTCTGGACAACGTGGTTGTTGGTCACGACATAGCCGTCTTCGCTGATGAAGAAGCCCGAACCCTGCGACTGCGCGGGGCGCGGCTGCGGACGGCCGAAGCGCTCGCCGCGCGGACCGGGCTGGCCCTGCTCGCCGAACTCGCGGAAGAAGCGGCGCAGGCCGGGCGGCAGATCTTCGAGGCTGCGCTCGTCATTGGCGGCGACGGACTGCGTCTTGACGCGGACCGAGACGACCGCCGGCTTCACGCGCTCGATCATGTCGGCGAAGGACGGCAGTTGCGGCTGCACGCCCGAGAGCTGGATCGGCTGGGCGAAGGCGTTGTGGTCGAGCTTCAGCGCGCCGTCGGCGATGCCGGCGACGAGGCCGATGCCTAGCGTGGCGGCGCCGGCGATCATCGCGCCGCGCTTCAGGATGGACTTTGAGGTTCTGGTGGTGGTCATCGCGAAAACCCTCGCATTCGTCGGGCAGGGCCTTCCCTGCCTGTGCCGAGGACCATGACGCAGCGCGCGTTACGCCGGTTTCGCCCGAAGATGACGATTTCGTAAGGTTAGGCCGGCCTGGGAGCGCCGGCTCAGCCGCGTTCGTCCCGCATCGCCTGATCGACGCGCCGGCGCTCCTCGTCGGTCAGCGGCGCGACGGCCCCTGGCGGCGTCGCCATGCGCCGGGTGCGACGGCCGATATAGGCGAGGCTCGTCAGCAGGATCAGGAAGGGCGCGGCCCAGAGCAGGATGGTGCGGATGTTCACCGGCGGGCTGAGCAGCACGAAATCGCCATAGCGCGCCACGACGAAATCGCGCACCGCCGCATCGCTGTCGCCCGCGACCAGCCGCTCGCGCACCAGCACGCGCAGGTCGCGCGCCAGCGGCGCGTCGGATTCGTCGATCGACTGGTTCTGGCAGACGAGGCAGCGCAGGCCGCCGGAAATCTGCCGCGCCCGCTGCTCGAGAGCTGCGTTTGGCAGCACCTCGTCGGGCTGCACGGCGAGCGACGGCCCGGCAAGGACGAGCATCCCGGCAAGCGCCAGCGAAGCGCGCCATGTCCGGGCGCGCGTCATTCTGCCGGCTGCACGGTCGCGGACGACGCGGCCCGGCGCGGCGCGGCCAGCCGGAAGCGGCGGTCGGTAAGCGAGAGCGCGCCGCCGAGCGCCATCACGATCGCGCCCAGCCAGATCAGCAGGATCAGCGGCTTGTCGTAGAGCCTGACGGCGATGCCTTCCCCCTGCGGCTCGCCGAGGCTGACATAGGCCTGGCTCAGGCCGTCGGTGCGGATGCCCGCCTCGGTCGTGGGCATGTTGCGGGCGGTGTAGACGCGCTTGCCGGCCGAGATCGCGCCCAGCGAGCGCTCGCCCGCGAACAGGCGGAAGCGCACGACATCCTCGCGGAAGTTCGGACCGGCGCGCGGGGCGGTGCTCTCCAGCGTCACGGTGTAGCGGCCGCTGGTCAGGCTGTCGCCGACTTTCAGGACGCCGATCGCCTCCGTCGACCAGGCGGTCGCGGCAATGCCGATGACGCTGACGCCGACGCCGGCATGGGCCAGCGCCGTGCCCCAGGCCGAGCGCGGCAGGCCCTTCGCCCGCGACCAGACCGCCGAGGCGCTGCTGGCGCGCGCGACGACGCGCTCGCCCAGATCGAAGGCCGCGCCTGCCACGAGGAAGACGCCGAGGCCGATGCCGAGCGGCGCCAGCACCGGCCCGCCGCGCATCACCGCCAGCAGCACCGCCGCCACGGCGATGCCGAGCCCGAAGGCCGCCGCCGTCCGCTGCGCCGCGCCGAGCAGATCGCCGCGCTTCCAGGCCAGCGACTGGCCGAGCGGCAGCACCAGCAGCAACGGCACCAGCACCGGGATGAAGGTGGCGTTGAAGAAGGGCGGGCCGACCGAAATCTTGTCGCCGGTGATCATCTCCAGCGCCAGCGGATAGAGCGTGCCGATGAAGACCGTGGCGCAGGAGGTGGCGATGAAGACGTTGTTGACGACGAGCGCGCCCTCGCGGGAGACCGGCGCGAACAGGCCGCCCTGCCGCAGCAGGGGCGCGCGCCAGGCGAAGAGCGCCAGCGATCCGCCGACGAACAGGACAAGGATGCCGAGGATGAAGAGCCCGCGTTGCGGGTCGGTCGCGAAGGAATGCACCGAGGTCAGCACGCCGGAGCGGACGATGAAGGTGCCGAGCAGCGAGAGCGAGAAGGTCAGGATCGCGAGCAGGATCGTCCAGACCTTGAGGGCGTCGCGCTTCTCCATCACCACGGTGGAATGGATCAGCGCCGTGCCGGCGAGCCAGGGCATCAGCGAGGCGTTCTCGACCGGGTCCCAGAACCACCAGCCGCCCCAGCCGAGCTCGTAATAGGCCCAGTACGAGCCCATCGCGATGCCGAGCGTCAGGAACACCCAGGCGAGCAGCGTCCAGGGCCGTACGGCGCGGGCCCAGACCGCGTCGATGCGCCCGTCGATCAGCGCCGCGACCGCGAAGGCGTAGGTGATCGAGAAGCCGACATAGCCGACATAGAGCAGCGGCGGATGGATCGCGAGGCCGAGATCCTGCAGGATCGGATTGAGGTCGTTGCCCTCGGCAGGCGCGGGCAGCATCCGCCGGAACGGGTTCGAGGTCAGCAGCGTGAAGGCCAGGAACGCCACGCTGACCATGCCCTGCGCCGCCAGCGTGCCGGCTCTGAGCCTGGCCGGCAGCGAGCGCCGCGACAGCGCCACCAGCGCTCCGAACAGGGTGAGGATCAGCACCCAGAGCAGCATCGAGCCTTCGTGATTGCCCCAGACCGAGGTCAGCTTGTAGACCAGCGGCTGGGCAGAATGCGAATTGGCGACGACGTTCTCGACCGAGAAATCCGAGCGCACATAGGATGCGACCAGCGCCGCAAACGAAAGCGCGACGAGCCCGAAACAGGCCAGCGCCGCCGTCGAGCCGACCGAGGCCAGCGCCCGGTCGTTGCGCGCCACGCCCCAGAGCGGCACGAGCGACTGCACCAGCGCGACGCCGAGCGCAAGCGCGAGCGCGAAATGGCCGATCTCGACGATCATGCGCGCCTCATGGCTTCGCCGGCGCAGGCGCGACGGTGCCCGGCTGCCAGTGGCCCTGCTTCTTCAGCGTGTCGGCGACCTCGCGCGGCATATAGGTCTCGTCGTGCTTGGCCAGCACCGAGTCGGCGCGGAAGCGCCCCGCGCCTTCGAGCACGCCCTCCGTGACGACGCCCTGCCCCTCGCGGAACAGATCAGGCAGCAGGCCGTCATAGGTCACGGCGACGGTCGATTTCGTGTCGGTGACGCGGAAGGCGACGCGCTGGCCCGGCCCGCGCGTGAGCGAGCCCTGCTCGACCAGCCCGCCGAGTCGCATGCGCGTGCCGGGCGCGAGGCCTTTCTCGGTGATCTCGGTCGGGCCGTAGAAGAAGACGATGCTGTCGCGCATCGCCACCAGCACGAGGCCTGCGGCGAGGCAGAGCACGAGGCCGGCGGCCGCGATCAGGACGAGCCGGCGCTGCTTGCGCGTCATCCGGCGGCGGGGTGGCCCGGCGCGGGCGGGTTCGGCGATCGTCATGGCGTTTTGTCAGTCATGGCGTCTTCTCCGCCAGTGCGAGCTCGCCGGCAAGCGCGTCGAGCTGCGCGAGCGCTGCGGCGTCACCCGAAAGGCGCTGGCGCGCGGTCGCGACCGCCTCGCGCGCGGCCTGCGCATTGCCGAGCACGACCTGCGAGCGGATCAGCCGGATCCATTCGGGCAGCGTGCCGCCGCCCTGCTTCAGCCGCTCGGCCAGACCCGCGACCATGGCGCGGATCGCAGCCTGCTGCTCGGCGGCCGGCAGCGCCGCGATCGCGCTCTGCGCCGGCGCGCCGCCCTCGAGGTTCGCCAAACGGGCCTGGACGGCGCCCGTCCAGGCCGATCCGGCGGGCGCGTCCGCCAGAAGCGCGCGCAACGCCGCGGCCGCGCCGGCGGCATCGCCGTCCTGCTCCTGGCCGATGGCGAGGAAGAAGCGGGCGCGCGGGTTCTTCGGATCGCGCTTCAGCGCTTCGCTGAGGCTTTCGCGGGCGGCGACGGTGACGACGCCGCCGGCCGCCAGAATCCGCGCCTCGCCGAGCCCGGCCTGCATCTCGGCGCCGGCCTCGCCGTTGCGGATCGCCGCCGAGAAGGCGCGCGCAGCGTCGTCATGCCGCTCCTGGCGCAGATAGATCGGCGCGAGCACGGCCCAGCCGCGTCCGTCATTCGGGTTGGCGGCGAGATGCGCCTCGATCCGCGCCAGCGATAGGGCGAAATCCTGTCGCGACGGATCGTTCCGCAGGCGCGCCGACAAGGGCTGGTCGGGGTTTTCGGGCGAACCATAGGCGCCATAGACCAGGAGGGTCAGCAGCGGCACGCAGGAGAGCGCCAGCGCCGAGCTGGCGCGCCGGCGGCGCAGCGAGGACTCGGTCTCGCCGGCCGGAGCGGCGGCCTCGCCGGTCGCGCGCAGCAGGCGGCGCGCAGCCTCGGCGCGGGCGGCTTCCGCCTCCGTCGGGCCGATCAGCGCGCGCCCGAGATCGCGCTCGATTTCGGCCAGCTGCGCCCGATAGAGGCTGGCGGCATCGGCGGAATCGGCGAAGGCCGCGCCGCGGCCGCGCCCGAGCGGCCAGAGCAGCGCGAAAATCGCCGCTCCGGTCATGGCCGCGAAGATGATCCAGATCAGCATGCCCCGTTCATAGCCAATCGCGCCGCCGGCATCATGTCCGAAGATGGCGACAAAGGGTCACGCGGGCAACGCATCGTCATACCGTCGGCAGCACGAGACGCGCCTGCAGCCCGCCCAGCGGCGATTTGCGCAGCGTGACCTCGCCGCCATGGAGCTTGGCGAGGTCGACCACGATCGAGAGCCCGAGGCCTGAACCCGGCATCGTCTCGTCGAGCCTGCGGCCACGCTTGAGCACATCGGCCATCGCGGCGTCCGGGAGGCCAGGCCCGTCATCGTCGATCAGCAGGGCGATCTGTCCGGGCGGCGCGTCTCCGGGAGGGGCGAGCGTCACCTTCACGGTCGAGTCGGCCCATTTGAAGGCGTTGTCGAGCAGATTGCCGAGCATCTCCTCCAGATCCTGGCGTTCGCCGCGAAAGCGCGTACCGGCGGGAACGGCATGCGCGCCCTTGATGCCCCGGTCCCGCGAAATCCTGGCGAAGGTGCGGATCAAGGCGTCGAGCGAAGGCGCGACCTCGGTGACGCCGCCGAGCGCGCCCGACAGGGCGGCGGCGCGGGCGCGGTCGAGATAGTACTGGACCTGGTCGCGCATCACGGCGGTCTGCGTCTTGACCAGTTCGGGCAGCGGCCCCTGCGCGGCCTCGGCTTCGTTCTTCATCACGCTGAGCGGGGTCTTCAGCGCGTGCGCGAGATTGCCGACCTGGGTGCGGGCGCGCTCCAGGATCTCGCGGTTGGCGTCGATCAACTGGTTGAGCTCGCCGGCCAGCGGCGCGAGATCGGGCGGATACTGCCCGAGTATCCGCGGCGTCTCGCCGGTCCGCACGGCGCCGACCGCCGAGCCGAGCCTGACCAGCGGGCGCAGGCCGAAGCGGACCTGCACGATGGTCGAGGCGACCAGCGCCAGGCCGAGCAGGACGAAGGTCATGGTCAGGGCGAAGCGGAAATCGCGGATGTCGCCGTCGATCTCGTCGGCGGGCGCGGCGACCGCCACGGTGAAGCGGCCGTCCTCGCCGACGTCGATCTCGCGTTCGAGGATGCGCAGCGAGCGGTCGTCGGGGCCCGAGACATAGGTCTCGCGCAGGCCGCGCGTCACCGGCAATTGCTGGTCGAGCAGTTTCGGCAACTGCCCACCGACGAGCGAGCGCGAGGTCCTGATCGCGGGACGCTCGCCGTCGAGCCTTGCGATCTGCCAGTACCAGCCCGAGAGCGGCAGATCGAAGCGCGGCTCGCCGAGATCGCCGATGGCCTGGCGCTCGGCTTCCGGAGGCGCGGCGAGATCGGCCACCAGCTCCTTGATGTAGACGCTGAGGCGCTCGTCGAAACCGCGCTCGGCCGAGCGGCGATAGAAGGTCGTCAGGCCGAAGCCGGCCAGGATCAGCACCAGCGCGCAACAGACCGCCGCCGAGATGAACAGCCGCGCGCCGAGCGAGTAACGATGCGGCTTGAACGGCATCGCTAGAGCATGACGCCGAAAAGTGGGAACCGGTTTTCGGACGACATCATGCTCCAACTCTTGGCTTTGGGTCAGACCTTTTCGGGCGCGGCGGCGATGTAGCCGAGACCGCGCACGGTCTCGATGATCTCGACGCCGAGCTTCTTGCGCAGACGTCCGACGAAGACCTCGATCGTGTTGGAGTCGCGGTCGAAATCCTGGTCGTAGAGATGCTCGACCAGTTCGGTGCGCGAGACGACCCGGCCCTGATGGTGCATCAGATAGGCCAGCAGCCGGTACTCGTGCGAGGTCAGCTTGACCGGGTTGCCGTCGACGACGACGCGGCTGGCGCGGGTGTCGAGCCGGACGGGGCCGCAGATCAGCTCCGAGGTGGCGTGGCCCGTCGCCCGGCGCAGCAGGGCGCGCACCCGGGCGAGCAGCTCCTCGATATGGAACGGCTTGACGACGTAGTCGTCCGCGCCGGCGTCGAAGCCGCCGACCTTGTCGCTCCAGCGGTCGCGGGCGGTCAGGATCAGCACCGGCATGGTCTTGCCGGCGCGCCGCCAGCCCTGCAGCACGGCGACGCCGTCGACCTTGGGCAGGCCGAGATCGAGAATCACCGCGTCATAGGGCTCGGTCTCGCCGAGATAGAGCCCCTCCTCCCCGTCGAAAGCCTTGTCGACGGCATAGCCGGCGTTCTCCAGCGCGGTGACGATCTGGCGGTTGAGGTCCTTGTCGTCCTCGACGACGAGCAGTCTCACGGTCGGTTCGCTCCCCTGGATGAATCGTCGGCCGGCTTAGCGCCTTCGCGTCGGGCGTTCAACGGATCGTGGCGACCTTGCCCGACTGGCCCTCGAGCGTGACGCGCGCGACGCGGCCGTCGCGCTTCAGCGTGGTGATCACATAGACGTAGTTCTCGCCGCTGCGGCAGAGCCGGATGCGCAGCACTTCGCCCGGCGCGGCGCTGCGGGCGCGGCGCGAGGCCTGGATCGGCTCGATCACGCGGCCATCGCTGACCGCCTCGCGCATCTCCTCGGCCGAGAGGCACGAGATCGGCGTCGTCTGGTCGTCGATCTGGACGATGGGCAGCGGCGTCGCAAGGACGGCGAAAGCGAAGATCGGCTCGATGGGCATCATCGACATGGGCTAATCCCCGACGACTGAACGCGTCATGAATAGCATGGCCGACACTGCGAATCCTGCGTCGGCCTCGCAAATCTACGTCAACGGACCGGAATCCGTCCACGCCATTCGCGCCCGCGCCCGACCGAGGCGCCGATTTGAGCGATCGCGGCCGAAAGTTCGCCCTGGAGCGAGCCGAAATCGGCCAACTCGAGCGCCGCCGGATAGCGCCATTCGGAGGCGGCGACCGACGCGGTTCGCAGCGCCAACTCGCCGTCGAGCACCGTGACCTCGTAGCGCTCGCCGTCCTCGCCGAGCGGAACCTCGACGAGGTCCCAGGAATCGCCGTCGATGCGCGTTCGCCTGATCCAGGAGAGAACGATGTCGCCGGCGATCCGGCGTGCGACGGGATGGACGGGCGCGAGCGGCAGCAGCGCGGCGGGGCCGACCTCGCAGACGATCTCGGCCATCGACGGGTCGCCGACATCGTGACGGACGGGGCCGATCCGGTAGCGCCAGCTTCGGCCGAGATCGGAGACATCGTCGGTCAGCGAGGCCGCAGCCCCATCGAGCACGACGACCCGCGCGCCCACCGGCAGGCTGCGCGCGGCTGCGGCTTCCGAGCCGCCGATGCCCCGGACCAGCCCCGAGAGCCTGAACTGCCGCGGCCCGATGAGTACGGCCTGCGCGGCGGTGACGATCTCGATTTCGCCGGCGGCGTCGAGCAGCGCCAGCGCATTCGCGCCGGCGAGTGCGGCCTGCGGCGGGACCGAGGCGAGCGCGCCGCCGCTCAGCCGGACATCGACGACGCCGCCCGGATCGCTCCGCCAGAGCGGGCCCGGCGGCAGGACGGTCAGCGTCTCGCCGACCACCGACGGCGTCTCGATCAGCCGCAGGACCTCGAACTGCCCGGCCTCGTCGGCGCGCCAGACCGCGAGCGCGCCGGGCCAGGGCGAGGCATAGGCCGCGAGCGAGAGCAGCGGCGGCGGCTGCGTCCGCACGATCGGCAAGGCGAGCGGCACGACCAGCGGACGGCCCGGCAAAGCAGGGGCGGCGCGCGGCGGACGCGGGGGGCTGCGCCCGCCCGGATTGGCGTAGATCGCGGGCTCCACGGCGCGGCCGCTCGCCCGCCGGCCCGGGCCGTCGCTGATCCGGGTCAGGCGGAACAGCCGGTCGGCGCCGTCGACCGGCAGCGCCACCACGTCGCCGGGCTCCAGATCGAGGCGGCGCGGCGACAGCTCCAATTCGACGCCGTCGCGCCCGGCCCAGATCTCCTGCAGCCGCTGGTCGGCGAGGCGTTGCGCCAGCGCCGCGCGCGTCACCAGCGCGGTGTCGACCGCGTTTTCGCGCCGCGCTGCGCCCGCCAGCCGGCGCGAGCGCGCGACGGCCCCGCGATAATCGCCCTCGCCATCGCTGTAGGAGAGCCGCAATTCGCGCGGCAGCTCGGTTTCCTGGGCCCGACGCAGTTCGAACGGCCTGCCGTCACGATCGAGCAGCAGGTCGTCGCCGTCGAGGCGGGCCGCCACCGCGCCGCCGCGCCCGCGAAAGACGAGCCGGCCGGAGTTCATCATCGCGTCGAAGCCGAAACTCTGCGCCAGCGGCTCCAGCGCCTGCCGCGCCGACATCGGCCGGTCGAGCACATAGCCGTCGGCAAAGCCGTCGATCGCGCGCTCGTCAGCCAAGGGCAGCCCAAAATCGGCGAGGATCGCGTCGACCAGCCGCTCGACCGGCATGCCCTCGATGCGGCCGTTGAGCCAGTGCCCGGTCTCGAAATTCGGCCCGTCCGCCCAGACGCCGCCGAGATCGGGAAAGGCCGGAAACGGCCGCGCATCCCAGGTCCAGACGAAGATGCGCGCCGGATCGACCATGCGCAGGCCCGATACCGGATGGACGGGGTTGCGGGCGGCGTCAAAGCCGGCGAGCGCCGGGTCGAAGCCGGTCAGGATCGCCTCCAGTCCGCGCGCCTGCACCAGATCGTCGCGCGCGCCGCTGGAGAAGAAGGGCAGGTCGCCTTCCGAGGAGCGCGCATCGGGGAAGACGTTGGGGGCATTGCCGCCCTTGTCGACCGCCGGCACGCCGATCTCGGTCAGCCAGATCGGTTTTGCTCCCGGCACGAAGGCCGTGGCGGCGGTCTCGACCCCGCCGCTGCGCTCGACATGCGGGTTCGACCACCAGTTGGCCAGGTCCTTGGGCCGGAACAGCCAGGGCTTGCCATAGGCGCCGTCTTCGATCGGCAGGCGCTGCTGCGCGGCGCGGCCGGCATCGTCGGCATAGTACCAGTCATGGGCCTCGCCCGAATTCAGCCGGGCGCGCAGATAAGCGGGATCGCTCGCGCCGCGCGCCAGGCCGGCATCGGCATGGTCGGTGGAATCACGCCAGTCCGACAGCGGCGGGTAGAAGTCGATGCCGATCGCGTCGATGGCGGGCGAGGCCCAGAGCGGATCGAGCGGGAACGTGACCTCCTGACCGCCATCACGGACATGCGCGCCATACTCGGTCCAGTCGGCGGCATAGGTGAGGGCGGCTGAGGGCAGCAACGCCTTCACGTCGGCTGCGAGCCCGACCAGCCCGTCGACCATCGGATAGCCAACCGCGCCGCGCAGCCGCGTCAAGCCGACCATCTCCGAGCCGATGACGAAGCCGTCGACCCCGCCCGCGACCTGCGCCAGCATCGCGTAATGCATGATCAGCCGGCGATAGCTCCACTCGTCCGGCAGGGCGCAGGAAATCGCGTCGCCGCTCGCGCTCATGTCGCCCGGAGCGACGCCGCCGAGGAAGGCGGCGACCTGGCCTTCGGCGGCCGATGCATCGCCGGCGATGCGGCCGCGCCAGGGATAGCGCGGCTGGCCGACCGCGCCCGTGGTCGGGTCCGGCAGCGCATTGCCGGCCGGAATGTCCATCATCAGGAAGGGGTAGAGCACGACCTCGAGCCCGTGCTCGTCGCGCAGCTTGCGGATCAGCGCGATCACGCTGGCGTCCGACGGCGTGCCGCCGAAGGCCGGCCTGCCATCGGCCTCGCTCGCGATGCGGGCGGTCTCCCGCGTCAGCCCCGCCGTCTGCCAGGGTTCGCCGATGACCGGCTTGTGCGCGACCTCGACGCGCGGCGCGACCGTGCACTGGCCGGCGCGCAGATCGTCGCCGAACCAGGCGACGACCAGCGAAATGCTGCGGAGATTCGGGCAGAGCGCCAGCAGATGGCCGATCGAGGCGTCGACATCCGCGCCGCCATGGAGCTGGTGGCGCGTCAGGCTCTGGGTGACGCCGGGCTCGGGCTCGTGGCTGGCGGCGCGCGCCTCGTAGACGAATTCGCCCGCGCCGGGGATCAGCGTCACCGAGCGGACCATGTCGCGCAGGCCCGCAACCGGCCGCACCACCTCGAAGGAGAACTGCGGCACGCGGCTGCCGTAATCGGCGAGCGCGAAGCGCTCGAACACGACATAGGACAGGCCGCGATAGGCCGGAGCGTCGCCCGCCTCCTTGGCAGCGATCAGCGGGTCGGGCTCCTGGCCCTCATGACCGCGATGCACCCGCATCTGGACCGTGGAGACATCGAGTTCGCGCCCATCGACCCAGATTCGCCGGACGAAGGCGATCGGCCCCTCGCAGAGGCCGATCGCGAGATTGGCGTAGTAGCTATAGCTCGTCTCGAAGGTTTTTTGCGCCCGGCCTCCGGCCTTGCCGCCGCTTTTGGTGCGGGTGACGCTGACGGAAATCTCCTCCTCGAAGCGCGTCGCCCAGATCAACTGGCCGCCGATCCGGGCGCGGCCATAGGCGCGCGGGATCGGCGCGCCCTCGGTCGATGCGAGGCCACCGATCTCGCGCAGGCGCGGCCCCTCGACGATGCGCGCGCCGCCGCCGCCGGCGAGCAATGCGCCGTCGATCTGCGCACCCGCGATGCCGCCGAGCGCCTGCCCGATGACGCCGCCGACCGGGCCGCCCAAAGCCGTGCCGAGCGCCGCGCCCGCGACCTGGAGGAGAAGCGTCGCCATCAGTCCAGCACTCCGGGGAAGGAAAACACGAAGGCGAGATGCCTGCGCCACCATGGCGTGAAGGCGACTTCGCCGACCGCCGCGCCGTCATGGGCGTGGATGATCGAGCCCGGCCCGGCCAGGATGGCGCAGTGCTTGGCCGGCAGATGGACGCGCCAGCGGAACAGCAGCACGTCGCCCGGACGCTCGGACCCGAGCGGTCGCGGCGTCAGATGGCGCAAGCCGGCCTCGGCGAGGCGCTCCTCGCGCAGGCTCTCGGCCCAGCCTGACGCATAGGGCGGCGGCGCTTCGGGCTCGGGGCCATAGAGATCGCGCCAGACGCCGCGCACCAGCCCGAGACAGTCGCAGCCGACGCCGGAGAGCGAGGCCTGATGGTGATAGGGCGTGCCGAGCCAGTCGCGGGCAGCCGCAACGATGTCGTCCCGGGTCACGCCGCTCATCGGAACAGGCTCCCGCCGTCGAGCGCGCCGTCGCCGGGCCGGACGCCGCCGATGATGAAATCGTTGCCGGGGATGTGCGGGAAGCCGCGAAAGTTGAGACCGTTCGAAAATTTCGCCCGGCAAGTGGCAAAGCTCTTGTCGCAGCCCGGCGTCACGGTGAAGGCGTCGCCGATGGCGATCGGCTGCGGCGGCGGTTGCCAGAGCTGAAGCGCGACGACGCCGTCGCGGGCGGAATGGCGCTTGATCTCGGTGGTGAAGCCGACATTGCCGCCGGAGGTGAAGACGAGGCGTCCGCCGCTGAAATGGTCGTCCGGCCAGGAGCCGAGTCCCGGCGCGACGACGCCGATGCGCCCATCGGTTCCGGCGACCACGCCCGGCACAGGCGTCAGCACCACGCCGCAGCGGGCATCGCCGAGATCGGCCGCGCATGAGCGCGTGAACAGCCGCCCGCGCTCCTCGTCGAACGCCTTCGCCAACCCCCTCACCTCCGCCGTGAAGCCGGAATCGCTGCGGCGAATCTCGCCGACGAAGCCGGTCTCCAGCAGCAGGCGCTGCTCGACGGCGGCCCAGTTGACCAGCCAGACGGCGACGCGGGCGTCGTCATAGAGACCGCGCGCCAGATCGGCCTCGTTCAGCCCGGCGGCGGCGAGCGCGCCAAAAACCTCGCCGCCGCCGATGGCGAAGCCGAGTTCGGCCGAGGTCTCGGCCGCCTCCAGCCCGGTCGCGGCGGCGAATGTCACGCCGCCGAAGGCGAGCGGGCGGTCATGGTCGGTGAAGCCGAGCACGAGCCCGTCGCGGCGGGTCAGGCTCCAGCAGCGGCAGAGCGTGGTCGCGCCCTGGGCCAGATGGCCGGCGAGTCCGGCGGGAACGTCGCGCATGGCAGACCTTTCAGGCGATGATCTCGACGACCGGAATGCGCGGGATCTCGCCCGCCTCGAAGGCCGAGAGATCGACCTCGATCGCGTCGATGTCGAAACGCACCGGCACGTCGAACAGGAAGCCGGCGGTGATCGCCGCGCCCGCCGGCGGCACATGGCCCGAGGCGAAGGTCACGATGCCGGTCGTCGCGTTGCAGGCGACATGGGTCGGCTGCGGCTGGACGAGCCCGTCGACGGCGACCAGCACCTCGCCCGGCCAGGGTTTCGTGATCGCCCGGCGATAGGTCGTGACGCCCGCACCGTAATCCTTGGCGAGCGGAAAGCTCGCCGTGACGCCGTCGCCGAAGCCGATCGCCTGATCGGTGGCGGACGGCGTCTGCGAGGGCGGGCAGCTCTTGCAGTCGAGCCGGTCGCGCCAGCGGAAGCCGTAAAGCCGCCCGCGCCGCTCCTCGAAGAAGGCCACCACCTCGGCCAGCGCGTCGAGCGTGCGGATGCCAAGCCCGGCATCATAGCGTCGCCTGGAATGCGCCCAGCGGCTGTTCCTGACCTCGCGGCCCGAGGCCAGCGTCACGATCTGGGTCAGCCGCTCCGGCCCGCCGCGCGCCCCGCGCGCAATGTCGAGCGGAAAGCGGACATCGTGGAAATCGCTCATCGCGCCTGCTCCTTCGTCACAGCGCGCGGGCGCCGCGCGCCACGGCCCGCGCGATCGCGGCCGAGACCTGCGCCTCCGAGCGGCGAAAACTGTCGGCGTCTGGCGACGAGACCTGGACGGTGACGCTGAGCGGCCGGCCGCCGCTCCCGCCTCCCCGGATGCCGAGGCGGCCGTCGGGGCCCCGAGCGAGCGGCATGATCGCCTCCGCCCCGCTCTCGCCCATCAGGCCGAGCCCGCGCCCGAGCGGGAAATAGGCGGGCGAGGCGATGACGCCGCCATCGGCAAAGGGCGCGACCGGCAGGCTCGCGCCGCCGCCGCCGAGGCCGCCCGAGAACAGGCCGCCCAGACCCTTGACCCCGGTGCCGATCAGGCCGGAAAGCCCGCTCTGCAAGGGCTGCAGCGCGCTTTTCAGCAGGCTCTGCGTCAGGGCCTTGCCGACATTGCGCAGCACGTCCTCGAAGCGCTTGCCCTCGACGATGCCCCTGGCGAAGGCGTTGGTGATGGAGCGGCCGAAGCTGTCCGACGCTTTTGTCAGGTTCTGGGTCAACGAGCCGAGCGCGCGCAGGTCGCTCAGGCGCGAGGAGAGGTCGATATCGTCATCGTCCATGGCGACACATGTCCTTTCTGAGAACGGATTCAGCGCGCCGGCGCATCGGGATGGGCCGCGATCAGCGCGGCCAGCGCGGCGCGGTCGGTCGGACCCGGCGAGCCAGCGCGTTGATGCGCATTGAGCGCGGCGGCGATCTCGCGCGGGGTCGCGGCCCAGAAGGCCTCGGGCGTCCAGCGGAGGCGGCCGAGGCCGAACGCCATGATCTCGCGCCAGGGAAAGGGGGCCGCCGGAGGCTTCACGCCGCCGGCGGGAAACGAGGGTCCGGCTTGCGCCCGCTCGCCTCCTCCGGCTCGCCGAAGGTGGCCTCGAGCAGGCGGATGGCGGCCGCGATCGCGCCGTTGAGCCCGCCATCGAAGGAAAGCCCGGCGACCTCGTCCTCGCCGACGCTTCCGCCCGCGCCGCGCAGGCCTGCGGTCAGGATGCGGGTGACGTCGCGGGCCGAAAGCCGGCCCGTGGCGAAGCGTTCGCCGAGCGCGGGCAGGCTGTCGACCTGGAAGGCGCTCTCCAGTTCGGCGAGCGCGCCCAGCGTCAGGCGCATCGGCAGCGCCTCCCCGTCGATCATCAGGGGCGTCTCGCCCCGGTGGCGATTGACCATGGCGGCGCTCCTCAAAGCTGGGTGAAGGTCAGCGGGCCGGCCGATTCCAGCGCGAGGTCGAAGGTGACCTCGGCCGCGTGGTCGCCGCGATACTCCAGGCTCGAAACCTGGAACGGGCCGGCGATGGTGCCGAAATCGGGCACGACCACCTGCCAGTCGCGGATCGCGCCATCGAAGAAGATCTGGCGCACCAGCGCGTCCGAGGCCTCGTCCTTGAAGATGCCGGCCCCGCTGATGCTGGCGCGGCGCACGCCTGCGCCGGCCAGCAATTCGCGCCAGCGCCCGGCCGATTCGGAATGCGTGACGTCGACGGCCTCGGCGTTGAACGCGATTTGGCGGGCGCGCAGGCCGGCCACCGTGACGAAGGCGCCGCCCGCATCGGCGGCCTTGAGCAGCAGGTCCTTGCCCTTTTGTGCCGACATCGGCCTCTTCCTCCCAACAGATTCAGATGGTTTCGGTGACCGCGCGCAGGCGGATGGTGACGAAGGCGAGTCCGGTGCGGGCGTCGCGCTGAAGCCTGCTCGAACGCCAGCGCAGATTGATCAGGCGGTGGCCGACGAGCGTCAGGCCTACGTCGTGCAGCGCGCCGGAGACGATGGCGGCAGCCTCCAGCGCCTTTCGCGCCGAGGCGCTCTCGCCGGCCCAGACGACGAGCGCGACGTCCTGCTCGCAGCCGGCGTCGCCGCCGGTCGACCAGTCCTGCGCCGCGACCTCGCCATGGACGACGTAGACGCCGCGTGCGGCGCGCGGGGCCTCGTCATGGACGCGGCCGGGGCCGATCGCGGCGGTGAGGCCGGGATGGGCCGACAGGAAGGCCTGGATCGCGGCGCGCAGCGGCAGGATGGCGTCGCTCATGGCGAGATCTCCTCGACCAGGCAGACCAGCCGGCGTCGGTCGCCATCCGGGTCGGCCACCGACCTGATGTCGAACAGCCGCGCCCCGTCGCGCAGGCGCTGGCCGGCGTCGAGGCCGGCGCGCCAGCGCAAGGTGATGCGGTGCGTCGCGGCCTGTTCCGGCCGGCCCAGGCGCCAGCGCTCCTCGCCGCCGAGCCATTCGACCCGGGCCCAGACCGAGGCGAGCGTGACGAAGGCCTGCGTCGCCCCGCCGAGCCCGTCGGGCGTCGCGACCGGGCCTTCCAGCACGAGCCGGCGGCGCAGCGCGCCGACCGGGCTGGCCCGATGGATCGCGGCCATGGCTCAGAGCCTCGCGCGGCGGAACGGCGCGACCAGCGCCATGATGGCCTGCGGCAGGCTCGCCGCGTCGCGGCCGACGACGTCGCCGCGCAGTTCGAACCAGCGCGCCGCGAGCCGCAGCACCGCCTGGCGCAGCAGTGCGGGGACGTCCGCGGCTGCGGGGCCGTATCCCGCGACGATGTCGATCTCGATGCCGGCGCGCTCGCGGCCAGGCTCGGGAACCGGTCCGAGCACGCGGATGACCGGCGGATCGGCGACGACATCGAGCGCGAGCGCGGCCGGCGACACCGTCTGCGCCTGCCCGGCCGCATCGTAGACGCGCGCGGCCGAGACGGCGCTGACCGGGGACAGCGGCAGCCGGATCTCGCCGCCTTCAGGCCAGTGGTCGAGCACGAGCCGCCAGCCCTGGTCGATCAGCACCCGGCCCGACGCGGCCTCGACCATCAGCCGCGCAGCGGTGATCAGCGTGCCGAGCAGGCCGTCCTCCTCGCTCTGGTCGAGGCGCAGGTAAAGCCTCGCCTCGACGAGCGAGACGGGTTCGGTCGGCGGCGGCGTCAGGGCTATGGGCGTCATGATCGCTCCGTTGGCGGGTTCAAAAACGGGAGCCGACGCGCTATCCAGCGCCCTCCACATCAGGAGGAGCGCGATGCGCATCGGACGAATTCTGGCGGCGGCCGCGCTCGCGCTCGGCGCGGCGGGGCTGTCAGCGCCTGCCGGGGCCGTGCTCGGCGGGCGCGACGGCGGCCCGATCGAGGCCTCGACTCTGATGGTCCTGAACGCGCGCGGCGGCGTCTGCACCGGGATCGTGGTGTCGCCGCGCGCGATCCTGAGCGCCGCCCATTGCGCCGGCGGCGGCACGGAATTGCGCATCCACTGGAAGGATGGCGGCCGCGAGCCGGTGCTGATCCAGCCGCAAAGCGCCGCCGTGCATCCGGAGTTCAACGGCGACGCCATCGCCAACCGCCGCCGCTCGATCGACCTCGTGCTGCTGCGGCTGTCGTCGCCGCTGCCGGCCCGGTTCGCGCCGGCGCAACTGATCGACGGGGCGCTGCCCCGGGCGGGCTCGGGCGTGACCGTGTCCGGCTATGGCGTGCTGCGCGAGGGCGAGGCCCGCAGCACGGGGACCTATCGCTCCGCCGCCCTCGTCGCGGTCGAGCCCTATGGGCCGGGCCGCATCCTGATCTGGGCCGCCGATCCCGCCGGCGGCGGAAAAAAGGCCGGGCCAGGGGCCTGCCAGGGCGATTCCGGCGGGCCGATGACCACGCCCGACAACGGCGTCGTCGCCGTCACGAGCTGGTCGACCGGCCCGTCGGGCAAGAGCTGCGGGCTGCTGTCGCAGGGCGTCCTGGTCGCGCCGCAGCGCAACTGGATCGACCGGACGCTGTCCGGCTGGGGCGAAAGCGCCTCATGGACAACTGGTCGCTGAGAGAAGGGCTGGACTGGCGCGTCGCAACCCATAGACTGGCGCGAGCGACGAAACCGGTTCCCGTCATGACATTGCGCGCCATCCTCACACTCTCCGCCATTCTGGTCGCGGGCTCGCCGGCCATGGCCGTCGTCGGCGGGCGCGATTCGCGCGATGCCGACGGCGTCCGCGCCTCGACCTTGCGGGTCGAGACCAGCCGGGGCGAGCTCTGCTCGGGCGCTGCGATCGCGCCGCAGCTCGTCCTCACCGCCGCGCACTGCCTGATGGGCGGCGGCTCGGTCAGCGTCGTCAGCCTCGATCCGCGCTTCCGGCCGCGCCGCCACGGTGTGGTGGCGCTGCTGCCGCATCCGAGCTTCGTGCCCGGCACGACGCCGCGCACCCAGCCCGGCGCGGACCTCGCCGTGCTGCGCCTCGCCTCCCCGCTGCCGCGCGACATCGCCCCGCTGACGCTGGGCGGCGGGCTCTGGCAGGGCGAGAGCGTGACCATGGCGGGCTTCGGGCTCGGCATCGAGAACAACAAGCGCACGGCCAGACGCCTGCGCGAGACGCGGCTGGTCAACGCCGGCAACTACACCACCGCCAACACCGTCAAGGTCGCGGTCGACGAGGACAACCGCGGCGAGATCCCCGGCGCCGGAGCCTGCCGCGGCGATTCGGGCGGGCCGGTGCTGCGCGGCGCCGGGCGCTCGCGCGATCTCGTCGGCATCGTGAGCTGGTCGAGCGGGCCGCTGAACTCGCGCGTCCGGCGCATCTGCGGCGGCTTCACCGCGATCACGCCGGTCAACGACCATCGCTCCTGGATCTCGGAGGCGAGCGCCCGCCTGCTGACGCTCGGGCCCGATGGCGAGCCCGCGCCGCCGCCGAGCGCAGGCTATAGCTGGTGGTTCTCGCGCTGAGCGGCCGTCATTGCGAGCGCAACGAAGCAACCCAAAGGGACGTCGAGCACGGCCGTCCCCGGATTGCTTCGTCGCTTCGCTCCTCGCAATGACGATAGCTCAGGCCGCGAAGCGCAGCCCCTTGATCGCGGCGAAATCCTGCACGCCGCCGCCGACCCGCTTGGTGGTGTAGAACAGCACATGCGGCTTGGCGGAATAGGGATCGCGCAGGATGCGCACGCCCGCCCGGTCGACCACGAGATAGCCGCGGCGGAAGTCGCCGAAGGCGAGCGCCACCGCGTTGGCGGCGATGTTGGGCATGTCCTCGGCCTCGACCAGCGGAAAACCCAGCAGCGTCGCCGGCGCGCCGGCCGAGGCCGGGGGCTGCCAGAGATAATTGCCGTTGGCGTCCCTGAACTTGCGGATCACGGCCTGCGTCTTCCGGTTCATCACGAAGGCCGCGTTCTGGCGGTAGCCGGCCTTCAGCGCATAGACCAGATCGACCAGGATGTCGGACGGGTTCGAGGCCGCGAAAGCCCCGGCCGCGCCCGAGTTCAGCACGCCGAGATTGCCCCAGCTCCAGCTCGCATCGGCCACCACCGGATAGGACAGGAAGCCTTTCGGCTTGTCGACGCCGTCGCCTGAGACGAAGGCCGCGCCTTCCTGTTCGGCAAACGCGCTCTCGACCTCCTCGGCGATCCACTGGTCGATGTTGACGATGGCGTCGTCGAGCAGGGTCTGGGTCGCCGCCGGCATGGCGTAGAGCTCCATCGCCGGGAAGGACAGTTCCGCCAGCGTCGGCGTACCGGTCTGCGGCCGCGCCGCCGTCTCACCGACCCAGCCCGAGGCCGGGCCGGTGGTCGAGAACGCCTTCTTGTAGGTGCCCGAGGAGATGGTGCGGACCGTCGCGATCGAGCGGATCGGCGAGACGGTCGCGAGCCGCCGCAGGATCTCGGCCTCGACCGTCGCCGGGGCGAGATAGCCGCCATCGGGTCCCGAGCCGGCCGAGAGCGCCTTGCCTTCGAGCCGCTTCAGCCCGCCGGCCTCGCCGCTGCGGACGTATGACGCGAAGGCGGCCTTGTGCTCGGCGATGAGCGGGTCGCGCGGTCCGTCATGGCCGAGCGCCGGGCGGTTGCGGTCGAGCGTCAGCCGGTCGATCCGGCCCTTCGCCTCGTCCAGCGCCGCGTCCATGCGCGCCATCTTCTCCTCGGTCAGCGGGTCGACGCCGCGGCGGGTCTCGATCTGCGCCAGGCGCTCGTCATTGCTGACGCGGTAGCTCTCCAGCGTGTAGCGCAGGTCCTCGAAGGCCAGCGACAGATCGGAGCCGGCGGCCTTGGTCTCGGGGGCGTGGTTCAGGATGGTCATGGTCTCTCCTCGGGTGGAACGGTTTCAGGCGTGGATGGCGACCGCGCCCGGCAGCGCCTTGACGGCGACGACGCGGGCCTGCGGCAGCATCGGGAAGGTGACGAGCGAGATCTCCCAGAGATCGACCCGCTCCAGCCGGCGCAGGCCGGTGCGCGGTTCGGTGCGGGCGCGCTCGGGACGAAAGCCGATCGAGAGCCCGTCGACCGCGCCCTCGCGCATCAGGGCGTGGATTTCGCGGGCGCGCGCCACGGCGAGCGAGAGCTGGCCCCGCACGAAAAGCCCGCGACCGTCCTCGACCAGGCTGAGCCAGCGGCCGATCGGCTCGGCCGGATCATGCTGCCAGAGCAGCTTGATTCCGGACGGCCCGCGCCGCGCCAGGCTGTCGCGGAACGCGCCGGGCTCGACCACGTCGCGGCCGAGATCGGCGATGCGGAACAGGCTGGCATAGCCCTCGAAGGAGCCGTCCGGCCCGATGCCGGTCGGCGGCTGCGCCAGGAATTTCGCCTCGCGGGCGAACGGGCCGGTGGAGAGCGCGGCCCTCATCGGCCAGCCTCCCTGCCCTTGCCGCCGCGCACGCCGCCGCCCTCGAGCCGCGCCAGCGTGCTGACGAAGCGGCCGAAGGCTTCGGTGCTCCCCGCTGCCTGTCGCGGCCGGGGCGGTTGCGCCCTCGCCTCGCCCGACGCCGGCGATTGCGACGGCTTTCGGTCTCCGGAGCGGGTCATGGCTTGTCTCCTTCGTGACGGGCGTTGAAGCGGTTGAGTTCGCGGACGAATTCGTCGAAGCGCTGGTTGGCGGCGGTCAGCTCGCGCAGCATCAGCCAGGCGAAGGCCGAGGCGGCCACCGCCCAGAGCAGCAGCCCGAGATGGCCGACATCGCCGCGCCCGATGAAGGCGGTGACGATCTGTTCGAGTGCGTTCATGCGTCAGGCTCCCTGTCTGGAGACGCGCGCCGGCCATAGCCGACGGCTTCGCGCTTCTCGTCGGCGCTGAGGAAGGTCGCGGCGTCGATGCGCCGCCAGAGCGATTCGCGCTCCTCGGCCAGCGCCTCGACGGCGTCGAGATCGGGTTCGAGCGAAAGCGCGTCGCTGAAAGCCGGCCCGAGCCATTGCGCCAGCGACTGCGCTGTGCGCCGGACCAGCGGGATCGCGGTCTGGCGCCAGAAGGCGCGGTTGGCCTCGGCGAAATTGGCGTGGGTGTTGTCGCCGGGCAGGCCGAGCAGCAGCGGCGGCACGCCGAAGGCGAGCGCGATCTCGCGCGCCGCGACGCCCTTGGCCGCCACGAAATCGAGCTCGGCGGGCGTCAGCGAGAGCGGCTTCCAGTCGAGCCCGCCTTCGAGCAACAGCGGCCTTCCGGCGTTGCGCGCGCCCTGGAAATTCTCCTCCAGCTCGCTTTTCAGCCGCTCGAACTGGGCGTCCGTCAGGCCCGCGCCGTCCGGTCCGTCATAGACCAGCGCGCCGGACGGCCGCGCCGCATTGTCGAGCAGGGCCTTGTGCCAGTGGCTGGCGGCGTTGTGGATGTCGAGCGAGCAGGCCGCCGCTTCGATCGGCGACAGCCCGTAATGATCGTCGACGGGATGGAACAGCGTCAGATGCAGGATCGGCGGAAGACCATCCTCATCCTGCCGGAAGCGGATCGTCTCCCCACCGACCGTGTAGTCATAGGCTTCCGGCCAGCCATCGCGGCCGGGCACCAGGCGCATCCGGTCGGGCCTGAGCGCATAGAGCTCGCGCGGCTCGGCGCCCGCGCCGACCGCCTCGACATAGGCGTTGCCGGCGACGAGCAGGTGGCCGTGCAGCATCTCGCGGAAGGCGATGCCGCCCTGGCGCGGATTGGGCCGGTCGATCAGCGCCAGCGCCGGATGGTCCGGCTCCTCGCGCCGCCCGACCTTGGCGATCAGCGGCGTCTGCGCGGCGGCTTCCGCGATCAGCCTGACGCAGCGATGCACCACCGGATTGCGCTCATAGCCCTCGCGGGTCAGCGCCGCATAGTCGCGCGGCGTCCAGACCGGCCGCCCGGCCTCGTGCAGCGCGATCAGCGGCCCGACGCGCGAGCGCTTTTGAGCCGGCGCGGCAAGGCCGCGCAGGTTGCGTAGGAAGTTGAGCATGGATGTCTCGCTGTTGAACGTTGCGGACGTCATGCTCGGGATTGCCCCGAGCATCTCGTGCAGAAATTCGTCCTGAGATTCCCGGGTCTTCGCTGCGCTCCGCCCGAGAATGACGGCTGGGCCTACATCCCCCTCACCCGCGGCCGGCCCTTCGGCGCGAGCATCAGATGGGTCAGCGCCCAGACCAGCGCGTCGAGCCGGTCGGGCGAGCGGCCGGAGCTCAGGCCGGCCGGGCCGAAATCGCACATCTCGTCTTCCAGCGCCGGAAAGCGCCCGGCATGGCGCACGCGGCCTTGCGCATAAAGCGCCGCCACCGGCTCGGCCCTGAGATATTTTCCGCGCGTCGCCCTCACCGCCGTCACCGGCACGCCCGGATCGACCTCGCGGATCACGGATGTCGCCATCTCGCCGCCCTGGTTGACTTCGACCACGAGCGCATCGGCCTCGAAGCGCCGGTAGAGCGCGACCGCCTTTGCCGCCCATTCATGCGGCCGCATCCCTGAGACCGTGCCGTCCTCCAGCACATGGGCGAGGCCGTCGCGGTCGACGCCGGCGACCACCAGCCCGCAGGAATCGGCGCGGCGCGAGGACGAGGCCGGCGGGTCGACCGCGACCAGGATCCGGACCAGCGGCGGGGCCTCGTCCTCGCGCGCGGCCTCGATCGTCGCCCGCGTCCAGAGCGCATCGGCGCTTTCCTCGACGATCTCGCCGTCGATCTCCTGCCGGCCGAGCCGCGTGCCGCCGTAAGCCTGCGTGATGCTGCGCAGGAAGTCGGCGGCGAGGTTGAAGCGGTTCGCCCCCGTCGCCGCCCGGCTGACGGCCACCTGCGGATCGGCCAGCAAACGCTTGATCAGCGGGAGCGGGCGCGGCGTCGTGGTGACGATCTGGCGCGGCCGGTCGCCGAGGCGCAGTCCGAATTGCAGCATGTCCCAGCTCTCCTGACAGTTCGGCCATTTCGCCAGTTCGTCCGACCAGGCGGCGGCAAATTGCGGGCCGCGCAGCCCTTCCGGGTCCTCGGCCGAAAAGGCCTGCGCGATCGCGCCATTGGGCCATTCCAGCCGCCGCCGTGAGGGATGCCAGGTCGGGCGCTCCCAGCGAGTGTGGATCGCCATCAGCCCGGAGACGCCCTCGATCATCACGTCGCGGACCTGCCCTTGCGTCTCGCCGACCAGCGCGATGCGCTCGGTCGGCGCGTCGCTGAAGGGCGGGTGGCCCAGCGCCATGCCCTTGACCCATTCCGCGCCGGTGCGGGTCTTGCCCGCGCCGCGCCCACCCAGCACGAGCCAGACGGACCAGTCCGGGCGCGCCGGCGGCCACTGGTCGGGCCGGGTCCAGAACAGCCATTGCCGGTCGATGGCCTCGCATCCGTCAGGCGGCGCCGTCTCTATCATCAGCGCCAGCGCCGCCCGGCGATCCTCCGGCGACAATGTATTCCAGACGTCGAGCAAGGTTCTGGCGGAGTTCGGCGACATGGCGCAGTCCGGCGGCAGGCGAGAAATCATCGTCGGACCTGCCTTCCTTGCTGGCGCTCGCAGCGTCCAGCGCCACCAGTTCGCGCACGGTGCGCGCCAGCACGGCGAGCGCCTTGGCGTCGCCTTCGCTGGCAGCCGCGCCCTGCGGCAAGCCGTCGAGATGCGCCTCATGCGCGTCGAGCTGGCGTCTGGCGGCGCGCCAGAGCTTGTTGACCACCAGCTTGCGGGCGACCGGCAGGCGCCGGCCCTTCGCGGCCGGGAGAACCGGCGCGTCCTCATCGTCATCGATCATCGGAAAACCTCATCGGCCCAGACATGCGAAAGCCGCCGGCTGGGGAGCGCGGCGGCTGGCGTCTGGTCACGGTTTGTGAGCGTTCCTGACGTCTACCGGATCAGCGTGACGATGTCAAGGCATATTTTCCTATTTCTCTACCGATAGCGAGTGCTTGGCGAAACGAAGTTAGCGCGACGAGAACCAAATGTGGAAAACAAGATCCAAAAACTGGGTCGAGATACGAGTTAGCGACCTCGCCCGATTTTGGTTCCGGCGAAACGTATCACTTTGGTTAAGTTTGTCAGATTTGATTGCGGTGGGTCTTTTTCGGGATTTTCGGCCGATCCGGCCATGGTAAACTACCAAAATACTCAATTTTCCTTACTATACGCAAGCAAAAGTCGGTAAGTACGATGCCCGTATCGCGACACCGCCGAAATTCTTTCAAAATGTCTTTATCCGCGAGGTTTCGCGAACGCGGGTGACCGGCGGTTAACCCCATCGGACCAACAGAGGGGCGCTCCCCCATTGACTGGAGGGGAGCATGAACAACATTGTCCCTAGGCTTCGTGGACAAAGGGTATCCACAGTTTGATTGAGGCGAGCGCGACGAAGCCGAGGTAAGACTCCTTGGTTTTGTCGTAGCGGGTTGCGACCCGCCGCCAGTTCTTGAGCTTGTTGAAGAGC
>JAESGW010000221.1_pt1 | contig 98895 bp, 90 predicted proteins | sample 9269791 | NCBI WGS metagenome assembly JAESGW01 (sample SAMN16773120, study PRJNA677053) | algae metagenome | isolation source: Aphanocapsa lilacina HA4352-LM1 and co-occurring heterotrophs from near cave... | place: USA: Maniniholo cave, near Haena, Kauai, HI | collected 2009-07-28 | reverse complement strand
GCCTGCTCGGCGGTGTCCTCGGCTACGTCGGCCTGCTGGGTGGCGTGCTCGGCGGTGACGGCGGCCTGCTCGGCGGCGTCCTCGGCAACGACGGCCTGCTGGGCGGCGTGCTTGGCGGTGACGGCGGCCTGCTCGGCGGCGTCCTCGGCGACGGCGGCCTGCTGGGTGGCGTGCTCGGCGGTGACGGCGGCCTGCTCGGCGGTGTCCTCGGCAACGACGGCCTGCTGGGCGGCGTGCTCGGCGGCGACGGCGGCCTGCTCGGCGGCGTGCTCGGTGGCGACGGCGGTCTGCTCGGCGGTGTCCTCGGCGGCAGCGACGGTGGCCTGCTGGGTGGCGTCCTTGGCAACGACGGCCTGCTCGGCGGCGTTCTCGGTGGCGACGGCGGTCTGCTCGGCGGTGTCCTCGGCGGCAGCGACGGTGGCCTGCTGGGTGGCGTGCTGGGCAACGACGGCCTGCTGGGCGGCGTGCTCGGTGGCGACGGTGGCCTGCTCGGCGGTGTCCTCGGCGGCAGCGACGGTGGCCTGCTGGGTGGCGTGCTGGGCAACGGCGGCCTGCTGGGTGGCGTGCTCGGCGGTGACGGCGGCCTGCTCGGCGGTGTCCTCGGCAACGACGGCCTGCTGGGCGGCGTGCTCGGTGGCGACGGCGGCCTGCTCGGTGGCGTCCTCGGCGGCAGCGAAGGCGGCCTGCTCGGTGGCGTCCTCGGCAACGACGGTCTCGTCGGCGGCCTCCTGGGCAACGACGGCCTGGTCGGCAGCCTGCTCGGCTCGCTCGGCGGCGACGGCCCCGTGGCCAACATCCTGCAGCCGGTGACCGATGTCGCCAGCGGCCTGAGCACCACGCTCGCCCCGGTGGTCGACACGCTGACCGGTGCAGGCTCCGGCGCCCTGGCTCCGGTGACCGACATCCTGGCCGGCGCCTCGGGTGCCGCGGCCCCGGTGGTCGAGCCGGTGGCCAACGTGCTGGACAGCGTGGACCACGCCCTGGGTACCAACCTGACCCAGACCGTGACCCCGATCACCAGCCAGGTCGAGCACACGGTGGGCAACGTGGTGACCCCGGTCACCAACATCCTGCACGGCCTGCTGGGCTGATCCGGTCACGCGAACAGTGGACGGAAAAAAGAGAAGAACGAGCAGCAGAAGAAAGGACGGACCGGCGACGGTCCGTCCTCTGAAAGGAACGGTATGAAGACGAGTTTCCGGATACTGGCCATCGCAGCGCTCGGCGCCAGCCTGGTGGCCTGTGGCACCGCGCCCAAGCCGGGTCGCGACGACGCGACCTACTACTACTCCAACAAGGGCGCGAGCGCGGTCGCCAAGGTCGAGCCGCCGCCCCCGCCGCCGGTGCAGAACGGCCCGGCCGGCGTGTCGAAGATCGTCTACTTCGACTTCGACAAATACGACATCAAGCCCGAATATCGCGGCATCGTCGAGGCGCACGCCAGCTTCCTGCGCAACCGCCCGACGAGCCGTGTCGTGCTCGAAGGCCACACCGACTCGCGCGGTGGCCGCGAATACAACCTCGCGCTGGGCCAGCGCCGTGCCGAAGCCGTCCAGCGCGCCCTGACGCAGCTGGGCGTGCCCGCCGAACGGCTCGAAGCCATCAGCTGGGGCATGGAAAAACCCGCGTCGCTTGCCAACACCGAGGAGGGCTACCAGCTCAATCGCCGCGCCGAATTCAGCTACCGCTGAACCAGGGAACTGCGATGCCTTCGATGGCAGCTCCCGGTCTTCCGAGTCATCGCGGCAACGCATGACGAAGACGACCGGTTGCCCGTTTTCGACCGGGGCCGAATGATGTCCTTTTCCGATCAGCTCCACGCCTGCCACGAGCGACTCGTCTCGGTGTGCGCGGCGCTGCCGGCGCCCTACCCGGCCTTCACGCTGTTCTTCTCGGTGAGCGACGGCACGCAGCGGGCGCACGTGGTGCACACCCGCGCGGCCGTGCTCGAGACCGCTTGGCGCGAAGGCGCCGAACAGGTCGAACGCTGGGTGCGCGAGCACGGCATCGCCACGCCCTGGTTGCGCATCGACTGGGTCGAGGGCGCGAGCCCGATCGACTGGACCCAGTTCAAGGGACAGCTCGCTTCGGTCAAGCGCAACTACTTCCGCCTCGGCCTGGCCTTCGACAAGGACTTCGAGCTCGCCTTCACCGAGCAGGAGCTCAATGCGAACGCGATGCTCAGCGGCGACTCGACCATCGCGCACGCGGTGGTGAATCCGCGCAATTTCGAGCTCTATGCCGACGAGCGCTTCGGCCGCCGGCTCTCGCTCGACCTGCCGGGCGACCAGCCGGTGTTCCTGCTAGCAACCGTGGGCTTGTTCTGCCAGCCCGACGGCGTGGTGCACAAGCTCGTGGGCACGGGGCTCGATGCCGGGCGGCGCCAGCTGCCCGCGCTCAATCCGCAGTCAACGCTCGACCTGGTGCGCAGCGGCGCCTCGTACCTGGCGCGCCAGGTGCAGGCCGACGGCCTGTTCGTCTACGGCTACTTCCCCTGCTTCGACCGGCGCATCCCGACCTACGACGCGATGCGCCATGCGAGCGCGCTCTACGCCATGATCGAGGCGTGGGAGATCACGCGCGACGAGACGCTGCGCGCGGCCATCGAGCGCGCGCTCGATCGCCTGGTGCACCACCTGATCCGCGACTACAAGCTCGCCGACGGCCGCGACATCTCGTTCCTGGTCGACACCGGCGGCGAGATCCGCCTCGGCGGCAACGCGGCCTGCGTGCTGGCGCTCGTGAAGTACTGCGAGGCCATGGACACGCGGCGCTGGCTGCCGCTGCTCGACAAGCTCGCGCTGGGCATCTCCTCGCTGCAGGACCCGGCGACCGGCCGCTTCAACCACGTCATCCATGCGAACGACCTGACGCTCAAGCAGGCCTCGCGGATCATCTACTACGACGGCCAGGCCTCGTACGGCCTGCTGCGCCTCTACGGCCTCACGCGCGATCCCCAGTGGCTCGCGGTGGTGGAGAAGGCCTTCGACCATTTCATCGCCAGCCAGCACTGGCAGGCGCACGACCACTGGTTGAGCTGCTGCGTCAACGAGCTCGCGCGCTGGAGCCCGCAGGAGCGCTACTTCCGCTTCGGGCTGCAGAACGTCGCGGGCTACCTCGACTTCGTGCTCGACCGCAAGACCACCTTCCCGACGCTGCTCGAGCTGATGCTCGCCGCGCAGCAGATGCTGCAGCGGCTCGAGGGCATGCCCGCGATGCGGCACCTGCTCGACGAGCTCGACGTCGAGAAGTTCTACCGCGCGCTCGACTACCGCGCGCACTACCTGCTCAACGGCTACTTCTGGCCCGAGATGGCGATGTACTTCCGCCGTCCCTCGACCATCGTCGGATCGTTCTTCATCCGCCACCACGCCTTCCGCGTGCGCATCGACGATGTCGAGCAGTACGTCTCGGGCTTCGTGGCCTTCCACCGCTACCTGGTGGAGCGCCGCACGCTGCACGGCACCGGTGCCGGCGCGGTGGCCGGCGGCGGCATCTCGGTCGGCCAGGGCGGACCGCGCGACGACGGCGGCACCTGGACCGCGAGCGAGATGGCGCGCGTGACCGGCGGCGAGTGGGTGGTGAAGCCCGAGGACGGCTGGCGCGCCAGCGGCGTCGCGCAGCGCTCCTTCCTGCGCAAGGGCCGCGTGGTGTTCGAGAACCAAACCCGCAATGCCAAGGCCCCGCTCGCGGCCGTCGCGCTCAAGGGCGTGCTGCAGCCAGCGGCCGCCGTGCTGTGCGTCGATCCCAAGCCGCACCTCGACAAGCGCGTGCCCGTGCTCAAGGTGGCCGACCTGCCGCAGGCCGTGCTGCAGCTCGGCACCCATGCGCGCGCCGAGTTCGACGGCGGCGTCTGCGCGGTGGTGGGGCAGGGCGTCACGGGCTCGACCGTGGCGGCCATGATGGCCAGTGCGCTCACCGTGTGGGGCGAGGTCGGCCAGCCCGAGGGCAGCATCAGCCTGCCGTCCGGCATCGCCTGGAACCTTACCTGCCTGCCGCGCCACGCCGCCTACTGGGTGCTCGACATGAGCCAGTCGCAGCTGCCCGCGTCGACGCAGCTGGTGCGCCCGACGCTCGCGGTGATCGCCGGTCCCTCGGCCGCGGCGCAGAAGCACCGCGGCCCGGCCGAGGCCGCCGCGCGGCAGGACGCGCGCATCTTCCTCGGCATGACCGCCGGCGACAGCGTGGTGCTGAACCGCGACATGCTCGAGTACCCGGTCTTCGCCGAGGTCGCGGCCGAACGCCAGCTGCAGGTGGTGAGCTACGGCGAGCATCGCGCGGCCGACGTGCGGCTGGTCTCCTTCGACCATGGCGAGGTGAAGGCGGTGGTGGCCGGCGAGCCGCTGCAGCTGCGGCTGAACGCGCCGGGCCGCCACATGGGCATGAGCGCCGTCGCCGGCCTGGCCGCGCTGACCGCGCTGCGCCTGCCGCTGGCCGCGGCGGTCGAACCCTTCGCGCAGTTCGAGCCGCCGGGCGGCCGCGGCGCGCTGCACACCATCCACATCGGCGGCGGCAGCTTCAAGCTGATCGACGAGACCTACGACGCCAATCCGAGCTCGATGCGCGCCGCGCTCGAGCTGCTGGCGCAGGCCCCGTGCGAGCCCGCGCGCCGCGTGGCGATCCTCGGCGACATGCAGGAGCTGGGCCCCGCGGCCCAGCGCCATCACCTCGACCTCGAACCCGAGCTGCTGGCCACGCAGGCCGACCGCGTGCTGCTGTGCGGACCGCTGATGCGGGCCCTGCATGCGCGCATCAGCTCGAAGGTGCGTTCGCACTGGTTCGTCGACGTCTCCGATTTGTCGACCGCGCTGGGCAGCCTGCTGCAGCCGGGCGACTGGGTGCTCGCGAAAAGCTCCGCGGGCGTGGGTCTGTCCCGGCTGGCCCGGGTTCTGAAAGCACTGCCATGACCAGACTGGATGCACTCCTTCATCTGCCCGCGCAGCAGGAAGCCGCCCCGGCACGCCGGTGGTGGACGGGCTGGGCCCAGCTGCTGTGCGCGTGGGTCGTCTGCATGCTGCTGTGCGTCAACGTCGCGATCCTGCTGGATCGGGGTTTCTTCGGAGACGACGAACCCGCGCAGGCACGCAGGACGGTGGCTTGCGCCGGCATCGTGCTGCCCACCGAAACCGTCTCGCACCGAGCGGCGACAGGGACTGACCGACCCCTGACCAAAGCCTCGAATTGCACTGCTTTCTAGAGTGAAATATTGCCTTGTAACAGTCGGGTAACAGTTGATAATGAAGCCGTTGCGTCATCGCCTGACGGGATCGGCTTTCGCCCATGATCAAGTTTCTCCTGCCCACTCAACTGGTCGCCGAACGGCCCGTGGAGCCCGGTGCCAGTCCCTACGCGGGCGCCCTCCACGCCGCGTTCCGTGATGCCTACCCGCTGATCAAGAGCGCGGCCTGGCGCTCCATTCCGATCAGCCTGTTCGGGCTGCTGCCCTCGATCTTCCTGCTGCAGGTCTACGACCGCGTGCTCTCGCGCAGCGGCGTCTCGACGCTGGCGGCGCTGGTCAGCGGCATCCTGTTCTTCCTGTGCATCGAGTTCTGGCTGCGCACGCGCCGCTCGCGCCTGCTGCGCAACGCGGGCGCGATCATCGACCACGGCGTCTCGGGCGCCTTGATGGGCTCCATGCTCGGTCGTCCGCTGCGCGCGCTCGAGGCGCGGCCGGCCTCGGTGTGGCACCTGTACTTCCGCGACGTCGGCTCGGTGCGCGGCACCGTCACCGGCGGCCTCGCGCAATCGATCTTCGACCTGCCGATGGCGGTGTTCGGGCTGGTGGTGATCGGCATCGTCGCGCTGCCGGTGCTGCCGGTGGTGGTGGCCTTCCTCGCCATCCTCTCGTTCCTCGCCTGGTGGTGGGCCGACGAAGTGCGCGCCGGCCGCGTCGAGGAAGTGCAGCGCGGCCGCGGCCTCGACCGCATGACGGCCGAGATCTGCCATGCGCGCGAGACGCTCAAGTCGCAGGCCAACGACGGCCCCATCATCGAGATGTGGCAGAAGACCTACAACGACTGGCTCACCGAGAGCTTCACCAAGAACGGCCAGATCGAGACCGCGCGCGACGGCACCACGGTGCTGCTGACGGTGTTCTCGGTGATCGTGGTCACGGTGGGCGCGATCTCGGTGATGGAGCAGTGGATGACGGTCGGCGGCCTCGTGGCCTCCAACATGCTCGCGCTGCGCGCGCTGCAGCCGATCGCCGGCCTGGTGTCGAACTGGCGTTCGCTGGCCACCGCCAAGGAAGCCGCCAAGCGCCTGGAGACCGTGCTCGGCGAGCCGGTGGAGAAGCCGCCGGTGGGCATGGCGCTGCCGCAGCCGCTGGGCCGCATCACGCTCAAGGACGTGAGCTTCAGCTTCACCGAGAACGCGCAGAAGGCGGTCATCGAGAACCTCGATCTCGACATCGGCCCCGGCGGCCTGCACGTCATCGTCGGGCGCAACGGCGCCGGCAAGTCCACGCTGGTCAAGCTGCTGTCGGGCCTGTACACGCCCACGCACGGCGTCGTCAGCATCGGCGAGTACGACCTCTCGCAGTTCGGCCGCGAGGAGCTGTCGCGCTGGATCAGCTACCTCTCGCAGGAGGTCTACTGGTTCGGCGGTTCGCTGATCGACGTCATGCGCCGCACCGCGCCGGGCCAGAGCGACGAGCAGATCGTCGCGGCCTGCAAGCTCTCGGGCGCGCACGAGTTCATCTCGCGGCTGCCCGACGGCTACCGCTCGATGGTGGGCGAGGGCGGCACCGGCCTGTCGGTGGGCGAGCGCCGCAAGCTCGCGCTGGCCATGAGCTTCCTGCGCAAGCCCTCGGTGCTGGTGCTCGACGAGCCCAGCAACGACCTCGACTTCCAGAGCGAGCGCGCGCTGCTGGCCACGCTGCTGGCGGTGGCCAAGGTGCGCACCGTGGTGGTGGTCACGCATTCGCTGCGCATCGTCTCGGCCGCCAGCCATGTCTACCACGTGACCGGCGAGGGCACGGTGGAGCAGGGCACGGCCGCGGCGATGGTGCCCAAGCTGTTCGGCGTGAAGAAGGCGCTGGTGGCGCTGCCCGAAGGCGGCGAGGACGGCGAGTCCTCCGCGCGCTCGATCGCCTGAGCTTCGACTTTGTTTATGGATTGGACCGATCGACCGATGACCGAGTGCGACGACCGAGTGACCGCAAGGGAGGCGAGATCTTGAAAGCCGATCTGCCGCAGGTCCTGCAGACCGAAGAACAGAGGCGCGCCGCCCAGGTCACGCCCCAGGGCCGCCGGCGCCAATGGCTGCTCGGCGGCCTGATCGGCGTCTTCGCGTTGGTCGGCCTGGGCTTCCCGATGGAGACTGTCGTGGTCGCGCCCGGGCGCGTGATCCCTTCCGACCGCGTGAAGTCGATCCAGCATCTGGAAGGCGGCATCGTCAGCGCCGTGCTCGTGAAGGAAGGCGACCACGTCAAGCAGGGCCAGTCGCTGGTCGAGATCGACCTCGGCGGCAGCGGCCTCAACCTCGAGGAACTGACCGCGCGCTATGCCGCCACCCAGGCCACGCGCGTGCGCCTGCTGGCCGAGAGCCGCGGCCAGCCACTCAAGCGCGACAGCTTCGCCAAGGACATCGACGAGGGCGTGTACGCCGGCGAGACCGGCGCCTACGACGCGCGCGCGCTCGAGCAGCGCGGCGTGATGGCAGGCGCCATCTCCGGCCTCGAGGCCGCGCGCAGCCGGCAGCTCGAGCAGCAGGCCAAGGTCAAGGGCCTGAGCGACCGGCTCGACCTGATGCAGAAGGAACTCGAGGTGTCCGAGCAGCTGCTGAAGGAAAAGCTGGTCGGCCAGGTCGAGGTGCTCGAGAAGCGCCGCCAGGCCGAGGCCGCGCGCAGCGAACTCGCGGTGGCGCGCCAGGGCGTGATCTCGGCCAACGCCGCCATCACCGAGGCGCAGGCCAAGATGGCCGAAGCCGAAGGGCGCTTCCGGCGCCGCGCGTCCGACGAGCTCGCCACCGTCGAGCGCCAGTTCGCGAGCCTGAGCGAGGACCTCGCGCGCGCACGCACGCAGCGCTCGCGCACCGAGGTCAAGGCGCCCTCGGACGGCATCGTCAAGGGCCTGCGCAGCGGCAGTCCCGGCTGGGTCGTGAAGCCCGGCGAGGCCATCCTCGAGGTGGTGCCCGACAAGGACGAGATCATGGTCGAGGCGCGGCTCAACCCGAACGACCGCGGCTTCGTCGAGATCGGCCAGGCGGCCACCGTCAAGATCACCGCCTACGACTACCTGCGCTACGGCGCCGTCGAGGGCAAGGTCACGCTGGTGGCGGCCGACGCGGACCGCGACCCCGCGATCTCGAACGGCGCGCCGTACTACCGGCTCCTGATCAGCACCGACAAGTCCTTCGTCGGCCACAAGGAAAACCGCATCACCGTCGGCATGGAGTCCGAGGTCGACCTCAAGGTCGGCACCGACCCCTTCATCTGGTACATCCTGCGTCCCGTGCTCAAGCTTCGGCGCGAAGCCTTCCGCGAACCATGAAGCGCCGCATGACCAACGGCCGGCGCCCCGCGGGCACCGGCGTGCTGTGCGCGGCGCTCGCCGCCAGCTTCGCGCTGCCGCCCGCCGCGATGGCGCAGGAGCAGCAGGATCCGCCGCCCTCGCTGGTGCTCGCGCGGCGCCTGTCGCAGCCCTCGATCGGCACCGCCGGTTACGTGCAGCGCGTGAAGCAGGCGCTGGTCGCGCTGTCGCAGGAATACCCCGAGGTGCAGACCGCGCAGGCCGCCGCCAACACCAGCGGCTTCCAGATCGACCAGGCGAAGAAGGCGCGCTATCCGCGCTTCAAGGTCGGCACCTCATCGGGCAACTACAACAGCGGCGCCGCCAACGCGCAGACCCAGAGCTACAACGTGATCACCGCCGAGGCGCGCATGAGCCTGCTCGACGGCGGCGCGATCAGCGCCTCGATCCGCGCCGCCGAGGCCGGCAACGAGGCCGACGGCCAGGCTGTCACCACCACCTCGCAGAAGGTGGTGCTCGATGCCCTGACCGCCTACCTGCAGGTGCAGCGCTTCGACCTCAAGAAGGAGATCGCGCACCGCTCCACCGAGATCGTGGCCGAGCTCTCGAAGGCCGAGGCGCGCCGCGTCGCGCTCGGCGCCACCGGCGAGAACGACCTCAACATGGCCAGCGCGCGCCGCGCCAGCGTGGCCGCGCGCGAAGCCGACTTCGAGGCCCAGCGCGACGAGGCCATCGCCAAGTTCCGCAGCTACTTCAAGTTCACGCCCATCACGCGCAACCTGCCGGTGCTGGCCGCGCCGCCGCAGTGGCGCATCGACTCGCAGGCCGAGGCGCTGCGCCGCGCCGAGGAACGCAGCACCGAGATCGCCGAGGCGCAGGGCCGCATCAACAAGGCCAAGGCGCTGGTCGAGCAGCAGGAGGCCAGCATCTGGCCCACCGTCGAGGCCGTGATCGTGAAGAGCAAGGACCCGCGCGGCGTGTCGCCGCAGGATCCCACGCGCACCGCGCTCGAGCTGAGCTGGAACTTCGGCAGCGGCTTCGACCGCCAGCTGCGCGTGCGCACCGCCATGGCCGAGGTCGAGAACCAGGAGGCCAAGCTCGAGGGCGTGAAGCTCAACCTGTTCGAGCTCACCAGTGCCTCGTGGTCGCGCACCGTGTCGGGCCGCGAGCGCGAGCGCCAGCTGATGGAGGCCGTGAGCACTTCGGGCCAGGCCTTCCGCGGTCGCCGCCGCCTGCTGGAGTTCGGCCGCGACACCCTGCCGCAGGTGCTCGATGCCCAGCTCGAGTACTACAACCTGCTGTTCGACTACGTCGATGCCGTGTTCGACCTGCGCGTCAACGAGCTGCGCCTGGCGCGCACCACCGGCGAGCTGCGCATCGACCCCGAGGGCGGCAACGAATGGGTCGACCGCGTCTTCGGCGCGCCGAGCCGTACCGTGCTGACCGAGGACGGCCTGTTGAGCGGCCCGTGCCTCGCGAGCAATTCGACCTGCGCGAGCGAGGCGCGCGTGGATCGCTCGGAGAACGCGCAGACCGTGACCCTGCGGCGCGCCGAGCGCCTGCCGGCCGGCAACTGACGAACAGAGAAGAAGGGGTGCGCGGCGCGCTGGGCGCGCCGCGGCTCAGGCGTCTTCCGGAATGCCCGGTTCGCCGTCGAGGATCTGGTACTTGCGCATCTTCTCCCACAGCACCTTGCGGCTGATGCCCAGGTGCTGCGCCGTGTCCTGGCGCTTCCAGTCGTTGATCTCGAGCGCCGCGATGATGCGGTTGCGCTCGCTGCCGTTCCAGCCCTTGCGCTGATCGCCGCCGGCGGCATCGAAGGCGCTGCTCGTGCCCACCGCGTTCGCGCCCAGGCCCATGCCGCCGCCCGCGCCGGTGGAGGGCGTGCCGCGGGTCAACGCGATCGCGCGCTGGATCAGGTGCTGGTCCCAGCTGTGCAGCTGCCGCGCGATCACGCCCACGCGTTCCGCGAGGTTGCGCAGCTGGCGCACGTTGCCGGGGAAGTAGGTCTCGGCCACCGCGTCGCTGAGCCAGTGCGGCGTTTCGCCGAGCGCCTCGAGCTGGTCTCCCAGCACGTTGGCCAGCAGTGCCTTGAAGATCGCGATCTTGTCGATCTCGCCGCGTTCCTCGAGGCTGGGCACGTGCAGCTCGATCACCGCGAGGCGGTAGAACAGGTCGGCGCGGAATTCGCCGCTGGCCACCATCTCGCGCAGGTTGCGGTTGGTCGCCGCCACCAGCCGGAAGTCGACCCGGATCGGCGAAGTCGCGCCGAGCCGCGTGACCGCGCCGTCCTCGAGCACGCGCAGCAGCTTCACCTGCTGGTACTTCGGCAGGTCGCCGATCTCGTCGAGGAAGAGCGTGCCGCCCGTGGCCTGCTCGAAATAGCCGCGGTGCGCATGCACCGCGCCCGTGAACGAGCCCTTGGCGTGGCCGAAGAACAGCGACTCGAACAGCCCGTCGGGAATCGCGCCGCAGTTCACCGCCACGAACGCGCCCTTGCTGTAGTTCTGGTGCCCCAGGTGCAGCTGCTGCGCGATGCGTTCCTTGCCCACGCCGGTCTCGCCGCGCACCAGCACGCTGTGGTCGCAATCGGCGAAGGCATTGACCTCGGCCAGCAGCGACTTCATCGCTTCGGAGTGCGCCACCAGCTCGTCGAGCGGCTGCGGCGCCACGTCGCGCGCGCGCAGTTGCCGCACCAGCTTCGCGACCATCGTGCGCAGTTCGGCGCAGGTGAAATCGTAGGGCAGCACGTGCAGGTACTCGGGCGGATAGGTGCGCGAGTCGCGCTCGCGCGAAGCGGCCGCGACCCAGATCACCGGCATGCCCTGCAGCAGTTCGGTGGCCTGCGGCAACCCGCCGCCATCGATGACCGTGACGCTGATGATCGCCACCGACGGCCGCATCGCCGCCGTGCGGTCCTGCGAGGGCGGCGGCATGCCGTCGGCCCGGATCACCTCGACATCGAAGCTCGCCATGCAGCGGGCGATGCGGTCGAGGATGTCGGCCTTTCCTTCCCAGACAAAGAGGTCGAGTTCGTCGAAATTGGGGGCTGAACTCATGCTATTGGATGAAGCGCTGAATCAAGGAACAAGCTCGCTTGGAAAGGTTCGTCGTGGAGAGGGAGGAGCGTCAGTAGACGAGAACGGCGCCCCGGTTGCAAGAAAGACGGCCCGAGACCTCGGTCTTCGACAGGTCGATGCCCAGAAGGTCGAGCAGTGCGTTGAGCGTGGGGTCGAGCAGCGGGCTCAGTGCGGTCTTCACCAGATTCTGCAGCGTGGTGAGCAAGCCGCTGATGAGGCTCAGCGTGCCGTTGAGCAGCGTGCCGAGCAGGCCGCTGTTGTCGCTCGAGTACGGGCGGATCTGGATACCATCCAGCGTCGCCGCGAGGCTACCCACGACCGATTGCGAGGTGATGGCCTTGTACGAGGGATCGACCGTACCGTCGAAGGGCGGGGCGTCGATCTCAGGCAGGTTTTCCGGAGCCGGCGCACGGTAGACCAGCGGATTGGCGGTACTGGTGCCCCCTACGGGGGAGTTGATCGTCAGGCCCAGACCCGAGACCACGGTCTTCTTGCCGTTGGCCTTTCCGTCTACGAAGTTGCCGGCCGCGTTCTTCCACTTTTCGCCCGAGCAGAGAATGGGGCCGAGGATCCCTAGCAGGCAGGAGTCGTAACGCGCCTCCTGATAGCCGATCTCGACCACGGGAACCGGTGCCGCGGTAACGGGAGCGGAGGAGGAGAAGACGGTGTCCGAGACCTTGCCGACGTTGAGTTGGGCAATGCTCGTATTCGCCTGTACGTCGAGTTCCTTGCTCGTGTCGGAGGTGCAGGTGTGACTCGTCACATAGGCCTCGCCGTTGCCCGAGCTGATCGCGACATCGATCGGTGCGGGCAGCGCATCGGCATAGAGCACCTTCGAGACAGGGCAGCTGTTGCCGCCGCAGATGATGCCGCCAACCAGCTGGCCCACGATGTTGCCGAGGTTGAGCGTGGCCACCGTGTTGATGAAGTTGATGATCGGCGACAGCGCGGCGAGCACGGTCGAGGCGATCTGGCTCACGACGTTGGTGAGGCTGGTCAGGTTCAACGAGATCAGCGTACGGATCTGGGAGGTTCGCACGTAGATCTTGTAGGGGTCCGACGCGCCGAGGCTCGGCGTGATCAGATTCGGGTTGCCCACGGCCGAGACCTGCGCAGGCTCGACCACCTTGAGCTTGACGCTGGCGGTGATGCCTGCGAGCGATGGGATGTTCAGCGCGACGGCCGCGGCATTCTTTCCGTTCGCCAGCTGTACGACGCTGTTGACGAGCTGGAAGAGCTGCAGGTCGGTCTTCAGGCCGGCCGCATCGGTGCCGGTCTCGATGTTGAGCAGGTCCGCCACCTTCAGCAACGGTTTGGTCGCGGCGAGTTCGGCCGCGACCTTGATCTGCTGCAGAGCGTCGATGACCACCTGGGCGGTGGCTCCGCTGCGCTGGAGCGCGACGATCATCGCCTGCAGCAGCGTGCCCACCTCGGCCTGGGTATTGAGCACCTGGTCATAGCCACCGGCGCTGATGTTGAGTGCGATCTTCAACTGGTCGAGAAAGTCGAGCAGCTTGATGTCGGAGTTGAGCAGTCCATTCCAGCCCAGCGCGTCGATGTTGATGCTGCCCCCCAGCAGGCCGCCCACGATCGCGTTGAGCAGCGGCGATTTCGTGCTGTCCACGGTCACGAGGGTGTTGCGTACCGTCAGAGATGCCAGGGGTTGCTTCTGCGCCGCCAGGGCTTCGACAGTGACAGTGCGCTGCGAATTGCCCGAGAGCAGCGGCAGCAGGCGCAGGGGCGCACGGCTCAGCGTCACGCGCACCGCGTTGAGCCGCTGGCCTGTTCCCGGCGTGCCGTAGTGCAATGGCCCAGGACGGCTCGCGTCCCAGTTGCCGCAGCTCACCTCGGTCGTGAGCAAGGGCGAGATTCCCGCGGGCAGGTTCAGGGCGGCATTGGAGACCGCGGCCTGCTGGGCGACGCCACAGTTGTTGGGGCCGAGTGCTTGTGCTCCTGCAAGGGCTGCGAGGTCCGCGGTTTTCTGTAGTTCGCGCTTGAGGAAGAAGAGGTAGCCGAGCTCGCTGCCGATGAGCGTGATGACGATCAGGCTCATCGCGATCGCGAGATTGACCACGATCGAGCCGCGCGAACGTGTTCGCACCCGGGAGGAGAGCTGTGGCCTGGTGGAGTGCGGGAAGGACTTCGTCGTATTCATGGCGTCCTCACATGGCCAGGAGCGCGGCCGACGCGCGGCCTCGCAGTTGCTCGGGCATCCAGCGGCTGGTGTCGAGCAACGGCAACGATGGCAACAGCCGGCTGTCGCCGTTATAGGGGTAGGTCACCGTCACGGCGATCTGGGTCGACGAGCCGATTCCAGTCGCTCCGTTGCCGGTGATGGCAATGGTCACCCTCTGGGTGATCCAGTTGCGGCGGTTGGCGCTAGCGGTGAGCGGAACCACCAGCGATTGTTCGAGCGAATCGACGATGGCGGTGCGCACGGTCGATTCGAACAACGCATTGGTGCTGGCGCCTGTGCCCGTTGGACGGTAGGCGGTGACGGCACGCACGCCTTCCTCGGCAGCGCGGGAGATGACCTGCTGCGTGTAGAGCACCGCACCGAAAGTGGCGATGCCGTAGAAAACCAGGAGAAGTATGGTGAAGGTGAGCGCAAATTCGATCGACGCGAGCCCGCGTTGCCGTGCACGCGTGAGCGGCCGGTGTGACATGGCGAAGCGGGTGTGGTACTTCATGGCGATCTTGGATCGAGCAGCATGCTGGCCTTGCCGACGATCACGTTTGGCAGCGCGAAGCCGGGCATCGGGGGCAGCACCAGTTCCAGGTTCGTAGTCTGAATCGTGACCGTAACGAGGCAGCGCTGGGCCCACGTCATTCCGCAATCCGAGGCCGCGCAGGCATTGGTGCCCGCTCGGCAGATCCGTGCGTCAACGCTCGGCGCGTCACCAGGCATCCAACTGACGCGGTTGGTTGCCACATCGACCGCTGCTTGTTGCCGGGTCGTGAAATCGGCCTGGTAGCGCAGTGCTGCGCGCGCGCCATCTTCCGCGGCGTTCTGCAGGCCCAGACGGAACGCGAACAACATGCCGTAGCAAAGGGCGCCATAGAGCATCGCGAACGCGAGAAGAAATACGAAGGCGAATTCCACCGCATACGCACCCTGCTGCGCATTTGCGCTGGTCGACTGTCTGCGTATGGATGTCATCGTGAGTCCTTGGCTGCGAAGCGATCCCGAAGTCAGCGCGCGCTGCCGGAGGCGCCGGATCCGCTGTTCTTGCTATCGCTCACGGTTGAACTGAGACGTTCTGGAATCGGATGCTCGAAACTCTTGAGATAGCGCTCGTAGCTGCGACTTGCCACGCTGCCGGCAATCGGCCTCGGCGTGGGCGAAGCGATCTCGCCGCTGCGTTGCCAAGCCAGCAGGTTGAGCGTCGCGTCGCCCACCTGCAGCGGCGGCACGTACTCGTCTTCCTCCTCGAACTCGGCCATATGCGCCTCCTGTGCGGGCGCAGCCGTCGGTTCGACCGCCACCGGGGCCGGCGCGCTGGCCTTGGCGGCAGGTATATCCGAGACGGTCACGGTAGTGCCGGGTTTGGCCTTCGCTTCGTCGGCCTTGGCCGCATCCGGCTGCGCCGAGGCGGCCAACGGTGTGAAAAGGAACGCTGCGGCAAGCGCGCAGGCGGACAGGGCGTTGACCTTGCCGGTGGATCTGTTGTTCATGGAGTACCTCGTGAAGTCAGGTTCGAAGAGGGTGCGGCCTGCACTGCCTCGGCGCTAGGGTTGAGCTGATTGGCGGTCCTGACGCCGCCGATGCCCGCCCAGCGCGATGCCTTGAGCGCGAGCGGCGCGGTGATCGCATCGTCGCGGATCGCCACCGGCGACGATTCCACGGAAGCCTCCGTGGCGGTAGATACGGCTGCCGCGGTCGCGATAGAAGAAGTCTGACCGCGCATCTGCAGCGCGGCCGCGCGCACTGCCTGGCGCGTGGCTTCCGGCATCCGGTTCGCTTCCATCAGGGCGAGCGATTGCTCCCGCTGATTCGTCAACTCGAGGTAGAGCGCGAGATTGGCTTGGGCCTGCGTACTGTCGGGGCGCAGTTGTAGCGCCTGCATCAGGGGCAGGCGCGCTTCTTCGTACTGACCGGCGCGCAGGTTGGCGTAACCGAGGTCGCTCAGCAAGATGCCATCGGTGGGTGTGCGGCGCTGCGCTTGGCGCAACATCTGCGCCGACTCCACGAAGTTGCCGCGCTCTCCGGCGATCAGTCCGAGGCCGCGGTAGCCGGCGCTTTCGAGCGGCGTACCCATGAGGCGCTTGTAGGCAGTTTCGGCCGGTGCTGCCTGGCCTGTCTGGCGCAGCGCGTCAGCGCGCATTTGGGTCGATTCCGGCGTGACGCCCCAACGCTGCTCGAGCGCATCGATGTGGGCGAGGGAGGCGAACCACAGGCCTTGCAGTTGCATCTGGTCGACGAGCTTCAGGTAGGTCGCCTGTGAGTCGATATTGGAGCCGGCTTTGTTCTCGCTCGCCGTCTCGAAGGCCTGCCGCTGCTGGGCTTCCTCGGCGCCTGCGTAGTGGTCCTTGGTGCCCGCACAGCCGGTGCTGGCAGCGATCAGTGCCAGCATGGCCAATCGTGAGACCGATGGGGGGGTGACCAGTCGATTCAGCATGGGAGTCTTGGCGTATTTCATTTGGCGATCGATCCCAGTGAGCGGAAGATTGCGATAAAGCCAGGTCCCGCGGTGACGACCACCAGCGCGGGTAGAAGCGTGCTGACCATGACACCTGTCATCTTCACGGTGATCTTGCCAATGCGCTCCTTTAGTTCTGAGCGGCGATGCTCCCGCAGCCGGTCGCTGAAGACTTTCAGTGGCTCCTGCACCGCGCCCCCGTGACGGTCGACTTGCACAAGCAGCGAAACGAGTCCGCGCAGGTTCTCGTTCTTGTGAAGGTTCGCCAATCGTTGAAGCGAATGTTCACGCGTACGACCCTGGGCATATTGGCGGTTGGCTATCTCCAACTCGAACCCAAGGACGCGCAGTACGTGTGAAAAATCGGAGGCCATGATCTGGAGGCTTTGATCGAGACTGAGGCCGACCCCTTGAAGCAGGCGCAACAGATCGATGAACAGTGGGAGTTCGCGCGCCACCTGCTCGCGCCGTCGTGCCGCAAAGCGCGCAAGGATCCATTTGGGTCCCATGAATCCCGCGGCGAGAGCGCAGGCGATGGCCACGGTCGAGTCCGCACCTGAGCGCCCTTTGCCCCAGAAGAGTTCGACGGCGATTGGCAGCAGGATCGTCAAGATGATCCGTGCGATCAGAAAGAGCAGTTGCGCCCGCTTCGACGGTAGCCCGCACTGGTCTATGAGATTTCTGTCTTCGTCCGCGACAAGGGCGTGTCCGAGACGAGAGTCGAGCCAATGGAAAGGCAACTCCTTGTCGCTGCGCGGATCAGCGTTTTCGTTGGCCGTGCCGGCATCTGATGACGTGTCGGAAAGCGCGCCTTGCCGGATTGCGCGACCGATGACTCGATCGCTTCGTGCCCTTTGCATGTCGGCTGCGATCAATGCCCAGGCTCCGATCAGGAGCCCCAGCGCCAGAAGACCAAGGCTGATTGCCGTCAGCAGGGAGGCATTCAAGTTCATGTCAGTCTCGACAGGCGGTACAGCAAGCCTACCCCGATGAGTTGCAAACCGGCCGCAGAGAAGATCAGCATGCGTCCCGTCTCGTCGTTCCACATCCTCATGAAGTAGTTGGGGTTGGTCGCAATGAGAAAGGCGCCAACACCAATCGGGAGCAAGCCCAGGATCCAGGCGGACAAGCGCGTTTCTGCTGACATGGCAACCAACTCGTGCTCGGCCTGCTCACGGTCGCGCATGAAGTTGGCGACCCGCTCGAGCAGCAGATCGGCGCGCCCGCCGTACCGGACGCCCAGGCCGAGAATGGAGGCAAGCAGATACATTTCCTCGATACGAACATTGGACGCGGTCTGATGAAGCGCCCGGTCCAGGTCAACGCCGGCGCGCACCAATGCCGCCGCGTGCTCTAGGTGAACACGTAGCGGCTCTTTTGCACTGGCGATGGCCAACTGAAACGAGGCTTGCGTGGAGTTGCCGATGGTGATCAATCTAACCATCGCATCGATAAACGGTGGAAGTTGACTGACCAGTGCCTTGCGGAATTTCTGCAGGCGCAGCCAAAGCCCGAAACCGGCCAATATCAACAGCGCGACCAGCGCGCTCGTGCCTGCGAGAAGACCTCCCCAAAGGCCGGCCGTCAGCGAAAGGGCCACAGTCGCGAGGAAAGCGATAGCTGCATGCTTCGGTTCGATCACTCCAAGAAGCCAACCAGGCAGGGCAATGCCGTGCCTTGATTGTCGAGAACTTCCCTCCGGTGCGTCGATCGTGCTCCAGGGATCCGAGGTCAAGCCAGTGATGAAGCTGTTCGGTGCGCTTCCCGTCTTCTGAAGGTCGGGGGCAACTGCAATGGCGCTCGTCTCTTTGTCTTTCGCAAGGATCTGCTGTGCCAGGTGCTTTCCGGTGACTTCCTGTGCTTGGCGTCTTTTTGCCCATTGCCACAAAAGAAGACCCACCGCTGTGAGGAACAGCGCGAGTGCGACGGCGATCAGTACGCTACGCACGGATATCTCCCTGCTGACCGCGGGCCATCGACTGTCTGAATCTCGTGATCTTCGGCGAGTGCGGCGCGATGCCCAGCGACACCCAGCGGTCCTTCTCCTCGCCGTCGGGCGACACGACCGGCTCGTAGCGGTACAGCTCCTGCATCGCCACCACGTTGTCGTTCACGCCCGTCACTTCGCTCAGCGAGATGATGCGGCGCTGCCCGTTCGACATCCGCCCGATCTGCACGATGAAGTCGATCGCGCTCGCGATCTGCCTGCGCAGGCTCACCTCGCTGCCCTGGTAGCCCGCGAAGCCCGCGAGCATCTCGAGCCGGTAGAGGCATTCGCGCGGCGAGCTCGCGTGGATCGTTCCCATCGAGCCTTCGTGGCCGGTGTTCATCGCCTGCAGCATCTCGATCACTTCGGCGCCGCGCACCTCGCCCACGATGATGCGGTCGGGCCGCATGCGCAGGCTGTTGCGCAGCAGGTCGCGGATCGACACCACGCCCTGGCCGTCGAAGCCGCCCGGACGGCTCTCGAGCCGCACCACGTGGCTGGTGCTCAGCGAGAGCTCGGCCGTGTCCTCGATCGTGATCACGCGCTCGCGCGCCGGGATGAAGCTCGCCAGCGCATTGAGCAGCGAGGTCTTGCCCGAACTGGTGCCGCCGCTCACGAGCACGTTGCAGCGCGCGCGCACCGCGATTTCGAGCAGTTGCGCCATGCCGGCGTCGAAGGTGCCGAGCTTGACCAAGTCGGCCGGCGTGAGCGGCTCCTTGCGGAACTTGCGGATCGAGACCGACAGGCCGTCGATCGCGAGCGGCTCGATGATCACGTTGATGCGCCCGCCATCGGGCAGGCGCGCGTCGACCATCGGGTTGGCTTCGTCGAGCCGGCGACCCAGCGGCGCGAGGATGCGGCGAACGATGCGCATCACGTGCTCGGAGTCGGCGAAGCGCAGGGTCTCGCGCTCCAGGATGCCGTGGCGCGAGACGTAGACGTTCTGGTAGCCGTTGATCAGGATGTCTTCGACCGCCGGGTCGTTGAGCAGGTCTTCCAGCGGACCGAAGCCCGCGAGTTCCTTCGTGAGCGCATCCGAGATGAGCTGCATCTCGCGGTCGTTGATCGGCACGCGGCGCAGGCGCACGAAGCTGTCGACCTCGAGCTCGACGAACTGCTGGATCGAGGCGCGCGACCAGCGTCCGAACTCCGCGCCCAGCTCCTCGATGCGACTGAGCAGGTGATCGTGCGTCCAGCTCTTGATGTCCTGGAACTGCTGGGAGGTGATGAACGCCTGGTCGTCGTCGGCGAATTCGATATCGGTGGACATGGGCTGTTCAACCTTGGGTAGGGCTCTTGCGGAAGCCGGTGACTTTCGACATCAGCGCCGTCCAGCGTGGATCCTTCGCCGGTTGCGGGCTGGAGCCAGAGGTGTATTCCTGATGCAGGCCGCGCGCGAGGCCCGCGATGGCTTGCGAGTAAGGGTCGTTGCGCGCGGTGCGCACCAGCATCTCGCCGCGGCTCGAGGCCGCCAGCAGCTGCGTGCTGCGCGCGGGCAGCACATGGCGCAGCGGCAGTTCGAGTCGCTCGGCAATGTCCTTGGCCGCGAGGCCGACGTGGCTGTCGAACTTGTTGACCACCAGCGACATCTGGTCGGTCTCGATGCCGCGCGTGCGCAGTTCCTTGAGCATGTTCGCGGTGGAGACGATGGCGCCGATGCTCTGGTCGCAGACGACCCAGCAGCGCTGCGCTTCCTTCGCGGTCTGCGCCACGAAGTCGATGGTCGAGAAACCGCCGAGGTCGGCGATCTGGAAATCGAAGAAGTCGCCGAGCCGCTTGATCAGCGCGACGGAGTCAGCATGAGAGATCTCGCGCACTTGCGCGAGGTTCGCGGGCAGCGGCAGCACCGCCACGCCGCTGGTGTGGTGCGCGAGCGCCGTATGCAGCAGGGTCTGGTCGAGGCGGCGCAGGTTGCGCACGCCTTCGACGAAGCTGAAGCCGCTTTGCGTGTCGAGGTAGAGCAGGCCGTCGCGCGCGGGCAGGCCGAGATCGAGCAGGGCCACGCCGTGGCGCGCGCTGCGTCCTGGTGCCTTGGCGGGCGCCTGTGTCAGCAGGTCGTTGAGCATCAGCGACAGGCTGGTTGCAAGCGTGGTCACGCCGATGCCCGGCCGTGCGCCGAGCAAGGCGAGGGTGCAGCCGCGCGTGCTGCTTGGCAGGCTGCTGCGGCGATCGAGCAGCTTGCGCAACGTGTTCACTGCCTCCGTGGACGGCGCGGCCATGTCGACGAAATCGTCCACGCCGGCGCGTAGCGCGGCCAGCATCGATGCGGGTTCGGCCGAGACACCGGTGGCCAGTACCGGCAGCGTTGGCCAGTCGCGCTTCAGGCGCTGGTGCAATTCGCCCGCGGCCTGCATATGGTTACCGGAGAAGTCGAGAAAGACGGCCGATGGGCCGAGCAGGGCGATGCGTTCGTCGATCGACTTAACGTCGGTCGACAGCACCACTACCGTGCCTAGCTTTCCGAGCGCGTCGGTCAGCCACGTGATGTGGCCGACATTGGACGAGGCGAAGAGATAGGTCTCTGCGCCGGTCTCGGGAAGGCTGTCGCGGGGAGCGTTCATGGCGTTGGCCACTGGTCTTCTGTGGCTGTGCCCATCAACGCGAGAAGCCTGGCACTGCGGTACCCGAGGCGGGGCCCAGCAGGTGGGCGCGCCAGACCGGGCCGTCGCGCTGCTCGGCGCTACCGGGCAGGTAGGGCGTCAGATCGGTGTCGCGCGCGATCGGTTTCACCAAGTGCGGCGTGACCAGGATCACGAGCTCTTTCTCGTTCATCTGGTATTTGTTCTGCTTGAAGAAGGTGCCGAGCACGGGGATGTCCCCAAGCAGCGGCACCTTATCGGCGTTCGAGGTAGTAGTGCGGCTCACGAGACCGCCGATGATGAAGCTCTCGCCGTCGCCGAGTTCGACCGTGGTGTCGGCTCGGCGCGTGCTGATCGCGGGAACCGCGATGCCGTTGATGCTCAAGGAGTTCGTGTAGTCGAGGTCGCTGGCCTCGGGCGCCACCTTGAGCACGATGCGTTCGTTCGACAGTACCGTGGGTGTCAGCGTGAGGCCGATGCCGAAGGGCTTGTACTCGATGCTGGTGGTGCCGAGGCCCTGCGGCGCGGGTACTGGCAGTTCCCCCCCGGCCAGGAAGCTTGCGCTCTGGCCCGACAGCGCGACCAGCGTTGGTTCGGCGAGCACACGCGCCATGCCGTTGCCTTCGAGGAAGCCGACGTTGAGGCCGATGCCGGCCTTGCCGAAATTGAAGAGCAGGCTGAAGGCCTGTGCGAGCGGATTGTTGTACTCGCCGCTGATGGTTCCGTTCGAGGCAAAAGTGCTTGATTTCAGCGACGATGGGGTGAACACGCCGAAGCTGAAGCCGTTGGAGTTGGCACGCGTACTGAAGATATTGAGCCCGGCCTGCTTGAGCACGCTGCGATTGAACTCGACGACCTTCACCTCGACCTGTACCGTGTTGCTGCGCACGTTGACTACCGAGCGATCGGTCAATATCGCCTTTTCGCCGCTCGAAGCCACGGCTGCATCGCGTGCTTCCTGGTGGGCGGTCATGCTGTCGAGTGAGCCGGTCAGGACGCCACCGCGGCGCTGGACCTCGAGCGTATAGACGGTGGCTGCGGTGCGTCCCTTTTCCCAGACCATGAGCGTGGTCCGACCAGCCGACTTGCCGGTCACGATCAGGCGCGCGGCCGGCGAATTAGGTGTCTGGCGGGTCAGGGCAACACCTGCCACCGACTCGTCAGCGATTGCCATGCGATCGATGCCCTTGGAGATCAGCAATTCGCGCTGCGTTCCTGCTTCGAGGCGTACCGGCGTAGGCGCCATTTGCGCGACAGCCTGAGGCGCATCGGCCGCGGAAGCAAGCAGCCACGTGCCCGGCGCCATCAGGCACAGCGCAACGAACGTCGGGCGCAGTGGGAAGGCAGGGCCATGGAGAAGGAACGTCATGGTGTTTTTTTCCAGCAGGGATGGCATGGTTTGGCGCCGGTCTCGCATTCAGTAGCGGATGGTTTCGCTGCGATCGCCGCGGATGACTTCAACCTGGAGTCCGCCGCGGTCGCCGCCGGTCCGGGTAGCAGGTGCCCGTACCGCCACGGCGGGTTGTGCGCCCGGCTTTCCCCCGGTCACGAAATCGATGGTGGTCACGCCAGCTTGGGCGCGGTCCAGGCCTTCGAGCGACGGACGGCGAGGTTCGCCGGGCTTGACCGGCGCAGGTTGCAGTGCCAGTGGCAGGTCGGCGAACAGCTTGGGATCAGGGACCGTCATGTCGGTGGGATTGCGTAGCGCCAGCAGAAGGCGGCCGCTGTTCTCAGCCAGGGTGAGGCGGTTGATCTCCTCGACAGGCACGGCGAGCACTGCGGTGCGCGCGATTTCCGCGCGTTGGGCCTGAGCGGCGGCATTCTTGTCCGTCTTCGACGGAAGACCGTCGACCGATGCACTGCCGAAGGCCAGCACGCGCTTGCGCGACAGCAGCAAGCGGGCCTGGCTCCGATCGATTTCCTTGTTATCGGACTTGAGCATCAGGAACACGTCGACGAAGTCGCCTGGCTGCACCTTGTTGCCCACGCCCATGACCTCGTCCGCTTTCACGGCGACAGCTCGTTCACCTTCGGCCACGCGCAGCGCAAGCCCCGAGACCAGTTGCCCTTCCAGCAGTGGCGTGCCTTCACCCAGATCGATCACGGGTACGCGTCCCGCGAGCGGCGTTACTTCCTGGAAAGCACCGGCGGGGTTGATCGTGAGTTGCTCGACGCGCAGCGCGTCGGCCGGAATCGCCAAGCCGGCCGGCAGCGGCTTGGCGGCCACGACCACAGGGAAGGTCTGGGCCCGTGCCGCCTTGGCGGGCGCGCTTCCGGATGCGGCGGTCACTGGCGGCGGTGCTATGGGGGCCTGGCGGCTGAGCATCCACGCGTAGCCGCCGAGCGCGAGAGCTAGCAAGACGAGGACGGCGGCGATGATTTTGGTGAGATTGATCATGGGCGGCATTCGGGGAGGATGGGCGGGCAATCGGGAACCGTCGATGAAAAGCTCGCGGCAGAGTGACTACAAACTCTGTCGACCCCAAACCATCCATATCGCTGCAGCCACGGAGAGGTAGGCCGCATAAGGGATGAAGCGAGTCCGTCTCGTGGGCGTTTGACCGTCACGGGAGATGGGCCGACCGAAAAGAAGGAGCGCGAGCCTGGGTGAAAGAGGCCAGCGCCGAAGTGCAAGCCAGAGTAGTCCATGCACGGCTGCAAGCACGCTGCTGATGATCCAGATCGGCGCTAGCGCCGCTAGGCCCACCCACAGTCCGAGAGCGCCGGCGTACTTCACGTCGCCTGCTCCCATGAGACCCAAAAAATGGAAAACGAGCAGGAAGCCAAAGCCCACCACAGCGCCGAGAACCGCTGAGTTCCAGCTTCCAGCGAACGGCGCAGCCCCGACTGCCAGCGCGACGAGCGCACCGATAGCGCCCGCGAGCACGAGCCAGTTGGGGATGCGGCGTTGGCGGAAGTCATAAACGACTGCAAAAAGAAGCCACACCAGAAATGCAGCTTCAAATCTCAAGAGCCGCTCAGAGCAGAAGTAATACGGCCAAAGGCGTCAGTGATTGCGGTGGCAAGCGAGCCATTGGTGCCAAAAATAGCGACCAGAATCACGGCCATCAGGCCAGCAATGATTCCGTATTCGATAGCAGTGGCACCTTCTTCATCACGAATAAAACGAGCAATAGCGTTGAGCATGATTAACCTTTCAGAAAAAGTCGTTAACAAGGGCTGGCGGTGCGAATGTTATCCGGCGTAACTCTGTGTATCAACAAGGCAAACCCGATGGAAGGGAGTTCCGCTGTGCTAGTCCAGAACTACTAGCACGATGGCTGCCAACTCCCACGGACATCGGTTGACCGGCTGGTCAGAGACGCTGAGTAACAGTTCGGAAACGATTTTTCCCTCTGTAGGCGTGCACCGACATCCCATGAAGACGGGAGGGAGTGTTACGGAACAGGGGTGCGCGCGAGGGGCGCGTTACGGGTACAGACGTGTTACGTGTTACGTGACACGACCCGGAACGGCAAAGATGTAACAGTCCAGAAAGGGTTGGACCGTGCGCAAAAAATCACAAATTCAGGGGTCTGACCCTGCTCGCGAAGGGGGATCAGCCCAGGATTTCCTCGTGGAAGAGCTTCCACTCGCCGCCCTGGCGCAGCCAGTACTGACGGCGCATGCGACCGCTGCGTTCCCCCTCGAACACCTCGCCGAAGGTGGCGACCATGGTGTCCTCGCTGTCGCGCCAATGGAGGTAGGAAACATCCTTTAACTGAATACGCCTGCCCTGGGCGTATTCGACTTCATCGCGAACAATTGAAATTCCGTCGGCCGATTTTTTTGCCTGGCGCTGAAAATCGGGCAAATAGAATTTCTTCAATTGCGCTTCATTTCCCTGGGTCCGGGCGTCTTTCCAGGCATTGATCGCGCTGGTGAAGGATTGGGCGTCCTTTTCGGCCTGGGGCTGGGAAATCCATTGCAGGCTGCGCGCGGTGACGACCGGCGTGGCGCCGATCTGCACCTTGCGCAGCAGCTGGCGCAGGTCGGGGTTGGCCATGACCACGCAGCCGTCGCTGGCCAGCGGCGCGCGTGCGTACTGCTGCGAGGGCGTGCCGTGCAGCCAGATGCCGCTGCCGGTCTTGCCGCGGCGCTGGTCGTAGGCGTTGGGATAGTTGATCGGCAGCGCGCCGGCGCCGTAGAAGTCCTTGAGCGACTTCGGGTCGAGGCTGCTGGTGATGAAGTACACGCCCAGCGGCGTGCGCGCATCGCCTTCGGACGCCTTGTCGATGCCCGACTTGCCGACCGAGATGTAGTAGTCGGCCACGAGCTTCAGGCCCTTGTCGCCGTTCTCGAGCAGGTACAGGCGCGAGCGCGAGGCGTCGATGGCGATCGCGTAGCGGCTGCGCGTGGACAGCTCGAGGAACTGGGAGGGCACGGTGTTCGGCGGCGGCCGTTCGCGCAGCGCCTGCAGGCGGCGGCGCGATTCTTCCTGCAGCTCGGCCATGGCCGGATTGCCCTTCAGGCGCGCCACGCTGGCGGCGTCCGACAGGCTGTGGGCAGCGGGCACCTGCGAGGCGAGCAGGTCGCCGTACACGAGCTGCGCGAGCTGGAAATTCGGGTAGTCGCGCACCAGCTCGCGCGCCTTGGCCAATGCGGGCCGCGCCTGGCCGCGGCCGAAGAGTTCGTAGATCGCGATCAGCCGCGCCTCGGCATTGCCGGCTTCCTGGATCGCGCCCGCGCTCGGCGCCTTGCGCGCGCCGCGGGCTTCGGAAGAAGCGGCGGCGGTGCCGGCCGCCGCGGCGGCCGCGGTCGCCACGGCCCCCTTCTTCAGGCGGACCTGGGCCTTGCCGCCCCTGGCGTCACGGGCTTCGCGTGCCTCCCGGGCTTCGCGCACGCTGCGCGATTCGCGGCCGCCGCGCGCTTCCTTGGCGCCGGCTTTTTCCTTCTGCGCCGAACGGCTGCCAGCGGCGGCAGCCTTGCCGGACTTGGCGCCGCTCGTCTTGGCATGCGAGGTCTTGCTCGTGCTGCCGGCGGCGCCGGCGGGCATGGCGAGCACGAGGGCCGAGGCGGCCATCAGCGCGGCCAGCAGGCTCCCGCCGCGCCGCAGTTCTGGGATCTGGGGCCGGCCCCGCCGGACGATGTCTGCCACTAGCCGCCGACGCTTTCCTTGCGAATGTGCCACTGGCCGCCGGAGCGCTGCAGTTCCAGCGTCTTGCGGCTGGAGATGTTGAGGTTGTCGGCGCGGTAGACCTGGCGGAACTTGGCGGTGGCCGACTGTCCGTTGACCTGGATCACGAGGTTCTCGAGGTTCACGCTGATGCTGGACTTGCCGACGATGCGCGCGCGGCGCTCTTCTTCCCAGCTCTTGCGGCTCTGGCCGCCGCCGGGCGTGAAGTCGCTGCCGTAGGCGGCGAGGTAGCGGTCCATGTCCTGGCCGGCCCAGGCGGCGGCCCAGCCACGCACGGCCGATTCGACTTCCGCGTTGGCGCTGGACGAAGCGGCGGGCGCGGCCGGTGCGGCGGCCGGCGGCGAAGCCTCGGGTGCCTTGGCGACCACGGCCGGGGCCGGTGCCGGGGCGGGCGCGGGGGCCTTGGCCACCGGAGCGGGCGCGGGCGCCGGCACGGGGGCGGCGACGGGTGCCGGTGCGGGGGCGGCGACGGGTGCCGGTGCGGGAGCGGGCGCCTTCGCGACCGGTGCGGGTGCCGGAGCCGCCGGTGCCGGGCGCGGTGCCTCGGGCGCCGCCGCCGCCAGCATGGTCGGCTTGGCGCCGGGCACGGCCGGCACGAACAGCGTGCGGATCACCGCCAGCTTGGGCGCGACCGCGGTGTTGTTCTGGTCGAGCTGCAGCGCCTTGCTGTAGGCCTGGCTCGCGAGCCGCGCATAGAGGTCGCCGAGGTTTTCCTGGGCGGTGGCATAGCTCGGATTGGTGCGGATCGCGCTCTCGAGGGCGTTGCGCGCCTTGTCGAACTGGTTCTGGCTCGCGTAGATGACCGCGAGGTTGTTGTAGGGCTCGGGCAGCTCGGGGGCGTCCTGCGTGAGCTGGGTGAAGGCGGCGATCGCCTCGGCGCGCTTGCCGGTGTCGAGCTGGATCACGCCCTTGAGGAAGCGCATCTGCGGGTCGCGCGGCTTGTCCTTGAGGAAGGCGTCGGCCTTGGCCGAGGCTTCGTCGAGCTTGCCGGCCTGCATCAGGCGGTCGACTTCCTCGTGCTCGGGGGCCGCCAGCGCGGGCAGGGCCGTGGCGCCGACCGCGGCGGCCAGGAACAGGGCGCGCACGACGGGCGTCAGGCTGAGGGGAGTGCGCAGGGGGCTCTTGGGCATGGCGACGAGGCCTCGTGAGAGAGGAGAGGAAAGGGGATGCGCCCGGGATTGTAAGTGGGGCGGTTAACCTCCAGACACACTGCGGCGTGGCTGCAACGCCGTTCCATTCCTCGAGGCAACTGGCCGGCGCCATCCCCACCGAAACCGGTGGGGTCTGCGTTCAGGCGGCGCCGCGCTCCGGTTCGCCGGCGGCATCCGCCAGCCCGTGCCCCGGCGCCGGCCGCAGCATGGCCGGGAAGTGCATGTCGCGGTAGGCCACGAAGCGGCTGCCGCGCGCCAGCCGGTAGCCCCACCAGACCGCCACGAACAGCACCAGCCCGATGTAGGTCGAGAACACGCCGATCCAGTCGATGCGCCCGCCCGTGAAGGCCGCGTAGTTCTGGCCCAGCGTGACCACCAGGCACAGGCCGAAGGCGAACAGCGGGCCATAGGGGAAGAAGGGCGAGCGGTAGGGCAGCAGCGAGAGATCCAGCCCCTGCGCCATCATTCCCTTGCGGAAGCGGTAGTGGCTCACCGCGATGCCGAGCCAGGCCACGAAGCCGGTCATGCCCGAGAGGTTCAGCAGCCACAGGTACACGCCCTGGCTCTCCGACAGCGAGGTCAGGAAGCACAGCGCGCCGACCGCGGTGGTCGCGAGCAGCGCATTGAGCGGCACGCCCGCGCGCGTGAGCCGCGCGAAGCAGCGCGGCGCGCGGCCGTCCTTCGCGAGGTTGAACAGCATCCGGGTCGAGGCGTACATGCCCGAGTTGCCGGCCGACAGCACGGCCGTGAGGATCACCGCGTTCATCACGCTGGCCGCGAAGGCCAGCCCGGCGTGGCGGAACACCAGCGTGAACGGGCTCACGCCGATCGCGTGGAGGTCGGTCTTGATCAGGTTCGGGTCGGTGTAGGGAATCAGCACGCCGATCACGCCGATCGCCAGCACATAGAACAGCAGGATGCGCCAGAACACCTGGCGCACCGCGCGCGGGATGTTCTTCGCGGGGTCGGCCGACTCGCCGGCCGCCACGCCGATGAGTTCGGTGCCCTGGAAGGAGAAGCCCGCGATCATCGCCACGCCGATCATCGCGGGCAGGCCGCCCACGAAGGGCGCGTCGCCGACCGTGAGATTGCCGAAGCCCGCGGGCCGGTCGCCGCGCAGGATGCCGAAGATCATCAAGAGGCCGATGGCGACGAAGGCGATCACCGTCACCACCTTGACCAGCGCGAACCAGAACTCGGCCTCGCCGAAGCCGCGCACCGAGATCGCGTTGAGCAGGAACATCAGCCCGAGGAACAGCGCGCTCCACAGCACGGCCGGCGTGCCCGGGAACCAGTACTGCATCACCAGCTGCGCGGCCGCGAGTTCGACCGCGATGGTCACGGCCCAGTTGTACCAATAGTTCCAGCCGAGCGCGAAGCCGAAGCCCTCGTCGACGTAGAGCGCGCCATAGGTCGCGAACGAGCCCGACACCGGCATGCAGGCCGCGAGCTCGCCGAGGCTGGTCATGAGGAAATAGACCATCGCGCCGATCAGCAGGTAGGCCGCGAGCGCGCCGCCCGGGCCGGCCTGCGACACCGTGGCGCCCGAGGCCACGAACAGGCCGGTGCCGATCGAGCCGCCGATGGCGATCATCGTCAGGTGGCGCGTGCCGAGCGCGCGGCGCAGCGTGGGTTCCTCGGCGGCGGTGCGCGAGGCGAGGGTGGGCGCGGTGGAGTCCGTTGCCATGTCGTTGTGTTCTCCCGTCTGAGGGCGGCGATCATAAGTGCGCCCCCGCGTCGCCCCGGGGTCCGGCCGCGGCGCCCGCACAGTACAGTCCCGCCATGGACCGCCTTCAGAGCATCGAAGCCTTCGTGCGCGTCGCGCAGACGCAGAGTTTCGCGGAGGCGGCGCGCCAGCTGCGGGTGGCGAACTCGGTGGTCACCACGCGCGTCAAGCAGCTCGAGGAGTTCCTCGGCGCGCCGCTGTTCCACCGCAGCACGCGCGTGGTGCGGCTCAGCGACGTGGGCCAGGCCTTCCTGCGCGACTGCGTGGAACTCGTGGGCCGCGCCAACGACATCGTCGACCAGATGCGCGATGCGCGCGGCACCCCCTCGGGCGTGCTGCGCGTGCATGCGCTCACGGGCATGGTGCTCGGGCGCTTCGCCTCGCTGCTGCACGAGTTCCACACCATCTACCCCGACATCCACCTCGAGCTGATCGTGAGCGACGCGGTGGTCGATCCGGTCAAGGCCGGCGTCGACTGCGCGCTGCAGATCTTCCCGGCCGCCTCCGAGGAACTGGTGTCGCGCCCGCTGTTCCCGGTGCGCCGGCTGCTGTGCGCCACGCCCGAGTACCTCGAGCGCCACGGCACGCCCGCGAGCCCGCGCGAGCTGCACCGCCACAAGCTGGGCCTGTACTCGGGCTATCCCACGCGCGACCGCTGGACCTTCCACCACCAGGGCGAGCAGACCACCATCTACCTCGCGGCCGCGCTGCTGACCAACAGCGTGCACCTGCTGCGCGAGTACGCGCTCGAGCACGCGGGCATCGTCTGCCTGCCCACGCTGGTGGCCGGCGACGCGATCGCGCGCGGCGAGCTGCGCGTGGTGCTGCCCGAGCACCAGCTCTCGTCGTTCTCGTTGAGCGCGGTCTATGCGGGCACCTCGCGCAACGCGCTCAAGTTGCGGCTGTTCATCGAGCACATCGCGACCCGCTTCACGCGCGTGCCGCCCTGGGACGCCACGCTGATCGAGCGCGGAATGATCCCGGCCGAACTGATCGAGTGAGGGCGCGCGTTCCCGGGTAAACCCCAGCGATTATTCGGAGTCTCCGAATAATCCTCTTCCAATCTGGTCCCTACCGGCGGCCCCGGTTGTTTCCTAGAGTTCGGTCCAAGCCAGAACCAAGGAGACCGCCATGACCCAGACCGCCCAGACCCAGGAAGCGCCCGCCTACCGCACCCGCTTCGGTTCGCTCGCCCACTACGAGAAAGGCCATGTCGAGCCGATCGCCGACGACGTGCGCCACTACGCCTTCTCCAATTGCTTCGAGATCGCGAACAACAGCCGGCCCTACGAGAAGGTGGTGTTCGGCCAGAACCAGATCTACGTGCTCGAGACCCTGCGCGCCGAGGGCCACTCGCCCTGGTTCACCTGCGCGCACGACGAGTTCGCGCTGGTGATGGATGGCGAGGTCGAGGTGCACCTGGTGCGGCTCGACGCGGCCCAGGCCGTGGCCGACCCCGAGAAGAACGGCGCCGTGCGGGTCGAGGGCGAGCCGCGCGGCAAGAAGATGGGCTGGATGAAGCTCTCGCGCGGCCACCAGGGCCTGCTGCCGAAGAACACCGCCTACCAGTTCCGCAGCGCGCGCCCCGGCGTGATCGTGCTGCAGACCTGCAAGGGCGATCTGTCGGTCGAGAAGTGGGCCGAGATCTGCCAATCGCACTGAACAGCACCGAACCAGGAGCACACGCCATGAACGCACCCGCCGAACTCGCCCGAGTCATCGCCTCGCAACCCGACGCCACGCTCGGCTACAAGGACTTCTCGCTCGGCAGCTTCCGCTTCCGCCGCGACGAGTATTTCGTCCACATCGGCTGGCAGACCCGCGACGGCCGGCCGATGAGCCACACCATGGATGCGGGCAACTACCTGCGCGCGCTGATGCGCGACGTGGCCTGGGGCTTCTTCTACGGCTGGGTCAACTTCGACAGCGTGTTCGGCACCGTCAACCACTACGACTCGGTCGACCTCTATGCCGGCAGCTTCAACGGCACCATGAAGGACGCGGGCATCGACCTGCTCGAGAACTTCCCGACCGCGCAGATCCGGGCCACCTTCGAGGCCATGCTCGACGACTGGACCAATGCGAGTTTCGATCCCTTCGCCGCGCCGCAGGAAACCGGCTCGCCCTACGGTCGCAAGAACGGCAACAACACGGCCAAGATCACGCGGGCGCGCGAGCTCGCCAAGCGCTGCGTGGGCCTGAAGGACGACCTCGACCTGCGCAGCGACGAGCGCGGCGCGCCGGTCAACCGCGCCTTCGCCGACGTGCCGCAGGACCAGCCCGAGCTGCATCCCGAGCCCGGCTTCGAGAACGAGGTGCATGCCTTCAACCTCTTCGGCTTCCTGAGCCGCTCGCAGGTGACCTGGAACCCGAGCTTCACCTCGGTGGTCAAGCACAGCTACATGTGCCCGACGACCGAGGAGCACATCCTGCCGATCATCCACGGCAACGACCGCGTCGAGTGGTTCTTCCAGATGACCGACGAGATCCACTGGGACTGCGGCGACAAGAACACCGGCAAGCCCATGGCGCGCGTGATCATGAAGGCCGGCGACATGGCCGCCATGCCCGCCTACTGCCGCCACCAGGGCTTCAGCCCCAAGCGCTCGATGCTGCTGGTGTGGGAGAACGGCTCGCCGAGCCTGGTGTACGAGATCCAGAAGGGCGAGTCGCCCGAGATTCCCGTGCAGTTCTGACCTGCCTGTCTCCCTCCCCCGCTGGGGGAGGGCCGGGGTGGGGGCTCCGCGAGCCCGCGCCCTCTTCGAAGAAGCCCCCACCCCAACCCTCCCCCAAAGGGGGAGGGAGAGGAATGCTCATGCCCATTGCTTCCATCCGCCACCAGCTCTTCATCGACGGCCGCTTCGTCGACGCCGAATCGGGCGAGACCCTCGCCACCCTGAACCCGCACGACAACACGCCCATCGTCGATGTCGCGCTCGCGGGCAAGGCCGACGTCGACAAGGCCGTCGCCGCCGCGAAGCGCGCGTTCCCGGCGTGGAGCCGCATGGCCGCCGCCGACCGCGGCCGCATCCTGCTCAGGCTCGCCGACCTGATCGAGGCCAACGCCGAAGAGCTCGCGCGCCTCGAATCGCTGGACACCGGCCATCCGATCCGCGACTCGCGCCGCCTCGACGTGCCGCGCACGGCCGCGTGCTTCCGCTACTTCGGCGGCATGGCCGACAAGTTCCAGGGCGAGACCATTCCCGTCGAGGAGGGCTTCCTCAACTACACGCTGCGCGAGCCCGTGGGCATCGTCGGCCAGGTGGTGCCGTGGAACTTCCCGCTGATGTTCACGAGCTGGAAGATGGCGCCCGCGCTCGCGGCCGGCAACTGCATCGTGATGAAGCCGGCCGAGATCACGCCGCTGAGTTCGCTGCGCATCGCCGAGCTGATGGCCGAGGCGGGGCTGCCGCCCGGCGTGGTCAACATGCTGCCGGGCCTGGGCAGCGTGGCGGGCCAGTACATCGCCGAGCATCCGGAGATCGCGAAGATCGCCTTCACGGGCAGCACGGCGACGGGCCGGCGCATCGTGCAGGCCAGCGCGGGCAACCTCAAGAAGGTGCAGCTCGAGCTCGGCGGCAAGGGCCCCAACATCGTGTTCGAGGACGCGAACCTGCAGGCCGCCGTCAACGGCAGTGCCTGGGCCATCTTCCACAACCAGGGCCAGGCCTGCATCGCGGGTTCGCGGCTGATGCTGCACGAGCGGATCGCCGACGAATTCCTCGCGCAGTTCGTTCCGCTCGCCAAGTCGATCCGCCTCGGCAACCCGCTCGACGAGACCACCGAGATGGGCCCGCTGACCAGCGCCCAGCACCGCGAGCGCGTTCTGAGTTACGTGGAAGTGGCACGAGACGAGGGCGGCGAGCTGCTCGCGGGCGGCCGGTCGCCGGGCGGCGATCTCGCGAAGGGCTGCTACGTCGAGCCCACCGTGATGCGCGCGAAGTCGTACCGCGACCGCGTCGCGCAGGAAGAGGTCTTCGGCCCCTTCGTCACCGTGCTGACCTTCAAGGACGACGAGGAGGCGATGCGCATCGCCAACGGCACCGACTACGGCCTGGGCTCGGGCCTGTGGACGAAGGACCTGCAGCGGGCCCACAAGGTGGCGCGCGAGCTGCACGCCGGCATGGTCTGGATCAACAGCTACAAGCGCGTGAACCCCGGCTCGCCCTTCGGCGGCGTGGGCCAGAGCGGCTACGGCCGCGAGATGGGCTTCGACGCGATGCGCGAGTACACGCAGGTCAAGAGCGTGTGGGTCAACGTCGACGCGCGGATACCGCCGCACTTCGCGCGCTGAGTTTCGGCAGAGCGGCATCCGCAGACACGAGAACAGGAGACAGCCATGACATTCAATCGCAGGCAATTCACCCAGGCCGGCGCGGCCCTCGTCGCCGCGGGCGCGACACCGCTGGCGTTCGCGGCCGACACGCTCAAGATCGGCTACGTGTCGCCGCAGACCGGCCCGCTCGCGCCCTTCGGCGAGGCCGACAAGTGGGTCATCGACCAGATGAAGGCCGCCTTCAAGGACGGCATCGCGGTCGGCGGCCGCAAGTACGCGGTGCAGATCGTGCTCAAGGACAGCCAGTCGAACCCGAACCGCGCGGGCGAGGTCGCGAACGACCTGATCCTCAAGGACAAGGTGGCGCTGGTGCTCACGGCCGGCACGCCCGAGACCGCGAACCCGGTCAGCGATGCCTGCGAGCTCAACGAGGTGCCCTGCATCTCGAGCGTGGTGCCGTGGCAGCCCTGGTTCTTCGGCCGCAAGGGCGATCCGGCCAAGGGCTTCGACTGGACCTATCACCTGTTCTGGGGCCTCGAGGACGTCATCGCCAACTTCACCAGCGGCTGGAAGACGCTGGCCACCAACAAGAAGGTGGGCGGCCTGTTCCCGAACGACGGCGACGGCAATGCCTGGGGCGACAAGGAACTGGGCTTTCCGAAGCCGCTCGCGCAGATGGGCTTCACGCTCACCGACCCGGGCCGTTTCCAGAACGGCACGCAGGACTTCAGCGCGCAGATCGCGGCCTTCAAGAAGGAGGGCGTGGAGATCGTGACCGGCGTGGTGATCCCGCCCGATGCCAAGACCTTCCTCACGCAGGCGCGGCAGCAGGGCTTCAAACCGAAGGCGATCACGCTCGGCAAGGCGCTGCTGTTCCCGGGTGCGATCGAGGCGCTGGGCGAACTCGGCGACGGCCTCTCGACCGAGGTCTGGTGGAGCCCTTCGCATCCCTTCGCGTCGAGCCTCACGAAGCAGAGCGCGAAGGCGCTGGCCGAGGCCTACGAGGCCGGCACGAAGAAGCAGTGGACGCAGCCGATCGGCTTCGCGCATGCACTGTTCGAGGTGGCGGCCAATGCGCTGGGCCGCGCGAAGTCGCTCAAGGCCGCCGACGTGCGCGATGCGGTGGCCGCGACCTCGATCCAGTCGGTGGTCGGCCCGGTCAAGTGGGGCGGGCAGGGGCCGTTCAGGAACGTCAGCAAGACACCGCTGGTGCTCGGCCAGTGGGGCAAGGGCACGAAGTACAAGGTGGAACTCACCATCGTGAACAACGAAGCCGCGCCGGCCATTCCCACCGGCGGCAAGCTGCGCGCGCTCTGACCGCCATGGCGCTGCTGGCATTGCATGGCGTGAGCAAGTCCTACGGCGCGCTCAAGGTCACCGACGGCATCACGCTCGCGGTGGCCGAGGGCGAGACGCTGGGCATCCTCGGCCCCAACGGGGCGGGCAAGACCACGCTGTTCAACCTGATCTCGGGCGACGTGCGCGCCGACGCGGGCCGGGTCGACTACGACGGCCGCGACGTGACGCGGCTGCGTCCGCACCAGCGCTGCCGCGCCGGCATCGGCCGCAGCTACCAGGTGCCGCAGCCCTTCGGGCACATGAGCGTGTTCGAGAACCTCGTGACCGCGGCCTGCTTCGGCGGGCAGCAGACCGAGCGCGAGGCCTGGCGCACGGCGCACGAGGTGCTGGCGCAGACCGGGCTGATGGCGCAGGCTAACGCGCCGGCCGGCGGGCTGCGGCTGCTCGACCGCAAGCGGCTCGAACTCGCGCGCGCACTCGCGACGAAGCCGCGGCTGCTGCTGCTCGACGAGATCGCGGGCGGGCTCACCGAGCCCGAGGCCGCGGTGCTGGTGGGCGAGCTGCGGCGCATCAAGGCGCGCGGCGTGACCATGATCTGGATCGAGCACGTGGTGCATGCGCTGCTGTCGCTCGCGGACCGGCTGTTCGTCATCAACTTCGGGCAGAAGCTGGCCGAGGGCGAGCCGCGCGCGGTGATGAACGATCCGGAAGTGCGGCGCGTGTACATGGGGATGGACGCATGAGCGCATCGCTGCTCACCACCCACGGCCTGCAGGCCTTCTACGGCGACGCCCAGGCCCTGTTCGGCATCGACTTCGCGCTCGCCGCCGGCGAACTCGTCGCCGTCATCGGCGCCAACGGCGCGGGCAAGTCGACCTTCCTCAAGAGCCTCGCGGGCCTGGTGCGCGCGCCGCGCGAGGCGATCCGTTTCAAGGGCGAGTCCATCGGCGGCCTGCCCCCCGGCGAGATCGTGCGGCGCGGCCTCGCGCTGGTACCCGAGGGCCGCCGGCTGTTTCCCAGCCTCAGCGTGGAAGAGAACCTGCTGATGGGCGCCACCGCCAGGCGCCCGGGCCCGTGGAACCTGCAGCGGCTCTACGGCCTCTTCCCCATCCTGGCCGAGAAGCGCCGCCAGCCCGGCACCTCGCTGTCGGGCGGCCAGCAGCAGATGGTGGCGCTGGGTCGCGCGCTCATGAGCAATCCCGAGCTGCTGCTGTGCGACGAGCTCTCGCTGGGCCTCGCGCCGGTCGTCATCCGCGAGATCTACGCGGCCATGCCCGGCATCACGGCCGAGGGCATGGCGATGGTGATCGTCGAGCAGGACGTGACGATGGCGCGCCAGGTCTCGCGCCGCGTCTACTGCTTCCAGGAAGGCAGGGTGTCGCTCGAGGGCCTGTCGGCCGAGCTCACGCGTGAGCAGATCGCGCAGGCCTACTTCGGCATCGAGGCGGCCCATGCTTGAGACCCTGCTCCAGGGCGTGCTGCTCGGCGGCCTCTACACGCTGTTCGCGCTCGGTCAGTCGCTGATGTTCGGCGTCATGCGGCTCACCAACACGGCGCAGGGCGACTTCATCGTGCTCGGCGCCTTCGCGGTGATCGCGGGCGTGTCGCTGGCCGGCGCTGCGGCGCCGTGGCTGGTCGCGCTCGCGGTGCTGCCCCTGGCCTTCGGCTTCGGCTACGCGCTGCAGCGCTGGGTGCTCAACGGCACGCTGGGCAAGGACCCGCTGCCATCGCTGGTCGTCACCTTCGGCCTGTCGATCGTGATCCAGAACCTGCTGCTCGAGCTGTTCTCGGCCGACCCGCGCGCCATCGAGACCGGCGGCCTGGGCACGCGCGGCCTGGCGCTCGGCGAGTCGCTCTCGCTCGGCGTGCTGCCGCTGATCGTGCTGGCCGTGGCGCTCGCGGCCACCGGCGCGCTGCAATGGCTGTTCGCGCACACGGCGCTGGGCCGGTCGTTCCGCGCCGTGTCGGACGACCGCGAGATCGCCGAGCTCATGGGGCTCGATGCGAAGAAGGTCTATGCCTTCGCGACCGCCATCGCCTTCGTGCTGATCGCCATCGCGGGCGCGCTGCAGGGCATGCGCACCACGGTGTCGCCCTCGGACGGCCCGCTGCTGCTGCTGTTCGCCTTCGAGGCCGTGATCATCGGCGGCATGGGCTCGTTCTGGGGCACGCTGGCCGGCGCCATGATCCTCGGCATCGCGCAGCAGGTCGGCTTCCGCCTCGATCCGGGCTGGGGCATCTGGTTCGGGCACATCGTGTTCCTCGCGGTGCTCGTGTTCCGGCCGCAGGGCCTTTTTCCACGCACCCGCTGAGGTCCGCATGAGCCGTTCTTCCGCCCGGCCGCTGCGCAACGTGCTGTTCGTCATGTGCGACCAGCTGCGCGCCGACTACCTGTCCTGCTATGGCCACCCGCGCCTGCACACGCCGCACATCGACGCGCTCGCCGCGCGCGGCCTGCGCTTCGACCGGGCCTTCGTGCAGGGCGCGGTCTGCGGCGCCTCGCGCATGTCGACCTACACCGGGCGCTACGTGAGCAGCCACGGCGCGATGTGGAACTTCGTGCCGCTGTCGGTGGGCCAGAAGACGCTCGGCGACCATCTGCGCGCGCACGGCGTGCGCTGCGCGCTGGTCGGCAAGACGCACGTGGAGCCCGACACCGAAGGCGCGGCGCGCCTGGGCCTGGACGTCTCGCAGGGCGCGGGCCTGCTCGCGATGCACGGCGGCTTCGAGCCCTATGCGCGCGACGACGGCATCTGGCCGCCGGGCTTCAAGGTCAGCGGCAACGCCTACTGCGACTGGCTGCGCGAGCGCGGCTATGCATCGGACAACCCCTGGCACGACTTCGCCAATTCGGGCCGCGGCCCGGGCGGCGAGATCCGCAGCGGCTGGGAGATGCGCTGGGCCGGGCTGCCCGCGGCCGTGGCCGAGCCGCACAGCGAGACGCCCTACACCACCGATCGCGCCATCGACTTCATGCGCGAGGCCGGCGACCGGCCCTGGGTGCTGCACCTGTCGTACATCAAGCCGCACTGGCCCTACGTCGCGCCCGCGCCCTACCACGCGATGTACGGACCGCGCGACGTGCTGCCCGCGGTGCGCGGCGAGGCCGAGCGGCGGGACGCGCATCCGGTGCTCGCGGGTTTCCGCGACGACACCGCCAGCCGCAGCTTCAGCCGCGACGAGGTGCGCGAGACCGTGATCCCGACCTACATGGGCCTGGTCAAGCAGCTCGACGACCAGCTCGGGCGCCTGTTCGGCTTCATGGCCGCGCAGGGGCTGGACCGCGACACGCTGGTCGTCTTCACCAGCGACCACGGCGACTACCTCGGCGACCACTGGCTCGGCGAGAAGGAGCTGTTCCACGAACCGATCGTGCGCGTGCCGCTGATCGTGGTCGACCCGCGCGAGCGCGCCGATGCCACGCGCGGCGGCGCCAGCGCGGCGCTGGTCGAGTGCATCGACATCGTGCCCACCGTGCTCGACGCGCTCGGGCTGCCGCAGCCCGCGCAATGGCTCGAGGGCCGCTCGCTGCTGCCGCTGGTGCGCGCCGACCCGCGCGCCGCTGGCAAGGACTTCGTGGTGTGCGAGAACAGCTACGCCTTTCGCGACAGCGTGCGGCTGCCGCTGGGCCAGCCGGTGGAGCGCTGCCACATGACGATGCTGCGCGACGCGCGCTGGAAGTTCGTGCACGTCGAGGACCTGCCGCCGATGCTGTTCGACCTCGAGGCCGATCCGGGGGAGCTGGTCGACCTCGGCCGCGACCCGGCCTTCGCCTGGGTGCGCGAGCGCATGCTGGCGCGCATGTTCGACTGGCTGCGCGAGCGCCGCCGCTTTCCCACCATCGCGCCCGCGGCCGTCGAGGCCTGGAACCGGCGCGAGCGCGAGGCGGGGATCCTGATCGGCGCCTGGTGACTTCGGCGCCCCCCAAAAAAGACTGACGAGCAAGGAGACTGCATGCGATTTTTCCTCCCCTTTCCCCGGCGCCTCGGCGCGGCATTGGCACTGAGCCTGGGCATGCTGGTGCCGCCGGCCATGGCCGCCACGGACACCGTCGACTCGGTGGCCTGGCCGGTCCGCCCGCTGCGGCTGGTCGTGGCCTTTCCGGCCGGCGCGCCCGGCGACATCGTCTCGCGCCTGATCCAGCCCGCGCTGCAGAAGGCGCTGGGCCAGCCCGTGGTGGTCGACAACCGGCCCGGCGCGGGCGGCAACATCGGCATGCAGGAGGTGCTGCGCGCCAACGACGGCCACTCGGTGCTGGTCGGGCCCGACACCATGTTCACCATCAACCCGCACCTCTACCGCAAGATGGCCTTCAGGCCGATGGAGGACTTCGTGCCCGTCACCCAGCTCGCGGCCTTCAGCCAGGAGCTGGTGTGCCATCCCGCGGCCGGGGTGAAGACGCTGGCGCAGCTGCTGGCGGCGGCGAAGAAGACGCCGATGAGCTATGCCTCGGGCGGGCAGGGCGTGCCGGGCCACATGGCGATGGAGCTGCTGCTGTCGAGCACCGGTGTCTCGATGCAGCACGTGGCCTACCGCGGCCCCGGCCCGGCCATGCAGGACGTGCTCGGCAATGCCGTGCCCTGCGGCTTCCTGGCGTCGCCGGTGGTCGGCCCGCTGATCCGCGAGGGCCGGCTGGTGCCGATCGTGGTCTCGGGCCGCCACCGGCTCGCGAGCCAGCCCGCGGTGCCGACCGCGGCCGAGGCCGGCGTGCCCGGCTACGAGGCCGTCTTCGCCGAGATGATGGCGATGCCGCGCGGCACGCCCGCGCCCGTGGTCGACCGGCTGCGCAACGAGGTCGCGAAGGCCCTGGCCGCGCCCGAGGTGCGCGAGCGCCTCGCCACGCTCGATCTCGAGCCGCTGGCCAACACGCCCGCCGAGGCGGCGGCCCGCTTGCGTGCCGAGAACGCGCGCTGGGGCGCGGTGGCGCAGCGCATCCAGCTGCAGCTCGACTGAACGGTGCCTGCCATGGCCATGCACTCCTCCTTCGAGGTCGAGCGCGCCACCGCCGCCAGCCGCGGCGCGCTCGCCGCCGGCACCGCGCTGGTGCTCGTCGCCGCCAGCCTGCCCTTCTGGGGCGAGTCGAGCTGGATGCGCGAGTTCGTCGAGATCGCCTGCTACTTCATCTTCGCGATGATGTGGAACCTGCTCGCGGGCTATGGCGGCATGGTCAGCATCGGGCAGCAGGCCTTCTTCGGCTTCGGCGGCTACGCGATGCTGGTGCTCGGCAACTTCGCGGGGCTCGATCCCTTCGTCGCGATCCCCCTGGGCGCGCTGGCCGCGGGGCTGGTCGCGATTCCGGTGTCCTTCATCGCGTTCCGGCTCTCGGGCGGCTACTTCGCGATCGGTACCTGGGTCATCGCCGAGGTGTTCCGCCTGAGCTTCGCCAACGTGTCGGCGGTGGGCGGCGGCTCGGGCACCACGCTCACCGCGCTGCGCGGCATCGACAAGGCCACGCGCGAGAGCGTCACCTACTGGATGGCGCTGGGCTGCGTGGTGGCGGCGGTGGCGCTGGTCTACCTGTTCCTGCGCAGCAAGCGCGGCCTCGCGCTGCTGGCGATCCGCGACAACGAGGTGGCGGCCGAGTCGCAGGGCGTGCCGGTGGCGCGCATGAAGCTCGCCGTGTATGGGGTCGCGGCCTTCGGCGCGGGACTCGCGGGCGCGCTGTACTTCGTCGGCAACCTGCGCATCAGCCCCGACGCGGCCTTCAGCGTCAACTGGAGCGCGTTCGCGATCTTCATGGTGGTGATCGGCGGCATCGGCCGCATCGAGGGACCGCTGGTCGGCGCGCTCGTCTTCTGGGCGCTCAACAAGTTCCTCAGCGACTACGGCACCTGGTACCTGCTGGGGCTCGGGCTGCTCGCGATCGTGGCCACGCTGTTCTTCAAGCAGGGGCTCTGGGGCTTCGCGCAGCAGCGCTGGGGCTGGTCGCTGTTTCCCACGCAGCGCCGGCTGGTCGCCAGCAAGCCGTGATTTCACGTTGCGCCGCAGCATTGATGTAACGATCTGTTTACAATTAGGGCTCCGCCGCTTCCATCCGGAGTTCCTCCCGTGACGATCACCAAACGCCGCCTGCTCGAGGGCGGCGCCGCCGCGCTGGCTGCCTCGCTCCTCCCTCCGTTCGCCCGCGCCCAGGACAAGCCGCGCACCGGCGAAGCCGCCTGGCCCACCAAGCCCGTGAAACTGCTGGTCGGCTTTCCGACCGGCGCCTCGCCCGACCTGCTGGCGCGTGCCATCGCCGAGCCGCTCGCCAAGATCCTGCGCCAGCCGGTGCTGGTGGAGAACAAGCCCGGCGAGAGCGGCAACATCGTGGCCGACCAGGTCGCCAAGGCCACCGACGACCACACCATCGGCGCGCTGATCAACGGCAACCTGACGATCGCGAAGCTGCTCAATCCCAAGCTCTCCTTCGATCCCGAGAAGGACTTCGCGCCGGTCGGCATGGTCGGCACCGCGCCGCTGGTGCTGGCCGTGTCGGGCAATGCCACCGGCAAGACCGCGGCCGACCACCTGCTGTGGGTGCGCAACCTCGGCAGCGGCGGCAAGTACGGCACGCCGGGCGTGGGTACGGTGGGCCACCTGGGCATGGAGCTGCTCAAGAGCCGCTCGGCCATCACCGCGCAGCACAAGCCCTACACCGGCAATCCGCAGGTGATCGCGGGCCTGCTCGCGGGCGAGATCCAGCTCGCGCTGCTGCCGCCCGCGCTCGCGATGCCGCACGTGCGTTCGGGCAAGCTCAAGGCCATCGGCGTGACCTCGCCCGAGCGCAGTCCGCTGGTGCCCGAGCTGCCGACCATCCGCGACGCCGACGTGCGCGGCGCCGACCTCGAGATCTGGACCGCGCTGGCCGCGCCCGCGGGCATGAACAAGACCGCGCTGGCCAGGCTCAATGCCGCGCTGGTCGAGGTCATCAGTACGGACGAAGTGCGCGAGGCGCTGCTCAAGACCGGCTGGCAGGCCCAGCCCGGCACGCCCGACGCGCTGGCGCGCCGCATGCGCGCCGACACCGCGCGGCTGGGCGGCGTGATCCTGATGAAGGGCATCCACGCCGAGGGTTGAGCGGCGCCTGTGGCATGCTGGCCGGTCCTTTCCCGGACCGACCCGGCATGAGCGAGCGCCTTTTCCTCCATCTCGACGACGGCCCCTTGCTCGGGCCGCCGATGGACGCGCCCGGCGGCACGGTGCACTCCTTCGCCGCCAGCGCGCCGCTGCGCCCGCATGTCGCCAACATCCTCGTGTACCGCGAACGCTTCGCCGAAGGCGAGGAGGTGCTAGAGCGCGTGCTGCCCGACGGTGCCGCGCGGCTGGTCTTCAACCTCGGCGACGCGCCCTCAGCCAATGGCGCCGAGGGTCTGGCCATCGAGGCCATCGGCGCCTCGGCCGAGGCCGTGCTGGTGCGGCTGCGCAAGCGCATGGAAGGCCTGTCGATCACCTTGCGGCCCGGCGCCGCGGCCCTGTTGCTCGGCCTGCCCGCGGGCGAACTCGCGGGCCGCGTGCTGCACCTCGACGAACTCTGGCGCGGCGCCGGCGCGCAGCTGCTCGAGCGCATGGCCGAAGCTCCCGGTGACGCCGCGCGCGTCGCGCTGCTCGACGCCGCGTTGTGCCGTCGCCTCGCCGAGGCCGACGGCCGCGCACGGGCGCGGCTCGGCCCGCATCCGGGCGCGCTGCAGGCCGCGCAGCTGATCGCCGCTTCGGCCGGTCGTCGTCCGCTGCGCGAGGTGGCCGAGGCGGTGGGCCTGGGCGAGCGCCGGCTGCAGCAGCTGTTCCATGCGCAGGTCGGCCTCTCGCCGCGCGCCTGGCGCCGGCTCGCGCGCATGCACGGCTGCCTGCGCGCGCTGCGCGAGCAATCGGCGCCGGCCTGGGCCGAGGTCGCGGTCGAGCACGGCTTCTACGACCAGTCGCACCTGGCCAACGAGTTCCGCGCGCTGTGCGGCGTCACGCCCACGGAGTTCCTGGGCCGCGCGATTGCGGGTTCTTCCAAGACGCTGGTTTAAGGCGGCGCTACCTTCGGCGTCTTCTTCCCTTGCCGCGAGCCGAACGATGACCGACCAGCCCACGGGTGCGAATGCACTGCCCTCCCTGCAAGGCCGCGTGGCCGTGGTCACGGGCGCGAGCCGCGGCGCGGGCCGCGGCATCGCGCTCGAACTCGGCGCGGCCGGCGCCACGGTCTACGTCACGGGCCGCAGCACGCGTGCCGAGCCCGCGGACAGCTACGGTCAGATCCTCGCGCTGTCGGGCCTGCAGCGCGTGCCCGGCAGCATCGAGGACACGGCCGAGGAGGTCACGCGCCTGGGCGGGCAGGGCGTGCCGGTGCGCTGCGACCACACCGACGAGGCGCAGGTGCGCGAGCTGTTCGCGCGCCTCGAGCGCGAGGCCGGCCGGCTCGACCTGCTGGTCAACAACGCCTGGGGCGGCCACGAGAGCTTCAACGGCGTGTTCGAGGCGCCGTTCTGGGAGCATCCGCTGTCGAACTGGGAGGCCATGTTCGACCGCGGCGTGCGCAACCACCTCGTGGCCAGCCGCTGCGCCGCGCCGCTGCTGGTGCGCCAGGGCCGGGGCCTGATCGCCACCACCACCTTCTGGGACCGCGACCGCTACCTGCGCGGCAGCCTGTTCTACGACCTCGCCAAGGCCTCGATGACGCGGCTGGCCTTCGGCATGGCGCAGGACCTGCGCGCGCATGGCGTGGCATCGGTCGCGGTGTCGCCGGGCTGGATGCGCACCGAGTTCGTGCTGGCCGGCCACCAGACCGACGAGGCGCACTGGCACCAGCGGCCCGCGCTCGCGCGCACCGAGTCGCCGCGCTACATCGGGCGTGCCATCGTGGCGCTGGCCGGCGATGCCGCCGTGATGGACAAGACCGGCCGCGCGCTGCGCGTGGGCGACCTGGCGCGCGAGTACGGCTTCACCGACATCGACGGGCGGCAGGTCGCGCCCTTCGAGATCGAGGACGGCGGCGCCTGAGGCCGCGGTGCCCGCTCACAGCAGGCTCGAGATCCGCCGCGCCGCCTCGCGCAGCGCGGGCAGCATGCTGTCCTGCATCACCTTCGCGCTGGTGCGGTTGGCCTGGCCGCTGATGTTGAGCGCGGCCACCATGCGGCCCGCGCGGTCGACGATCGGCGCGGCCACCGAGATCAGGCCTTCTTCCAGCTCCTGGTTCACCAGGCACCACTGCTGGCGCCGCGCCTGCGCCACCTTGGCCAGCAGCGCGTCGATGTCGGTCACGGTGTGCTTGGTCAGCGGCTCGATCGCCGAGGCCTCGAGCCGCGCGCGCACCTCCTCGTCGGGCAGGTCGGCCAGCAGCAGCCGGCCCAGCGAGGTGCAGTAGGCCGGCAGCCGCGAGCCCACGCCGAGGCTGATGCGCATGATCTTCTGCGTCGGCACGCGCAGCACGTAGACGATGTCGGTGGCGTCGAGCACCGCGGCCGAGCACGACTCCTGCACCTGCTGCACCAGCGCTTCCATCACGGGCTCGGCGCGGTTCCAGATCGGCATCGACGACAGGTAGGCGAAGCCCAGGTCGAGGATGCGCGGCGTGAGCGTGAACAGCTTGCCGTCGGTGACCACGTAGCCCAGCGTCTGCAGCGTGAGCAGGATGCGGCGCGCGCCCGCGCGCGTGAGGCCGCTGGCGGCCGCCACCTCGCTGAGCGTCTGGTGCGGCGCGCTCGCGCTGAACGAACGGATCACCTGCAGGCCGCGTGCGAAGGACTGCACGTAGCTGTCGCCGGGGGCGGGCGTCCCGGGGGGCGCAAGGGGGCGGGTTGCCATGGGTGTGGATCCTCTCTAGAATTCATTATACGAACAGAAGTTCGATATGCGAACAAAATTGAGTTCACCAGGACGCACCGCGACGAGCGTCTTCCCGCCTCTCCACCATCCTTCTTCGGAGACAGATCCATGATCGACAAGATCGCGCCCTCCATCGCCGACGCCCTCGCGGGCGTGGCCGACGGCGCCACCGTTCTCATCGGCGGCTTCGGCACCGCCGGCATTCCCGGCGAGCTCATCGACGGGCTCATCGAGCAGGGCGCGCGCGACCTGACGGTGGTCAACAACAACGCCGGCAACGGCGACACCGGCCTCGCCGCGCTGCTCAAGGCCGGCCGCGTGCGCAAGATCATCTGCAGCTTTCCGCGCCAGGCCGACAGCCACGTCTTCGACGCGCTCTACCGCAGCGGCAAGCTCGAGCTCGAGCTGGTGCCGCAGGGCAACCTGGCCGAGCGCATCCGCGCGGCCGGTGCCGGCATCGGCGCCTTCTTCTGCCCCACGGGCTACGGCACCGAGCTCGCGGGCAAGCGCGAGACGCGCGAGATCAATGGCAAGCAGTACGTGCTCGAGTACCCGATCCACGGCGACCTCGCGCTGATCAAGGCCGAGCGCGGCGACCGCTGGGGCAACCTGGTCTACCGCAAGGCCGCGCGCAACTTCGGCCCGGTGATGGCCATGGCCGCGAAGAAGACCATCGCCACGGTGCACGACATCGCCGAGCTCGGCACCATGGACCCCGAGACCATCGTCACCCCCGGCATCTTCGTGCACAAGGTGGTGCGCATCGAGCGCGTCGCCACGCAGGCCGGCGGCTTCAAGAAGGAGGCATGACCATGAGCTACACCCGTCGCACCAAGGACCAGCTGGCCGCCCGCGTGGCACAGGACATCTTCGACGGTGCCGTCGTCAACCTCGGCATCGGCCAGCCCACGCTGGTGGCCAACCACCTGCCGGCCGGCCGCGAGGTCATCCTGCACAGCGAGAACGGCATCCTCGGCATGGGCCCCGCGCCCGAGGCCGGCGAGGAGGACTACGACCTGATCAACGCCGGCAAGCAGCCGGTGACGCTGCTGCCCGGCGGCGCCTTCTTCCACCATGCCGACAGCTTCGCGATGATGCGCGGCGGCCACCTCGACATCTGCGTGCTCGGCGCCTTCCAGGTCTCGGCCACCGGCGACCTCGCGAACTGGAGCACCGGCGAGGACGGCGCCATTCCCGCGGTGGGCGGCGCGATGGACCTCGCGATCGGCGCCAAGCAGACCTGGGTCATGATGGACCTGCTGACCAAGAAGGGCGAGAGCAAGATCGTCGAGACCTGCAGCTACCCGCTGACCGGCATCGGCTGCGTGAAGCGCGTGTACTCCGACCTCGCCACGCTCGAATGCACGCCGCAGGGCCTGAAGCTGGTCGACAAGGTCGACGGGCTCGAGCATGCGGAGCTCGAGAAACTGTTGGGCCTGCCGATCGCCGTCTGATACGGACTTCCGGACGCGAAGGACGCGAAGGTTGCGCGAAGAGCGCGAAAGAACTTCAGAAATAATTTGTCTTTCTTTCGCGTCCTTCGCGGAACCTTCGCGTCCTCTGCGTCCGGCATCCCGAATTCGTTCCACCTTCATAGAGACACACCATGACCAACCAAGCCTTCATCTGCGACGCCGTGCGCACCCCCTTCGGCCGCTACGGCGGCGCGCTGTCGAGCGTGCGCACCGACGACCTCGGCGCGGTGCCGCTCAAGGCGCTGATCGAGCGCAACAAGAACGTCGACTGGCAAGCAGTGACCGACGTGCTGTACGGCTGCGCCAACCAGGCCGGCGAGGACAACCGCAACGTCGCGCGAATGGCTTCGCTGCTGGCCGGCCTGCCGATCGAGGTGCCGGGCGCCACCATCAACCGCCTGTGCGGCTCGGGCCTCGATGCCGTGGGCAGCGCGGCGCGTGTCATCCGCGCCGGCGAGGCCGGCCTGATGATCGCGGGCGGCGTCGAGAGCATGAGCCGCGCGCCCTTCGTGATGCCCAAGGCCGAGAGCGCCTTCAGCCGCGCCAACGCGGTCTACGACACCACCATCGGCTGGCGCTTCGTCAACAAGCTCATGAAGGCGCAGTACGGTGTCGACTCGATGCCCGAGACGGCCGAGAACGTGGCCACCGACTACAAGATCGAGCGCGAGGCGCAGGACCGGATGGCGCTGAACTCGCAGCTGCGCGCCGTGGCCGCGCAGAAGGCCGGCTTCTTCGACGCCGAGATCGTGCCGGTGAGCGTGCCGCAGAAGAAGGGCGATGCGATCGTCGTCGCCAAGGACGAGCATCCGCGCGAGACCAGCCTCGAAGCGCTGGCCAAGCTCAAGGGCGTGGTGCGGCCCGACGGCACCGTCACCGCGGGCAATGCCAGCGGCGTGAACGACGGTGCCTGCGCGCTGCTCCTGGCCGACGAGGCCAGCGCCGCCAAGCACGGCCTCACGCCGCGCGCGCGCATCGTGGGCATGGCCACCGCCGGCGTCGCGCCGCGCATCATGGGCATCGGCCCGGCGCCGGCCACGCAGAAGGTGCTGGCGCTCACCGGCCTCAGGCTCGACCAGATCGACGTGATCGAGCTCAACGAGGCCTTCGCCGCGCAGGGCCTCGCGGTGCTGCGCCTGCTGGGCCTTTCGGACGACGACGCGCGCGTCAACGTCAACGGCGGCGCGATCGCGCTGGGCCATCCGCTCGGTGCCAGCGGCGCGCGCCTCGCGACCACCGCGGTCAACCAGCTGCACAAGAGCGGCGGCCGCTATGCGCTGTGCACCATGTGCATCGGCGTCGGCCAGGGCATCGCGCTGATCCTCGAGCGCGTCTGATCCCGCGTCCAGCCTGAACCCTACCCCCGTCGATCGACCCGCCACACCCGACAACAACAACCCGCGATCGATCGACTTGACGCCATCGGCAGCCGCACCCGCGGCCCGATGGCATTTTTTTTTTTGACTGGAGGCGCACGGGGGCGCGGCCTGGAAGGGCCCCGGCGCTGTCAAACCAAAGGCTTCGTCGCAATCGACACCTTCCGTTTCATGGATGTCATTCGGAAAGCGAACGTATCGCCGCGCCGAGGCCGCGTGACGCTCCGTACGCCTTGGGCGTACGGAGCGTGAAGGCCCCTGGATTCAGGGTTCGATGCCTTTTACGCTCCCTTACGGAACGAGGAGGTCTTTTGACTATTTCCTACAGCGTGGGTTCGAGGCCCGGCGATAAGGTTCAAGCCAATAACCAATCGCACCTGGACTTTGAGAAAGAAACCCCACCACGCTGTCACACACCCCGCACGCACCCAACCTCACCCGACCTTCCTCCGTTCCACCTTCCCCCTCTCCGCCGCGGCTTTGCTTGTCGCGGCGGGGTGGGCCGGTGCGAGCCCGCAGGTCAGGGCCCAGGTGGTGGAGCGTCCCGGTGTCTCGACATCCTCTTCCCGCCCTTCGGCTGACGCCGCCGTCGCGGGCTACGAAACCTCCGCCCACGACGCGCTCGTCGAACGGGTGCGTGCCGGCAGCGCGACGCCGGCCGAAGCGCTCGATGCGCTGCGTACCTGGTTCCCGCGCGCCGCGACCGCGGCCCAGCGCGAGCGCATCGCGTCCGATGGCGTGGTGTGGGCACTGCAGGCCGATAACCCACGGGAATCCGTGGAGTGGGCGCAGGCCGTGCCGCTGGATCGTCTCGCGAGCTATGCCTTCGAGTCGGCGTTCGTCGCCGCGCGCCGTGTCGACGACCGCATCCTGCAGTTGCACCTGAGCGCGCTGAAGCCCACGCAGCGCATCGTGCGGCGCGAGAACGCCTTCGCGCTCGAGGACCAGGGCTCGCTGACCGAGGCTCTGGCGCAGGCCGAGGCCGCCGAGCGCGCCACGCCCGGCAGCTTCAGTGCCTTCGAGCTCGCGAGCCTGCGCCAGCAGGCGCTGGGCCAGCGCCTGCGCTGGGCCATCTCGGAGCGCGACCAGCGCGGTGGCGAGGGCCCCGAGCGCTTCGAGTCCATCGACGCACTGCTGCCGCTCTATCCGAACGAACTGCAGGGTGCTTCCGATGCCGTGCAGCGCGCCACGCAGGCCAACGAAGCCGACGACCTCGAGCGCTGGAAGGCGCTGTACCTGCGCCTCTATGCCGACCACCTGCTCGCCGTGTCCGCGCGCGGCCGCTTTCCCGAAGTGACCGCGGCCTACGAGCGCTGGCAGGCCGAGCATCCGCAAGAGCCCCTGCCCTACTACGCGCTGTCCGACGTGGCCGGCGCCTACCAGCAGCAGCGCCGCTCCGACCTCGCCGTGCCGATCTACGAGGAGTCGCTGCGCAGTGGCGGCGATGCCATCCCCGTGCCCAGCGACACCCACACCGGCCTGGTCTATGCCTACCTCGACACCGCGCGCTTCGAGGACGCCGAGGCCCTGCTGCAGAAGCTCGAGCAGGCCACGCCGCCGATGCTGCGGCTCACGCCCGAACAGGGCCGTCCCAATCCCGAGTACGCCGAGGTGCGCAACCTGCGCGCGCTCTACCAGCTCTACACCGAACGGCCCTGGCAGGCCGAGACCAGCTTCCGCGGCCTGACCTCGCTCGCGCCGCTCAACGCGGGCTTCCGCTCGGGACTGGCCGAGACCATGAAGCTGCGCGACAAGCCCGACGAGGCGCTGGGCCGCTACCGCGAGACGCTGGTCGACAATCCCTGGGACGTGGCCGCGCGCGCCGGCTACGCGGGCGCGCTGTTCGATGCCGGCGAGATGCGCGCCGGCCGCGAACTCACCGAGAACCTGCAGGCCGAGGCGCCCGAATCGATCGCCGTGCGCAATGCCGTCGCGCAGCGCGACACGCTGTATGCGGCGCGGCTCGACGTCGAGGCCGACTACGGCCAGGGCCACGGCAGCAGCGTGCTGGCCGACCGCGACTGGCGCGTGGATTCGAAGCTCTCGTCGCCGCTGTGGGACGACCGCTGGCGCCTGTTCTTCCGCCAGGTGTTCGCGCGCGGCGACACCTCGCTGGGCAACATCGACCTGTCGCGCACCGGCGTCGGCGTCGAATACCTGCAGGGCCGCTGGCGCGCCAGCGCCGAGCTGCACCAGGCCGACAAGGGCCGCTACCGCACCGGCCTCGCGCTCGGCGTGGACTGGCGTGCCAGCGACAGCTGGCGCTTCTCGGCGCGCTTCGACTCGAACAGCCTCGACACGCCATGGAAGGCGCGGCTGGCGAACGTCGGCGCGCGCTCGGCCGAACTCGGCGCCACCTACGTGGTCAACGAATCGCGCGCCTTCGAGGCCCGCTACCAGCGCATGGACTTCAGCGACGGCAATGCGCGCGACGGCTTCGGCCTGCGCTGGCGCGAGCGCCTCGTGAGCGGCCCGCGCTTCCAGCTCGAAGGCACGCTCTCCGGCGAGACCGGGCGCTACGACCGGCAGGACGTCGACTACTTCGCGCCGCGCCGCGAGAGCGCGCTGCAGGTCGGCCTGACCGGCAAGTACCTGGGATGGAAGCGCGACGACCGCCGCTTCTCGCATGTCTTCGGCATCGAGGCCGGCAGCTATCGCCAGCAGGGCTTCGGCGGCGGCGCGCTCTGGTCGCTGCGCTACGGCCACGAATGGGTGTTCGGCCGCTCGGCCACCCTGGCCTACGGCCTGGGCATCGCGAGCCATCCCTACGACGGCGTGCGCGAGCGGCGCCGCTTCGTCTATCTCAATCTGTCGGTGCCGTTCCAATGAAGAACAAGACGTCCATCCCGATGGCGCTGCGCCTGGCCGCGCTGCTGTTCGCCGCGCTGCTGGCCGGCACCGCGCTCGCCCAGGGCCTGCCGCGCGCCACCGCGCTGCCGGCGCCCGATGCCGACGACGGCAAGACCTTCCGCGCCATCGCGCTGCACGACGTGCGCCACAACGTGCGCGAGAGCTTCGTCGACGAGCCCGAACCCACCGCGCTCGACGAGCGCACCGTGGCCGACTTCTTCGCCTGGCTGCGCAGCTCGGGCCACCATCCGGTGAGCCTGCAGCAGATCGTCGATGCGCGCGCCGGCGGCCGGCCGCTGCCCTCGAAGGCCGTGCTGCTGACCTTCGACGACGGCTACGAGAGCTTCTACACCAAGGTCTATCCGCTGCTGAAGCAGTTCGGCTATCCGGCCGTGATGGCGCTGGTCACCGGCTGGCTCGAGGTGCCGCCGGGCCAGGTGGTCGAGGGCTACGGCGCGCGCAATCCCTTGAAGCGCGAGGCCTTCATCACCTGGAGCCAGGCGCGCGAGATGGGCGCGTCGGGCCTGGTCGAGTTTGCGAGCCATGGCGGCGCGATCCACACCGGCGTGCCCGGCAATCCGCAGGGCAACCTGCAGCCCGCGGCCATCACGCACCGCTACGACAGCGCCACCGGCCGCTACGAGGACGACGCGGCCTGGATCGCGCGCGTCGAGGCCGACCTGCGCCGCAGCCGCGGCCTGATCGAGGCGCAGACCGGCACCCGCGTGCGCGCCATGGTCTGGCCCTACGGCGCCTACAACAAGCAGACCTTGCGCGCGGCCGACCGCGCCGGCATGCCGATCACCTTGACGCTCGAGGAGGGCGCCAACACGCCCGAGGTGCCGCTGCAGACCATCCGCCGCGGCCTCGCCACCTACGACATGTCCGTGCCCGACTTCAGCCTGCTGCGCGCTTCACCGCGGCCCGATCCGCGCGCGCTGCACCGCGCCATGCACATCGACCTCGACCACGTCTACGACCCCGACCCGGCGCAGCAGGAGGCCAACCTCTCGCGCCTGCTCGACCGGGTGCAGGCGGTCGGCCCCTCAGCCGTCTACCTGCAGGCCTTCGCCGATCCCGACGGCGACGGCGCGGCCGATGCGCTGTACTTTCCGAACCGGCACCTGCCGATGCGCGCCGACCTGTTCAACCGCGTCGCCTGGCAACTGCGCACGCGCACCGGGGTCGAGGTCTATGCGTGGATGCCGGTGCTGGCGTTCCAGCTGCCCGCGAACAACCCGCTGGCCGATGTGCGCGTGACGCACCTCGCGCCCGCGTCGGCCGCGGCGCGCGACCAGACGCGCTACCACCGGCTCTCGCCGGCCGATGCGCGCGTGCGCGCCCTGATCGGCGACATCTACGAGGACCTCGCGAAGAACGCGCCGATCGCGGGCCTGCTGTTCCACGACGACGCCACCTACAGCGACGACGAGGATGCGAGCCCGGCCGCGCTGCGCGAACTGGCCGCCCAGGGCCTGCCGCCCGACCTGGCCGCGGTGCGCGCCGATCCCGCGTTGCGCGCGCGCTGGACCGCGTGGAAGACGCGCCAGCTCACCGACTTCACGCTCGAGCTCGCGCAGCGCGTGCGCGACTGGCAGCCGCGCATCCTCACCGCGCGCAACCTCTATGCGCGCCCGGTGCTCGAGCCCGCCGCGCAGGAGTGGTTCGCGCAGGACCTCGCGCAGTCGCTGCAGGCCTACGACTACACCGCCGTGATGGCGATGCCCTTCATGGAGCAGGCGGCCGATCCGCAGGCCTGGCTGGCGGCGCTGTTCCGCCAGGTGGCGGCGCAGCCGCAGGGCCTGGCGCGCACCGTGTTCGAGCTGCAGGCGCGCGACTGGCGCACGGGCCGCATGGTCGACAAGGACACCCTGGCCGCGCAGTGGACCCTGCTGCACCGGCTGGGCGCGCGCCATGTCGCGCTCTACCCCGACGACTTCCTCGCGGGCGAGCCGCCGCTGGTGACCGTGCGCGACATCCTGTCGGTGCGCGCCAACCTCGCGGGCGGCAAGGTCGACGGCCTCGAGACGCCGCCGGCGCTCGCGCCCACCAAACCGGCCGCCGCCTCCGCGCCGACCGCACCGGGAGCCGCGCGATGAACCCCGATTTCTTCGGCGCCGACGTGGTGCGGGTGCTGCTCAACTACGTCTTCTACTACCCCTTCCTCGCGGCCTATGTCTGGATGGCCGGCGGCATCGCGCATGCGCTGGTGTTCGAGCGCGGCCGCCACCGGCGGATCGATCCGCTGCCGCTGTTGCCCGAGCAACCGCTGGTCAGCGTGATCGTGCCCTGCTTCAACGAAGGCGAGCGCGTGCAGGAGGTGATCGAGCAGCTGATGCGCAGCCGCTATCCGAACTACGAGATCATTGCCGTCAACGACGGCAGCAGCGACGACACCGGCCCCATCCTCGACGCGCTGGCCGCGCGCTACGGCCAGCTGCGCGTGGTGCACCACGCCAACAACCAGGGCAAGGCGGTCGCGCTCAACACGGCGGCGGTGCTGGCCAACGGCGAGTACATCCTCGGCGTGGACGGCGATGCGCTGGTCGACCCCGATGCCATCGCCTGGATGCTGACCCACATGCTGCATTCGGAGCGCGTGGGCGCCGTCACCGGCAATCCGCGCATCCGCGGGCGCACCACCCTGCTCGGGCGCATGCAGGTGGGCGAGTTCTCCTCGAACATCGGCCTCATCAAGCGCACCCAGCAGCTGGCCGGGCGGCTGTTCACGGTCTCGGGCGTGCTGTCGATGTTCCGCCGCAACGCGCTGCTCGACGTCGACTTCTGGAGTCCCGACGTCATGACCGAGGACATCGACATCAGCTGGAAGCTGCAGCTCAAGGACTGGCGCGTGCGCTACGAGCCGCGCGCGCTGTGCTGGATCCTGATGCCCGAGACCGTGCGCGGCCTCTACCGCCAGCGCCAGCGCTGGGCCACCGGCGGCATCCAGACCCTGCTGCGCTACACGGGCCAGGTGATCAAGCCGCGCAACTTCATGATGTGGCCGGTGTTCCTCGAGTACCTGGCCAGCGTGGTCTGGGCCTACGCCATGTTCGCGGTGCTGGTGCTCGCGCTGGTGCGGCGCTTCCTGCCGCCCGAGTGGCAGTACGTCGGTTTCTGGCCCGAGTGGCACGGGATGCTGCTGGGCATCACCTGCATGCTGCAGATGGGCGTGAGCCTGTGGATCGACCGGCACTACGACCGCGACATCCTGCGCTACCTGGTCTGGACCATCTGGTACCCGCTTGCCTTCTGGATGATCAACATGTTCACCACGGTCGTGGCCTTGCCGGCCACGATCCTGCGGCGCAAGGGCAAGCGCGCCCGGTGGACCAGCCCCGACAGAGGAGTGATTGCGAATGAACGATCGACTGCATCCGTCCGTGCCATCGAGCATGAATGAAGACCTGGGCTTGGGCCCTGGCGCCGCGCCGCCGCTGCCCAACGGCAAGGCGCCGCCGCGCGAGCGGGAGTGGGCCGAGCCCGAGGGCGAGGTGCCGGTGCTCGATGCCGCGCGCATGCCGCTGAGCGCCTTCATGCGCCACAAGACGCCGCAGGGCGCGCTGCTCATGTTCGTGTGGCTGCGCATCGCGCGGCCGCTGCTGCTGGCCGCGTTCTGGGTCGGGGTCGTGTTCTACGCCTGGCACCACTTCTTCCAGGTCTGGCGGCCCGCGGAAGGCGTGAACCTGCTGACGCTCTACGCCCTGTCGGTGCTCGGCATCTTCGCGCTGATGCTGCTGCTCGCGCCGGTGCGCCGGCGCGCCATTGCCGACGAGGAGACGCGCGGCCGCTCGCCCGACAGCACGGTGGCCCAGCTCGCCGAATACACTTCGCTCGCGCCGCAGCGCCTCACGCTGTGGCAGCGCGCGCGGCGCCTGCTGGTGCAGCACGACCGCGAAGGCCGGGTGACCGATGCGGCCGACCTCGACACCGAACCCGCGATGCTCACGCCCTCGGGCACGGCGGTGCGAAAGCGCCGCGCCTGATGCCGCATCGAACCGCCCCGGGACACGGACTTTTCGAATCCGGCCACGCGGCCGTTGCGTACGCATGCCCATGAAAAAGACAGAAGTGATGGCGACGGCGATGGAGATGGCGAGAAAAGGGCTGGGCTTCCCGCCGGCGCTCGCCATCGAGCAGATCGCCGAACTGATCGCGCAGGAGGATCCCGCCGACGAGCTCTACGACAGCAAGGTCGAGCGGCTGCTCAAGCTGGCGGCCTGTGTCTGGAGCCTGCGTCGGGACCTGGTGACGCCGCCCGGAGAGGGCGGACGGCTGCTCTGAGCGGCCGTCCGGGATACCGGGTCTACAGGGCGTCGAGGATTTCCTTGCGTTTTTTCTCGTACTCCTCCTCGGTGATGTCCTTGCGCTCCCGCAACGCCTTGAGCTGATCGAGCCGCTCGGAGGTCGTGCCCCGCTGCCGTTGCGCGGGCGCTCCGCTAAAGGAAGTTTCGCGCAACGCGGCCTGCATGCGCAGCAGTGCGTCCTCCATGGCACGCCGGCCGGCGATACCGTGGTCGAAGATCCGTTCGGAGGTCTCGGCGCTGCCGAAACCCACCACGCGGGGACTGGCGACCAGCGTGCCCGCGGGATCGCGGACCTGGCTCGTCAGGTCGACGGAGAAGCTCGTGGGCGGCCAGGTGAACAGCCCCGAGCCACCCGAGGTCGTGACGATCGTGGGCACGATGACGTAGTGGACGCCGCTGCTCGCCGTTTCCGCGGGGTTGGCAATGGACGGAAGTTTCACGATGTCCGAGAACACGTTCGAAAGCATCTTCTCGAAGCCCGCATCGATGTCGCGGTAGGGGAAGTACCGGATGTTGTCCCCGCCGCCGCCCGGTGTCGTGACTTCCATGTCGGCGAGAGCCGCGGGGATGTGATAGCCCACGCGCAGAGGCATCGGCGCGGGCGCGTCCGCGCTGCGCGCGAGGCGCGCCTGATCGGGAACGACGGCGATCGGATGGGCGCAACCGGCGAGGACCGTGATGGCCAGCAGGGCGAGCCAGGCTTTGAAGGAGTGCAGGGTCGATGTCATGGTGCGCGGAGTTTAGGGGCGCTCCGGCACCGCCTGCGCCGTACGCCAGCGCGCGGGCGTGGTGCCCTCCCAGCCGCGGAACGCGCGCGTGAACGAATTCAGCTCCTCGAAGCCCAGCACGAAGGCGATCTCGCCGGCTTCGAGCTGAGTGTCCTCGAGCAGTTGCCGCGCGGCCTGGTGCCGCACCTCGTCGAGCAGCCGCTGGTAGCTGGTGCCGGCCTCCTCGAGCCGGCGCTGCAGCGTGCGCGTGCTCACGCAGAGCTCGGCCGCCACGGCCTGGATGCTCGGGCGCTCGCCGCGCAGCGTGCGGCCCAGCACGGCGCGCGCCTGGTCGACCAGCGAGGTGGCAGGCGCCTGCGCGGCCAGCGCGGCTTCGAGGCCGGGCAGCAGCACCGCGAGCAGGTCCTGGTTGTGGGTGACGAAGGGCTGCGCGAGCAGCGCTTCGTCGAACACGATCACGTCGGCCGCGGCGCCGAAGCGCGGCGCGCAGCCGAAATGCGCGCCCAGCATCGCGGCCTGCGCGCTCGTGTGCGCGCGCACCAGCTCGACCCGGCGCGGCACCACCCGGGTGCCGGTGCCGCGCCGCGCGAGCTCGAGCGCCGACGCGAAGGTGCCGTCGGTCAGCAGCGGCGGCGAATGGCCTTCGGCCAGGAACCAGTGGAAGCGCACGCGCACCTCGCCGTCGCCGCGCTCGATGCGGATCACCTCGGGGCAGGTCAGCCGCTTGAAGCGCGACAGCCGCTGCAGCGCCTCGCCGAAGTTCGGCGAGTGCAGCGCCGCGATCGAGGCGATGTCGTAGTGCTCGGTCGCGCCCTCGGCGCCGATGCGCAGGCCCAGCGCGGGGTCGGGGTTCATCGCGGCCAGCGCGTCCCACACGGCGAACATCTGCCGCGTCGTGATGCGCGCCTTGCCGCTCGCGAACAGGTCGGCCGGCAGGCCCGCGCGGCGCAGCATCGACTGCGTGTCGAAGCCCAGCAGCCGCAGCCGCTGCTGCATCACGGCGGGCACGACGATCAGGTCGGGCGGGCGCTGGGTCATCGCCGGTCGTCGCCCGCCGCGAGGTGGATCGCCGCGCGGATGCGCGGATAGGTGCCGCAGCGGCAGATGTTGCCGCTCATCGCGGCGTCGATGTCGGCGTCGCTGGGCTTCGGCGTGTGGCGCAGCAGCGCGCAGGCCGACATCAGCTGGCCGCTCTGGCAGTAGCCGCACTGCACCACGTCGAGTTCGGTCCAGGCGCGGCGCAGCGCGTCGATCTCGGGGCCCTGCACGCCCTCGATGGTCGACACCGCGCGGCCCTGCACGGCCGCCAGCGGCGTGGCGCAGGAGCGCACCGCCTCGCCGTCGAGCATCACGGTGCAGGCGCCGCACAGCGCCTTGCCGCAGCCGAACTTGGTGCCGTTCATGCGCAGCTCGCCGCGCAGCACCCACAGGAGGGGCGTGTCGTCCTCGGCCGTCACCGCGACGGGGCGGCCGTTGATCTGGAGCGTGGTGGTCATGGGGTTCCTTCCTTTCCTCTCGTGCCGTGCGTTCAGGCCAGGCGCAGCGGCAGCGAACGCAGCCGCTGGCCGGTGAGCGCGAACACCGCGTTGGCCACGGCCGGCGCCACCGGCGGCGTGCCTGGCTCGCCCACGCCCGTGGGCGGCGCGCTGCTCGGCACGATCGCGATCTCGATCTGCGGGCACTCGTTCATGCGCAGCGGCGCGTAGTCGTGGAAGTTGCTCTGCTGCACCTGGCCGCGCTCGATGGTGATCTCGCCGTGCAGCGCGGCCGAGAGGCCGAACACGATCGCGCTCTCCATCTGCTGGCGCACCAGGTTCGGGTTCACGACCAACCCGCAGTCGACCGCGCAATACATGCGCCGCACGCGGATCTGCCGCTCGGGCGTCAGCGAGACCTCGGCCACCTGCGCCACCACGCTGCCGAAGCTGCGATGCAGCGCGAGGCCGCGCGCGCGGCGCGTGCCGTCGGCCTCGGGCGCCAGCGGCGTGCCCCAGCCCGACATCGCCGCCACGCGTTGCAGCACGCCCAGGTGCCGCGCCTCGGCCGGGCTGCCCGCCAGCAGCGCGCGGCGAAATGCCACCGGGTCCTGGCCCGCGGCATGCGCGCATTCGTCGATGAAGCTCTCGGTGAAGAAGCCGTTCTGCGAATGGTTGACCGAGCGCCAGATGCCGACCGTGACGGCCGACTCCATCGTGCGATGCGCCACGCGCGCGTTGGCGAAGCGGTAGGCGGTGGTGGCCGTGCCCTCGGCCGCCGCGCTCAGGAAGGCCGGCGAGCCCAGGCTCGAGCCCGCGGTGTCGACGCGCCAGGCCACCAGCCGGCCCTGCGCATCGAAGCCGGCCTTGCTGCGCGCCACGTAGGCCGGGCGGTAGTAGTCGTGCGCCATGTCCTGCTCGCGCGACCACATCAGCTGCACCGGCATGCCGTCCGTTTCGCGCGCCAGCGCCGCCGCCTGCATCACGAAGTCGCCGAGGTAGCGGCGCCCGAAGCCGCCGCCGAGGTAGGCCAGCCGGATGTCGACCTTCGCGGCCTCGATGCCCAGCACCTTGGCGATGCCGCCGCGCAGCATGCCGGGCCCCTGCACGCCGACCCAGACGGTGGCCGCGCCGTCCTTGAACTGCACGGTGCAGTTCATCGGCTCCATGGTGGCGTGCGCGATGAAGGGCACGCGGTACTCGGCCTCGATGGTGCGCTCGGCGCTCTTCATCGCGGCGTCGGCGTCGCCGGTCTCGAGGTGCACGTCGGCTTGGTCCGGCGCATCGAGGCTCTGCGCGAGCTGGTCGATCAGCGCGCGGCTCGACAGGCTGGCGGCCGCGCCGTGGTCCCAGTCGATCGCGACCTTGTCGAGCGCGCGCATCGCATGCCAGGGCGTGTCGGCGATCACCGCCACCGCGCCCGAGGTCATGCCGCCCGAGCCCAGGCCGCCGCCCACCGGCGCGAGCGCCACCACCTTGCGCACGCCGGGCATCGCGCGCGCGGCCGTGTCGTCGAAGCGCGCCACGCGGCCGCCCAGCGTGGGGCACATCGCGAGCGTGGCGTGGAGCAAGCCGTCGGGCGGCAGCGCGTCGAGCCCGTAGCGCGCCGAGCCGTCGAGCTTGGCGGCGCTGTCGAGGCGGTGCACCGGCCGGCCGATCAGCGTGTAGCGCGAGGGATTCTTGAGCGTCGGCTGCGCGGGCAATGGCAGCGTCGCCGCGCGTGCCGCCAGTTCGCCGAAGCGCGCGCTGCGTTGCGAGGCCGGGTGCGACACTCGGCCGGCCGCCACCTCGCATTCGGCCGCCGGCACGCCCCAGGCGGCCGCCGCGGCGCCCACCAGCATCGCGCGCGCCGAGGCGCCGGCCTCGCGCAGCGGCAACCACTGGTCGACGATGCCGGACGAGCCGCCACTGCCCCAGAGCCCGGGCACCTCGCGCAGCAGCTTGCTGACCACGTGGCGGGTGCCGCGCTTGAGCGCGCCGTCGTCGTCGGGCTTGAACATCGGCAGGTTGTCGAGCAGCGCCGCCTGGTTGTTGTAGATCGGGTCGTAGCCGGCCTGCTCGAGCCGCAGCTGGGCGAGGTCGGCATCCATCTCCTCGGCCAGCAGCATCGCCAGTCCGGTATGGATGCCCTGGCCCATTTCGGCCGCGGCCATCATCAGCGTGACCGTGTCGTCGCTCGAGACCTTGACCCAGCCGTTCAGAGCCACCTGGCCGCTGGCCGTGGCCGGCAGCGGCTCGGCGGTGGTCAGCCGCTGGCGCGTGGGCGAAGCGGACCAGCCGACGACCAGCGCGCCGAGGGTGGCGGCCGTGCCGAGCAGGAAATGGCGGCGTTTGAGGGCGGGCATGGGGCGAACTCCGGGCGGCTTCGGAGGGCCGCGATGGGCGGGAGTGTGCGCGGCACGGCGCGCGCTGGCCAATCCGATCGCGCCAATCGAACGGCGGATCGCGCCAGCTCGCCGCGGGCCGTGGCGGGTGCCGGTTTCGGCGCCACGCGCCGGCCAGGCGTTTTCGGCCGTTCGGCGCGTTTTTTGAGCCCCTGCGTTACAGCGCCTGTGAGCTAGGACACATTTGTCACCAGAAAGTTAATGCGGGTTGCTACCGGGATCCGTAGTATTCATTTCGGTTTAAGCATTCCATGCGCAATCCGCATAACGGCCCGTTCTCGAACGTGCAGCGGCCGACCTCGGCGTCGGCAGTGGAACCACCCAGCGTGTTGCGGTTCGGCGAACTTACCTAGCGGAGGAAACCAGATGGCCGTACGTGATCGCGTCACCAGCCCCGTGGCGCTTGCCTTGCCGACGCCAGGGCCCGGTCATGTCGTGCGGTCCTTCGTCGCGCCCGTGGTCGCGCGCCTGCGGGCGGGCTTCGATGGCATGCGCCGCCGCAGTCCGGTCGCGCCGCGCCATGTGCCGATGCCACGACCCGCGGCCTCGATGGCCGTGCCGACCGTCCCCGGCGCCGGCGCGCCGGTGCGGGCCTGTGCCTTCGTCTTCATCGCGAACCTGCCGCAGCTCATGGAGGTCTACGGCGCCGAGTTCGCGCTGCATGCCAGCATCGAGATCAAGTACCGCCTGCTGACCGGCTTCGTCAGCGTGGCCGACGCCGACCTCGCGATGCTGCGGCACGACTGCTTCCTGCTGTGGAGCAACCCGGCGTTTCCGGTCGAGGACGCGCAGGCGCGCCAGGGCGCCTCGGCCCGGCTCGAGAGTCTGCTCACCGGCCTCGGCGGCACGCCGGTGCAACTGCGCGACACGCGCGCGCTGGTGCAGCTGCACGTGGGCTGGAGCGACGCGCCCAGCCCCGGGCGCATGAGCCAGTCCGAGGTCGAGCTGCGCCTGTGGGCCGCGCAGCCCGCGCCAGACTTCCAGCTCGTGCGGGCCGAAGGCTGGCAGCAGCTTTACCGCGAGGACATGGCGGTTGCGCTGCAGGTCGGCGACGCACTGCATGCGCGCCGTCTCGCGATCGAATGGCATCCCGTGGTGGGCGCCCCGGCGCAGGCCGCCGCCTTCGCGGCGCCGCTCTATCACGAGGCGCGCTTCCACACCGAGGGCGAACCGCACGCCGCCTCGCTGCGTTCCGAACTCTTCATGCCCTGCCTGCAGCGGCTGGGCCTGGTGCGCACCTTCGACCACCTCGCGGCCGGCTGCGTGGTGCGGCAGCTGCGCCTGGGCGGCACCGTGCGCCTGGGATTGAGCATCTCGGCGCAGAGCGCGCGGCGCGACCACTGGTGGGCCTCGCTGATGGTGCTGCTGCGGCGCGAGCCCGAGCTGGCGGCGCGCCTCGTGGTCGAGATCGCCGGCGAGCCCACGCTGCCCGATCTCGAATCGGTGCGCGACTTCTGCCTGCAGTTGCAACTCTGCGGCTGCCGCGTCGCCATCAAGCATTTCGGCGGCGACTCCGGCAACCTCGCCGCCGCCAAGGTCTGCCGGCCCGACATCATCAAGCTCGACCCGGTGTTCATCCGGCGTGCGCGCGAGGACCGCTTCGGCCGCGAGCTGCTCGAGGAGATGCTCGCGCTGTGCGGCAGCTTCGCGCCCTCGATCGTGGTCGACGGCATCGAGCGCGAGGAGGACATCCGCGTGGCGCTCGAGGCCGGCGCCGAATGGCTGCAGGGCTGCGGCGTGCCGCTGCACGATGGCGCGCCGGCGCGCGGCCCCGGAGGGCGCGCGTGAATCCATCGCCCGACTTCCATCTGCAGCTTGCCCGCCTGGGCGCGCAGATCGACAGCCTGCAGCGCACCCTGCACGAGGTCATGCGCCACGGCGTCCTGCTGCATGGCGACGGCGCGCGCGAGAAGCTGCTGGCGCGCGACCAGTACCTGGCGCTCGAGGCCGCGATCCGCGAGCAGGAGCTGCGCGATTCGCCCGCGCTGCGTGCCGTGCGCTCGGTGTGCGCGGCTTGCGCGGCGGGCGCGCAGGCGCCGTCCGCGGCTGCGATGCCCGATCGCGCCGATGACGCCGATGGCTCGCGATCTCGTGGCGTGTCCGACTCCATCGCCTAGGGCCCGTCCGTGGCGCCGAGCGCCGCATCCGTTGGTCGGCGCGCGCTGCCGCCCACGTCGGCCGCGCACGTTCCCCTGCATATCCCGCCCGGAGAAAGCGAATCGGATGGAGCCTGTTTCCGACCATGTATCTGCATTCCCTTTTTCGAAACGTTCCGGCGGCGGAGCGCGCGGCGCTGGTCGCGCGCAGCGAACTGCGTTCCTTCCGGCGCAACGAGACCGTGCTGCGGATGGACGAGTGGACCGACAAGGTCTATTTCGTCGCCTCGGGACTGCTGCGCGTGGTGGTCGGCGGCAATGGCGGCAGCGCGGGCGTGACCACCGACTTCGTGCGCCCGCGCGACCTGTTCCTGAGTCCGACGCTCGACGAGGCGCGCTACCAGTCGATGGCCAACCTCGTGGCCGCGCTGCCGAGTTCGGTCTACCTCATTCCGGCCTCGGCGCTGCACGACATCTGCGCCCGGCATCCGTCGGTGGCGCTCGAACTGCTCGAGCTCACCGTCAAGCGCATGACGATCATCCGCAGCCAGTTGCGCCGCATCTCCTCGCTGACCTCCGAGACCCTGGTCGCGCGCGTGCTCTATGAGTTGACCCAGCTCGCGCCGGCCGACACCGGCGGCTTCGACAAGCGTATCTCGCAGGCCGTGATCGCGTCGTACGCGGGCCTGTCGCGCGAGGTCGTCAACAAGACCATGCGCGAGATGGAGAGCCGCGGCCTGTTGTGGAAGGACGAGCACGGCATCCACGTGGTGGCCGATTTCGCGTCGACCGACCATGGCAGTTTCGAGTCGCTCGAGCCGCGCGTGCCCGGCGATGAACGCGACGAGGCTGCGCCGTTCGACGATCTCGATCTGCTCAAGGCCCTGGGCGAGCGCGGATCGAGCGCGAAGTGATGCCGCGTGCTCGCGTTGTTTTCGCGCGCTGTTTGGCACGAGCTGTGAACCGCCACACAGTTGCGATGCGATCGAAGGTGCATCGGCAAGGCTCGATTCCTAGCATCGAGACCACGCGGCGATCCGTGCGATTCGGACCCTCGCCGCAACCACCGATTGCGCACCTTTCGAGGCTTTCATGAGTTCCATTTTTTCCGCTTGCAACTGCAGCATCCACTACCTCGGCCGGGTCCAGCGTTCGGGCTGGATGCGGTTCTTTCCCTGGATGCGGCTGTACCAATGCGCGAACTGCAGGAAGCTGCAGTTGCTGCCGCAGAAGGAGGTGGATCGGGCCAAGGTGGAATATGGAAGCCGGGGCGCGTATCGCGATCGGCTGGCGCCGCGGTCGGTCGATCCGAACAAGGGCCTGGGCATCGGGGAGCGGCCCAAGGTCGGCGGCTGAAAGGGCGTACGGCGCACTCGCGCCCCGCCCTGGCAGAAACCGCCCGACTCTGCTGGCGCACTCCTCGTCAACCGGCACGCGCCCGGGGGCGTCATCAATTCGCCTTACAGGAGGACTACCGTGATCCAGGGTTTTCCCTAGAGAAAAACCCTGTCCAAACAACTCCTCCGACATCCAACCGACATGAAGACCTCCTACCAACTCGCCCTCGCGGCCGCTTTTGCCGTGATGGCCGTGGCCTCTGTCCAGGCCCAGACCACGGGCGGCCGCAGCCGCGAAGCCGTCGAAGCCGAAGCCATTGCCACAGCCCATGCGCCCAACCAGAACGTGGTCCGCGGCTCGCGCGGTCCCGAAACGGTGAAGCCGATGGCCGACGCCGATGCCATGTACCAGCAGGCCGTGGCCACCGCCCACGCGGCCGACCAGAACGTGACCCGTGGCTCGCGCGGCCCCGAAACGGTGAAGCCGATGGCCGACCCGGCCAAGGTCTACAACGAAGCCGTGGCGGCCGCCGCGGCGCCCGACCAGAACGTGGTGAGCGGCTCGCGCGTGAACAGCAAGGTGATCTCGACGATGCAGAACCCGGCGCTGACCGCGGCGCAGGGCAAGTAAGCGGCAAGCGGCCCGCGGCGCTCCGGGACCTGCTCAGGCGAAGGAGGTGCGCGGCGGCGAACCCGATGCCATGCGCCTCAGCATCGCGTTCTGCCGCGCCTCCTCGGCGTCGCGCAGGCTCTTGGCGGCGCGCGCCGCCACGTAGCTCACGTACAGGGTCTCCACCGCGCGGCCCCAGTCATGGGCCTGCTGCGAAACGCCCTCGGCCTGCACCGGCGAGCCCGTGAGCCCATGCGTCGACAGGTCGTCCTCGGGGCGCGCCGGCACGTCGATGCCGGCCTTGCCGAGGATGGCGGCTTTCTGAACGATGGTGAGCATGCGTGGGTCTCCCTATGTGCCGTGCCAGATTAACGGCCTCCCCCGCGAAGCGCCATCCGTCGCTTGACGTATGCGCGCGCCGTCGCGGGGCGCCGACTGGCCATAAGCACTAGGCGTGCCATGCAGTCATAGGTCTACAGCGGCGCCGCGGTCGACGACGACTGCCACACCAGCGTGGCGGCGGTCAGGTCCTCGAGTGCGCTGCCGACGGCCTTGAAGACCGTGCGTTCGTCGCTGTCGGGTTGCGTGCGTCCGCCGCGTTCGCCACGGCACAGCGCGGCCAGAGTGCCTTGCACCGCCTCGGCGCGCAGCGTGCCGGCCGCGATCGCGTCGAGCAGGTCGCCGGCCTTCGTCAGCGCCTCGGGCGTGTCGATGAAGGTGCGCGCGTCCTCGAAGCACCGTGCATCGGCCTCGCGCATGGCGGGCGTGAAGCTGCCGATCAGGTCGAGGTGAGAGCCCGGCGCGAGCCATTCGCCGCGCACCAGCGGCGCGGTGGCCAGCGTGGCGCAACTGACGATGTCGGCCTGCCGCACGGCGGCCTCGAGGCCCGCGGGGCCCGGCGCGGCCGCGCGCGCACCGGCCCAGCCCTGCGCGCGCCATTGCGCGGCCAGCGCCTCGGCGCCTTCGATGCGATGGTTCCACACCGTCACTTCCTCGATGGGGCGCACGCTCGCATGGGCCGCGGGCAGCATGCGCGCGATGCGGCCGGTGCCCAGCACCAGCAGCCGACGCGCATCGCCGTGCGCCAGGAACGAGGCACCGAGCGCCGAGGCGGCGGCGGTGCGGTGGGCCGTGAGCTCGTCGCCGTCCATCAGCGCCAGCGGCACGCCGGTGCGCGCGTCGTACAGCACGTAGGTGGCATGCAGGCCGGGCAGGCCGCGCGCGCCGTTGCCCGGAAAGATGTTGATGGTCTTGATGCCGAGAAAGCCGGCCTCGCTCCAGGCCGGCATGATCAGCACGGTGCCCTTGTCGCCGCTCGCGTTGTCGATGGCGTGCACGTGGCGCGGCGGTACCTGGGCCTCGGCCGCGAAGGCGGCGCGCAGCGCGGGCACGAGGCGCTCGAAGCCCAGCGGGGCGCGGGTGGCGGTGGCGTCGAAGTGCTTCATCGGGCGGGTGGGGTGGGTGCGATGGGGACGGTCGCCAGCGCGGCTTCGAAGAACTCGGCGAGCGCGCGCTGGTAGGTGGTGCCGAAGCGGGCCTCGCTCATCGGCTCGAGATGGCCGGCGCCGGGCACCTCGATCAGGCGCTTGGGCTCGCGCGCATCGGCCAGCAGGCGCCGCGAGTGCTCGACGGGGATCACGGCATCGGCCGTGCCGTGGATCAGCAGCAGCGGGATCGGCGAGAGGGCGGCCACGTACTTCGAGGCGGCGTAGCGATCGCCCACGAGCAGGCCGGCGCCCGAGACCTTGTCGTTGGCGATCGACGCGTAGGAATAAAAGGTCGACTCGATCGCCACCGCGCGCACGCCGGCGCGGTTGCCCGCGCCCACGGCCGCGATCGCGTTGGTGCCGCCGAGGCTCTGGCCGAACACCAGCAAGCGCGCGGGATCGACGTCGGCGCGCGAGCGCACGTGGTCGATGGCGCTGCCCGAGTCCTCGAACACGCCGCGGGGCTCGGGCTTGCCTTCGGAATCGCCGTAGCCGCGGTAGTCGAACACGAAGACATTGAAGTCCTGCTTCGGCAGCCAGGCGACGAAGCGCCAGTGCGAGGACATGTTCTGCGCATTGCCGTGGAAATGGATCACCGTGCCCTTGGCCTCGCGCGGATCGGCGCGGCCCGCGGCCGGAATGAACCAGCCGCTGAGCGCCGTGCCGTCGGTGCTCTGGAAGCGCACGCGCTCGTAGCGCAGGCCCAGCGCGTCGGGCGTTTCGTAGCGCACGCGGTCGGGGTAATAGAACATCGACTCGACGCAGCCGCCGAGCAGCAGCAGGGGCAGCGCGAGCAGCGCGCGGCCGGCCAGGCGTGCGAGACGGCGTGGAACGCTCATGGCGTGGCGGCGCGGCTTTCCGCCAGCATGTTGCAGAACAGCGCGCCCTGCTCGATCGCATCGTCGAGCGCCACGTGGGTGTGCGGCAGGCCGGGGTCGAACCAGCGCCGCGGCATCGCGCGCTTGGTGCTGTCGCGGTAGTCGGTCTTCAGCAGGGCCATGGCGAAGGACTTGACGTCGAGCGCCGAATGGCTGAACGGGCTCTCGCCCGCGAAGCGCATCAGGTACCAGTAGACGAACAGGAAGTCGAAGCCCGCCGGGTAGGCCACGAAGACCGGCCGCGCCTTCAGGCCCTTGAGCCAGGCCACGTAGTTCTTCATCGCGTGCGCGGGTTCCTGCGGGTCGCTGCGGCAGGCGGCCCAGGCTTCGGGCTGCGTCCGCCACCACGCGGCGGTCTTCGGGTCGGCCTCGGCGCCGGGCAGGGTGTGCAGGTTGGCGCTGAAGGTGGACACCAGCTTCTTGTCGGCCGTGTAGGCGGCCGAGCCGAAGCTCAGCATCGAATGCGGGCCGGGGATGGGGCCGTCGGATTCGACGTCGGTGCTGATGTAGATCTCGGTCACTAACAGACTCCCTTGAGTTGCGAAGCTCTGCTCCGCAATCTCTATTTATCCAAGGTATTTATGTATTCCAGGCCAAGCCTTGTGAGAGAAAACTTTCTGGATCCTTTGCTTGCATACTCAAGATTAAGTAATTTTGTTGCCACGAGATTTCTAAGATCGTCGTCGATGAATCGAGCATCTTCATAGTGAAGTTGCCCTGAATTTTTGCCTTGTATGAAAATAAATTCGTCCAAATCTCCAGTGCTCATTTTGTGTTCTAAGACGTACTTTGCGCCAGAGTTGGCAATCTGCCTTAGCACAGATATGGCTTGTGAAGATAAATTTGGAGCATGCTTAAAAAGCTCTGCTATCCCTGAAAAGCCCTCTATTTGACTTCCGATTTGGTTGATCTTCTCAGTGAGTAGCTGTAGACGGGATACAAGCTCTTCATGGTTTGTTGAAAGTAGCCCAGAAATTTTTCCCGATAGCTCCTTGTTTGAGTCGATGGCGTCGGCAATTCGATCTTGATGGGTGTCGCGAAGCCAATTCATGAAATCGCTAAGTTCGCTACTCGATCTTTCTGCCTTGAAGTTCGCAAGAAGTCCAACTAATGTGGCAAATGCCCCCGAGAGCGTAAGAAAATCATCCAACATGCGAGTCCTTGTGGAAAAGAGTTGTTTTGAGGAGATCGTAATTCAACTTTGGTCGGCCAAACTCTGAGTCGCCGGTCAATAAATTTTTTGCATTGATCTGGGGGGCTAGGACGCGAGGAGATTCCATTCGAGCCCGAACTTCGCAAGATACTTGCGCAACCGATCTGCATCGTTCACCACGCTGCGCTGCGCCCGCGAGGCCTGGAACAGCTGCCGTCCCGCCTCCGACAGGCTGCGCGACTTCCGGCATACGTGCAGCACGGCCTCGAGCTGCAGCCGGTCGAACAGGTCGAGCGAGGCGGCGCGCTCGTCGCCGAGCAGCGCATCGAGGTCGGCGGCCTGCGACTCGCCCGCGAACGGCGCCGGCTGCGCGCGCTTCCACAGCCAGCGCAGCCGCGCGATCTCGGCCTCGACCAGCGCGACCGGGATGCGTCCGCCATCGGCCAGCGTGGCCAGCCGCGTGACGCTGGCCGAGAGGTCGCGGAAGTTGCCGCTCCACAGTGCTTCGGGGCTCTGCGCGAAGCGCAGGTAGGCGGCGCGCGCCTCGGCGTTGAAGCGCACCACGCGGTGGTTCTCGGCCGCATGCAGCGCCAGCAGGTGGTCGACGTTGGGCTCGATGTCCTCGGGGCGCTGGGCCAGGCCCGGCAGATCGTAGGTCCAGAGGTTGATGCGCGCGAACAGGTCTTCGCGGAAGCGCCCCTCGGCCACGTCGCTGCGCAGGTCGCGGTTGGTGCCGGCGATGAGCTGGAAGTCGCTCTCGACCTCCTTGTCGGCCCCGACGGGGAAGAAGCGCTTCTCCTCGATCGCCTTGAGCAGCATGGCCTGCTCGTCGAGGCCCAGCTCGCCGATCTCGTCGAGGAAGAGCACGCCCTGGTGCGCGGTGCGCAGCAGGCCGGCGCGCTCGCTCGCGGCGCCGGTGAACGAACCCTTCTTGTGGCCGAACAGCGTGGAGGCGGCGCCGTCGCCGCGCAGGGTGGCGCAGTTGACCTCGACGAAGGCGCCCGTGGCCTGGTGGCGCGACTGCTTGAGCTCGAACATGCGCCGCGCGAGGAAGGACTTGCCCGCGCCCGTGGGGCCCACCAGCAGGATCGGCGCGCGCGAGCGCACCGCCACGCGCTCGATCTCGTCGATGAGCGCGTTGAAGCGCGCGTTGCGCGTGGCGATGCCGCTCTTGAGGAAGGCGACCGCGTCGCGCTGCTCGGCATCGAAGCGGCGCGCGATGACGTCGTAGCGCGAGAGGTCGAGGTCGATCAGCACGCACTTGCCGGCCTCGCCCTCGCGCTGGCGCCGCGGCGGCGAGGTCTGTGCCAGCACGCCGGGGATGGTGCGCGACTCGGACAGCAGGAACATGCAGATCTGCGCGACGTGGGTGCCGGTGGTGATGTGCGACCAGTACTGCTCGCGCTCGGTGTCGAAGGGGTAGGCGCGTGCCCAGTCGTACAGGCGCGAGTAGACCTCGCCGAAATCCCACGGGTCGGCCAGGTCCATCGGCACCAGGTTGACCGTGGTCTCGGGCGAGACGGCCGCGATGTCGGCCTTGACGAGCTCGGCCAGCGTCTTGTGCTTGAGCGTGTAGAGCAGCTCCATGCGCGCCACCACCATGTCCTCGTGCTGCGCGAGCGAGACGGTGGGGCGCCACTTGCTCCAGCGGCCGGCGCCCTGGCCGGCGTCGAGCTGGGTGCCGAGGAAGCCGATGACGACGATGGGTTTCATGGATAAAAAACTAGCCGAATTTATAAATTTATCTGGATGCTAGCCGGATGGACTGCGAGGTGTCAAAGAAGGGCAAGAAGTTTTTCCCAGGAATATCAATGACTTGCACGCTTCCGATCGCTCCGTGCCACGGATTGCCGCGACCTGGCACGCGGCCTGCAATGAAGAACCCGTCCGGATGCAGTTCATCCGCTCGCAGGTACCGCATGAAAGCGGTCCGGTGCCGCAGGCCAGACCTGTCTTGGGTCGGCGGTATGCCGCTGTCGAACTGCCTGGCGACTGGACTCGATCCAGTTTGCTCATGGTTGAGCACCGTGTGGATCACATGGCGTTGCGGGTTCGATTCCCGCGAAACACCCGGCGGTGCGTGCACCGCCATCTGATGGGGCGAAAGCCCCCCGCCCCGGCACACCGGAGCGATGGCGCAGGGCCCCGGCCCTGCGGCGCGCGACACCGTGCCAAGCGCAGGCGGCTTGCGCACCGTGCGTGCGTCAGGGAACTGCGCGCGGCCATCGACGGCGAGGAAGGTGAGGAGGGCGTTGCGATCGCGACGGCAGGAGTCACCACCGGACCGCGCGAGCGCCGCGCTGCAGCCCCTGGCGACCGCGAGGCCCGCCGCCTGCCCTTTCGAGGGGCTGGATTCATTGCCAGGAACAAGACGACGAAACGAACGAAAAGCGAAGTAGGAGAGAAGAAATGTTGGGCTTCCACCAGATCACCATCAAGAAGAACGAGCGCGCGCTGCTGCTGCGCAACGGCGATTTCGAGCAATTGCTCGGCCCGGGAAAGCATCGCGTCTTCGCGGGCTTCGATACCGTGAAGCTCGAGCGCTTCGCGCTCGGCGAGCCGGTGTTCGAGCACGAACTGGCCGACTACTTCCTGGCGCGCGAGCCCGAACTGGTGGCACGCGAGTTCGTGCAGGTTTCCTTGGGCGAGACCCAGGTGGGCCTGCGCCACGAGGACGGAGTGCTGGTGCAGATCCTGCCGCCCGCAACGCGCAAGCTGTACTGGCGCGGGCTGCGCGAGCAGCGCGTCGACGTGGTCGACGTGGCGGTCGATGCGCGCCTGCCGGCCGATCTGCTCTCGAAGCTGCAGAGCGTGGCGCTGCGTCCGCGTGCGGTGCAGGGCCTCGAAGGCGTGCTGCTGGTGCAAGTGCCCGAGTTCCACGTCGGCGTGCTGACGCTCGAGGGCCAGATGCAGGCGCTGCTGCCGGCGGGCAACCACGGCTTCTGGCGCTTCAACCGCCAGGTGGCGGTGAGCTGCATCGATCTGCGTTCGCAGATCGCGGAAGTGAGCGGCCAGGAGATCCTGACCCGCGACAAGGTGGGGCTGCGGCTGAACCTGTCGGCGGTGTGGCGCTTCGCCGACGTGCGGCAGGCCCTGGCCCAGATGCCGAAGCCGGCCGAGCATGTCTACCGCGAATTGCAGTTCGGTCTGCGCGCCGCGGTGGGCGAACAGACGCTCGATGCGCTGCTGGAGAACAAGGCGGCCATCGACCAGACGGTGCTGGCGCAGGTGCGCGAACGGCTCGAGGGTTCGGGTGTCGTGCTCGAGAGCGTGGGCGTGAAGGACATCATCCTGCCGGGCGAGATGAAGACCATCCTCGCGCAGGTGGTGGAGGCCGAGAAATCGGCCCAGGCCAACGTGATCCGCCGCCGCGAGGAAACCGCGGCCACGCGCTCGCTGCTGAACACCGCGAAAGTGATGGAGGGCAACCCTGTCGCATTGCGGATGAAGGAACTCGAGACGCTGGAACGCGTGGCCGAGCGGATCGACAAGATCTCGGTGGTCGGCGGCCTGGACCAGGTGCTCAACGGGCTCGTGACGCTGCGGCCGAACGGGGCTTGAGCGACGGGAGATGAGGGTTAAGGGCACGCAGGCATTGAAGGGAGCGCCACTGCCAAAAATGTTGATGTTGCCGGCAGCCTGGGTAAGACCAGGTACGGCGGGCAAGTCGGTCGACGAGCAAGGTTGAGGATGCAGGTGCTGGCTCCGATGACGGGTCTGTCACTGGCGCGCGTTTCCAATCGTCGACTGGGCCGCTGGATTCAAGCACCACGGTCGCCGTATTGATGCGGGTTCGAATCCCGCCGTGTCCACCAGAATGATCGTGAAGAACAGATAGACGGAGAGAAAAATGAAAGAACAGAACTACAACCTGCACGAAGTCCCCAACGGCGTGCCCGTGAAGATGTGGACCCGCGGCGTGCCCGTGGAAGACGAGGCGCGCAAGCAGCTCGAGAACGCGGCTCGCCTGCCGATCGTGTTCAAGCACATCGCGGCCATGCCCGACGTGCACTACGGCATCGGCGCGACCGTGGGTTCGGTGATCCCGACCTTCAAGGCCATCATTCCGGCCGCGGTGGGCGTGGACATCGGCTGCGGAATGATGGCGTGCAAGACCACGCTGCATGCCAACGACCTGCCCGACAACCTGGGCCCGCTGCGCTCGGCGATCGAGAAGGCCGTGCCGCACGGCTCGAACCCCAAGCGCATGGGCCGCGACAAGGGCTCGTGGGAAACGCCGCCCGACGAAACCGACGCCGCCTGGGCCAAGCTGGTGGATGAGTTCGATGCGATCTGCGAGGACTACCCGCGCATCAAGAACACGAACAACCACAAGCACCTGGGAACGCTGGGGACCGGCAACCACTTCATCGAGGTCTGCCTCGACGAGGCGGGTTCGGTGTGGTTCATGCTGCACTCGGGTTCGCGTGGCGTGGGCAACGCGATCGGCACGCACTTCATCGAACTCGCGAAGAAGGACGCCGAGCTGCACCAGCGCAACCTGCCCGACCAGGACCTGGCGTACTTCGAGGAAGGCGCCCGGTACTTCGGCGACTACGTGCGCGCGGTGGGCTGGGCCCAGAAGTTCGCGCGTGCGAACCGCGAGGTGATGATGCAGCGCGTGGTCGCGGCCGCGCGCAAGGTCATCGCGAAGCCCTTCGAGGCGCACGTGGAAGCGGTGAACTGCCACCACAACTACGTGAGCCGCGAAACGCACTTCGGCGAGGACGTGCTCGTGACCCGCAAGGGCGCGGTGAGTGCGAAGGCCGGCGAGCTCGGGATCATCCCCGGCAGCATGGGCGCCAAGAGCTACATCGTGCGCGGCAAGGGCAACCCCGAGAGCTTCATGAGCTGCAGCCACGGCGCCGGTCGAAAGATGAGCCGTACCAAGGCGAAGAAGCTGTTCACGATCGCCGACCAGATCGCCGCGACCGAGGGCGTGGAATGCCGCAAGGACGCCGACGTGATCGACGAGATCCCGATGGCCTACAAGGACATCGACGCGGTGATGGACGCGCAGAAGGACCTGGTGGAGGTGGTCTACACGCTCAAGCAGGTGGTGTGCGTGAAGGGTTAGTGCAAGGAGGTCGTCCCGATCGGCCTCCCTTTTTCAGAGAGACCGGACGAGGACCACGAGATGAAGAGCAACAAGCAACGCCGCGCCGAGATCCGCGGCCGCCGCCTCGAGCGCGCGGCGCGCATCGAGGCGCAACTGCGCCTGCCCGACCAGCGGCACCTGCTGTCGCGGCGCGCGCCGGGCCTCGAGCCTGCCGACGTGGCGGTGCTGGCACGCCACAACAACACCTACGGCGCGCTGCCCACCTATTACGTCGACCGCGCCTTCACCTGCCGCGACTGCGGTGCCGAGCAGGTGTGGACGGCGAAGCAGCAGAAGTGGTGGTACGAGACGATGCACGCCAGCATCGACAGCCGCGCGGTGCGCTGCCTGCCATGCCGGCGGGCGTTGCGCGCGGCGCGGTCCGCCTCGCGCGAAGGCGAGGGCGCGAACCTGCTGGGCGAGATGTCGCAACGGCTGCGCGCGTTCGCCAAAGCACCTGCTACGCCCGCGGCGCGCGCCGAAGTCGACGCCGCGCTCGAGAGCAAGTGGTGGGGCCTGCGCACGCTGGCGGTCGAGGCACTGGGCCATTGGGGTTCGGCGGCCGATCTCGCGCGGCTGCGCGCGCTGGTCGATGCCTGGCAACCGTCGTGGAACAGCTGGGAGCGGCAGGGCGCGCAGGGGGCGGCCGAGGCCCTGGCCGCGAAGCTGCGCCATCCCGCCGACGAGGACTGGGCACTCGAAGCCTGCCTGCGCGGCCATGCGAACCCGTGGAACTGGCGTGCCTTTCTGGCTGCCATTCCATCGGCGCGCCTCGCGGCATGCGGCGAAGCGGAGTTCGTGCGGCGCGGCGAAGGGCATCATCGGCTGTTGCGATGGCTGGCGGTGGCGCATTGCCTGGGTCTCGCGCCCGGGCCGGCGCAGGTCGCGGCCTTGAACGCCCATGCGGACAAGGAGGTCCGCCAGTGGGCCCAACGATTCGGGAGAAAGCCGGAATGAGCGCATCGAAGGACGAGGTCGTGCCGATGGCATCGGAGGCGGCGGCCGCCCACGACGCGCTGCGCGCCACGCTGCAGCGCGTGGGCGTGGTGTTCGAGTTCAGCGTCTGCCGCGTGGCCGGCGAGGCGCCGGTGGTGGGCGAAGCGCATCACCGCGAGGTGCTGCGGCGGCTGGGCGAGGAAACGATGGCGCGGGCCGAACGCCACTGGCGCGAGGCCATGGAAAAGAACCCGTCCCTGCAGCCGGCCAGCTTCGATGCGCAACGGGCCTTCGACGTGGCGAGCGCACGCGCGACGCGGCTCGACGCGGCGGCGGTGGTCGCGGCCGACAGCTATCCACCGAACCATCGCATCGCGCACACGCGCGAGCTCGACGAGGTGGACTGGTTCGAGTGGTTCTGCCAGGCCTTCGGCGATCCGCCCTATCCGCTGACCGTGGCCGATGAAGCCGAGCGGGCCTCGCTGTTCCCGCGCTTCTGCGAGGCCATCGGGCTGCTGCCGGACGAGGGCCTCGTGCTGCTCGACTGGGTCGGCGATCCGGAGCGCGAACCCGAGCGCAGCACGTGGAGTGCGTATTTCGAGGACGGCAAGGAGTGGTGGGGCATCTGGTGCTTCACCGTGTGGAATCCGCGGCGCGGCACGCTGGCCGCGGTGATGGCGAGCACGACGGATTGAATGACGAACGAGAGGGAAAGGACAACGATGGAACCGCAACGAAACGAGGAGCGCATCCGCTCGGCCCACCCGGTCGAGCCCGCCATGCGCGCGCAGATCATGGAGGAACTCGCCGCCATCGAGGCCCGGCACGAGGTCACGGTGCTGTTCGCCTGCGAATCGGGCAGCCGCGGCTGGGGCTTCGCCTCGCCCGACAGCGACTACGACGTGCGCTTCATCTACGTGAACCGCTTGCCGTGGTACCTCACGGTGACGCCGCGGCGCGACGTGATCGAGCTGCCGATCAGCGGCGAGCTCGACATCAACGGCTGGGACCTGCGCAAGGCGCTGGGACTGATGCGCGAATCGAACCCGACGCTGCTCGAGTGGCTGCGCTCGCCGATCGTCTACCGCGAGGACGCGCAGGCGATGCCGCGCTTTCGCGCGCTGTCGGAGGCGGTGTTCTCCAACGCGCGCGGCTGGCATCACTACGCCTCGATGGCGAAGAAGAACTTCCGCGAGCACCTGCAGGCCGAGACGGTGCGCTACAAGAAGTACCTCTACGTGCTGCGCCCGCTGCTGGCCGCACGCTGGATCCGCATGCGGCCCGGCGTGCCGCCGATGCGCTTCGCCGACCTCGCGCAGCACACGCTCGATGCGGTGCGCGACGCCGCCCTGATCGACGAGATCAACGCGCTGCTCGAGGTGAAGATGCGCGCGGGCGAGGCCGCGACCAGTCCGCGCTGGCCGGGCATCCATGCCTTCATCGAGGCGGAGCTGGCGGCGCATGCGGCCGAGCCCGTGACGGCGCTGCCGCCGGCCGATGCGTCGGGGCTCGATGCCTTTCTCAGCGAGACGGTGCTGCGCTTCGGGGCTAGCGATGCGAAGAGCGCGGTGCGCCACGAGTCGCAGGGTTGCGGCTGAGACGTAGCAAGGACAACGGGGAACAGGGGCGTGCGATGACCGCGCCCATGACAAGAAGAACAGCCATGAAAGAAGAAATCCAACGAGAACAGGCGCATGCGGCGCCGTTGCAGACCGTCGTGCTCGACGGCTCCCAAGGCGAGGGTGGTGGCCAGATCCTGCGCACCAGCCTCGCGCTGTCGATGGTCACGGGCCAGCCCATGGGCATCGAGAAGATTCGCGCCGGCCGTGCCAAGCCGGGCCTGATGCGCCAGCACCTCGCGTGCGTGAACGCGGCCGCCGCCATCAGCGGCGCGGCCGTCGAGGGCGCCGAACTCGGTTCGCAGTCGCTGCGCTTCGCGCCGGGCCCGGTGCGCGCGGGCGAGTACCGCTTCGCGATCTCGGGCGCTGGCAGCTGCATGCTGGTGCTGCAGACCGTGCTGCCGCCGCTGCTGCTGGCTGGCGTGGCGAGCCGGCTGCACCTGAGCGGCGGCACGCACAACCCGATGGCGCCGCCGTTCCATTTCCTCGAGCGCGCCTTTGCGCCGCTGGTGCGCCGCCTCGGCGCCGACCTGCGACTGCAGCTGCGCCGCCATGGCTTCTATCCGGCCGGCGGCGGCGAGGTCGAGGCCGACATCGTGCCGGCGGCCGGCGCGCTGCAGCCCTTCGACCTGCTCTCGCGCGGCGAGGCGCTGGAGCGCCATGCCGAGTGCCTGGCGCCGGGCATCGCGCGCCATGTGATGACGCGCGAACTCGAGACCCTGGGCGCGGCGATGGGCTGGACCGGCGAGCAGCTGCGCTACGGCGCCACGCGGCAGAACGAGGGCCCGGGCAATGCGCTGATCGCGACGCTGGTGCATGCCGAGGTGACCGAGGTGTTCACGGCCTTCGGCGAGAAGACGCTGAGCGCCGAGCAGGTGGCGCATGCGCTGGTGAAGGAGCTGCGCGGCTTCCTCAGGAGCGAGGCGGCCGTCGGGCCGCACCTGGCCGACCAGCTCGCGCTGCTGCTGGCGCTGGCCACCTGGCAGAGCGGCCGCGGCGCCGCGTTCACCTGCAGCGAGGTGACCGAGCACACGCGCACCAACTGCGCGGTGATCGAGCGCTTCCTGCCGGTGCGCTTCGCGATCGCGCAGGCGCGCGCGGCCTCGACGGTGCGCGTCGAACCGGCCTGAGCCAACCCCTCAGGCCAGCGGCGTCGCGTTCGCGTACAGCCGCAGCAGCATCGCGCGCAGGGTCTTGACTTCGGCCGGGCTGAAGTCGGAGATCGCGACCGCCTCGTAGTGCTGCGCGAGCGGGATCAGCTCGAGCGTGAGCGCGAGCCCGCGCTCGGTCAGCGCGATGCGCACCGCGCGCTTGTCGGTGTCGCACTTCTCCCGCATCACCAGCTCGTTGGCCGCCAGCCGGTCGACGATGCGCGACAGCGCCGACAGGTCGGTCGAGGCGTGCGTCGCCAGCTCCGAGAGCGTCTGGCGCGGCGTGTGCTGCAGCGAGGCGCACACGCGCCACTCGCTGAGGCTCAGCCCATAGGGCTTGAGGGCCTTGGCGAAGGCATTGCCCATGCGCGCGCCGGCGCGTGCCAGCAGGAAGGGAATGGCCTTCTCGAGGTCGTGTTCTTGGCTCAGGGTTTTCATCTAGACATGCTTGATTGTTCAAGTATATAGTCCGCCCACTTATTTGAATAATCAAGTAAATGGAGACAAAAAAGATGAGCCTCGGACACTCGCGCAGGCACGCCGTCGCGGCCCTGCTGGCCCTCGTTTCGGCACTGCCGGCCGCACAGGCGCAGACGGCGGCGAAATGGCCCGCCCAGGCCGTGCGCTTCATCGTGCCGTTCCCGGCCGGCTCGGCGCCCGACGTGCTGATCCGCCTCGTGGGCGCGAAGCTCGGCGAGAAGTGGGGCCAGGGCGTGATCGTCGACAACAGGCCCGGCGGCAGCGGCGTGATCGGCATGAACGGCATCCTCGCCGCGCCCGCCGACGGCTACAGCTTCGGCTTCGTGCAGGGCTCGGCGATCTCGGTGGCGCCGAGCACGATCAAGGGCGTGAGCTACGACTTCAACCGCGACTTCGTGCCGGTCACGCTCGCGGCTGTGGCGCCCTTCATGCTCGCGGTGCCCGGCAATTCGCCGCACAAGACGCTGGCCGACTTCATCGCGGCCGCGCGCGCCAGACCGCAGGGCGTCGAGGTGGCCGACAACGGCCGCGGCACGGCGCCGCACCTGGCATCGGCGCTGCTCGGGCTGCAGTCGGGCGCGCAGTTCCTCGAGGTGCACTACCCGGGCGGCGCGCAGGCGATGCAGGCCACGCTCGGCGGCCAGACCCAGATGATGGTCGAGACCTACAACGTGGTCGCGGGCAACGTGCAGGGCGGCCGCATGCGCATCCTGGCCAGCATGGGCGACCGCGTGGAGCCCGGCCTCGAGGCCTTCCCGCTCGCGAGCAAGACCGTGCCCGGCGCGGTGGCGCACGGCTGGTTCGCGGTGATCGCGAAGAAGGGCGTCGACGCGCAGGTGCTCGCGAAGCTCAACAAGGACATGAACGAAGCGCTGCTGCTGCCCGAGGTGGTCGCCAAGTCGCGCGAGCTCGGCACCTATCCGCGCCCCGGCACGCCCGAACAACTGGCGCGCTACATCGCCGAGGACCGCAAGACCTGGCAGGACGTGCTCGACAAGCTGAACATCAAACCGGAGTGAACACCCCATGAAAGACAAGATTGCGCTCGAAGAGCATTTCGCGATCGACCTGACGATCGCCGACTCGCAGGTCTATGCACGCCCCGAGGTGTGGCAGACGCTGAAGGGAAACCTGCTCGACTTCGAGCAGCAGCGCCTCGAGCAGATGGACCAGTGGGGCACGGCCTTTTCGATCCTCTCGCTGAACTCGCCCGCGGTGCAGGGCATTCCCGACGCGAAGCGCGCGGTGGAAGTCGCGAAGCGCGCCAACGACGTGCTGGCCGAGCAGGTGCGCCGCCATCCCGCGCGCTTCGGCGGCTTCGCGGCGCTGCCGCTGCAGGACCCCGAGGCGGCGGCGCGCGAACTCGAGCGCTGCGTGAAGGAACTGGGCTTCCACGGCTTCCTGGTCAACGGCTTCTCGCAGGTCGGCGACGAGCAGACGGTCGTCTACTACGACGATCCGCGCTTCGCCGATTTCTGGCGCGCCGCCGCGGCGCTGGGCAAGCCCTTCTACATGCATCCGCGCGACCCGCTGCTGCCGCGCGAGCCGATCTACGAAGGCGCGCACTGGCTCACCGGTCCGACCTGGGCCTTCGCGGTGGAGACCGGCATCCATGCGCTGCGCCTGCTGTCGAGCGGCCTGTTCGACCGCCATCCCGAGCTGCAGATGATCCTCGGCCACTTCGGCGAGGGCATCCCGTTCAACATCTGGCGCGTCGACCACATCCTGCGCAAGGGCCGTCGCGGCATGCCCTGCGACAAGGAGATCGGCGACTACCTGCGCAGCAACGTGCACATCACGACCAGCGGCAACTTCCGCACGCCCACGCTGCTGTCGACCATGCTCGAGGTGGGATCTGACCGCATCATGTATTCGGTCGACTATCCGTTCGAGAAGCACGAGGACGCCGCGCGCTGGTTCGACCGCTGCGAGATCAGCGAGAACGATCGGCGCAAGATCGGCCGCGACAACGCGCGCCGGCTGTTCGGGCTCAACTGAAATGGGCGCGGCGAAAGACACACGGCCGGTGCTGGTGGCCGGTGGCGGCATCGGCGGACTGGCGGCGGCGCTCGCGCTGGTGCGCGAGGGTTACCGCGTCAAGGTGATCGAGCAGGCCGGCCGGATCGGCGAGATCGGCGCCGGCATCCAGCTGAGCCCGAACGCCTTCGCGGCCTGCGATGCGCTCGGCGTGGGCGCGCAGCTGCGCGCCAAGGCGGTCTACACCGACGAGATGGTGATGTTCGATGCGCTCGATGCGCGGCGCGTGGCGGGCATCTCGCTGGCCGACGCTTTCCGCGAGCGCTTCGGCAATCCCTATGCGGTGATCCATCGCGCCGACATCCACGGCGCGCTGCTCGACGGCGTGCAGTCGGCGCGCGACGGCCAGATCGAGTTCCTGACCTCGACCAAAGGCGTGAAGATCGAACAGGACGCGGAGGGCGTGACCTTGATCGACGCGCAGGGCGGGCGCCACGAAGGCCAGGCGCTGATCGGCTGCGACGGCGTGCGCTCGGTGGTGCGCCAGCAGTACGTGGGCGACGGCATCCGGGTGTCGGGCCACGTGGTGTTCCGCGCGGTGGTCGACACGGCCGAGTTCCCCGAGGCGCTGCGCTTCACCGCGCCATGCATCTGGGTCGGCCCCAACTGCCACCTGGTGCACTACCCGCTCAAGGGCGGCGACAAGTTCAACCTGGCCGCCACCTTCCACAGCGACCGGCCCGAGGAATGGGGCTCGATGGACGGCGACCCGGCCGAGCTGCTGCGCTTCTTCGCCGGCACCTGCGAGCGGGTGCAGCAGATCCTGCGCGTGCCCCAGGCCTGGAAGCGCTACTCGACCGCCGACCGCAACCCGATCGAGCAATGGACCTTCGGCCGCGCCACCCTGCTGGGCGATGCCGCGCACCCCATGGTGCAGTACCTCGCGCAGGGCGCCTGCACGGCCTGCGAGGACGCCGTCACGCTCGGCCTCGCGCTGCGCCGCGAACAGGGCGACTGGCCGCGCGCGCTCGCGCTGTACGAGCGTTCGCGCGTGGCGCGCACCGCGCGCGTGGTGCTGTCGGCGCGCGAGATGGGGCGCATCTATCACGCCAAGGACGTGGAGCGGCAGGTGCGCAACAGCATGTGGAAGGGCCGGCCGCAGGAGCGTTTCTACGACGCGCTCGAATGGCTCTACGGCTGGAGCGCCGAGCACTGCCTGGATCTCGACGAGGCCGTCGCGTGAGAGCCGTCGCCGAATCCGCGGGCACAGGCGGTGCCGCCGAAGTGCGCGCGCCGATCGACATCCCCGCGCTGATCGACAGCCAGCCGGTCAGCCGCTTCCAGCGCTGGATCCTGGTGCTGGTGGGCTGCGCGGTGGTGATGGACGGCTTCGACGTGCAGGCGATGGGCTTCGTGGCGCCCGCGATCGTGCACGAATGGGGCATCGAGAAGGCCGCGCTGGGCCCGGTGTTCGGCGCCGGCCTGCTGGGCATGCTGGTCGGCTCGCTGGTGCTGAGCATCTGCGCCGACCGCTTCGGCCGCCGGCCGGTGCTGATCGCGGCCACGGTGTTCTTCGCGCTGTGCATGCTCGCGACCACTCTGGTCCACACGCTGGGCCAGCTGCTCGCGATGCGCTTCGTCACCGGCATCGGGCTGGGCGGCATCATGGCCAACGCCAGCGCGCTGGCCAGCGAATACAGCCCGCACCGGCGGCGCGTGACGCTGATGATGTGGGTCTCGTGCGGCTTCACCGGCGGCGCGGTGCTCGGCGGCGCGATCAGCGCGCTGCTGCTGCCGCTGGGCGGCTGGCGCGCGGTGTTCGTGTTCGGCGGCGTGGTGCCGCTGGTGATCGCGGCGCTGATGCTGCGCTACATGCCCGAATCGATGCAGTTCCTGGTGCTGCGCGGACGCCGGCTCGACCGGGTGCAGCAATGGCTGCGCCACATCGCGCCCGGCGTGCCGGTGGATGCCGCCAGCCGCTACGTGGTGCACGAGGCGAAGCAGGACGGCGCGCCCGTGGCCGAGCTGTTCCGCGGCGGCCGCGCGCGCGCCACGCTGCTCTTGTGGGGCATCAACTTCCTCAACCTGCTGAACCTGTTCTTCCTCGCCAACTGGCTGCCCACGCTGGCGGTCGAGGCGGGTTACAGCGCGAACGTGGCGGTGGCCGCCGGCACGCTGCTGCAGGTGGGCGGCGTGGTGGGCACGGTGGCGATGGGGCCGCTGATCGACCGCGTGGGCTTCTACCGCGTGCTGGTGCCGGTGTTCGCGCTCGCGGTGCTGACCATCGCGCTGATCGGCCAGCCCGCGCTGCCGCTCGCGGCCATGCTGGCGGCGGTGGTGGTCAGCGGCTTCTTCATCGTCGGCGCGCAGCCGGCGCTGATCGCGCTGGCCTCGAGCGTCTACCCGACCACGGTGCGCGCCACCGGCATGGGCTGGAGCCTGGGCATCGGCCGCGCGGGCTCGATCGCGGGGCCGCTGGTGGCGGGCTGGCTGATCGGGCTGCACTGGTCGAACGGCGCGCTGTTCGTGGCGGCGGCGCTGCCCGCGCTGCTGTCGTGCGCGATGGTGTTCTGCATGGGACGGACTGGATTCACGAACAGCGCCACGGTGCGCGAAGGAGAGAGAGCATGACGAATGGAACGGCGACGAGGCCGATGGATGGCGGCGCGGCGGTGCTGGCGGCCCGCGTGCTGATGGCCGCGATCTTCCTGATCGCGGGCGTGCGCAAGCTCATGACCTATGGCGCCACGCTCGGCTATTTCGCCAAGCTCGGCATCCCGCTGCCCGACGTGGTGCTGCCGCTGACCATCGCGCTCGAGATCGGCGGCGGCCTGCTGCTGGTCGCGGGCTGGCGCGTGAAGTGGGTGGCGGGTGCGCTCGCGCTCTTCACCCTCGCCACCGCCTTCGCGGCCCATGCCTTCTGGTCGGCCGACGCGGCGCAGTTCAATGCGCAGCTCAACAACTTCCTCAAGAACGTCGCGATGGCGGGCGGTTTCCTGCTGCTGATCGTGCAGGCCCGCGCCAGCGACACTGTGCGCTGAGCGGAAAACTGCTTTCCGTTGGCGGCATGGCAGCGCGCACTGGCGCGCGGGAGACTCGCGGCGGGCGCCTCGCGTCCCGAATCCGAAAGCCCGACCCCATGACCCATTCTTCCTTCGTCTACAACAGCGCGCCCCAGCGCGTGGTCTTCGGTGCCGGCGCGCTGCGGCACCTGGCGCGCGAGATCGAGGCGCTCGGCGCGCGCCGCGCGCTGGTGCTGTCCACGCCCGAGCAGCGGCCGCAGGCCGAGCGTATCGCGGCCCTGCTCGGCGACCATGCGGCCGGCGTGTTCGACCGCGCCGTGATGCACGTGCCGATCGAGACCGCGCGCGAGGCGCGCGAGGTGGCGCGGCGGCTCGATGCCGACTGCGCCGTGGCCATCGGCGGCGGCTCGACCACCGGCCTGGGCAAGGCGATCGCGCTCGATTCGGGGCTGCCGATCCTCGCCATTCCCACCACCTATGCGGGCTCCGAGATGACGCCGATCTACGGCATCACCGAGGCCGGCCTCAAGAAGACCGGCAAAGACGCGCGCGTGCTGCCGCGCACCGTGATCTACGACCCCGAGCTCACGCTGAGCCTGCCGGTGGCGATGAGCGTGACCAGCGGCATCAACGCGATCGCGCATGCGGCCGAGGGCCTCTACGCGGTCGATGCCAATCCGATCATGGACCTGATGGCGGTGGAGGGCATCGCCGCGCTGGGCCGTGCGCTGCCCGTGCTGCGTGCCTCGGCCCAGGACGTGGCGGCGCGCGGCGATGCGCTGTACGGCGCATGGCTGTGCGGCACCGTGCTCGGCAACGTGGGCATGGCGCTGCACCACAAGCTCTGCCACACGCTTGGCGGCAGCTTCAACCTGCCGCATGCCGAGACCCACACCATCGTGCTGCCGCATGCGCTGGCCTACAACGCCGCGGCGGCGCCGCGCGCCATGGAGCGCATCGCCGGCGCGCTCGGCGGCAGCAGCGCGGCGCAGGCCGTGTACGAGCTCGCGCGCGACAACGGCGCGCCGGTGGCGCTGCGCGACATCGGCATGAAGGAGGCCGATCTCGACGTGGCCTGCGCGCAGGCGCTGCAGAACCAGTATCCGAATCCGCGGCCGCTGGAGCGCGACGCGATCCGCGCGCTGCTGCAGAACGCCTGGGAAGGCGCGCGGCCCTGAACGGCGGGACCTTCGCGCCTTGCGCGCGAGGTCCGTCTGCCGCTCTCAGTTCGCGGCCGCTTCGCCGCCCGCGGGCTGCGTGCTGGCCACCGAGGGCACGCCCTGCAGCTGCTTCACTTCGGCCAGGTAGGCCGGGCTGTTGCGCAGGCGCTCGTAGGCGGCCGTGCGTTGGCGGAAATCGGGGTTGGTGCTGTCGATGCCGTCGATGCGCGCGTACTGGTTGAGGCCGGCGCGGGTCCACAGCGCGAGGTCGGCCTTGACTTCGGCACGGCTCAGCGCGCCCGCGGCCACGTTCTCGCCGGCTTCGCTGCCGACCCATGCTTCCTGCGGTGCCTGGGCCACGGTCTTCGAACGGTCCAGGTCGGCGCGCACGTCGGTGCGGCTCAGCGCGCTGCCGGTGGTGGCGATCGGCGCGCCCACCCAGGCTTCGGCCGGCACGGTCTGGGCCGAGGCGGCGCCGGCTGCGAGTGCGAGAGCGGAGAGGGCGATGAGTTGCTTGGTGTTCATGGTGAGAGTCCCTTCGGATGTCTGTGTGGGCGGCGGACATTCGTCGTTGCCACGGGATGCAGTGTGAAACCGCATCGTGGTTCGCGCTGTGCGTTTGCGCACTGCTTTCGATCGATCGCGCGCGGGCCGTGAACCCCACTGGCAGTGGGGAGAAACGGGGATGAGGGCTCAGGCCGTTCGTGCCGCGTACAGCACCGCCAGCGGCTCGGTGCGCCCGCGCACGGCGAGCATCTCGGGCGCGCCGAGCGCCTCGGCCGCGCCGGCCTGCTGCGCCGCGAACAGCGAGAGCACCAGCCGCGCCGAGGCCTTCTTCGAATGGTCCTGCAGCCGGCTCGCGGTGTTGACCACCTCGCCGATCGCGGTGAAGGTGGTGGTCTCGAGGTAGCCGACCTCGCCGACCGCGGCGCGGCCCGCGTGCAGGCCCATGCCGAAGTCCAGCCGCTGGCCGAACTGGGCCTCGAAGCCCTCGCTCCAGGCGTCCATGCGCTCGCCGATCAGCGCGGTGGCGCGCAGCGCCTGGCGGCAGGCGGTGGCGAGGTCGGTCTCGAGGCCGAAGATCGCCATCACGCTGTCGCCGATGAACTGGTTGGGCACGCCGCCGGCCTCGCGCACGGCGGCGCCGACGGTGGCGAAGTAGCGGTCGAGCACGTAGGCGAGGTCGAAGGGCCACTGGCGTTCCGACAGCCCCGACCAGCGCCGCAGGTCGACGAACAGGATCGCCACGTCGCGCTCGTGGCCGAAGCTGCCCACGGGCGCGGGCCGGCCCTCGTTGGGGCGCGGCGCGAACAGCGGCGTGACCTCGATGTCGCCGCGCGGGCGCAGCTGACAGGCCAGGCGCACGTCGGCCGGCGCGCGCACGCGTTCGAGCGTGCGCTGCTCGTCGCGGCCCGGCGGGTCGACGTGGCCGGCCGGGCCGTTCACGCGCACGCGGCAGGTCGAGCAGCGCGCGCGGCCACCGCAGGCCGACAGGTGGGCGATGCCGTGCGAGCGGCTGGCCTCGAGCACGCTCCAGCCGCGCGGCACGTGCACCGTGCGCTCGGGATAGCGCAGCGCGACCGAGGGCCGGCCCGACCAGCGGTAGAAGGCCGTGCGGCCCCAGCGCGCGAGCAGCAGCGCGGCCAGCGCCAGCGCATAGAAGAGCTTGATGTTGCGTTCGATCGCACCGAGCGCGCGTGACTGCTCGGCAGTCGGGACCACCGTCGGCGGCACGCCGGTCCACTGGAACTCGCGCCCCATCGAAACGAAGCCCAGGGCGGCCAGCAGCGGCAGCACGACGGCGATGGCCAGCAGCAGGTGCGAGAAGCGGCGATACCAGGGCTGCACGCGCAGCGCGAAGTGCAGGCCCAGGCAGCCGTGCGCCCAGGCCGCGAGCATCAGCGCGAACTGCGCGCTCGCGCCCGGCAGGTCCCACAGGCCCCAGACCACGCGCGCGTACGAGCCATCGATGCCGTAGAGGGTGTGGGCGCCGCGCATCGCCGTCAGGTGGGCGGCCAGCAACAGCGGCAGCGAGAAGCCCAGCAGCACGCGCAGGCCCTCGAGCGGCGGCATGCGCAGCGTGCGCCGCTCCCACAGCGCGACCACGGCCAGCGCCAGGTGCGCCAGCGCGGCGCCATACAGCAGCAGGGTGCCGGGCAGGCTGTGCCAGAAGGCGCGCAACTGGTCGAGCACCGCTTCGGCCCGGGCGAAGGAGGCGATGCCCAGCGCATGGTTGAGCAGGTGCAGCGTGACGTAGGCCATCAGCACGATCCCGCTGGCCCAGCGCAGGTTGCGCCGCGTGGGCGTTCTCAGGGCGGATGGGGAACGTCTTTGCATGCGGCGGGTCGGAAGGGCACCCGAGCATAATGCGCGGCGCCCACCGACCCGGCATGGCCTCCACCACACCTTCCCCGTCTTCCGCCCCGGCTTCGGCCGCCCCGCGTTCCAGCCTCGCGCTGCGCCAGATCGCGCTGCTCGCGGGGCTGTCCGACCAGCGCCTGGACCAGCTCGCGCAGCAGTGCCTGTGGCACAGCGTGGCGGCCGGCAAGCCGCTGCTGCTGCGCGCCGAGCAGCAGGGCGAGGTGTTCCTGCTGGTCTCGGGCCGCGTGCGCGTGACCACCTATTCGGCCAACGGCCGCCAGGTGACCTTCCGCGATTCCGAGGCCGGCGAGCATTTCGGCGACATCGCCGCCATCGACGGCGGGCCGCGTTCGGCCGACGTGGTCACGCTCGAACCCTGCGTGGTCGCCAGCCTCGACCGCGCCGCCTTCCTGGCCCTGCTGCGCGACGAGCCGCTGGTGGCCGAGCGCGTGATGCAGCGGCTGGCCGCGCTGGTGCGCCAGCTCAGCGAACGCGTGATCGACCTGAGCACCCTGGGCGTGCAGAACCGGCTGCATGCCGAACTGCTGCGGCTGGCACGCGGCGCCGGCTTCGACGGCAACCAGGCGCGGCTCGAGCCCGCGCCGCGCCACGCGGCCCTGGCCAGCCAGATCAGCACCAACCGCGAGCAGGTCACGCGCGAGCTCAATGCGCTGGTGCGCAGCGGCGTGCTGCGCAAGGACGGCCGCGCGCTGGTGCTGGAAGACGCCGGCCGATTGGAGCGGATGGTGGCCCAGGTGCGCGGCGACGCGTCCTGAGCCTGCGCGAGATCAGTTCCAGCGGCCGGTCGTGCCGCCCACGCTGAAGCGGCCCGCGCCCAGCAGCACCACGGCGAGCGCGCCGAACAGGTACAGGCCCTGCAGTTCGAGCGCCCAGCCGCCCTGCTTGGTCAGCGCGAAGAAGTCGCCCATGTGCACCAGGCCGAAGGCGAACAGCATGTTGACCACCACCACGGCGGCCGCGGCGCGGGTCCAGAAGCCAGCGATCAGCAGCAGCGGCGCGACGATCTCGCCCACGTAGACCAGGTAGGCCAGGCCGCCGGGCAGGCCGGACTTGGCCAGCATGCCGGCGATGAAGCCGACCCCGGCCGAGAGCTTGAAGATGCCGTGCAGCAGTACGAGCACGCCGATGGCGACGCGCAGCAGCAGCTTGCCGGCGTCGTCGCCGTTGGCGAGGGTGGGGGCGGCGAACGACGAAGCGATCGGCGCATGCGTGGTGGCGGCCTGGGTGTTCATGGCGGTTCCTCGAGCGGTCAGGATAGGAAAGGACTGCGCCCGCCCGCGGGATGCGGGCAGGTCCGTTTCGAGTGTGCGCAGGAGGCGGCGGGCCGGTCGGTGCGTTTACGCACCTTTTTTCGAGAAAGCGGCTCGGGCGAGCGGATCAGCGGCCCAGGAAATGCCCGGTCCATTTGCGCTCGTAGTCCATCTTGTGGAAGTGCGCCGCCATGAAGTCGATGAAGCTGCGCACCTTGGCCGACAGGTGCTTGCGGCTCGGGTAGGCGAGGTTGATGCGCAGGTGCGGCAGGTCCCAGTCGTCGAGCGTGGGCACCAGCCGGCCGGCGACGATGTCGTCGTAGACGATGTAGGTGGGCTGCACCAGGATCCCCATGCCGTCGAGCGCCGCTGCGCGCAGCACCTGGCCGTCGTTCGATTCGAGCAGCCCCTGCACGGCCACCGTGCGGACTTCGCCGTCGCGGCCGGTGAAGCGCAGCTCGTTGGGGTTGTTGGCGTAGGTGTAGATCAGGAGCTTGTGCTGCAGCAGCTCCTCCAGCGTCTTCGGGAAGCCGTGCTGCGCGAAGTAGCGCGGCGAGGCCGCGAGGATGCGCCGCGTCTCGCCGAGGCGGCGGATCGTCACGTTGGAATCGGGCTCGTACTCGCGCGTGCGGATCGCCACGTCGATGTTGTTGTCGATCAGGTCGAAGTAGCGGTTGGCCGCCTCCACGTGCACCTTCACGCCGGGGTAGCGCTGGGTGTATTCGCGCAGCAGTGGCGCGATGTGGTGGATCGAGAACGACAGCGAGGCCGTGATGCGCAGCGTGCCCGTGGGCTGCAGCGCGGTGGCGTTGACGGCCGTCTCGGCATCCTCGAGGTCCGACAGGATGGTGCGCGCGCGGCCGCAGAACTCGCGGCCGGTGTCGGTCAGGTAGAGCCGGCGCGTGTTGCGCTCGACCAGCCGGGCGCCCAGCCGCGCCTCGAGCGCGCTCAGGTGGCGGCTCGCGGCCGCGTTCGACAGCCCCAGCGCCTCGGCGGCGCGGCTCAGGCTGCCGGCGTCGGCAATCTGCACGAGCAGGGCGATTTCGGTCCAGCGGTCCATGGGTGTCTCCGGCGAGCGTCTTTTTCGGGCTGCGCGATTTTGTGCCAGGCGATGGGTCGACCGTTCCGCTGGGCGGAAAAATCATTTGCGCCGAGGTGCTTTGCGCCCGCCGGTGCGCCGCCTAGAGTCGGCGAACCCCTCGAACGAATGGAGACAGCCGCCATGCGCAATCTCAACCAGGACAACATCACCCAGGCCGTGCTCGCGCGCTTCGCCGACACCCCGAACCCGCGGCTGCACGAGATCGTGACCAGCCTGGTGCAGCACCTGCACGCCTTCGCGCGCGAGGTGAAGCTGACCGAGGCGGAGTGGAAGCAGGGCATCGACTACCTGACGGCCACGGGCCGGATGTGCGACGACACGCGCCAGGAGTTCATCCTGCTGTCGGACGTGCTGGGGCTGTCGATGCTCACGATCGCGATGAACAACGACAAGCCCGCGGGCTGCACCGAGGCGACGGTGTTCGGGCCCTTCTACGTCGAGGGCGCGCCCGAGTACGCGCACGGCGACGACGTGGCCAACGGCGCGGCCGGCGAGCCCTGCGACGTCAGCGTGACGGTGCGCGGCCTCGACGGCGCGCCGGTGGCCGGTGCCGTGGTCGACGTGTGGCAGGCCGACGCGGGCGGGCACTACGACGTGCAGCATCCCGAGCTCGGCCATGCCGAGAACCGTGGCCGCCTGCGCACCGGGCCCGACGGCGCGCTGCGTTTCCGCAGCGTACTGGCCGAGGCCTACCCGATCCCGACCGACGGCCCGGTGGGCCAGCTGCTCGATGCCACGAAGCGCCATCCGTGGCGGCCCGCGCACCTGCACTTCATGATCCAGGCGCCGGGCTACGAACGGCTCATCACCCACGTGTTCCGCGAGGGCGACCAATGGCTCGATTCCGATGCGGTGTTCGCGGTGCGCGAATCGCTGGTGGCGCCCTGGACGCGGCAGGCCGACGGCCGCTGGCGGCTCGATTTCGACTTCGTGCTGAACCCGCTGGCGCCGTCGCCGGCGACCGGTGCGGCGAAGGCCGTGGCCCAGCCCGCATGACATCCACCCCCCGACAGGAGACGCAGGGAATGAACGACACGCTGCAGCAGGAGCTGCTGATCCGCCGCATGATCGAACGCTGGGCCGTCTGGCGCGATGCCGGCGACTGGGAGCGCTTCGCCACCGTGTGGCATCCCGAGGGCGTGATGATGGCGACCTGGTTCCAGGGGCCGTTCGCCGAGTTCATCCGCGTCACGCGGGAGGGCTGGGCCAAGGGCGTGAGCATCCTGCACTTCCTCGGCGGCTCGGCGATCGAGCTGGCGGGCGAGCGCGCCATCGTGCAGACCAAGATGACGATCTCGCAGCGCGGCCCGGTCGAGGGCGTGCCCTGCGACGTGGTGTGCACCGGCCGCTTCTACGACTTCGTGGTGCTGCACGAGGGGCAGTGGAAGCTGCTGCACCGCCAGCCGATCTACGAGAAGGACCGCATCGACCCGATCGACCCGGCCGCCACCGTGACGCTCGATGCCGCGAAGCTGGCCGAGCTGCCCGAGGGCTACCGCCACCTGGCCTACATCCAGCAGCGCATCGGCTACACGGTGAAGCTCGACATGCCGATGCTCAAGGGCCCGGCGGTCGAGGCGCTCTACCAGCGCGGCGCGCGCTGGCTCGCGGGCGGCGCGCTCGAGCGCTGAGCCGGGCCGGATCGGGGCCGCAGCGGCCCGCGCGCCTTCCTGCTACGCTCGCCGGGGCCCGCCGCGACGACGGGCTTTTTTTCGCGCGCCCTCCCTGCCCATGGTCTTCCCCCTCATCACCGACCCGCACTTCTACGCGGTCGCCATTCCCGCCGTGCTGCTGCTCGGCATCAGCAAGAGCGGCTTCGGCGCCGGCTTCGGTTCGCTCGCGGTGCCGCTGATGGCGCTGGCGGTCACGGTGCCGCAGGCCGCGGCGATCCTGATGCCGCTGCTGCTGCTGATGGACCTGCTGGGGCTCGCGGCCTTCCGGCGCGACTTCGACCGTTCGCTGCTGAAGTTCCTGATCCCCTTCGGCCTGCTGGGCACGGTGGTCGGCACGCTGCTGTTCCGCGCGCTGTCGGCGCACACGGTGGCGGGCATCGTGGGCGTGTTCACGCTGCTCTTCCTGGCGCAGCGCGTGCTGTTCCCGCCCAAGCCGGACGATCCGCTGCCCTCGCGCGGCATCGGCGCCGCGCTGACCACGGTGTCGGGCTTCACGAGCTTCATCGCGCATGCGGGCGGGCCGCCGATCAATGCCTACGTGATCCCGCTGCGGCTGTCGCCGGTGGTGTTCACGGCCACCATGGCCTACTTCTTCTTCGTGGTGAACCTCAGCAAGTGGATCCCCTACGCATGGCTGGGCCTGATCGACCTGCGCACGCTGGCCACCTCGCTGGCGCTGATGCCCTTCGCGCCGCTGGGCGTGTGGGTCGGCATCCGCATCGCGCGGCGCATCGACGCCACCTGGTTCTACCGCTTCGTCTACCTGGGCATGCTGCTGACGGGGCTCAAGCTCGTCTACGACGGCTTCGTGGCGGCCTGAGTCCCCGCCGCGGCGCTCAGAATTCGACGATCGACTTGAAGCCGCCGAAGATCATGCGCCTGGCGTCGAAGGGCATGGTCTTCGGGTCCATCGCCGCGATGCGCGGGTCGGCCATCACCTTGGCGTTGACCGTGTCGCGGTGCTTGCGCGACTTGTAGACGATCCACGAGAACGCGACCACCTCGTCGGCCTTGAGCTTCACGCTCTGCGGGAACGAGGTCAGCTTGCCGGGCTTGACGTCGTCCGCGACGCACTCCACGTATTCGAGCGCGCCGTACTCCATCCAGACCTTGCCGGCCTTGCGCGCCACCTTGCGGTAGGCCTCCACGTTCTTGGCGGGAATCGGCACGATGAAACCGTCGACATAGCGAGCCATGGGAACACTCCTTGAAAAGAAGGGAAAGAGAAACAGAAACGGCGGCCGGCCCAGCAGCAGCCCGTCAGGACGTTGCCGCGCCATTCGCCGCGCTCCCGGGGCCCGCCGCTTCCTCGTTGTCGTGCATCTGCCCCGGCATGGCGGAGCGAAGCAGCAGGGCGCCCAACAAACCCGCCACCGCCGCGAACACGGCGCCGACGAGAAATGCCATCTGGTAACCGCCGGTGAGCGCGAGCGGCGTGCTCGCGCCGGCCGCGAGCATCGAGCCGGTCTGCGCGGCCGCGATGCTCGCGAGCACCGCGAGGCCCAGCGCGCCGCCCATCATGAAGGCGGTGTTGACCACGCCCGAGGCCAGGCCCGATTCGCTAGGGCTCACCTCGCTCATCGCGGCCAGCAGCAGCGGATTGAAGGCCATGCCGGCGCCCAGGCCCAGCAGCAGCATGCCGGGCAGCACGTCGATCGCGAAGCGGCCGTCGACCGGCGCGCGCGCGAACAGCGCCAGCCCGATGGCCGCGAGCCACAGGCCCGCCGCGAGCGGACGGCGGATGCCGAAGCGCATCACGATCTTCGCCGACAGCCCGAGCGAGAACACGGCCATGATGACGTTGGCCGGCAGGAAGGCCAGGCCGATCTGCATCGGCGTGTAGGCGAGCACCAGCTGCATGTAGAGCGCCGAGATGAAGAACCAGGCGAACATCGCCGCGGCCCACAGCACGCCCACCACGTTCGAGACCGAGACGCTGCGCAGCCGGAACAGGCCCAGCGGCATCAGCGGATGCTTCACCCTGGCCTCGATGGCGATGAAGATCGCGAGCAGCGCGACCGCGGTGCCGAGCAGGCCCAGCGTCTGCGCCGAGCGCCAGCCGGCCTCGTTGCCGTTGACCACGCCGTAGACCGCGAGCATCAGCGAGAGCGTGACCGTGACCGCGCCGGCCACGTCGAGCTTCTCGCCATGGGCCTGGCCGCGCGCGCTCGGCAAGAGCGCGATGCACAGCGCGTACACGGCCACGCCGATCGGCAGGTTGACCAGGAAGATCCAGTGCCAGCTCAGCGAGCTGGTGAGCAGGCCGCCGAGCAGCACGCCGATGCTGCCGCCGCCGGCGCAGACGAAGCCGTAGACGCCCATCGCCTTGGCGCGGTCGGCCGGCTCGGTGAAGAGGTTCATGATCAGCGACAGCGAGACGGCCGACACGATCGCGCCGCCCAGGCCCTGCACCGCGCGCGCGGCGATCAGCAGGCCCTGCGTGGTCGAGATGCCGCAGGCCAGCGAGGCCAGCGTGAACAGTACCAGCCCGGCGAGGAAGACGCGGCGGTGGCCGTAGAGGTCGCCGAGCCGCCCGCCCAGCAGCAGGAAGCCGCCGAAGGTCAGCATGTAGGCATTGACGACCCACACCAGCGAGGTCTCGGTGAAGCCGAGGTCGGTGCGGATCGAGGGCAGCGCGACGTTCACGATGGTGGTGTCGAGCACGATCATCAGCACGCCCAGGCACAGCACCATCAGGGCGAGCCAGCGCTTGCGGTTGTCGAGGGATTCGGTCATGGAAAGGATTCCTCAGGGGCCGGGCGGCGCGCCGCCCGGCGGATGGTTGTGGCGTTCTTCGTCAGACGAGGGAGGCGCCGCCGTTGATCAGCCAGGGCGTGCCGTAGCGGTCGGTCACCATGCCGAAGCCCTCGACCCAGAAGGTCTTCTCGAACGGCATGCCGACCTGGCCGCCTTCGGCGAAGGCGTCGAACACGCGCTTCGCCTCGGCGACCGTCGGGTAGTTGAGCGCGACGCCGAAGCCCTTCATGCCTTCGTACGGCATGCCCGGCATGCTGTCGGAGGCCATGAGCGTGCTGTCGCCGACGACGAGGCTGGCGTGCATCAGGCGGCTCGCGGCCTCGGGCGGCATGTTGGCGGCCTCGGGGCTGTCGCCCACGGTCATGAGCATTTCCATTTTTCCGCCGAGCGTCTTCTCGTAGAAGCGCATGGCCTCGGCCGCGTTGCCGTCGAAGGTGAGATAGGCGTTGAGGAGCGACATGGGAGTTCCTTCGTGAGTGGGTGGATGGGAGAACGGGAGGGGGACAGGCTCAGGATCCCGCCGGCTTCTCGGCCGCGGTCTTGAGGTTGGCGAGGCCGGCTTCGAAGTCCTTGCCGATCAGGGTGTCCATGTCGAAGACGAGGCCCATGAGCTTGGAGACGTAGGGCGCCGGGCCGTGCATGGCCCAGGTGACCTGGGTCGCGTCGCCGTGCGGCTGGAAGCTGAAGTCGGCGGTGTTGCGGGCCTCGAAGGGCTTGAGGAAGTCGAGCTTGATCGAGACCTTGGTGGGCGAGGCCTCGAGGATCTCCATGCGGCCGGCGCCGGCCTTGTCGTTGCCTTCCCAGGCGTAGGTCGCGCCCGGGCCGCTGGCGGCGCCGCCGAAGCTGCGCTTCATGGCCGGATCGAGCTTCTCGTAGGGCGACCACTCGCTCCAGCGGTGGAAGTCGGCGACCAGCGGCGCGATCCGCTCGGGCGGTGCCTGGATGCGCGTGCTCCGCTCGACGCGGAAGCTGTCGGGGCGCGTGGCCGCGTACAGCAGGACGCCGGCGATCAGCACGACGAGGAGGAGGGCGATTTTCTTGAACATGGAGCTCCGGGGAGGAAAGGGCGCGGGGTCTTGCGGGGCGTGGCTTCAGTGGCCGACCACCACCATCCAGCCCACGCCGAAGCGGTCGCCGACCATGCCGAAGCCCGGCGAGAAGAAGGTGGGGATCAGCGGCTGCATCACCTGGCCGCCGTCGGCCAGCGCGTTGAACCACTTGCGCGCGTCGGCCTCGGTGGGCGCGGTGATCGCCAGCATGATTCCCTTGAACTCGGCCTGGCCCGAGCAGCGGCCGTCGGAGGCCATGAGCTCGGTCTCGCCGATGCGCAGCACCGCATGCATGACCTTGTCGGGACCGGGCATGGCGCCGGCGCAGCCGTCCGCGTCGGGCGGCATGTCGGCGGGGGCGTCGCTGTAGCGCATGAGCTGCACGACCTCGGCGCCGAGCGCCTTCCCATAGAACGCGATGGCCTCGTCGCAGCGGCCTTCGAACGAGAGATAGGACTGGACTTTCATGGCAATTCCTTTTCGCTGGTGCGGTTATTCCGTGGGCGCCGTTGGGCGAAAAAGGCCCTGGCGAATACGATGGCACTACTTTGTGTACACCGTCCACAAAGAATAGCAAAGATAATGGACACTGTCCACATCGAAAAATCGTAGTCCGAGAAAGAAGGAAATGGTCCGCAACGCCGCCATCGCCGCCGAATCCGCGCCGCCCTCGCGCTCCACCTACCGCCACGGCGACCTGCGCCGGGCCTTGCTGGACGCGGGCATCGAACTGGCGCGCGACGGCGGCCCCGATGCCGTGGTGCTGCGCGAGGCCACGCGCCGCGTGGGCGTGGTGCCCAACGCGGCCTACCGCCACTTCGCGAGCCGGCACGAACTGCTGCTGGCGGTGCGCGGCGCCGCGCTGTCGGCCGCGGCACGTTCGATGGAGAAGGAACTCGGTGTGATCTCGCACGACCAGCCGCCGGCCGACTACGCGCGCGCCTGGGTGCGGGCGATCGGCTCGGGCTACCTGCGTTTCGCGCAGGACGAGCCGGGGCTGTTCCGCACCGCCTTCGTGATCTCTTCCGACGAGGCGCGCGGCACCATCGGCCCCTCGAGCGCGGGCGCGAGCGGCATGGACCCGTTCCAGCTGCTGGGCTCGGGCCTGGACCGGCTGGTGGAGGCCGGCGCGCTCGATCCGGCGCGGCGCCCGAATGCCGAGTACCTGGCCTGGTCGGCGGTGCACGGGCTCGCGCTGCTGATCATCGAGGGCCCGCTCAAGGAGGCCGACCCGTCGGTGCTGGAGCCGCTGACGCTGCGGCTGCTGGAGATGGTGGAGCTGGGCCTGCAGTAGGCGCGGCGCTCAGAGGCTCAGAGATAGACCTTCTGCAGCAGCTTGATCAGCGTCTCGCGCTCGCGCGCGCTGAGCCGCGCGCTGGCATCGAGCTCGAGCTGGATCACGGCCTGCTCGGCCTCGCGCACGAGCGCCTCGCCGGCCGGCGTGAGATGCAGGCCGACCGCACGGCCGTCGTGCGGATGCGGCTTGCGCTCGATCAGCGCGCGCGCGTCGAGTTCGGCCACCAGGCTCACGAGGTTGGGCGGCAGGATGTCGAGCGTGCTGCAGATCTGGCGCGAGGTGGCGCCCGGGTTGTGCGCCAGCAGCGAGAGCACCGAGAAGTCGATCTGCTTGAGCTTGAAGGCCGCCATGCGCTTGGCGAACAGCGCGCTCACCACCAGCCAGGCGCGGCGCGCGTTGTAGCCGACCAGGGTCTCGAGCACGCGCGCGTCGAGGCGGTCCGTCCTGCCGAGCGGCGCGGCGGCCGCGTCGCTCTTCGCGCCCTTGGGGTTGGCGGATTTCGGGGAGGTGGGCATGCCGCAAGCGTAACCGCGAGCGGGGCCCCGAAGGGCCGGGCCGGTGGCGACTTGGCGACAGCCCGGCGCCGGCTCAGGACTCCGCGGTGAAGCCGATCTTCTTCACCAGCGGGCCCCAGCGCTCGTATTCGGACTGCAGCGACCGGCGCATCTCCTCGGGCGTGGAGCCCTGCGCGATCAGGCCCACCGACAGCAGGCCGTCGGCCACGGCCTTGTCCTTGAGCGCGGCCTGGATCGCGCCGCTCGCGGCGGCGATCACCGGCGCGGGCGTCTTCGCGGGCGCGAAGAAACCGAACCACTCGTCGGCCACCAGCTCGGGGAAGCCCTGCTCGGCGAAGGTCGGCACCTCGGGCAGGTAGGCGGCGCGCTGGGCGCCCGAGGTGGCGAGCACGCGCAGCTTGTTGGCCTTGACGAAGGGCAGGTAGTCGCCGCTGGGCGTGAGGCTCGAGGCGATCTGGCCGCCCACCACGTCGTTGACCGCCGGCAGCGAGCCGCGGTAGGGCACGTGGCGCAGGTCGGCGCCGCTGTTGAGGCCCAGCAGCGCGCCGAGGAAGTGCGGCGTGGAGCCCGCGCCCGGCGAGCCGTAGCTGGCCTGGCCCGGGTTGGCCTTGGCCCAGGCCACGTAGTCCTTCAGCGTCTTCACGCTGGCCGGCACCATCGGGCCGACCGCCAGGCCGTGCGTCATCACCGCGCCGATCGAGACCGGCGCGAAGTCGGCCAGGCCGTAGCTCAGCTTGCTGTAGATGTAGGGATAGGTCGACAGCGCCGAGGCCTGCGAGAGCGCGAGCACCGAGCCGTCGGCCGGCGCGCTCTTGAGCGAGTCGAGCGCGATGCGCCCGCCCGCGCCGGGCTTGTTCTCGACCACGGGATTGAGCTTCGTGAAGTCGGTGCCGCCGAGCTTGTCGGCCACGCGGCGCGCCACGCTGTCGCCCGCGCTGCCGGCCGGGAAGCCGTAGTAGATCTTCACCTGCTGGGCGACGATCTCGGCCAGCGCGGCCAGGGGATGCTGCAGGGCGCCGAGCGCGGCTGCGCCGCCGAGCGCCGTCACGAACTGACGTCGGTTGGTCATGGTCTTGTCTCCGGTGGTGTTGCTGGGGCTTATCGCGGCGCCATGCGCAGTGCGCCGTCGAGGCGGATCACCTCGCCGTTGAGGTGGCCGTTGGTCACGACGTGGCAGGCCAGCTCGGCGAATTCCGAGGGCTGGCCCAGCCGCGGCGGGAACGGGATCGAGGCCGCGAGCGACTGCTGCACCGGCTCGGGCAGCTCGAGCAGCAGCGGCGTGGCGAACAGCCCGGGCGCGACGGTGCAGACGCGGATCGCGTGTTGCGCGAGGTCGCGCGCCATCGGCAGGGTCATGCCGACCAGCCCGCCCTTCGAGGCGCTGTAGGCCTGCTGGCCGACCTGGCCGTCGAAGGCCGCGACCGAGGCGGTGAACAGCATCACGCCCTTCTCGCCGTTGGCGAGCGCCGCTAGCTTCGCGCAGCGCGCGGCGAACAGGCGCGCCATGTTGTAGCTGCCGATCAGGTTGACGTTGACCACGCGCACGAAGTCCTCGAGCGGCGCCGGGTTGCCGTCCTTGCCGACGATGCGTTTCGCGCTGCCGATGCCGGCCACGTTCATCAGGATGCGCGCCGGGCCATGCGCGGCCTCGGCCCGGTCGAGCGCGGCGCTCACGCTCGCGGCATCGGTGATGTCGCAGGCGCAGGCGATGCCGCTGATCTGGTCCGCGACCTTCGCGGCGAGCTCGGCATTGCGGTCGAGCAGCGCCACCTTCGCGCCCAGGCGCGCGAGTTCGCGCGCGGTGGCCTCGCCGAGGCCCGATGCGCCGCCGGTCACGAGCGCGGCCTGTCCTTCGATCTTCATGGGTTCGTCTCCAGAGATGGGAAAAAAAGCCTCAGCGCGGCCGCAAGGTGAAGGGCAGCGTGCCGTCGTGCAGCGCCTCGACCAGCGCGGCGCGGTGCTTGAGCACGGCGCGCTGGTTGATCGAGCCCTTGTCGGTGACCTCGCCCTTGTCGATCGAGGGCGGCTCGCTCATCAGGTGTAGCCGCGCGATGCGGTTGGCGCTGCCGGTGCTCGCGGCCGCGAGCTGGTCCAGCACCTGCTGGAAGTGCGCCTGCACCGGCGCGCTCTCGAGCACCTGCCGCATGCTCGCGCCGGCGTCGAGGCCCGCGAGCTGGCGCACCTTCTGCGTAGGGAAGACCAGCGCGCCGACCTCCTTGAGGTTGATGCCGGTCAGCACCGCGTCCTGCACATAGGGCGAGCCGGCCGTCGCGATCTTCGCGCGCAGCGGGCCCACGCTCACGAAGGTGCCGGTGGCGAGCTTGAAGTCCTCGGCGATGCGGCCGTCGAAGCGCAGGCCGCGGTGGATGTCGGCGTCGTCGATCCACTTGACCGCGTCGCCGGTCGAGAAGAAGCCTTCCTCGTCGAAGGCCTCGGCCGTGGCCTCCGGCGCGCGCCAGTAGCCGGGCGTGATGTTGGGACCGCGATAGCGCACCTCGGTCTTGCCGTCGACCTCGATCAGCTTGAGCTCGATGCCCGCCGCGGGCAGGCCGACGTCGCCCGACTTCACGTCGGGGCCGGTCACGTAGAGCGCGAACGGGCCCGATTCGGTCATGCCCAGGCCGGTCCCCATCACGATGCGCTCGCCGACCTCGGCCTCCTGCGTGCGGTGCAGGCTGTCCCAGACCGGCTGCGACAGCGCCGCGCCCGAGTAGAAGAACATCTTCACGCGCGACAGCAGGTTGCGCCGCAGCACCGGGTCGGTCTCCATCGCCTGCGCGATCGCCTCGAAGCCGGTCGGCACGTTGAAGTAGATGGTGGGCGCGATCTCGCGCAGGTTGCGCAGCGTCTCGGCCATGCCGGTGGCCGTGGGCTTGCCCTCGTCGATGTAGAGCGTGCCGCCGTTGTCGAGCACGATGCCCACGTTGTGGTTGCCGCCGAAGGTGTGGTTCCACGGCAGCCAGTCGACCAGCACCGGCGGCTCGTCGCCCAGCGCCGGGATCGACTGGCGCAGCTGCTGCTGGTTGGCGCACCACATGCGGTGCGTGTTGACCACCGCCTTGGGCATCTTGGTCGAGCCCGAGGTGAACAGGAACTTGGTGATGGTGTCGGGGCCGGTGGCCTGCATCGCGGCGTCGATGGCCGGCGTGGGCACCGTCGCCGCGAGCGCGTCGAACGAGGTGGTGGCGCGCCCGGGCAGCTCGCCTTCGGCCAGCACGATCTCGACGCCGGCATCGGCCGGCAGCGTGGCCTCGATCGCGCGGGCATAGCGCGCGGCGTCGGCCGCGAACACCAGGCCCGGCGTGAGCGTGGCCAGCACATGGCGCAGCTTGTCGAAGTCCTGGCTCACGAGCGAGTAGGGCGGCGAGACCGGGCAATAGGGCACGCCCGCGTAGAGGCAGCCGAGCGCGAGCAGCGCGTGCTCGATGCCGTTCTCGCTGAGGATGGCCACCGGGCGCTCGGCATCGAGGCCGCGCGCGAGCAGGGCCTGGCCGATCGCGCGCGCCTTGTGCAGCGCCTCGGCATAGCTCACGCGCAGCCAGTCGCCGGTGCCGCCGTCGGCCAGCCGCGCGCGGCGCGCGATGAAGGTGCGTTCGGGCGCGGCCTCGGCCCAGTGGTGCAGCCGGTCGGTCATGCGCTCGCGGTAGGGGCGAAGCGGCGTTTCCGCGCGCAGGTACTGCGTGCCCGGCGCGCCGTCGCGCAGCAGCGCGCGCGTGACACCGAAGGCGAGCGGTCGGTATTGGATGGCCGTCATCGGGGCGCCCGTGCGTGAGTGGATGAGTGAATGAATGAAGAGGGCCTCAGCCCTTGCTGACCTTGGCGCCGCGGCCTTCGAGGAAGTCGCGCACGCGCTGCTTGGCCTCGGGCGCGGCCTGCACGATGCCGGACATCAGCGCCTCGGTGAAGAAGCCGTGGTCGGCCGGCTGCTCGGCGATGCGCGGCAGCGCGTGCATCAGCGCGTAGTTGGTGAGCGGCGCGTTGGTGGCCACGCGCTTCGCGAGCTCGAAGGCCTTGTCGAAGGCCGTGCCCTCGTCGACCAGGTACTGCGCGAAGTTGGCGCGCTCGCCTTCCTCGGCGTTGTAGACGCGGCCGGTCATCATCATGTCGGTCATGCGCGCCACGCCGATCAGCCTGGGGATGCGCACCGAGCCGCCGCCGCCCACGAAGATGCCGCGCGAGCCCTCGGGCAGCGCATAGAAGGTGCTGCGGTCGGCCACGCGGATGTGGCAGGCGCTCGCGAGCTCGAGCCCGCCGCCGACCACCGCGCCGTGCAGCGCGGCGATCACCGGCACCGGGCCCTTCTCGATGCAGTCCAGCGCCGCATGCCACAGGCGCGAATGGGCGAGGCCCTGGCCCGCGTCGCGCTCCTTGAGTTCGCTCAGGTCGAGGCCGGCGCAGAAGTGCGGGCCCTCGCCGTCGATCACGGCCGCGCCCACGCTGTCGGGCAGGTTCTGGAAGGCATCGCGCAGCGCGAGGATCAGGCCGTCCGACAGCGCGTTGCGCTTGGCGCCGCGCGTCAGGCGAATGATGGCGACGTCGTCGCGGAGTTCGATGTGAAGGTCGGAAGAGGTCATGTTGCGTTCGGGATTGAAGCGGATTATGGTTATGTGAAATAATCAATTCAAGGCATTCGACGATGCCGCGGACTAGGGACTTTCCCGTAAAGGAGACGATGAAGTGGACCACCAGAACCTGATCGCGATCGATATCCACACCCATGCCGAGGTGAGCTGCTGGAACCCGTTCGACAACTACGGCGAGGAGTACGACCGCGCGGCCGACAAGTACTTCGGCTCGAACCGCCGCCCGACGATCGAGGAGACGGTGGCCTACTACCGCGAGCGCAAGCTGGGGCTGGTGATGTTCATGGTCGACGCCGAGTCGAACATGGGCCGGCGGCGCATCCCGAACGAGGAGATCGCCGAGGCGGCGCAGAAGAACGCCGACATGATGATCGCCTTCGCGAGCATCGATCCGCACAAGGGAAAGATGGGCGCGCGCGAGGCGCGGCGGCTGATCGAGGAGCACGGCGTCAAGGGCTTCAAGTTCCACCCGACGGTGCAGGCCTTCCATCCCTACGACCGCATGGCCTGGCCGCTCTACGAGGTGGTGGCCGAGTACGGCATGCCCGCGATCTT
>JAESGW010000220.1_pt1 | contig 99306 bp, 111 predicted proteins | sample 9269791 | NCBI WGS metagenome assembly JAESGW01 (sample SAMN16773120, study PRJNA677053) | algae metagenome | isolation source: Aphanocapsa lilacina HA4352-LM1 and co-occurring heterotrophs from near cave... | place: USA: Maniniholo cave, near Haena, Kauai, HI | collected 2009-07-28 | reverse complement strand
ATGCCACAACCGATATGACGCTCCCATGCGTCGTCAAGGCATACGCGACCGCGCCAATGTCAACCAAGGCCGACTGTTCAAGGACACCCCCGATGCCTGACCGCGACGAACTGGCGAGGGTGATCGCCGCCGCTGATCCAGAGCAAGGGCGCGCTTGGCTTTTTCGCTCTGCCGGATAACCGCACCTTGCCGTGATGTTCCCATAATGTTCTAACCTCGCGCCATGGCGCGCGAGTCGGTGACACTGAAAGATTTGGACGATCGCGGGCAGCATATCAGCGCCCGGTGCGATGCGTGCCACCATGTCGCGATCGTCGATACGATCATCTGGGAGATTTTCGCTGCGCGCGGCCTCGACATGACGCTGGTCGGCGCCGCTGCGCGCTTTCGCTGCACTGCATGCGGGGTGCGCGGCCGCGCAACGCTGACGCCCTGTGAGCGTCCTCCGCAGCCGCATAGGACGGGCACCGACATTGTCGCTGCGATCTACTTCGGGGCGCGATCGAGGGCGAGAAGGGCACGCAAGGGGCCGCCGCCCGATCCGCTGTTTCCATCGCACCGCGTGCGGTGGTGGCCGAAGCGGTGATCATGGCCCGAGTCTTGCCGCTCGGACGCGTTCGTGTCATCCAGCGCGGCGGGAGGGCGTTTATATGTCGATGATCCTTGCGATAATGCTCCAGCTGCCGACGATCGAGCAGATGGAGACTAAGGCGACCTGGACGGATCAGGACCGCAAAGCGGCGCTGGAGTGGGCAAAGGTGCGGGCCACATTGTGGAGCGCGTGCATTGCCGCCTCGCGCAAGCAGATGACCAAGCTGCGCGAGCCCCCGGAAACGATCGCAACTGGCGTGCTGGGCAGTTGCCTGCCGCAACAGAAGGCCGCGCACCGCGCAATCGTCGTGTCTTTTCGAGGAGTTCAAGAGCCGAGCGAGCGTGAGCGCACAGCCGACGACATCGTCGAGGGGTGGCGCAAGGACGTTCGCGAGGCCGTTATCGGCGAAGTGCTGGCGGCACGCTCATCGGCGGCCAAGCCATAGGCGCCGCGCGAAAAAGACCACGCGCTGCAGGCCATCGAAAGGGCTCGCCGGGCCCGCGGCGATCAGGCTCGCCAGCTCCGTGACGAAATATACAATCTGTTAATTACCCAATCTGTCAAGTTGGGTAGGATCGGCGGATTTCCGCCGATCAAGACAAAATGCCCGCGCAGCGCGCCGACAGGCGCGCGGTGCGCGCGGGCTCTATTTCGCGTCCTCCGGACGCTCCATCTTCTGCTCCCATTTTGCCCCGACCCGTAGATGGCAATCAAGTTTCAGGGACGATTTTGACGGGCGAAACCAGCCGTTTGAGTGTTCCGCCAGTTCCGAAGCGTTCCGGCGCAACGTAACGCATTATGCACAGCATTTCAGTATCTTAGCGCCCGCGTTCCAATGTTCTGGCCCTTGGCGCTTCTTCTCGATGATGCGCATATGTGCGCGCAATCCTCACACGCGCGAGAAGTGCAGAACATCAGAACATGCACCCTAATTCTTTGATATAGCGCGATAATGTAGTTCCAATTTCTGTTCCGAGTAGGGAACATTTGGAACATTGGGAAGAGCCCTTGCGCCGAGAATTAACCATGTGTTAGTTCCGCCAGCCATGTCGCGAGGCTCGATCATCGCCAGCAATAAAATATGGGCCGGATATTCGGCCTTCCCGTCTCGACGGGTGTTGCGGGGGCGTGTGGGCGGCGATCCTGGGGAAATTCGCGCGGCGCAGCTGGCCGGCCCGGACGGGGCGGCCGCCGACGGTGCCAACGACGGGCGCCGGGCGGATCGGCGGCGGGGCTTCGGCCTCGCCGTCGCAACCCACGCTTTTCTGCGGGTTTCAGGGTGCGCGCGGATCGCAAGTCGCAACGGGGCAAGTCGCAACGCCGCTGAAACTCACGCTTTTCCGCCAGTTTTTGGGTGCCGGTCGTCTAATCGTCAATTAGCTGCGCGCGCTGATCGGGCCGACGCCCCCCGGGTGGCCGATCTGCGCGGCGGGCGGCCGAAGGGGGCGTTCCCCCTTTCGCCGACGCGACTCCAACCCACTCCCCGTCGCGCTCGCGCCGACCGGATTTTCGGCGAAATCGCCCTGTCGCCGATTGGTGGCCCGACTGCCCCCGGTTTTCGGGCGCAAACGTCGCGAACGCAATTCGGGTCCGGGTGGGGGATGCACGACCTTTGCGAAAATTCAGCGCGCGCGGCGCGCCAAGGCGAGGTGCCAGCGGGTCGGGGTGGATTGGTGCATCAACTGCTTTCCGACGGTGCCAAGGGGGCGACGCTATGCGCGTCGGGGAATCGTGTCAACTAGCGGGTCGGCCCTTGCCGCCGCGGTGACGGATGCCGTTCACGAACAGGCGATCGGGCATGGCCTGTTCGGCAGCGAAACGAGCGCCGAGCAGCTCGACCTGCTGCGCGACGAAGACGGTCGCCTGCCCGGGAACGTGTTTCAGCAGGTGCGCCAGCGCGGGCGCGGGCGCCCGCCGGGTTCGCCGAACAAGGTCAACCGCAAGATCGCGCAACTGGTTGTCCAGAAACATGGCGACCCCGTGCTGGAAATGGCCAGCATCGGCTTCATGCCGCTCGACCAGGCCGTCGAGGCCATGGTTGCCGCGACCGGGCATAGCGCGATGGAGGCCAAGCTGATGGAGCTGGTCGACATCACGATCCGGCGCGTGACCGAGTTGAGAATGTCCGCCAGCGATGCCGAGCGCGACAGCCTGCAAGAGCTGGTCGACAGCGTGCTGCAAGCCGCGCGCCGTTTCGCGCTGAAACCGGGCGACCTTGCCGAAGCGGCGTGGCGGCTCAAACTGTCGGCGCTCAAGGAAGTGGCCCCCTATGTCCATGGCAAGCAGCCGGTTGCGATCGACGTGACCGGCAAGGCCGATGTGATCCTGAATATCCCGGGCCTGACCGACCCGTCGCACCTTGCCGAGTTGGTCGGCCAAGGCGGGCTGAGCGCCGAAGCGCTCGAAAACCTCGAGCTGGCACAATTCACCGAAGTCGAGGCCGACGATGAAGATTAAGAGCGCGCTCTTCGCGCTCACCGCGCTGGTGTCGGGCGGGAACCCGATCAACCTGTCGACGCTCGACGCCGCGGCGCGCGAAATCGTCGCCGCGCGCCCGCTGCGCGACCTGCCCGAAGAGTCACGCACGGTCGAACAGCAGCGGGCGGTCGAGGACAGCGACCGGATCATCGAGCGGCTGAGCGAGCTGGGGCTCGACCAGATTGCGCCCGATGCGTTCGGCCGCTTCGGCGACCTGCTGGCGGCGTCGCAGGGCCTTACGATGAAGTTCGTCGGGCCGATCGCCCACGAATTTCGCATCGACAAGTCGGCGATCAGCACGATCATGGGGCCTTACGGCTCGGCGAAGACGACGACCTGTTTTCAGAAAATCATCAATTCGATCCTGTGGCAGCCGAAGGGTCCCGATGGCGTGCGCCGCGCGCGCTGGTGCGTCGTCCGCGATACCTATGGCCATCTCGAAACCAACGTTATGGCCGACTGGTTCATGTGGTTTCCGAAGACCGACAAGAATTACAATCTTCGTACCAACACGCACAAGCTACAGTTCGATATCCCGCTTCCAAACGGGCAAGTCGAAAAGCTGTATCTTGAAATGATATTTCGCGCCGTCGGCGACCAGTCGGCGGAAGAATTGTTCAAGGGCCTGAATATCACGGGCCTGTGGCTCAACGAAATGGACACGCTTCATTTCGATGTATTCAAATATGGCTTCCCCCGTGTCGGCCGCTATCGCCCGCCGGGCACCCCGATCGGCGGATGGTCGGGGATGATCGGCGACATGAACGCGCCGGCAGAAGACAACTGGACCTATAATTTCAACGTCAACCGCGACATCGGCCTGTCGACCGCCGAGATGGCGGCGTATCAGTCGCAGTTCGGCCCGAATTTCAAGGTCAGCTTTCACGTCCAGCCCGGCGGCCTGTCGGCGGGCGCGGAAAACCTCGCCAACCTGCCGCGCGGATATTATGAGCGCCTGCAAATCGGCATGTCGGAAAACGACAAGCGCCGTTTCATCCACAACAAGTTCGGCGCCGTGCGCAACGGCAACCCCGTCTATGGGCTGTACGACGACAAGGTTCATTGCGTGCCCGGGCTCGCGGTCGACCCTCGCCATGATGTGCATATCGCGCTCGACGGCGGATCGACCCCGGCGGCGCTGTTCGGCCAGAAAGTCGACAGCGGGCAAATCCGCATGGTCGACGAAGTCGTCGTCTTCGAGCCGGGCAAGGACAAGCAGCTCCAGAGCTTTGGCGCGATGGAGTTCGGGCAGACGTGCGGCCGATACTGGAACGAGAATTTCAAGGGATGCCGCCTGGGCGATGTGCATTGGGCCGACCCGTCCTGCTGGTACGGCGACAGCACGAAAAACAAGGAAGACCGCGCGTGGATCCACAAGTTCGTCGCGGGCTTCAACGAGGTCGCTCTCGGCGTCAAAATCCGCTTCAAGGCGCCGTGCACCGATAACCTGCTGACCCCCCGTCTTGAGGCGGTCAACAAGGTGTTGAAAGGCCGGATCGGGACCGAACCCGAATATGTCATATCGGACAAGTGCCGCGTGCTGCGGCAGGGCTTCAATCAGGGCTATGTCACCGTCCGCGTGCAGTTTTCGACGGGCGGCGGGCGCTGGAAAGACGAACCGCTGAAGAATGATTTCAGCCACGTCCACGACACCAATCAATATTTCGTGATGGGGATCAGCGGCTGGAAAGGCCGGCGCGATCGCGACGACGCGCACCGCGACCGCCGACCGCGCGGCCCGCAGACCAAGCATGGCGATGGATATTTCGCGCACAAGAGGAGGGCTTGAGATGAACCAAGTGCTGGGTCCGGTCGGCAAGCTGCTGTTCGGCAAAAAACCGAAGGCGGTGCAGCAACCCGTGCCGCTTCCCCAAATCACTCCCCGCCGCCCGACCGCCGCCAGTGAGGCGATCGCGAACCGGCGCGGCAGTGTGGCGAACGACCGCACGGGTGGCGGCGCGGAATCCTCCGCGTCGGGCAAGAACCGGCTGCTGGGCCGGAATTGACGGAAGGAAAGACGATGAACGATTTTGACGTCGATGCCGTGCTGTCGGGCACGGTCGAGGACATCACGGCGAAGCTCGCCGATTTGACGGCCGAACAGCGCAAGGCGCTCCACAATGCCGAGAAGGCGAAGGGCGAGGGTGCACGCGTGACCCTGCTCGATGCGATCCATCGTGTCGACGAAGCGGCGGTGACGCCGCCGGTGATGGCTGGCGCCGGGGCGACCGGTGACGCGGCGAAGCCCGCCGATGCCGAGAAGCCGAGCCACGATGCGAGCAAGGCGCCCGCGCCGAAGAAGCCGGCGGCTGCGAAAGCGCCTGCGGCGAAAAAACCGACGGCGGCCAAAACGCGCGGCGCCGCACCCAAGGATGCCACGGTGCTGTCGATCGATGGCGAGGCGGGCGACCTGACCCCGTTGCTGGAATATCACGAGGCGGCGCTTGTCGTGCTGGCCGACGTCGCCGGCAAGCCGATCGAGGGCTGGCCCGCGCTGGAGTTTCCGAGCGATGCCTTTGAGCGCGCGCCCGCGGGCGTCGTGCTGAAAGAGGCGATCGACATGGGGATCGACCTGCCCCGCGGCGACGTGAGTTCGGCCTGGTTGGTGGTCGGCAACAAGCCGATGGCGGTGTCGCGCCTGTCGATGCCGCTGACCGCCGGCGGCGGGCGCAAAGCACAGTTCCCCGCGAACAGCCGGCGCTTCCGCACCGACGGCTAAGCCGACCCCCGCACGAAAGGACGCCCCGATGCTCGACCCGAAACGGATCAAGGAAAATCAAGCCCGCATGGCAAGTGCGCGCATGAACCATGAGTCGGATTGGGCCGACATCGGGGCGCTTCTGCTCCCCGAGCTGGGCCATGTGAACGGCCAGTTTTCGACGCCGGGCGAGCGGCGCACCGATGCGATATTCGATGAATATGCCGAGCTCGCGGTTGAGGACGGTATTTCCGTTTTCCTCGGCCTCGTCATGCCGAACGGCAAGAAATGGCAGCTCATTTCGCTGGGTGATGAGGAGTTGATGAAGCGGCAGGATGTTCGCCGTTGGTGCGAAATGGTGCAGCGCCGCCTGTTCGCGCTGCGCGACGATCCTGAGTCCGGCTTTGCCAGCGCCGTGAGCCGGTCGGTCAAGTCCCTGTTCGGTCCCGGGTTTCAGTCCACGTGGGTGGAAATTCGCCGCAACGATTTTGGCCGCCCCATCGGACTGAGCTACGAATCGGAGCATTACGGGGAAATCTATTTCGAATGCGACAAGCGCGGGCGCGTGATGCGCATCCACCGCGTCATGCAGTTCACCGCGGAACAAGCCGACATTCAATGGCGGGCGAAGGCGCCGCCGAAAGTGAAGGCGGCCATGACCGCCAATCCGCCCAGGTTGACCGAGCCGTTCGAGATTATTCACGTAATCGAGCGCAACCCGAACCGTATCGAAGCTCGCATGGATGCTGCGGGGATGCCGTGGTTGTCGGGATATTATAGCTGCCAGGACAATCTGGTTTTCGAGCAGGGCGGTTATTGGAGCCTGCCACGCGTCATCTCGCGCTGGGGTCGCCCGTCGAACGAAAGCTATGGCCGAAGCCGCAGCGCGATCGTGCTGCCATCGGTGCGCGCGTGCCAGATCATGATGCAGGATCGCGTCATCGCGGCCGAGACGAACACGAAGCCGCCGCTTATCGGACGTGACGATGAGCTCGACGAAATGGTGCTGGATATCGGCCCGTATGGCTACACGCCCGGCGGACTCGACGAAATGGGTAATCCCACGCTCCGCACCTTGTTTGAAGGGATCGACGCCAGCGACCTGAAAGAGCTGCATATCGAAGCGCGGGGCCTGATTGACCGGGCCTATTATCGCGACCTGCTGCAAATCTTCCGCGAGCAGAAAACGCATATGAGCGTGACGCGCACGGTCGAGGAGGTCGAGGAAAAGGGCATATTGCTCGAACCCTTCTCTTTGCAGGAAGGGGAATGGCTGTCCCCCATGACCAGCCGCGAGGTCGTGCTGATGGAAGAGCTCGGCCTGCTAAATCCCATGCCGCCTGCGGTCGAACGGTTTTTCGATAATCTGGGCGGCATCAACGTCAAGTACGACAATCCCCTGACCAAGATGCGCTTGGCGGGCGCGGTTGTCGGCTTGCTGCGCACGGGCGAACAGGTTGCGTCGTTCGCACAATTCGACCCGAGCATCGCGCGCGATTTCTCGCGTCGATATCCCGCGAAGAAGTGGATGCCAGAGCTGGGGCAAATCAACGGCATCCCCGCAACTTGGGAGGCTGACGACGATGAAATGGCGGCATTTGATGAACGTGAAGCGGCGCAGGCCGAAGTGCAGCAGCTGCTTGGCGCGCTGCCCGGGATTGCGCAGGCGACGGATAGCCTGACCAATGCGGCCGCCGCCAATGTCGCTTGAGGCCGATGCGCGGGCGGTCGCGGAACGCGCCGGCACCCTGTCAGCGAAGCGCGACCGGATCGCGCGGCGGATCCTTGGCGCCGAGAAGGCGCGGGTGTCGGCGTATCGCGACGTCTTCATGCAGGATGGCGAGTTGTCACCCGCGGCGCTGATCGTGCTCGACGACCTGTCGCGCTTTGGCCGCGTCGGGCGCGATATGTCGCTGTCCGATGAAAATCTGTTGCGGCGACAGGCCACGGTGCGCGCGACGATCCAGCATATCCTGTCGAGTTTCGATCTCGATCCGCGGCGGCTTGCCCGGCTGGTGCGCCAGCTGAGCGACCGCAGCACCCCGCCGTCCGAACGACACAGCCTTGCAACAGGAGAAGACACGTGAAGAAGTTTCGATCCCACCTTCTTGCCACCGCCGCCATGTCGGCCGCCGAGCGCCGCATGGGGCGCTTCATGCGCGCGCCCGACGAACATGCCGGCGGGACGCCCGCGCCGTCTCCCGCGCCGTCGCCCGCCCCTGCACCGACGCCTGCTCCCACGCCCGCGCCTTCCCCGGCGCCTTCCCCGACGCCCGCACCGACCCCGGCGCCGACAGGCGACCGGTGGCAGGACAAGTGGCTGTCCGAGCAGCTGCGCAACGAGCCCGAACTGGCGAATTTCGGTGACGTGAATGCGCTGGGGCAGGGCTATATCGATACGCGCAATTTTGCGCGGAGCCGGGTCGCACTGCCGAAAGAGGGCGATGAAGCGAGCTTCACCGAATTCGCGGCGAAGATTCGCCCGGCGGATGCCAAGGATTATGCGCTGACCGTGCCCGAAGGCGGCGATGCGGGGCTTGCCGAAGCGATGCGGCCGATCTTTTTCGACCTTGGCCTGCACCCGACCCAAGCGACCCGCCTGACCGAAAAATGGAACCAGGTGCAGTCGGACCTGTCGAGCAAGGCGATTCAGGCGGCGAAGGATGAGGTGACGGCAATCGAACTGGAGCTTGGCCCGGTCGCATTCGAGCAGCGGCGTCAGGCGTCCGAAACGATGCTGGGTAATATCATCAAGGAAGTCACCGGCAAGGATGGTGATATCGACGATGTCATGGGGCCGCTCGAACAGGCCTATGGCGCGGGGACGGCGGTCAAGATCATGTTCGCGCTCGCCGAGCGGACGGGCGAATTACACAAGGTCGACCCGACGATCGCTGCACGCATGTCGGGGGCGATGACGCCGCAGGCCGCCGAACAGAGGCTGAATGAGCTGCAAGGCAATAAGGAATGGCGCGAGAAAGTCGCCATCGCGGGGTCGCCCGAAGCGCGCGAGCGCCAGAGCCTGCTCGACGTGATGAAAAAAGCCGTCGCATAGGGTTGACAATATTTAACCACAGGTAGATTTATGCGTTCTCGGCGCGGGGGGTGCCGACCTTCGGACATCCCCCGCCCATCCCCGGCCTTCCGGCATTAGCCGCCCCGGGTGCAAGGCGAAAGCAGCCACGCGAGAGACGGTGCGTATCCGTCAGATTGGACCGGGCCAGCCCGCTTTCCCAATCGAAAATTAGCCCTTTGTTAATTTTTGATGGAGATGTGCGATGGCTGACCGCCTCGACGAAGTTTCGACAGTCGAATACAAAGCGAATGTCGCGTTCAAGCTGAACGAAAAGGCCGGCAAACTGTACCCGCTTTCGGGTTCGACCGGCAATTATTCCGAAAAATCCAGCCAGATCGAAGACCAGTTCGACGACCTGTATCTGGAGGACAAGGAAACCCGCAACGGCGACACCAACACCACCGACCTGGGCAGCGTCCGCCGCTGGGTGAAGAAGCCCAAGAGCGCGAACGTCGCGCCGATGAAGGATCGCGACGACGACAAGGAAACCAAGGTCGACCTGGAATCGCCGCTGGTCAAGCAGACCTCGACGGCGACGCGCCGTTACCACGACGACAAATGGCTGGAAGGCTATTTCGGCAATGCGTGGACGGGCGAGCATGGCGACGTGGCGGTGCCGTTCGACAGCGACAATGTCATCCCGCACGGCGGCGCCGGCATCACGTACAACAAGCTGGTCGACGCGATCGAGTTGATGGGCCTGGCCGACGTCGACATCGAAGAAGAAGCGCCGATCCTGCTGATCACGCCGAAGCAAAAGGCGGATATCCAGAAGCTCGAAGAATATAAGAACGCCGATTACATGCAGGGATATCCCATCATGCGCGGCGAAATCAAATCGCTGCTGGGCATCCGCTTCGTCGTCGCCAATCTGGGTTCGGTCGCCGCGTACAAGCGGTCGTCGTCGCTGACGCTCGACGGCACGACGCGCAAGCTGCCCTTCTTCGTCCCGTCGGGCGTACACCGCGCGGTGTGGACGGAGTTCTGGGGCAAGATCACCGAGCGCGACGACAAGCAGTTTTCGAAGCAATATTATGCCGAAGCCTGCTCGACGATGACCCGTCTGATGGAAGCCAAGTGCTTCATCGTCGAAGCCACCGAAAGCTGATGATGGACCGGGCGGGGCGTCGATGCGCCCCGCCCTTCCCTGCCTCGTTCGCGGACCTGAGGCCCCGTCACTGGAAAGAGGAAGACAGACATGGCCAATCTCAACGGCGATCAATTTTCGAGCGACCCCGGCAGCATGGCGCAGGGGACGATCCACGATGCGGGCGTGCGCCGCTTCGGGAACAGTTTCGACCTCGCGGTCGCAGGGGGCGGGACGACGAACACGCCGATCGTCGCCAAGGCGCCGTCGGGCGTCGTCCCGGCGGGCTGTGACGTCAGCTGCACGACGAATGCGTCGGGCATCAACTTCACGCTGGGCACCGCCGCCGACCCCGACAAATATGCCACCGCCTTTGCCGGTCCCGCGGCGAACGCAACGGTGCGCGTCGCGATCCTGCCGGCGATGCTGAAAACCATGCTCGAAGAGCCGGAGACGATCATCCTGACGCCGAGCGGCAACATGCCCGCGAACGGCACGCTGGTCACCAGTTTCTTCGCATCGAAACGATAAGCGCGGGGGCCGCAAGGTCCCTTCGCTGTCGGGCGCGCGCGCCGGGCCAGCCCCGTCCGGGGCGATCAGAGTGGGATCGGATCGACCGGCGCGCCGCCACCCTTACCAGCCATGAAAGGCCGCGGGCGTGGCAAGTTTGCAGACACAGACGAAAATCGCCAATGCCGCGCTGAGGCTGCTCGGGTCGACCAGCCGGTTGGTCGACGTCCACCCCGAGTCCGAAAGCCAGCATGGCCGCGACATCGCCGACATCTGGGACGGGCTGCGCGATTTCTACCTGAAAAAGCATAGCGGCGATTTTTCGATCGCGCGGGCGCGGCTCAACCGCACGGCGCCGCCGATCGGTTGCCGCTGGCCCTATGCCTATGCGTTGCCCGCCGACTGCCTGAAATGGTTGCCGCCCCGGCGCGGATCGGCCGACTGGTTCGACGGCGAGGTCGAGGGCAATTTGCTGCTGACCAACGCCGAAACGGTTATCATCCGATATATCCGCCGCGTCGAGCCGGTCGCCGAATGGTCGCCCGAGTTCTGCATGATCATGACGGTGGCGATCGCCGAAGCGATGGCCGAGCCTGTCACGCAAAGCAAATCGATCCGGCAGGACATGGGCGACAAGCTGGTGAAGCTGGTCCCGACCGCGAAGCGCATGGACGCACTGTCGTCGGGGCAGCGGCGCCGCGGCGCGACCGTTGTGCGCAGCGATATCCTTGCCGCGCGCAACCGATACGGCACCGGTTTCGTGCGCCGCTGACATGTCGCGTGCCACCCCCGCTCAGACGAATTTCAATGGCGGCGAAATCTCGCGCCGCCTGCACGGCCGCGTCGACCTGTCGATATACGACATCAGCGTCGTCGACATGACCGGTTATATTCCGTTGATCGAGGGCGGGGCCGAAGCCTGCCCCGGCTTTATCTGGGTCGAGCAAGCGGCGGGCGACTGCCGCCTGTTGCCATTCGAATATAATGTCACCCAGGGCCATGTGATCGAGGCGAGCGCGTTCAAGTTCCGGTTCTTCACGAACGACGGCCGCATCGAGATTGCGGGCAATCCCGTCGAGGTCGCGACACCCTATAGCCTGTCGCAGGTCCGCGCGCTCGATTATGCGCAGAGTTTCGATGTGCTGTACCTCTTCCATGGTGCAGTCGCACCGCGCCAGCTCGTCCGCACGGGCGCCAACAGTTTCGTGCTGGAAACGGTCGAGTTCAAGAATGGCCCGTTCGAACCGCGCAACGAGGTCGAGACGCTGACGGTCGGCGCGTCGGGCGTGTCGGGCGATGTCACGCTGGAGTCGAGCGGCGACCTGTTCGCGCCCGGCGACGTCGGCGGGCTGTTCCAGATGGAGGCCGGCGACTTCGGCAGCATATCGAGCTGGGAGCCGGGGATCACGGTCACCTATGGCCAGTTGCTGACATGGCTGGAGCGCGTCTATCGCGTCGTCGGCGGCGGGGCGCGCACCGGGACGGTCGAGCCGCTGCACACCGAAGGGGTCGAGTGGGACGGGATCGGCAAGGGCACCGACCTGAACAACAGCGCGGCTGGCGGGGTGCAGCTGGAATATGTGCATGACCGCTTCGGCATCCTGAAAATCACCGCCTATACCAGCGCGACCGAAGTGTCGGCCACGGTGCTGCGCCGCCTGCCCTTTACCGCGATCACGGGCGGCAGCACGGGGTGGGAGGGCGGATATTGGGACCCCGAATGGGGCGAATATGTCCCGCCCGAGGGCGGTGTGAGCTACGCCTATGGCACATGGCGCTGGCGCTTCGGCGCTTTTTCCACGCGGCGCGGCTTTCCGCAATGCGGGTGCATCTGGAACGAACGGCTGTGGCTGGCGAAGGGCTCGATGCTCTATGCCAGCGTCGCGGGCGATTTCACCGACCATGCGACCTATAACGAGAATGGCGACATTACGGCGAGCGAGGCGATTATCGCGCCGCTGAAGGATGCGAACGCCGTCCTGCAACTTATTCCCGACGACAGGTTGCTGGCGATCACCAAGGCCGCGTTGCATTCGATCGGCCCTTCGTCGGCCGCCGCGCCGGTTGGCCCCGGCGCGATCCGCACGCGCCGGGAAAATCGATCGGGCTGTGCCGCCGTCAAGGCCGCAGAGGTCGACGAGCAGATCGTTTATCTGGGCAAGAGCCGGAAGCGCATCTATCAGGCCGAGTATGACGGCACGCGGGATCGGCAGGCGGCGACCGACCTGACACGTTATGCCCGGCATATCGGCAAAAGCCGCTTTGTCGAGTTGACCGCAACCAAAGACCCCGAGCGCCTGCTCTGGGGAGTTCGCGAGAATGGCACGCTGGCAGCGGCGGCCTATGTACCGGAAGAGCAAGTGCTGGGCTGGGCCCAGCGCCCCTTGGGGGCCGGCCTCTCCGCGAAAAGCTGCGCAGCGATATCGGACCCTGCCGGCGAGCTCGACCAGCTATGGATCGCCGCGAGCTATTCGGGGGCGACGCATATCCTTCGCCTCGCGCAGTTCCGCGACGACGCCGAATATGACCCGACCGGCGTGATGCTGGACATGGCGGCGGTGTATGACGGCGCCCCCGAAAGCCAGTTCAATATCCCTGTGCTGGCGGGCAAGCAGGTCGAGGCGGTCGGCGATGGCATCTGGTATCCGGGGCTGGCGATCGCGGCGAACGGCGACGTCGACCTGCCCGCCGAAGTGCGGCGCGCGGTGATCGGCCTGCCCTATCCGGCGCGGTTGCAAACCCTGCCGCTGGAAGCCGGGGGAGACGGCGGCCCGGCGATGGCGAAAATGCAACGCGTGTCGCGCATCTCGGTGCTGGTCGCGGCGGCACGGGGTCTGCGCATATCGGCTGCGGGCGGGCGCGCGCAGGATGTCGAGCAGCTCAAAGGCAACAGTATCACCGACGCGCCGTTCGACCCCGACGAAGGTATCGTCGCGATCGAGCGCACAAGCGATTGGGGGCGCCGCGTCCCCGTGCTGATCGAACGCGTCGCGCCGTTTCAGGGAACGATCCTTGCCGTCCAGCCCGAAGTGGAGACATCACCGCGATGATCCTCACCATCGACCCGTTTCAGCAAGAGGATGCGCAGGACATGGCGGTGCAGCCGATGCAGATGATCGGGCGCAGCGCGTCCGACAATGCCGACACGGCATTGCAGCTCGCCGCGCCGGGGCGCGCGTTCACGATCCGCGACCGCACCACGCGCCGGATCCTTTGCATCGCGGGGCTGGCCGAACAATATCCGCATTGGGCGACGGGCTGGGCCTTGCTGGCGGCCGACAAGGGCGGCGGCGCGATGCTGGCGATCACGCGCGCGGTCCGCTGGTTCCTTGCCAAGGGCGAATTTCGCGTCGTCGATTGCCTGATCCACGCCGAGCAGGTTTCGGCGCGCCGATGGGCCGCCGTGCTAGGCTTTCGGCCCGAAGCCCGGCTGGCGGGGCGCGCGCCCGACGGGGGCGACATCATCATCTATACGCGAACGGGAGCCGAATAATGGGGGCAGCTGCATTGCCGCTGGTAGCCGTAGGGCTGGAGGCGGGCGGCAAGATTTTTGGCGGCATAGAGGAGGGCAAGGCGTTGCGGCGCCAAGCCCGTGCCGACGAAGAGAATGCGCGCCTGACCGAATTGCAGGCGTCGGTCGACGCGACCGAAGTGCGGCGCGACGAAGCCATGGTCGCGGGCGACATGGTCGCGGGCTTTGCCGAATCGGGCTTTGCCGTCGGTTCGGGGTCGGCGTTCGACCTGGTCATGCAATCGGCGTTCAACCGCGAACGCGACATTGCCGCCATTCGCCGCGGCGCCGCGGGCGAGGCGGGGAATTTCCGCGCGTCGGCAAAGGCCAACCGCCGCGCGGCACGCAATGCGGTGATCGGCAGCCTGTTCAGCGCGGCATCGAGCGCGATCAAGGGCGGGTCGGCGATGTCGACGGCGGGCAATGCCAACGCGATCGCCGAGCGCGAGCGCAACGCGATGCTGGGCGGGTCGATCCGGTTGCAGCGGCGGCAGAGCGGGCAAAGCGTGGGCAGCCCCGTCGGCCGCCTTTCGGTCGGAGTATACTGATATGGCATCGACAACGGGATATCAGCCGCGCGTGCGCGTGAATGTCGGCCGCGCCGATCCCGCCGCCGGGCCGGATCGCGCGATTGCTGACGGCATAGCCGAGCTGGGCGGGGCGGCGGACGGTTTGGTCGAGATGGAGCGGAAGCGTGAATTTGATCGCGAGGTAACCGGCTCCATGTCCCGATGGGCGGCGCTTCAAGAAAAATACGGTATCATCGAAAATGAAGCCAAGGTCAGCCCTAAATCCCCGGGAGCGGCCGGACATGCTGAAGCGATGCGGCAGCTATCCGACAAACTAACCGGAGAGTTTATGAAGGGGGTCACCGAGCCTCAATTAGTCCATCAATATGAGCGCCGGATAGCCGAATGGCAGGCAGAGCGTGCTGTCGAGGCCGATTCCTTCGAGCGATTGGCTACGGCGCGGCTTGGTGCGGAGCAGGTCGAGATTGCAACGCAAGCGATGGAGAATCTGGTGCGCGGCAAAAGCGCGCAGGAGTTTGCCAGAATGATGGTCGATGTCGGTACGATGGCGCTACCATCCAGCCTGTCGGCCGACGCGGAGGCCAAAACGCGGCGCAATATGGGTCAGCGGATTAGCGTGCAGTGGATCGAGGGCAACGAGCCGGAGCAGCGATTGGCGTTGCTGAACAGCGGGCGGTTCGATGCTGTTCTTTCGGGTGCGCAGATGGAGCAACTCCGCAATGGCGCCGACAGCGATGTTCGGCGTAAGATTGTCGAGGCGGAGGCCGCTGCACGGGCGCAAAAAGCACAGGCGGTGGAGCAGGTAGACGACGTGCTTGATCGTATCGATCGCGGCTATCCGGTGACCGATGCGGAGTATACATCCGCGATGAAGGTCGCGGAAGGCGCGGGCCTTGATAAACGGGTCCGCGATCTGAATGACGCGTTCGTCGGCAAACGGGTCAACCAAGAGTATGCCGCGGCGACCCCGGCCCAAATGGATGCCCGGATCAAGGTAATCGATGCCGAGCTTGCGAAGGCGGGCGACAAAGGCAGTCCGGCTCTGGTTGCCGAGCGGGCAGCGCTGGACAAACTGCTAGCGGAACGAAAGTGGCAGGTCGCCAGTGATCCGCTTGCAGCCGGTGCAGCGATGGGTATACGCGTCGAACCGGTCGACTGGTCGGATCCGAACTCGGTCGCGGCGCGGCGCAAGGCCGCAGATGCGACCGCACGGGCCATGGGCGTTCCTGCAAAATATCTGAGTGACGAAGAGGCCGCGCAACTCGCGGCCAACGCGACAAACCCAGCTGGCCAGCTTGCCGTCGGGCGTCAGTTGCGGGCGCTGGGGCCGCGCGCGGCTATCGCTGCTGCACGTCAAGTACTTCCGAACGATGATCTGTTTGCTTACTCCATGGGCCTCAGCGCTGCCGTGCAACAGAATATCGCGCGCGGGAAGGAATTGCGACGAGAGTTCCCGGTGTTGGCTACTGACGCGCAGCCGATCTGGCGCGAAGCCACGGGGTCGGCTTTAGGATCATTGCCGACCGCATCGCGTGAGGGGGCGTATTTAGCGGCGGTAGAACTTTATCGCCAAGCAGCATCGGCACGCGGGAAGGATGAATTCGATCCTGTGCTTTTTCGTGGAGCCATCCGCGAGGCCTTGGGCGGCAACGCGTCGACCCGGTCCGGCGGTGTGGGCGAGTGGAATGGTGCGAAGATCATTCTACCGCCAACAATGTCGCAGGCGGAGTTCGATGCCCGGTTGGGCGGATATGTGCCGCAGCGGGCGTATCGGGGCGACAAAACGCGTATCCCCGCGACCGAGTTGCGCGACCGCTTCACGCCGCAACTCCAGCCGAACGGCAGCTATCGGTTCGTCAGTGCGCGTGGGGAATATGTCGTGGTAGAGGATGGACGCACCCCTTTGGAGCTGGATATCAGCAGGCTCAAGCCAACCACGGGCGCGGCCGCGCGGCCGCAGCGAGTCCCGGAAAGCCAGCGTCGACCAGTGTATGTGGCGCCGCCAGCGCCGAATGTGCAGGGTCCGCGTTCGGCCTATGAGGCGATGTAGGATGGCGACGAATCCCTTTGCCGGATATGCTGGCGATGAAGTCGATTTGTCTCCGGTTCGGCCTGACAGCGGCCCGCCGACAGGTATCATCGACAATTATTTTGCTGGGCGGAGCCTTCAGGAAGCGGACAACACCAATTATCAAGATCAGCTTTACGATGAGGCCTTTGCCAGTACTGTCGAAGCGGTGAACGCGGTGCGGCGGCAAGAGGGACTGCCCCTTTTCCTGCCGCCGTCCCATAGGAAAATCAGCCGCAATCAGACGATCGCCTCCGTGGCGCCCGTGAACGTCTATGCAGCGATGGGTTTGTTCGACGAGGGCAGCCGTGACCAAGTCGGCGATGCGCTGGTCGCCGAAGTCGCGCGAATCCGCAAGGGCCGCCCCGCATTCCTGTCCGATCTGCCCGGATCGCGCGAACAGATACTGGCGCCTTATATCGCGCGCGACCAAGCCAAGCGCGCGCGCGCACGCGACGTGATTGATCGCAGCGAGGGGATCGGCGGCATGGCGGCCATGATGGCGGGCAGCATGACGAAAGCCATGGAGGATCCTTGGAACATCATCACATTGCCGGTGGGTGGTGGCGGCAAGACTGTTTTGGGCGTGGCCGCTCGATCGGGACTCGCCAACGGTCTTGTCGAGATTCTTTCGCAGCCGGCAGTTACGGAAAACCGTGAACTGCTCGGCGAAGAATTGACGACTGAAGAATCGGTCACGCGCGCGGGTTATGCCATGGCTGGAGGCTTCTTCTTGGGCGGCCTGATCGCATCCGCCGGGAAATACGGCGGCCGAGCCTTCGAAGCGCTTACCCCAGTAGAAAAGAAACTGGCCCGCGCGCTTGAGGCGGCCGAGATAAAGGCGCCGACGCAACTTGAGCGACAGGTGATCGCCGATCTACTCGGCACGCTCGAAGATGGCGAGCTGGTTGCGCTTTCGCGCCAGATCGGGGCGCAGGGCGACCCGAATGTTGCAGCGGCGGCGACGGCGATCGAGCGCCAGGCCGATATCGATGCCGGTAACCCCTACATCGCCGGTTCGGGCGATACCTATGCTGATCGGCTGTCGCTTGCGCTTGAGGATGTGCTGCGGTCGACCGATGTCCCCGACTATGCCGCCGCCGCGTCGCGAGCAATGAGCGAACCAGGGCGCACGGTCGATAATGCCGCGGGCGTTTCGTCGTCGCTATCCGGCCCCGGTGGTCCGGTCGATCCAAATGCGCTGAAGGCGGCGATCCGTGGTCCCGAAAGCGGGGGCAACGACGGCGCAGTCAACCGGATGGGATCGACCGCGAGTGGTCGTTACCAGTTCGTCGAGGGCACTTTCAAAAGCTATTATCGCAAGGTCTATGGCGGCGGTGCAGCGGCCGCCGATGCCGCGTGGAAGAATCAGCGGTTCGACGTCGCCGTGCAGGAGCGGCTGATGGATGCCCTGATCGCTGATAATGCCGCTGCCCTCGGGCGCATGGGCGTCCAGACGACGACGGGTAATATGTACGTCATGCATGTGCTAGGCAGCGGCGACGGGCCGAAGCTGCTCCGCGCCAGGCCGGACACGCCCGTCTCTGAAATCCTGTCGGCCCGTGTAATCCGCGGCAACCCGACCTATTTTGGCGGCAACAAGTCGGCAAGCGAAGCGATTGCCGCGATGCACCGTGTTGTCGGCGGCCGTGCGGCAAGTGTGCCGGCAGGCCGGGGTGGCATGGGCGCCGACGCTGACGGCATCGGCGACGCGGCGCTGTTGCGCGATGAGGCTATGCGGCTGCGCGAACAGGCAACGGCAATGGCTGACAGCCGCGGTCAGTACGGCATGATATTCTCGCGCGCGTTCGATCCGGAGCAGATCGGGGTGGACGCCGCACGGTTCCAGTTCAAACCGGGTGCCGACAGCGAGGGAATCCTCCCAACCTTGAAAGACGCCGAGCGATGGGACCCGGTGGCCGCAGGTCGTGTCCTGTTGTGGGAAGATGACGCGGGCCGCGTTTTCGTCGCGGATGGGCATCAACGCGTCGCACTGGCGCGGCGGCTGCGCGGCGCTGATCCGGCATCCGACGTTAGGGTGGACGGCGACCTGCTGCGCGCGGCTGACGGATGGGACCAGGACAGTGTGCGAGTATGGGGGGCGCTCAAGAATGTCGCGGAAGGATCCGCCGACATCGCCGATGCCGCGAAGCTGATGCCCGGCCTGTCGCCCGATGATATTGCGGACCTGCTGCCCAAGCAGGATATCGACGCACGGGCCTTGGCACGCCTTGGTGATGATGCCTTCGGTCTGGTTATCGATGGCGCCGTCGACCCCGCCCATGCGGCAAAGGTGGCGCGGGCAACGCACGATCCCGGTGAGCAGCTGACGCTGGTCGATTTACTGCGCCGAGCGCAGCCGCGCTCGCGGCAAGAGGCTGAAGATATCGTGGACCGGGCCTTGCGGGCAGGTTTCGATGAGCAAGGAGCGATTAGGAATGGCGAAGACATCATCAGGCAGGCCCAAGTGGCGCGATCCGGCGACGACGCGAGCGGTGCTGGCGCAACTGGTGGCGGCGGACGCGCGATCGGTGAGCGATCGTCGGGCGGCGATGCTCGCGCAAGCGCGGGCTATTCGCGCGAGCCGGACCCCCTAGACGGCGCGTGGCCCGACCGCAGGGAGATCGACAACCCCGCAGCCCCCTTCGATATCGAAGCGGGCCGCCTATTCGACACGACCGACAGCGAGGGACCGAAGCTTCAGGCCGCCAGTCTTGCCCACGACGCGCGGGCCGCCCTTCGCGCCGCCGCCGACGATGCCGACCAACCGAGGTTTCTGGTCGACCTAGGCGACGGCGCCCCGGTGGAGCGGACGATCGCCGAATTGATGGATATTTTCGACGCCGACCAACGCGCGCTGACGGCGGCGCAGGCTTGTTTGTAAGGATCTAGCATGAGTTTGGCGCTTTGCATCCCCGACCTGCTTAAGAATGGCGAAATCGATCAACGGCAAGCCGACGAGATGCTGGACTTGTTCGGATCCCTGCAATCCGAATATCGACGCAGCATGGGCGATGCGGCGGCCGATGCGGTCGCGAGCGCACGCGCATTAGAGCAACTGGCGATCGTGAAGCGCGAGCGCCAGCGCCAAGCTCTGCTTCAGGTGCAGGGTCAGCGTACGGCATGGCTGGACATGGAGCGGTTCGGGCGCGGAGCGGGCGGGGTGCGGGCACTTCCCAAAGATGCGCCGGGCCGCCTAGCAAAGGCCGCCGAGGCACTACTGGTGCGCAGCGAGTATGCGCCCTATCAGAATGTAGAATATCTGTGGAAGTCGATCCGGGGCCAAGCGCATGCAACGATGACCGACGTGCTGCAAAAGCACAGTCGCGATATGCTGGGACGGGTACGCAACAAGGCCGACCTGGACGATATGGTGCGCGAAGCTTTTACGCCGGGTTCCACAAATAATCTGGCGGCGCAAGAAATGGGCGACGCATGGCGGGCCACGCATGAGCCGCTGCGCCAGCGCTTCAATGGAGCGGGCGGTCATATCGGCAAGCTGGAGCATTGGGGGTTGCCGACGAATTGGGAACCCGATGCGGTCGCGACCGCAGGGTTCGATGCTTGGCGCGCGGATATGTTGCGCACCCTTGATCGTACCCGGATCATTGACGATGCGACGGGCGCACCTTTCGGCGACGAGGCCTTCGACGCCGTGCTGCGCGACGTGTTCGATGTGATCAGCACGGACGGCTGGGCGCATAGGGCGCCCGGGACGATCACGGGCAAGAGTGGTGTGGGCAATCGCCGCGCCGACCATCGCTTTCTGATCATGCGGGATGCCGACGCGTGGATGGAGATGCAGGCGAAGTATGGGGCGGGCGCGAGCCCTTTCGATACGATGATGGCGCATATCGACGGCATGGCGCGCGACATCGCGATGATGGAACGTCTGGGCCCGAACCCGGCGCAAATGCTGCAATGGCTGGGCGATACGATCGAGAAGGACGCGAACCTCAAGGCGGCACGCGGCGGACCCGACGGCAAAAAGCGCCGTGAAACCGCCTTCGCTTCGCGCGCGCGTATCGAACGTCTTTATGATGAGATCAGCGGCGCCAATCGTCGCCCGGAGAATCATCGCCTCGCGCTGGGTTTTTCGACGCTGCGCAGCTGGCAGGTAACGACCAAGCTGGGATCGGCGGTGCTATCGACGACATCGGACCAAGCGACGCAATTGCTGGCGCGGCAAATGAACGGCCTGCCGGTTGCCCGCCAGCTTTGGTCGCAGCTCAAGCTTTTCAATCCCGCCTACGCGGGAGATCGGGCGCTGGCGATGCGGATGGGCCTGATCGCCGAAGAGGCGAGCAATGCGGCGGCGGCGACGGCGCGGATGACGGGCGAAGAGCTGACAGGCGAATGGACGCGCCGACTGGCGGACGGGACCATGCGATGGTCGGGATTGTCGGCGGTGACACAGAATGGCCGCTGGGCGTTCGGCATGGACTTTCTGTCCCACATCACGGGCGAACGCGGAAAAGCCTTCGGCGAACTGGATGCATCGTTCCGCAGTGCTTTCGAGCGATATGGCATGGGCGCCGGGGATTGGGACCGCATTCGCGCGACACCGCTGACCAACGATCGCGGTGCGGACTGGATCATGCCTGATGCGATCGGCGATCAGGCAACGCGCGATCGGATGATGCGAATGATCCTGACCGAGACTGATTTTGCGGTGCCGGTGCCGGGGATCGCGATGAGCGCGGCAATCAACAGCGCGTTGCCGAAAGGCACATGGGTCGGCGAAATGGGCCGGACGGCATTTCAGTTCAAGAGCTTTGCGGTCGGCTTGACGATGATGCAGATGCAGCGCGTACTGGCGATGACGGGTTGGAATCGCGCGCGCTATGCCGCGCAGTTCCTAATCTATACCACGGTGATGGGCGCGCTGGCGCTGCAACTGAAAGAGATCGCCAAGGGGCGCGATCCACGCCCGATATGGGATGCCGATGATCCGGGAGCGACCGCGGCGTTCTGGGGAGCGGCGACGCTGCAAGGCGGCGGCGTCGGCATTTATGGCGATTTCCTTCGCTCCAGCCAGTCGCGCTTTGGCGGCGGGATCGGAAGCGTGCTGGCCGGACCGGCGTTCGCGACGATCGACAATGGGCTGAACCTGACGGCGGGGCAGGCGCTGAAGGTGGCGCAGGGCGAAAAGGCCAATCCCGGTGCCGCGCTGGTCAAGCTGATCAAGAGTGAGACGCCGGGCGTCGGGTCGCTGTGGTACACGCGTCTGGCGTTCGAAAGGCTGATGCTTGATGAAATGTCGGCGATGATCGATCCGAATTATCGGGACCGGTTCAAGCGGCTGGAAAGGCATGCCGAAGAGCAGGGCCAGGAATTTTTCTGGGCACCGGGTGATGGCTTAGATGAATTGAGGGCGCCGGATTGGGGGAATTCGATAGCGGCGGCAGATTAGGCGCAGTTAGTCGTAACCCTGCATGCGTCGACCGATCCAATAGAGCGCGAGACCCGGGCCGATGAATAGCCAAAGCTCAATGATAAAGGCGAAATTGCCCGCCCACGACGAGAGGAAGCCGAAAAGATCGCGGATGGGTGACAGGAAATCGGACCATCGCCCATTCAGCAACACGATCGCGAAGACGCCAACGAAGCTGGCGCCGCCAATATAGAGGAGCCCGAGACCGATCTTCTCCAGCGCATATCCGCTCCGGGTCGCGACACGCTGCGATGGCTCCGTCATGTACGATCTCCCGATCGGACGATTTCGCCCCGCCGATGGTTACGAAACCACACAGCAAGGCTGAATGGTACTGCCATGTGCGCCAGTAATACAATAAACAGGAGAGGGACGTCGGCTAATGCTCGGATACCGATGACGGCGAACTCGCGCGCCGTCCCGGTGCTTAAGGCCGCAACGAGGGCGATCACCGCCATGATGACCCAGCGTTTCCGCGAGTGGTGCGGCTCTGCCCAGCCCACAAAAAACGCGCAGACTATCAAGAACGCGCTGGTCATCGCCCCTCCCCCTTGAAAACCCCGCCCTTTGGTGGCATATCTCACCGCGCACTGCAAGTTGCGGTGTCGGGCTTCGAACCCCGCTTATAGTGCGCGATCAACGCGCTTGGCCTGCCATAGCGCGTTTTTCTATGGTCGGGCGCGGTGGGCAACCTTCGGGTTGGCCGTTGCACTAGCGGTAGTTCGAACCTGCCACGTCCGGCCACCCGCATTCGAACGCGGCCCCGGCAAGCGGGATCTAGTGCAATGTCGAATGTCCTTCCATTTTGTTTTGGCGCCGAGCTAGTGCGCGTCGTGATGATAGTTGACGATCCGTGGTGGGTCGCTGCCGACGTCGCCAAGGTGCTCGGATATGCTCGCGCGCCCGACATGGTGCGCAACCTCGACGATGACGAAAAGGGGGTGCACATTCTGCACACCCTTGGCGGTCAGCAGGAATTGACGATCATCTCCGAAAGCGGCGTCTTCGCTGCCGTTCTCAAATCGCGCCGCTCCGAAGCGAAGGCGTTTCGCAAGTGGGTCACCGGCACGGTATTGCCCGAGCTGCGCCGCACCGGCAGCTATTCGATGACGCCGCCCTTGCCTGACGCGACCGGGCCGCTGGCCGACGTCGACACCACGCGTTTCTCCCTCGCGCTGTCGGCGGTGTCGCTGATGCGCAAGATGCGGGGCAACGGCCCGGCGCTGGCGCTGTGGACGTCGCTGGGCCTGCCGCGTCCCGACCTGACCGAAGCGAGCGACGACGATCTGGCGCAGCGCATATTGCTGTGGGTGGTCGATCGCGACAGCTTCACCAACGATGAACTGGGCCTTGCGCTAGGCATGGGCGTGCCCGACGCGGTCACGAGACGGCGGTTCGGCGACATATTGCGCCTGATCGGTTTTCAGTTGCGCAAGGTGCGGCGCGGGCGCGATCTGGTGAATGCGTGGCTTCGTTCGCCGGTGGAGATGGTCGCGTGAGCGCGGTCGTGCTGACCCTGCCGGGTGTCGCCCTGCCCGATACCATTCCCGCGCCGCGCGCCATGTCGCGCGAGATGGCGGCAGCGCGCCGCGCGGGCGACGCGATGTTGCTGCTCGACGATCTGTTTCACGACGTGTCGCAATTCGCAGCGACCGGCGGGCGTAGTCGGCCCAACAAGCGCATGATGCAGCGCCACCGCCAGCGGATCGGGAGGATGTTGGCCCTGCTCGATGGGGAATAGGGTTGCGCACAAAATTAACCATGTGTATGGAACCGGGATTGCCGGGGCGCATCCCACTCTGATCCGGCACCTTTGGCAGGCCATGCCTGTCCTTGCGTGCGAGGAACGGGATGTCGCTTACCACCCTGCCGATCGAACATGAATATCAGCCGGGCGACGCGCAGGCGGCCGAAGGCATCCCGTTCCAGTTCCTGACCGGCGCCGACATCGACGTCGTCCATATCGACGCGGCGACCGGCGCCGTTTCCGCCCTTTTGCCCGACGACGATTATGTCATTGCGGGCGACGGCCCGGCGGGCACGGCAACGATCACCGCGACGGCCGACTGGCCGCTGGCCGACAGCTTCCTTGTTCGCCGCCGCACGCCGATCAAGCAGGATGCGGCGATCAACGCGCACCAGGCATTGCCGTCGCGCGACGTGGCGCGGCAACTGGATCGTGTCGCCATGGTGGTGCAGGAAGATCGCGCCGATCTGGCGGACGCGCGCAATCGCAGCTGGCTGGTCCCGCGCGGCGAAACCGGGGGCGTATTGCCGAGCGTCGCCGATCGCGCCGGAAAGTTCCGCGCGTGGGACGTGGAAGGCAATGAGTATGCATCGAACGGCGGCGGCGCCGACGACGCATTGCGCGAGGATTTGGCGGAAACGGGCGATGCGCTGAATGCGTATCAGCCGGGCGGCGCGGGCGCGGTTCAGACCAGCCTTCGCGCCCGGCTGCAACGCGACGTGTGGGTCGAGGACTATTTTGCCGGACTGTCGCCGGGCGACGATTACCAGCCCGCGTTCGATCGGGCGATGGACGTGGCGCGCGCGCGCGGACGGTCGAAGGTCCGCATGGAAACGATGATCGACACGGCGTCGACGATCGCGCTGCGCAGCGGCATGTCGATCGAGGGCGACGGGACGCATTACCGCTGGGACAATGACCTGGAGGCCAATGTCTATGAGGGCGCATGGATCCGCAACGACAATGCGGCGGGCGGTCCCGTGCTTCGCTATGGATCGATGCAGGACAGCCGATTGCGCGACGTCGGTATATTTTGCGGCGAAGAGGCCAACACCGTCGCGATCAGCATCGGCTCGGACAATAGTCCCTCCACCCAATCGCTCTATTTCGAGAAGTTCATCGTCGTCGGTGCGGCGCTCGCAGTGCGGTGGGGCGACCAAAACGCCGCGACGCCGCTAGAGCAGTGCGATGCCATCACGTTTCGAGACTTCTCGTTTCATAGCTGCGTGGACGGCTTCCGGCTCGATGCGAACAATGTCGCGGACACCTCCCTTATCGAGCGGGGCCGTCTTTATCAGATGCAAGGGCTTGGCTTCGACCTGCGCAACTGCGGCATCCTGCGCATTTCGGAGTGCCAGGCGGGCCTGCTCTATGCAGAATCACGCATGTTCAAGATCGGCGGCCTGGCGCCCGACCAGTTGATCATCCAGCTTTGCCAGTCCGAAGGGTTGGGCGGCAAGATGTTCGAGATCAACGGCAACAACGATCAGGGCGCGACGCATCTGATCGGATGCGTGATCAACCAGCCGGTCGAGTGCAACGGCATCGTTCGCGTGACCTCGACCGGCTGTTACATCAATACGACAATCGACCTTGACGGCTATGGCCGATGGAGCTCGACGAACGACGTCTGGGACGGGCCGCTGGGCCAGCCGCAGGTGACGGTGGCGAATGGCGCGCAATTCGATGCGGTGACGCAGCGCGATGCGAACGGCCAGAACGGGGTCTGGTTGCCGCGCGGGATGAAGGTGAAACAGGCGAACCTGACCGCAGGCGGGTATGAGTATCTGGGCGCGATGCGCGCCGGCATCTACGGCGAAACCTTCTCGGTCGGCGCCGGATATTATTACCCCGGCTTCCGCGTCCTTCCCACCGTCGACAACGGCTTTGCCTACAACGTCACCGTCGCGGCGGGCGTCACTGGCGCCGAACCGGCGTGGCCGACCGGGATCGGCGACACGGTGGTGTCGGGCGGGGTCGCCTTCCAGTGCATCGGCGCGAGCGCGATCGTCAAAGGCGTCGGGGGGATACAGGCATGACAGAGGCTCTTGATATTCACGGCGCGATGGCCGCCTTGCGCGAAGGTCACCATGTGAGGCGTGCGGGGTGGAACGCCGACAACTCGCCCCTGTTCCTCTATCTGAACCAGACGGGGCGCGCGGTGGCGAAATTCGACCCTGACACGCCAACGGGCGGGGTCGACCTGTCCGCGCTCGATCTGGGCAACCCGGCCACCGTCGCGCGGATGCGGCATATCAACGGGCGCCGCGCCAATGGTTCGACCTTTTCCGGCTGGATCGCGACGCATGCCGACCTGACGGCCGACGACTGGACGGTGATGACGGTCGTCGGCGCGGAGGGCGCGGAATGATCGGCTGGGCGCAAATCGCCGAAGCCGCGGGCATCACGGCCGCGATCGCGGTCTACCTGTTTTTTGGCCTCTTCCTGTGGGCGCGGCTGCAAGTCCAGCGGTTGCCCGATGACGAAGGCGACGATCGTTGACGCCCGAGCTGATCAACGCGGCAGGGCAGTTCGGCCCGATGGGCATCCTCGTCCTGTTCCTCTATTTCGAGAAGAAGGCCGAGCGCGAGCATCGGCGCGAGGTCGAGCTGGCGAATGCGGCGGCGAGCGAAAAGCTTGCAACCTCGTTGTCGGCGTTGACGGTGATGATCCAGCATTTGGCGAAGGGCGGCTGATGGCGGCCGACCAACTCGAGGCCATCCGGTCGGTGCAGGTCGCCGCGATCGGCCTGACGCTGGCGTGCACCGAATATGTCGGCCCCGTGTCCATGGCGCTGTCACTGCCGACGGTCGGCACGCTGGGTCAACCTCTGCCGCGCCAGTTGCGGCGCGACGTCGCGAAGATCGACAAAGTCAGGAGCCGCCGATGACGCTCGCATTCAACCACGACGCCTTCATGGTCGCGCTGCGCAAGCGGCGGGGCAAGGTTCCCGCCGACCTGTATGCCGATATCATCGCGGCGGTCGAGGCTTCGCAGGCGGGCGGCATGTCGCCCGCAACGCCGCCGTTTGCCGCGACGGGCGAGCCGAAATGGCTGGACGTCGCGCGAACGATGATCGGCCTCAAGGAAATCGCGGGGCCGAAGCACGAAAGCCGCATCGTCGACATGTTCAAGGCGGCCAAGGCGGCGTGGTTCAAGGATGACGAAACGCCCTGGTGCGGCGCGTTCACCGCCTATTGCATGATCACATGCGGCCTGCCGATCCCTGAAAAGGGTGAAGCGGTGCGCGCGAAGGCGTGGGCGAAATGGGGCGTCGCGTGCGGCCCCGTCGTCGGCGCGATCGTCGTGTTCGGGCGCGAGGGCGGCGGGCATGTCGGCATCCTCGTCGGGCAGAGCGCGACCCATTATTATGTGCTGGGCGGCAACCAGTCGAACCAGGTCAACATCATGCCGATCGCGAAGTCGCGGATGGTCGCGGGCGGGCTGCGCTGGCCGTTCGGCGTGCCGGTGTCCACTGTTATCGCGGCGAAGATGAGCGGCGGCACCGTGTCGACGAACGAACGATGAGCCGCATCGGCGCCTTTGCCCACTGGCTCGGCACGCCGTTTCGCGCGGTGGGCAATTTCCTGCGCGCGCTGGTCAACCTGACCCGCCAGCAAATGCGCGCGATCTTCTCGCTCGCCATGCTGATGGGCATCATCGCGCTGTCGTTCCAGAATATGGTGCTGCTTTACTGGGTGTTCTCTTTCCTGAAAGGCGCGGCGCCGGGTTCGTTGTTCGGGCAAATGGCGCTGACACAACAGTTCTGGAACAACGCGATCGCGGCGGGCTTTGCGGCGATCGTCGCGCTGGTCGTGTGGGGCGCCGATTATCTGAAGGCGAAATATGGCGTGGTCGAGCTGGAGGCCGGCGACGGCAAGGTGAAGGTCGACGCAACGCCGTCGCCCGCGGTGTCCGGCGACCCGGCTGGCACGCCTGACAAGCTCGAAATTCACGACTGTCTTGTCGAGGGCGCGGCGCAGCCTGACGGGGAAATGACGTGATCGCGCGCCTCGCCCTCAAGAGAATGGAGGCGGGCTGCGACCCGGTTCCCGCCTATGTCGCGGCGTGGGCGTTGGCGATCGCCGCGCCCGTCGCGTTCTGGCTGCTCTTCAGCTGGGCCTTCTGATGCCCCGCGCCACGCAAATTCGGGGCCAACCCGTGCGGGCGGTCGCGGGCCAGCGGCAAGCGCGGCACCAAGCGCAGGTGCAGGCGGCCGCCGTCCCGGCGATCGTCGAAGGCGCGGTGGATGAAATCGCCGAAGACCTCGGCACGTCGATCAGCACGATTCAGGACGCTTTGGTGACGGTCGATACCCGACTCTACAATCTGGAGAACCCGATCCCGTAGCGCCCGCCACAGCGCCGCGCGCGTGCGGCGGGGTGATTTGACCTTCGACACCGCAAATCGCGCCCTGTGGCCCGGATTTCGACGAATAGGAGCAAGATCGATGCAATATCTTCGTGCCGTTCCGCTTTGGGCCAAGGCGCTGCTCGCCATCGCCCTGCTCGCCGCCATCGTCGCGGGCTTCAAAGCCTGCACCGCGACGACGAACCACAAGACCGACGCGGGGCTGACGGCCGCGCGGGGAGAAGGCGCCGCAACCGCGGCCGCCGACGGGCTGAAAGGAGTGCTGCAAGATGCTGAAACCGCGAACAAGGCCGGGGCGGCTGTCGCTGCTGGTGGCCGGGCTGCTTATGACGTCTGCCTGCGCACCAGCGACACCCCCGAGAATTGCGCCGCCCCCGCGCGATAGCGAGGCGTCGGCGCCGTCGATCGTCTGCACCTCGTTCAACGTCATCCGCTTCGCGCAGCTCGCGCCGGGCAAGGTCGACGATCCGGGTAATGTCGCCGACCGGCAAAAGACGGTCGACCAGGTGTTGAAGCATAACGCCGCCTGGCTGGCGCTGTGCACCGACCCGCTGGCACCGCCCGGCTGACCGAATCGGCCGCGCGGTGCGGCTGGTAGGCGCAGGCGCCGCGCCCTGATCCGGCGCCAACCGTGAAGGGAAATCCATCACCCCGCATTCCCGGCGCCGCCATGGACAGCCGGGGTGCCCCGAAAGAGGCCCCGGCGCAGCGATGCGTCGGGGCTTCGCCATTGCGACATTGCCGACAGTTAGACGGCAAGTCTGCGAAAAATGCGATTGTAAGTGATTGTTTTTGCAGCCGTCCTAGCGAACTTACCATTAGACGACGGGGCAACGAGGCGGGCGCAATATGACCCGGCGGACCCTGTGTCAAGGCCGCTGGAGCTGCGGAAGAAACCGGCCGAACAAGTCCGCTTGCCCTGACGCATTTCGCCGCTAGCATCGCATCCACAACAAAGGGGGCTGCGCCCCGGCGCGGAACACCCGTAAGGAGTGGGCTGATGCGTCACGTCGCAATCGTCGGGTCTGGCCCGGCGGGTTATTACACCGCCGAAACATTGCAGAAAGCCGACGATATCGCGGTCGACGTCATCGACCGGCTGCCCGTTCCCTACGGCCTGATCCGCACCGGCGTCGCGCCCGACCACCAGTCGATCAAGGCAGTGTCGCGCCGTTACGAGGGCACCGCGCTTACCGACAATGTCCGCTTCGTCGGCCATGTTGCGGTGGGCACCGACGTGACGATCGACGAGCTGGTCGCGCTTTACGATGCCGTCATCCTCGCGACCGGCGCGCCCGACGACCGGCCGCTCGACATTCCGGGCGCCGATCTGCCGGGGGTGATCGGCAGCGCGGCCTTCGTCGGCTGGTACAATGGCCACCCCGATTTCGCGGGCGTCAACCCGCCGCTGGGCGCGCCCGGCGTCGCGGTGATCGGCAACGGCAATGTCGCGCTCGACGTCGCGCGCATCCTCGCGAAGACGCCGCAGGAATTCGCCGGCAGCGACATCGTCGCGCACGCACGCGATGCGCTGGGGGCGAGCGCGGTTCGCCATATCCATATTCTCGGTCGCCGCGGCCCGCACCAGATCGCGATGACCCCGAAGGAGCTCGGCGAGCTGGGGCACCTCGAACGCGCCAGCCCGCGCGTCGACCCCGCCGACCTGCCGCCCGAGGGCGACGACGCGCTGCTCGAACCCGGGATGCGCAAGTCGGTGACGCATTTGCGCAGCTTCGCCGCGAATCCCGTCGCCAAGCCCGTGACGATCGATTTCGACTTCTTCGCGATGCCGATCGGACTCGAAGGGGATGGCAAGGTCGAGCGCATCATCGTCGAGCGCACCACACTCGACGCCGACCTGCGCAGCCACGGCACCGGCGAAACCTATGCAATCGATGCCGGGCTCGTCATCAGCTGCATCGGTTACCAGACCCCGCCGATCCCCGGCGTGCCTTATGAACATGGCCGCGGCCGCTTCGCGAGTGACGACGGGCGGATCCTGCCCGGGCTCTATGCCGTCGGATGGGCGCGGCGCGGCCCGTCGGGGACGATCGGTACGAACAAGCCCGACGGCGCACGGATCGGCGAGATGGTGCTCGAGGATATCGGGCGCGGCGCGGGCAAGGCGGGCCGGGCGGGGCTCGACGCGCTACTCGCGAGCCGCGACATCACCCCCGTCACCTTCCGCGACTGGCGCCGGATCGAGGAAGCCGAGGTCAAGGCGGCGCTCGACGGCAACCCGCGCGAAAAATTCACCAGCATCGAGACGATGCTCGCGGCACTCGGTCGTTAGGAAGCCGCTAGGGCGCTTCGGCCAGCAACGGATCGACCGCGGATTTGAACTCGGCGGCGGTGAAAGCGCCCGCCCTCGCGACCCGCATCACCCCCTTGCGGTCGATGATATAGGTCGACGGCACGGCATTCCCGATCGCCCCGTAATTCCCGTTGATCCTTGCCGCGAGCGGGTACGACAGCACCGCGGCGACTTCCTTCAGACGAAAGGGCGGGACGCTATCCTGTGTCGTGACCCCGAACATCTCGAGACCACGCACCTGGTTCTTCCGGAAATAGTCGTGCATCATCGGCATCTCCGCCTTGCACGGCGCGCACCAGGTTGCCCAATAATTGACGACCACCACCTTGCCACGCAGTTCCGACAACCGGACCTTTCGCTTGGCAAAAGTCGTGACTGTGAATTCGGGCGCCGCCACGCCGATCTTTGGCGTCGACTTGCTTGCGCCGACAAGAAAGGGCGCCATGATGGCGACCGCGAATACCATCCCCCGATGGTGAAATATTTGCCCCTGCATGGACAGACGGTAAGCGGAAGGACGCGAGGGACGCAAGATGAAAGAGGATTCCGCCCGTACCCTGCTTCGCTGGCTGCTCGCGCTCGCTTACGGCTATGCGGGCTATCGCCACCTCGTGACGCCGGCGCCCTTCCTCTCGATCACGCCGCCCTGGGTGCCCGCGCCCGCGCTGATTGTCGCCGCGACCGGTGTCGCCGAAATCGCGGGCGCCATCGGGCTGATGATCCCGGCCACGCGCAAGGCCGCGGGCTGGGGTCTCGCGCTTTATGCGCTGTGCGTCTGGCCCGCCAATTTCCACCACGCGCTCGCCAATATCGCGATCGGTGGCGAGACGCTGGGCTGGTGGTATCATGGCCCGCGCCTCGCCGCGCAGCCGCTGATCATCTGGTGGGCGCTGTGGGCAAGCGGCGCGACCGGCTGGCCGTTTCGCCGCCGCTAATCCTTATTTCGCGACCGGCGTCTCGACCGGCGGCTGCCCTTTCTGGCTCGTGACATAAGCCTCGACCGCCTTCAGCACGCGCAGCATGTTGCCGCTCGCGATCTTTTCGAGCTCGGCCTGGCCATAACCGCGCTTCGCGAGTTCGGTGAACAGCGCCGGATAGCCCGCGACATCCTCCATGCCGACCGGCGCCGAATCCATCCCGTCATAGTCGCCGCCGAGCCCGATGTGATCGATCCCGATCGTCTTCTTCAGGTGATCGATATGCTCGGCGACCTTGGCGATCTGCGTCTGCGGCGCCGGATTCGCGGCGTCCCACGTCTTGAGCGCCGCTGCGGCGGCGGCCGGGTCGCCCGAATATTGCGACTTCAGCCGCGCCTCCTGCGCGGTGCGGTCGAGCCCGTAGGCGCGCACCGCGGGATCGAGGAAGCCGGGCAGGAAGACGACCATGACGATCCCGCCATTCGCCTTGACCGCCGGCAGCACGCTGTCGGGCACGTTGCGCGGATGGTCGTTGATCGCGCGCACGCCCGAATGGCTGAACATCACCGGCGCCTTCGACGTTTCGAGCGCATCCTTCATCGTCGCCTCGCTCACATGGCTCAGATCGACGATCATCCCGATGCGGTTCATCTCGCGCACGACCTGCCGCCCGAAATCGGTGAGGCCGTCGTGCTGCGGCGCGTCGGTCGCGCTGTCCGCCCACGGGATGGTCTTGCTGTGCGTCAGCGTCATGTAACGCACCCCCATGCCGTGCATCTCGCGCAGTACGGCAAGGCTCGACCCGATCGAATGGCCGCCCTCGATCCCCAGCATGCCGGCGACCTTCCCTGCCTTCATCGCCCTTTCAAGCCCGGCCGAACCGGCGGCGAGCATCAGGTCGTCCGGGTAACGCGCGACGAGCCGTTTCATCACGTCGATCTGTTCGATCGTCTGCTGCACCGCCTGCGCCTCGTTGGTATTGCTCGGCACATAAACCGACCAGAATTGCGCACCGACATGCCCGCGGCGCAGCCGGTTGAGGTCGGTATGCATCGCGATCACCGGCGGCGTCGCGTCGGGCTTTGCGGTGTCGATCGTGTCCTGGAAATCGAAGTCGTTGATGACATTGCCGACGCGCCCGCGCAGCGCCCACGGCACATCATTATGTCCGTCGAACACCGGCGCCTTTCTCAGCGCGGCTTCGGCGGTGGCTTCGGGCGACTTCTGCGCCATGGCAGGGGTGGAGATCAGGGCGAATGCGGCGAGGCCGGCGAGCAGGGAGGGCTTTGTCATGGCGCGCGACCTTAAGTGCTTGAGCGAATGGCGCAACCCCCACGCGGCAGCCCCGCGACCGGCAGGTCACGCCGGGTGTTTCGCACGAAGACACAAAGACACGAAGAAGTCCGGTACAAGAGCTTCGTGCCTTTGTGTCTTCGTGCGAACCAAAAAATAGCAGCTTCGCTGCAGTGAACCCGACTTGACGTTTACGTAAACCCAGCGCAGCATCGCCGCCATGACAGCCTTCGACGACTGGCGCGCAAGATCGCCCTATTATGACGAAACGCACGAAGCGCTGGCGCAGAGCGTCCGCCGCTTTGTCGCGCGCGAGATCGCGCCCAACATCGACCGCTGGGAGGCCGAAGGCGAGCTGCCGCGCGACCTGCACAGGAAAGCTGCAGAGGCGGGCATCCTTGGCCTCCGCTTTCCCGAACAATATGGCGGGCACAGCACCGGCTTCGACAATTTCCACAGCCTCGTGCTGACCGAGGAACTCGCCGCGGTCGGCGCGGGGGGCGTGGGCGCCTCGCTGATGACGCACGGCATCGGCCTGCCCCCGATCATCGCGCGCGGCTCCGACGAGCTGAAGCAACGCATCGCGCCGCCCGTGCTCGCGGGCGAAAAGATCATCGCGCTCGGTATCACCGAGGCGGGCGGGGGCAGCGATGTCGCGAACCTCAAGACCACGGCGGTTCGGGACGGCGACGATTATATCGTCAATGGCGGCAAGATGTTCATCACCAGCGGCATGCGCGCCGACTGGCTGACCTGCGCGGTGCGCACCGGCGGCCCCGGCGCTGCGGGCATCTCGCTGCTGCTGATCGACATGGACAGCCCCGGCGTCGAGCGCACACGGCTCGACAAGATGGGCTGGCGCTGCAGCGACACCGCCGCGATCCATTTTTCGGATGTCCGCGTGCCGGCCGAAAACCTGATCGGTCAGGAGAATGCCGGCTTTATCGGCATCATGCGCAATTTCAATTCGGAGCGGCTCGGCATGGCGATGGGCTGCTGCGCCTATGCGCGCGTCGCGATGGCCGAGGCCGCCGAATGGGCGCAAAATCGCGAGACCTTCGGCAAGCCGCTCGTCGGCCATCAGTCGATCCGCATCAAGCTCGCCGACATGGAACGCCAGATCGAGGCGACGCAGGCGTGGGTCGACCTCTGCGCCTGGCAGGTCAAGACCGGCAAGGACCGCCCCGCCGACTTCGCGATGCTGAAGGTGCAGGCGACGCGCATGCTGGAAAGCGTCGCGCGCGAGGCGGCGCAGGTGCTTGGCGGCGCGAGCTATATCACGGGCAGCAAGGTCGAACGCATCTACCGCGAAGTGCGCGTCAATGCGATCGGCGGCGGCAGCGAGGAAATCATGCTCGACCTCGCGGGTCGGCAGTTGTTCGGCGGCAAGCGCTAGGCCTCGCCACCCTCCTCGCGCCGCTTGTCCGCCAGCGCGCGCGATTCGGCCTTCAGCGGCCGCGACACCGGGCAGACTTCCTGCACATAGCCGTTGAGCACATTGGTCAGCGCGTCGGGCAGCAGGCGATAGAAAACGAACTGGCCGCGCTTCTCGCTCACGATCAGCCCGGCATTTTCCAGCACCGACAGATGCTGCGATACCGCCGGCTTGCTCATCTCGAACCGCGCCGCGATATCGCCCGCGCTCAGTTCCGCATGCGCCAGATAGGCGAGAATCTTGCGCCGCGGCGTCGACGCCAGTGCCTGAAAAACCCGTTCCATATGCCCCAAAATGGGCATTGCCTGCGCTCTTGACAAGCAATAATTTATTTAAGTAATTACTTATATTCTTTTGAGCGAGGAGTCGGGCGATGCGGTGCGAAGTTGATCCCCATGCCGTCAATTTCCTGATCGACGAGCCCGGCCCCGATCCGCGCGCGGGGCGCGTTCGCGCCGATGCGCCGAGCATCATCTGGAACGGCGGCATGGCGCTGGTCGCCCTGATCGCCGGCCCCTTCTTCGCGACGCCGACCGCCATCATCCTCTTCTTCGTCACCACCGGCGCCGCGCTGCTGTTCGGCCACAGCGTCGGCTATCACCGGATGATGATCCACGGTAGCTTCAAGGCGCCCCGCTGGTTCACCCGCGCGCTCGTCTGGTTCGGCGCCTTCGTCGGCATGGCGGGCCCCTATGGCATCATCCGCGCGCACGACACGCGCGACTGGGCCCAGCGGCAGGCCGATTGCCACCCCTTCCTCGCGCACAAGACGCACATCGTCCGCGACGCATGGTGGCAAATCTATTGCCGGCTCGACCTCGACCACCCGCCGCGTTTCGACTTCGCCGAACTCGACCGCGACCCCTTCTATCGCTGGCTCGAGGCGACATGGCGCTGGCAACAGCTCCCCGTAGCCCTGCTTTTCCTTGCGATCGGCGGGTGGGGGTGGGTCGTCTGGGGCGTCGCCGCGCGCGTCGCGGTCGCCAACCACGGCCACTGGCTCGTCGGCCACCTCGCGCACAATCGCGGGCCGCAGCACTGGACCGTCGACGCGCACGGCGTGCAGGCGTTCGACGTCCCCTGGGCAGCGATCCCGACGATGGGCGAGGCGTGGCATAATAATCACCATGCCTATCCCGGCTCGGCGCGCATCGGCCTGCACCCCGGGCAAAGCGACTGGGGTTATGATTTCATCCGCTTGTGCGAATGGCTTGGTTTGACGTGGGATGTCCGGACCCCCGACACGATGGGCGCCCGCAGCGGCCTCAGCCGGGTGGAACATGGCGATTCGGCGCCTTGCGCAACCCTCGCCGGGGCAGCCGGGCGATGACAGCGGCCCTGCGCAAGCTGTTGCTTCCCGAAGAGCCGGGCGCGCTTCGTTATGCCGTTACCGCCACCCTGTTGATCCTGCTTCAGCACGGCTTTGTCGCGCTGGCCTTTGGGGCGCTCGGCGCGCGGCTCAAGGCCGACAACATGTTCTGGTTGTTCCCCCTCCGCCAACTGGCAACCCTGCCCGACATTCCGCCCTTTGTCGCGATCGCCGGCTTCGCCTTCGGACTGCTGATATCCACCATGCTCGTCATGCTGTCGCTACGCCGCGCCGCCTGTCTTGGCCGCGGCGGCGGGCTGGCGCTGGTAACGATGATCCCTACCTTGCAAATATTGGCCGCATTCGCACTGACGCTGATCCGGCGCCGGCGCGATGCGCCCGAGCCCGAGGCGGAAATCGTCAGCAAGGCAATCCCCCCATATCAGACCGCGATCGGCGTCCTTGTCGGAACGGCGCTGATTGTCCTCGCGGTGGCCGTGTCGACAGTGACGTTCGGCTCCTATGGTTGGGGGTTATTCGTGATGACGCCGTTCCTGGTCGGGATCATCACCGGCTATGTCGTCAACCGCGGCAGGCCGCACAGCCGCGGCGAGACCTTGCTCGCCGTGACCGCGGCAGGCATGCTCGGCACCGTCGCGCTGCTGATGCTCGCGCTCGAAGGGTTCATGTGCATCGTCCTGATCGCGCCGCTGGCGGCGGTGCTGGCAGCAATCGGCGGCGACATCGGACGCGCGGCCGCCAAACGCTTCCATCCGCGACAGCCGCTGTACAGCGTCGCCTTCCTGCCGTTGGTCTTCCTGCTCGACGCCGCAATGCCGCCCGAACTTCCCATCGTGACGCGCACCAGCATCGACATCGCCGCTCCACCCGGCACGGTCTGGCAAAGCCTGACCGCCGACCGCGCGGTTGCCGCGGCGCCGGGGATCGTCGGCATGGCGGGGCTGGCTTATCCGGTCGCAAGCCGCATCGCCGGCGAAGGCCCGGGCGCGCATCGCATTGGCGTTTTTTCCACGGGAACGGCCGACGAGCGCATCACGGTCTGGCAGCCCGGCCGCGCCCTCGCCTTCCGGGTCGTCCGCCAGCCGCCCGCGATGGAGGAAATGAGCCCGTACCGGCAACTCCACACACCACATCTGATCGGCTATTTCGACACCGGCGAAACGCGCTTCGACCTCGTGCCGCTTGCCGGCGGGCGGACGCGGCTGACGGCGACGGCCGACCATGTGCTGCGCATCGATCCGACGCCCTATTGGGAGCCGATCGCGCGCTGGGCGATCAAGCGCAATGTGACGCGGGTGCTCACCGATGTGCGGAGCGATGCCGAACGCCGGGCCGAGACCGCTCGACAGGACGCGCCGACGGCGGCACAGTCGCCGCATGGACACCGCAACGCACAGCTGGCCCGCTGAGGCCGAAACCCTCTTGGGCGACCTCGTCGACCTTCGCCGCGCGATTCATCGCGAGCCCGAGCTCGGCCTGCAAAACCCCAGGACGCTCGCGAAGATCAAGGCCGCGCTCGCCGGGCTGCCGCTCGAATTTCGCGAGGGCCCGTCGACCACCGGCCTGATCGCGATCCTGCGCGGACCCGCCAACGGGCGCACGGTGCTGCTGCGCGGCGACATGGACGCGCTGCCGCTCGTCGAGGATACCGGGCTCGACTTCGCCTCCGAAACCAACGGCGCGATGCATGCGTGCGGGCACGACACCCATGTCGCGATGCTCGTCGGCGCGGCGAAGCTGCTGTGCGCCGCACGCGACCGCCTGCCCGGCACGGTGGTGTTCATGTTCCAGCCGGGCGAGGAGGGCCATCACGGCGCGCGCTTCATGCTGGATGACGGGATCATCGACCCGCTGCCCGACGCCGCCTTTGCGCTCCACATCATGCCCAACGCGCCGCACGGCATCTTCGCGGGGCGCGCGGGGCCGCTGCTCGCCTCGTCCGATGTCCTGTCGATCACCGTCAAGGGCGCCGGAGGACACGCGTCCATGCCGCACGACAGCATCGACCCCATCCCGGTTGCTTGCGCGATCGTCACCGCGATCCAGACGATGGTGACGCGCCGTATTTCGGTTTTCGACCCCGCGGTCGTCACGATCGCAAAGATCGCGGCGGGGACGACGAACAATATCATCCCCGAAACCGCCAAAATGCTCGGCACGATCCGCACGCTCTCACCCGAACGCCGTGCGATGGTCGCGCGTGAATTGAAGCGCCTCGCGCCCGCGATCGCCGAAGCGCATGGCTGTACCGCCGAGGTGACGATCGACGAAGGCTTCCCCGTTACCATCTGCGACAGCCGCGCGGTCGCTTTCGGCCAGTCGGTCGTCGAAGACACATTCGGCGAGGCGGCCTGGCTGACGATGGATAATCCGGTGATGGGCGCCGAGGATTTCTCCTATGTCCTCGAAAAAGTCCCCGGCGCGATGTTCTGGCTCGGCGCGAGCGAGCAGGGCAGCGACTGGCGCAGCTGCTGCGGGCTCCACAGCAACCGCATGGTGCTCGACGAGACGGTGATGGCGCGCGGCGCCGCCCTGCACGCCGCGCTCGCCGAGCGCTTCCTGAACGAAGGATTCCATACATGATCAACATCATCGGCGCGATCGTCTCGGGCCTGATCATCGGCGCGCTCGCGCGCTTCTTCTATCCCGGCGCGGTCGAGATGGGGTGGATCGCGACGATCCTGCTCGGCATCGGCGGCTCGCTGCTCGCGGGCCTCGTCACCTCGCGCGGCCAGCGCGACTTCAGCCGCGCGGGTGGTCTTGCGTCGGTGATCGGCGCGATCGTGCTGATTCTGGCGGGGCGGCTGCTCGGCGTCGGCAGCTGAACGCGCGCCTATTCGATCATCGCCTCGACCGTCTCGTGCGGATAGAGGAGGAATTCGCGATACAGCTTGTAGTGTGCGGTATCTTCGAGCCGTGTCGGCTCGATGCCGAAGGGACTGATTTGCCACAGATCTGCATCGGGCAGCGCCATCAGGATCGGCGAATGCGTCGCCATGATGACCTGGCAATTGTTCGCGCGCTGCATCGCGCGCAGTATCTTCAGGAAATCGAACTGGCGTGAGGGCGACAGCGCCGATTCGGGCTCGTCGAGAATGAACACGCCCTGCCGGTCGAAGCGTTCCTCGAAAAATTGCAGGAAGCCCTCGCCGTGCGAGGCCGACAGGTAATCCGCCATCGGCGAGCCCGCCTCGTCGAGATAGCGCGCGACCGAAAAGAAGGTTTCGGCGCGAAAGAACCAGCCGCGCTTCACCTGCGGCAGCCACGCCGCGCGCATGATCGCACCGAGACCGCCGCCGTCGCGAGCCGAATAGTCCGAAGCGGCGACCGCGGCCATCCCGACCGCCCCGCCGCTGTCATTGAAGCCCGCCAGTTTCGCGATCGCCTCGAGCAGCGTCGATTTGCCCGAGCCATTTTCGCCGACAAGGATCGTCACCGGCCGCTCGAACCGGATATCGAGGCCGCCCGATTTGATCAGCGGCAGCGCGAAGGGATAGGCGTCCCAGTCGACCCAGTCGGGCCAAAGCTCGTCGTCGCGCAGCTCGGGTAACCACGCCCGTTTCAGAAAGGGCGGCGGAAGCCGGGTCTGATGCACCTTCCGCGCCATCGATCAGGGTACGAGCACCGTATCGACCGCCAGCGCCAGCATGTCGGGATAATCGAGCGTATAGTGCAGCCCGCGGCTTTCCTTGCGGTGCAGCGCGCTGCGCACGATCAGTTCGGCGCATTGCAGCAGGTTTCTGAGCTCGATGAGGTCGGTCGTGACGCGGAAATGGCCGTAATAGTCGCCGACCTCGTCGGTCAGCATCTTGATCCGGTGTTGCGCGCGTTCGAGCCGCTTGGTCGTGCGGACGATACCGACATAATTCCACATGAAGCGGCGGATCTCGGTCCAGTTCTGCTTGATCACCACCTCTTCGTCCGAATCGGTCACGCGGCTTTCGTCCCACGGCCGGATCGCGGGAGGCGCGTCGAGTTCGTCCCAGTGCGCGATGATGTCCTTCGCAGCCGCTTCGCCGAACACGAAACATTCGAGGAGCGAGTTCGAGGCGAGGCGATTCGCGCCGTGCAGCCCGCTCTCGGTGCACTCGCCCGCGGCATACAGCCCGGGAAGATCGGTGCGCCCGTCGAGGTCGATCAATATGCCGCCGCACGTGTAATGCTGCGCGGGCACCACCGGGATCGGTTGCTTCGTCATGTCGATGCCGAGCGTCAGCAGCTTTTCATAGATGTTCGGGAAATGCCCCGCGACGAAATCGGGGTCCTGATGGCTGATGTCGAGGTGGACATAATCGAGGCCGGACCGTTTGATCTGGTCGTCGTTCGCGCGCGCGACGACGTCGCGCGGCGCGAGTTCGGCGCGCGCGTCATAATCGGGCATATAGCGATGCCCGGTGACGGGGTGCTTCAATATCCCGCCCTCGCCGCGCACCGCCTCGGTGATCAGGAAATTCTTGACGTCGAGATTGTAGAGGCAGGTCGGGTGGAACTGCATCATCTCCATGTTCGACACGCGCGCGCCCGCGCGCCACGCCATCGCGATGCCGTCGCCGGTCGCGCCCCGCGGCGCCGTCGAAAACTGGTACACGCGCCCCGCGCCGCCGCTCGCGAGGATCGTCGCGCGTCCGACATGCGCGCGCACCTTGCCGCTCTTTTCGTCGAGCGCATAGACGCCCCAGACGCGCCCCGAGCCCGAATAGCGTTCCTCGTGCCGCCCCGTGATCAGGTCGATGCACGCCTGTCCGGGAAGCAAGGTGATGTTCGGATGCGCCTCGGCGGTCTTGAGCAAGGCCGCCTGCACCGCCCAGCCGGTCGCGTCGTCGACATGGACGATGCGGCGATGCGAATGCCCGCCCTCGCGCGTCAGGTGCAGCGCCTCGGCGTCCTTGTTGAACGGAACGCCCATTTCGACGAGCCGCTCGATCGCGTGCGGGGCGTTCTCGACGACGAACTCGACCGTCTCGCGCCGGTTCAATCCGCCCCCCGCGATCATCGTGTCGTCGATATGATTTTCGAAGGTGTCGCCCGCATCGAGCACCGCGGCGATCCCACCCTGCGCCCACGCGGTCGAGCCGCCGGTGAGCTCACCCTTCGCGAGCACGAGCACGCGGCAATGATCGGCGAGCGCGATGGCGGCGGTCAGCCCGGCGGCGCCCGATCCCACGATGATGACGTCGTATTCACTCATGGCGCCTCTGTTGCACAGCCAGGCGCCGCGTGACAGGGGGATCGGAACGGCAGGTCACGGGAATTTATCGCGATGCACAAAGCGAAACTTGGTCGGCGCGCTCTGCTTGCCGGAATCGCGGCACTCCCGCTCGCCGCCTGCGCGCATCGCCTCCCGGCCGGCGCGACAGGCGGCATCGGTGTCGCGACCTTCAATATCTGGCACGACGCGGGCGGACATTGGCCGGCGCGGCGCGCGTTGCTCGTCGCAGCACTGCGCGAAGCGGACGCAGACGTCATCGCGCTGCAGGAAGTGCTTGAGGACGCGAGGAAGGGGCTGCCGAATCAGGCGGACACGCTCGCCCGCGACCTCGGCTACGCTGAGGTCCACTTCGTCGCACCCGAGCCCGAGGGTGCGCCCCGGCGCTACGGCAATGCGATCCTGACGCGCCTGCCGGTGATCGAGGTCGCACGCCGCAAACTCGAACCGCTATCGGATTATCGCACCGCGATCCGCGTGCGCATCCAGACCCGAAACGGACCGGTCGACATCGTCGCGACGCATCTCGCGTGGGAGCCTCACGCCGCCGCGGTACGCGCGCAGCAGCTTGCCGACCTGCTCGCCTGGCTACCGACCGACGGCACGCCGCTCGTCATCATGGGCGATTTCAACGCGCCCTTGGGCGACCCCGGCCTCGCCGCGATGGGGCAGCCGCGCTTCACCTCGGCGCTCGCCCCCGGCGCCGCGCCGACGACGCTCAACCCCGCGCGCGGTCACGCGCCGCGCGTGATCGACCATATCTTCGCCGACGCGGCCGCGTTCGCCGTCACCGGCGCGCGCGTCATCGGCGACACGCCGGTGGACGGCGAATATCCGTCGGACCATTTCGGGGTTGCCGCGCGCCTGACGCGGCGCTGAGGTTCAGGCGATGCTGCGCGTCAGGTTGAGGAACACATCCTCGAGGTCGGCCTCGCGCGTCGACACGTCGACGATGCCGTGCCCCATCGCGTTGACCGCGGCGAGGACCTCGCCCGCGTTCACGCGGTCCTTGTTATAGTGAATCGCGAGGCCGCGTGTCCCGTCGCGTTCGACCTTGTCGAAGGCGGGATGCGAGGGCAGTCCGGTGACATCGGCGTCGAGCGTCACGACGACGATCTTCTCGCGCGCCATGTCGACGAGTTCGCGTGTCGGCTTGTTCGCGATCAGCTTGCCATGGTTGATGATCGCGATCCGGTCGCACAGCTCCTCGGCTTCCTCCAGATAATGCGTCGTCAGCACCACCGTCACGCCGCGGTCATTGAGCGACTGCACATATTCCCAGAGCTGCTGCCTGAGTTCGATGTCGACCCCCGCGGTCGGCTCGTCGAGGACGATGATCGGCGGCGAATGCACCATCGCCTTCGCGACGAGCAGACGGCGCTTCATCCCCCCCGACAACGTCCGCGCATAGGCATCGCGCTTGTCGCCGAGGTGCACCGCGGCGAGCAGCGCATCCGAAATGCGCTTGTCCTTCGGCACCCCGTAAAGCCCCGCCTGATTCTCGAGCGTCTCGAAGGGCGTGAAAAAGGGATCGAAGACGATCTCCTGCGGCACGATGCCGATCGAATATTTGGCGTTCCGCGGATCGGCGTCGATGTCGAAGCCCCAGATGCTCGCATGCCCGCCAGTCTTGTTGACCAGTCCCGCAAGGATGTTGATCAGCGTCGACTTGCCCGCGCCATTCGGCCCGAGCAGTCCGAATATCTGGCCGCGCGGGACGTCGAAACTGACATTGTCGAGCGCCTGCTTGCCGCCGGCATAAAGTTTGGAGACGGCGTCGATGCGGATGGCGGCTTCACTCATGGCCGCCTCCATAGCCGCGCGCCCGCACCGGCGAAAGCCCGCTATTTTTTGTCAGCGCGGCGTTAACGCTAAATTGGAAACTCGCCGCTAGGACGGCGGATGTGGGGACCAGTCACATCTTTTGCCCGCTGCCGGTGCAGCGCGGCTTAGCCGCCTTTGCGCTTTGTCTCGCGCCCGCCGTTCCGGCGCTGGCGCAGGGCACCACGCCGGCCCAGGCCGAAGCCATCGTGCTTCGCCCGCTCAGTTTCTTCAAGGTCAACGACCTCGACTTCGGCGACATCATCCCGTCGGCCACCGCGGGGACGGTGACGATCGAACCCGACGGATCGCGCACCCGCACCGGCGGCGTCACCCTCGCGGGCAATGACGGTGCGCCGGCGCGCTTTGCGGGGCTCGGCAGCTTCAATCGCCAGGTCAATATCTCGCTCGGGTCGAACACGATCTGGCTCACCGGGCCGGGCGTGCGGATGCGCGCCCGAACCTTCGAAATCGGCAGCACGCCGACTGCGATCCTGTCGACCTCGCCAACCCGCTTCCGCATCACATCGCCGCTCGGCAATTACAACTTCCCCGTCGGCGCCACGCTGGAAGTCGGGGCCAATCAGTCGCCGGGCGATTACAGCGGCACCTTCACGATCACATTGAACTATCTCTAGGCCTTCTGTGGGGGGAAGACGGCACCGGGGGACCACTTGCGCCCGAAAGGATGCCTGCACCGGTGCCGTCAAGTCCCCCGGCGATTACGCAGACCCGATTGCCGAGCCCTCGCCTGCTTGCTATGGGCGCGGTCGATGACCCAGCCCGCACCCGAAACCATCCGCACGCCCAAGACCCGTATCGCCTGCGACGGCACCGGCGATGGCCTCGCCGATGCGGCGCTCGGCCACCCGCGCGTGTGGCTCGAAATCGACACCGATGAAGGCTTCGCCGACTGCGGCTATTGCGACCGGCGCTTCATCCTGATCGGCGGGATCGCCGACAAGAGCTGAGCCTCCGGCGGACGTAAACGCCGCCTTTACCAAACCCATGCATCGGTGATGAAGGTCCCGCTGGCACAAGATGTGCCAGACAGGAGCAGAATCTGTGGGGATTCGAGGGACCAGACAGTGTCGGGCGGCGTATTTCGCCCTGACCGTCGCCGCGGCGGCGAGCGCCGCGCCGTGCGGACCGGCCCATGCCGCCGACATGAACGGCACCGCGAATGCGGCGGTCGTCCGCCCGAACACGCTGATCAAGACCGACGACCTCGATTTCGGCACGCTGATCAGCGGCGGGGCGGGCGGCACCGTCACGATCAACCCCGTCACCAATGCCCGCACGACCAGCGGCGGCGCCACGCCGGTCGGATCGGCCGCGCAGCGCGCGATATTCCAGGGCACCGGCGGCATCTTTCTGATCACCGTATCGGGCAGCACCTCCGTGACGCTGACGCGCGCGGGCGGCGGCGCGCCGCCGATGACCGCGAGCCTCGTGCGCGCCGCGAGCACCAGCGGCGGCGGCATCGCGCTGCTCGGCGGGACATTGCTGCCGAGCGGCGTGCAGACCTATTATATCGGCGGCACGCTCACCGTCCCCGCGAACCAGCCCGAGGGCAGTTACAGCGGCACCTTCACGCTCACCGTCAATTATCTCTGACACTCTCGTTTGGGTGCGGCACCGGCCCGCTCCCCCTCCCGGCCTCCCTGACGATAGTAGCCTATGGGAGGCCGGGAGGGAGAGCGGGCCGGTGCCGTTTGCGCGCGGACACGCGCGCCCCTATATGATCCTCATGACAAGCCCGACCGACCCCCGCCGCTTCCTCTATCGCGCCGACGCGCTCGACCCCGATCTGGCGCAGGCGCTCGCGCGCGAAACGCTCGCCAGGGCCGACGACGGCGAGCTCTACCTGCAATATCGTGCGACCGAGAGCTTCAGCTTCGACGACGGGCGGCTCAAGACCGCCGACTATTCGACCGACGCGGGTTTCGGTCTGCGGGCCGTGTCGGGCGAGATGACGGGCTTTGCCCACGCCAGCGACATCAGCGCGGGCGCGATCCGCCGCGCCGCCGAGACGCTCGCGCTGCTCGACCCCGCACGGCAGGCGCACGCCGCGCCGCCGCCGCGCACCAACCGCCACCTCTACGATGAGGCGAACCCGCTCGACCTCATCCCCTTCGCGAAGAAGGTCGCGCTCTGCCAGGAAATCGACGCCGCGGCGCGCGCGCGCGATCCGCGCATCGTCCAGGTGTCGGTCGCGCTCGCGGGCAGCTGGTCGGTGGTCGAGATCGTCCGCGCCGACGGTTTCCTCGCGACCGACATCCGCCCGCTCGTCCGCCTCAACGTGTCGATCGTCGTCGAGGAGAATGGCCGCCGCGAAACCGGCTATTTCGGCCTCGGCGGCCGTTACATGTACGACCATCTGTTCGAGCCCGCACAGTGGAACCGCGCGATCGACGAGGCGCTCGCGCAGGCGCTCGTCAATTTGCGCGCGGTCGACGCCCCCGCCGGCGAATTCACCGTGCTGCTCGGCCCCGGCTGGCCGGGCGTGCTGCTTCATGAGGCCGTCGGCCACGGGCTCGAAGGCGATTTCAACCGCAAGGGCACCAGCGCCTTTTCGGGCCGCATCGGCGAACGCGTCGCGGCGCCCGGCGTCACCGTCGTCGACGACGGCGCGATGGAGAGCCCCGTCGGCGGCGGCCGCCGCGGCTCGCTGTCGATCGACGACGAAGGCACGCCGACGGGCGAGACAGTGCTGATCGAGGACGGCATCCTCAAGGGCTATATGCAGGACCGCCTCAACGCCCGCCTGATGGGGGTCGAGCCCACCGGCAACGGGCGCCGCGAGAGCTTCGCGCACGCCCCGATGCCGCGCATGACCAACACCTTCATGCGCGGAGGCAACGACGACCCCGCCGAGCTTCTGTCGCGCGTCAAGAATGGCATTTTCGCCAAAAGCTTCGGCGGCGGACAGGTCGATATCGTGTCGGGCAAGTTCGTCTTCAGTTGCACCGAGGCGTACAAGATCGAGAACGGCAAATTGGGCGATTCGATCAAGGGCGCGACCTTGATCGGCGACGGGCCGAGCGTGCTCACCAAAGTCACCGGCATCGGCAACGACATGGCGATCGACGAGGGTATCGGCGTCTGCGGCAAGGGCGGCCAGAGCGTTCCCGCCGGCGTCGGCCAGCCAACCTTGCTGGTCAGCGGGCTGACCGTGGGCGGCACGGCGTAATTTCCTCCCTTGATGGGAGAAGGATACGCAGCCTTGCCCGCGAAGCGGCTAGGCGGCGTTGGATGAGGGTGACGGCGCGCCCTCAAACCATCGCTTCAGACCGAGACCGCACTCCCACCGCTGCGACTAGCCAACAACCTGGCAAGTCTCGCTGCCTCCCCCATCAAGGGGGAGGTTGGACGCCTGTGACCCACCTCACTTGGCGTTCGCCCCTCCCGCGCATATAGCTTGCCCAAACAGAAACAGATTCGGTCGCATCATCCGCGGGGCATCCCCCGCAACAGGGAGGGTAATATGCGTTCGAGTCTGCGTTTCGTTTCCGCGGCCGCCGTCGCCGCGATGCTCGCCGCCGTTCCAGGTTCGGCGCAAAAATCGACCGGCCCCGAGGAACGCTATGAAATGGATGTCGCGACGATGTCGGGCTTCGCCGCGATGGGTGGCGGCAAGGGCGGCATCGGCGGCGCGATGGGGATGATGTTCGGCGGCGATCCGTCGAACAAGGTCGCTCACCAGCTCCTCCTCCGCCTCGGCTCGAACGACGCCGCCACCGCGCCGCCGCCGAAGGGCGACCATTTCTTCCTGCCGCAGGCGAAGATGGGCAAGTCGGTGCCGCTGACCACGATCGAGGGCAAGGAAGACCCCGGAGCCACCCCGTTCGAACGCCCGAAGGGCCGCCTGCTCCTCTATTGGGGCTGCGGCGCGAAGGCGGGCCCCGGCCAGCCGGTGGTGATCGATTTTGCCAAGGTCGCCGCGGGTCAGGTCCCGCCGAACCTGTTTTCGAGCGCGGTCCCGGTGATCCGCGAAGTGAGCAAGGCGAACAGCCGCTCCTACATCGACTGGCCGAACAACAAGGGCGGCAGGCAGCCCGGATCGGGCTCGTCGCTGCTCGGCGCGCACCGCGTCGCGAGCAATATCGGCCCCGACATCAACTTCACCCTCGCGCAGGATTATATGCAGGGCCTCAGCGCCTCGACCGCGATCCAGGGCGACCAGTCGGTGATGGTGCGCTGGAACGCGGTGCCGAACGCAACGGGCTTTGTCGCGTGGACGATCGGCGGCATGGGCAATGGCAGCGGCAAGAATGATCTTGGCGATATCGTCTGGTGGACGAGCAGCGCGTCGAAGGAATTCGGTGGCGGCCTCTGGGACTGGCTCCCCCCGTCGGTGGTCGCGAACCTCGTCACGAAAAGGATCGTCATGCCGCCGTCGCAGACGAGCTGCCAGATCCCCGCCGAGGTCAAGAAGGCGTCGGGCGAGATGATGATCGGCAATCTGAACGCCTTCGGCCCCGAGGCCAATTTCTCCTATCCGCCGAAGCCCGCGGGCAATGCGGCATGGAATATCGACTGGACCGCGAAGGTCCGCTTCCGCTCGCACACGATGCTGATGATCGGGGCCGATTTCGGCGGCATGGGCGCGTCGTCAGGCGGCGGCAGCACCCCCGCCGAACCCGCGAAGAAGAAGAAATGCAAGGGCCCGCTCGGCATCCCGCTCCCCGACGGGGCGTGCTGAAACCGCGGCGAGTCAGCCCCTGTTCACGCGTGTTGGCGCAGAAAGGCGCCGGGTAGGGTATGAAAGACAGGAGTCGAACCATGCGTCACCTCATCCCGGCGCTTCTTGCCGCCGCAGCCATCGCAGCCGCTCCCGCTGCCGCCGCGCGCGAAAAACTTGCGCCCGAAGACCAGCTCGCGAAGCTGCTCGAAGGCCGCGTCGCGGGCGAACCGCAGGACTGCATCCCGCTTTCGAGCGCGCGCAGTTCGCAGATCATCGACAAGACGGCGATCGTCTACAAGGTCGGCAGCACCCTGTGGGTCAACCGCCCCAAGGGCGGCGCCGAATCGCTCGACGACGACGATATCCTCGTCCTCAAGACGTCGGGAAGCCAGCTGTGCAGCATCGACACCCTCCAACTGCACGATCGCACGAGCAACATGTACAGCGGTTTCGTATCGCTGGGCGAATTCGTCCCCTATCGCCGCGCCAAGTGAGCTCGGGCGCGGTTGCGCGCCCTTCGATCCACATTAAAGCCGTCCTCCCGGCGAAAGCCGGGATCTCTATGTAGCGTCAAACCGTTACGTCGAGATCCCGGTGTTCGCCGGGATGACGCTTGACGGGAACAAAGATCTTGGCCGAAAATAAAAACTCCGTCCCGCCCGCCGACTGGGCGGCACAACTCCTCGCCTTCTGGTTCGACGCGCACGGCATGGACGACTGGTACGGCGGCGGCCCCGAATTCGACGCCGAGGTCCGCGACCTCGCCGAAGGCTGGCACGAGGCGCTACGCTCGCAGCCGCCCGCAAGCTTTCTCACCGATCCCGACACCGCGCTCGCCGCGGCGATCCTGTTCGATCAGGTGCCGCGCAACCTGTTTCGCGGCCACGCCGACGCCTTCGCCACCGACGATCTCGCGCGCGCGATCGCGCACGGCATCGTCGCGAAGGGCTGGGACCGGGACTGGTCCGACGCGCGGCGCCAGTTCGCCTATCTTCCCTTCGAACATAGCGAGGATATCGCCGACCAGCGCGAATCGCTGCGCCTGATGGGCCAGCTCGCCGACCCCATGTTCGCCGATTATGCGCAAAAGCATTTCGACATCATCGACCGCTTCGGCCGCTTCCCGCATCGCAACGAAGCGCTCGGCCGCGCAAGCCGCGCCGACGAGGAAGCGGCGATAGAAGAGGGCAGGAATTGGTGATAGGGCCGGTTCGACACGGAGAAGAGCCATGGCCGAATTCACCGAAACGCTGACCGACAAGCATATCGCCTTCATCGAAAGGCAGCCGGTCTATTTTACCGCGACCGCCGCCGCCGACGCGCGCATCAACCTGTCGCCCAAGGGCTATGCCGACAGCTTCAAGATCCTGTCGGACGCCCAGGTCGCGTATCTCGACCTCGGCGGATCGGGGAACGAGACGCACGCGCACCTCGCCGCCGACGGGCGCATCACGATCATGTTCTGCGCCTTCGACCGCAGCGCGCTGATCCTGCGCATCTATGGCCGCGGCCGCCCCGTGCTGCCGCAGGATGGTGAATGGGACGCGGTTGCCGCGCACTTCACCCTGCTGCCCGGGACACGCCAGATTTTCGTGATCGATGTCGAAAGCGTGCAGACGAGCTGCGGCTGGGGCGTACCGATGATGGAATTGCAGCACGAGCGCGACACGCTGCAGAAATATCACCGTCAGGCCGACCGCACGCTGTGGGTCGAGAAGTTCAGGGAACGCGACCGCAGCATCGACGGCCTGCCGACGCGCCCGACCGACCGCTTCATCGCGGGCGACGCCTGATGCCATTGGTGGAACTGGTGCGCCTGCCCAACGGCGCCGAAGCCGAATTGCTGCGCGGCCGCCTCGAAAGCGCCGGTGTCCACGCGGTCTGCTTCGACGCGGGCATGAACATCGCCGAAAGCGTGGGACTGATGATCCCCGTGCGGATCATGGTGCTCGACGAGGATCTGGACGAAGCGCGCGCGCTGATCGCCGAGTTCGGGGCGGATTGAACGCAACCCAACCCCTCTTCCGTTCGTCCTGAGCTTGTCGAAGGACCGTTTTTCCCTGAAGAAGAGCAGGACAGTGCTTCGACAAGCTCAGCACGAACGGAAGATAGGCCGGTTCAAACCTCTCCCATGATCAAGGTCGCCAGTTACAATATGCGCAAGGGCATCGGGCTCGACCGTCGCCGCGATCCCGGCCGCGTCCTGTCGGTGCTGCGCGAGCTCGACGCCGATATCGTCGCGCTGCAGGAAGCCGACCGCCGTTTCGGCACGCGCGCGAGCGCGATCCCGCCGCACATGTTCGAAGAGCATAGCGACTATGTCCCGGTCGACCTGCTCGGCGGCCGCCCCTATGCGATCGGCTGGCACGGCAATGCGCTGCTCGTCCGCAAGGGCGCCGAGGTCGAGGAAAGCCATGCGCTTCACCTGCCGACGCTCGAGCCGCGCGGCGCGGTCGCGGCGACCGTCCGCGTCGGCGACACCCGCCTCCGCGTCGTCGGCATGCACCTCGATATTTCGGGTCTCCGCCGCCGCCAGCAGGCGCGCGCGATCCTGAACCATGTCGCCGAGGGCGAGGATCTGCCGACGATCCTGATGGGCGACTGCAACGAATGGCGGCCGTCGGGCGGCTGTCTTGCCGACTTCGGCGAGCGCCACCGGCTTGTCGACACCGGCCACAGCTTTCACAGCCGGCGCCCGGTCGCGCGGCTCGACCGCATCTTTGCGACCCCCGATCTCGAAGCGGTCGACGCGGGGGTGCACCGCAGCGCGCTCGCCGCGCGCGCATCGGACCATCTGCCGATCTGGGCGCAGTTCACCAAGGTTTCGGGATAAGCTGGCATCCCCCCCCCGCTTGCGGGAGGGGAACAATGTTGCCCAAATAATAGGCAATCTTCTGCCTCGCCTGCCCACTGAACGACCGAATAGGTCACTCACCCCGCCCCGCCCCGTCACAAAATGTTAACTTTCGCCCCGCTCGCGCAATCTGGCACGGCCGTTGCAGTGCAACATGGTGCCATTAGCAAAAGGGGGCGTCATGAAGCTGATCCTGGCCATCATCAAACCATTCAAGCTCGACGAGGTGCGCGAGGCGCTCACCGGTCTGGGCATCGCCGGCATGACCGTGACCGAGGTCAAGGGGTTCGGCCGGCAAAAGGGGCAGACCGAAATCTACCGCGGCGCCGAATATGCCACCAACATGGTGCCGAAGGTGAAGATCGAGCTCGTCTGCGACGACGCGCTCGCACCGCGGGTGGTGGAAACGCTCCAGCAAAGCGCCGGCACCGGTTCGATCGGCGACGGCAAGATTTTCGTCCTCGACGTGGGTCAGGCCGTGCGCATCCGCACCGGCGAGACCGGCGAGGCGGCTCTGTAATGACGAAGGGGGAAAATATGACGTTCGCAAACAAATTTGCGGCGGGCGCCGGGGCCGTGGGCCTGTCGCTGTTCGCCGCGCTGCCCGCCTGGGCGCAGGAAGCGGCCCCCGCGGTCGCCGAAGCCGTCAAGCCGACGCCCGACAAGGGCGACACCGCGTGGATGATGATCTCGACCGTGCTGGTCATGGCGATGATCGTCCCCGGCCTCGCGCTCTTTTACGGCGGTCTCGTCCGCACCAAGAATATGGCGTCGGTGCTGACGCAGATCCTCGCCGTCGCCGCGCTCGCGATGATCATGTGGGTGATGTTCGGCTACAGCCTCGCCTTCGGCGGCGACGCCAACCAGTTCATCTCGGCGGGCAAGCTCTTCCTCGCCGGGGTCGCCGCCGATTCGACCGTCGCGACCTTCACCGACGGCGTCGTGATCCCCGAATTCGTGTTCATCGCCTTCCAGATGACCTTCTCGGCGATCACCGTCGCGCTGGTCCTCGGCGGGCTCGTCGAGCGCATGAAATTCTCGGCGGTCATGGTCTTCGCGATCGTCTGGCTCACCATCGTCTATTACCCGATCGCGCATATGGTCTGGTATCTGGGCGGTGACGATGCCTCGACCGGCCTGATCTTCCGCTGGGGCGCGCTCGACTTTGCGGGCGGCACCGTCGTCCACATCAACGCGGGTGTCGCGGCGCTCGTCGGCTGCCTGATCATCGGCAAGCGCACCGGCTACCAGAAGGAAATCATGGCGCCGCACTCGCTGACCATGACCCTGATCGGCACGGGCCTCCTGTGGGTGGGCTGGTTCGGCTTCAACGCCGGCTCGGCGCTTGAAGCCAATGGGTCGGCCGGCCTCGCGCTGATCAACACCTTCACCGCGACCGCCGCGGGCGTCCTCTTCTGGATGCTCACCGAACGCGCGCTCGGCCACAAGGGTTCCCTTCTCGGCGCCTGCTCGGGTGCGATCGCCGGCCTCGTCGCGGTCACCCCCGCCGCGGGCAACTCGGGTCCGTTCGGCGCGATCCTGCTCGGTGCGGTCGCGGGCGTCGTCTGCTGCTGGTTCGTGATGAAGCTCAAAGCCAAGCTCGGTTTCGACGACTCGCTCGACGTGTTCGGCATCCACGGCATCGGCGGCCTGATCGGCTCGATCCTGACCGCGGTCACGATGCTGCCCGCACTCGGCGGTCCGGCGGGCGACGACTATGTCCTCGGCAGCCAGCTGTGGATCCAGATCAAGTCGGTCGGCGTCGCCGTCCTCTGGTCGGCGGTCGGTTCGGCCATCGCCTTCACTGTCGCAAAAGCCGTCACCGGCGGGCGCGTCTCCGAAGAGGTGGAGCGCGAAGGCCTCGATCTCGGCGAGCATGGGGAGCGCGCCTACAACTACTGATACGAGACAGGATACCCGTCGCCGCACGCTCTCTCTCCTTTCAAACGGCGGCGGCGGGGTCCTCCCCAGGTTCCTCCTGCGAACCACTGGCCGGCCATATATTGGCCGGCCTTTTTTTTTGGACCTTGGCCGGAACGGCGACGCGCCTCGGGCATAGCCCGGCGATTTTTGTCATTTTCTTACTGTGGCTGGCGCGCAACATGTCCCGGCCTTTATTTCGCGCAATATTCATGCGCCATTGCGTAATGGAAACAAGAAGCGCACTCCCTCCGGCGGACCAACGCAAGATTGGCCATCAGGAGGAGGATTATCATGTACGCACGTGCCCATATGCTCGCGGGCCTGTCGCTGCTCGCGCTGACGATCGGCGTTCCCGCGGCGGCGCAAACCGCCCCGGCCGACGAAGACAGCAATATCATCATCGTCACCGCGACCAAGCGCGACGCCAATCTTCAGGACATCCCGTTCTCGATCAACGCGCAGACCGCGGAGGATATCCAGAAATCGGGCGCGGTGACGCTCGAGGACCTGTCGCGCAACGTCGCGGGTCTCTCGGTCCAGAATCTCGGGCCCGGCCAAAGCCAGGTGTCGGTTCGCGGCGTCTCGGCCGGACAGGTCGTGCGCGACCAGCCGGGGGTCAAGGAACAGGTCGGCGTCTATCTCGACGAAAGCGTGATCTCGCTCTCGCTCTTCACCCCCGACATCGACCTTTACGACCTCAACCGCGTCGAAACGCTGCGCGGGCCGCAGGGCACGCTCTTCGGTTCGGGCTCGGTCGGCGGCACGATCCGCTACATCACCAACCAGCCGAAGCTCGGCACGATGGAAGGCAGTGTCGAGGCGAACCTCAACCTTGTCGACGGCGACGATATCGGCGGACACCTGAAAGGTGCGATCAACGTCCCGATGGGCGACAAGGCGGCGATCCGCGCGGTCGGTTATTACACGCGCTACGGCGGCTTCATCAACGCGATCGGGCCGGCGGGCAAGGAAGACGTCAACAGCGGCGAACGCTATGGCGGGCGCATCGCGCTGACCTTCGAGCCGACCGACAATATCTCGATCACTCCGCGCGTCGTTTATCAGAAGGTCAAGGCCGACGGCTTCAACCGGCAGGACGTCTATAACCTCTACGCCAACCAGTTCACCACGACGCGGCCGCGGGTGACGTTCGACGAGCGCGAGCAATATCTGCTGCTCCGCGAGTCGTTCGAGGACGAAACGCTGATCGCCGACCTCAAGCTCGACGTCGCGCTCGACGGGGTCAAGGTGACCGCGGTGACCAGCTATACCAACCGCGACATCCTCGTCAGCCGCGATGCCAGTGCGCTGACCGGTTCGGTGTCGGTCGACCTCGGCTTCCCCGCCGCGGGCGTGCTGTTGCCGTCGAACCTCGTCGACACGACCGATCTCAAAAGCTTCACCCAGGAAATCCGGCTCGCGTCGGATTACGACAGCCCCTTCCAGTGGGTGTTCGGCGGCTTTTATTCGAGCACCGATCGCTTCTATCGCCAGCGGCTGCCGACTCCGGGCTATGATGCCTTTACCGATGCGACACTCGGCGCGGGCACGTCGGCGGCGGTTGCGAACGGTTTCCCGGCCAACTCGCCCTATAATGCGGACCTGCCCTACGACATCAAGCAGCTCGCGATCTTCGGCGAAGGCACCTATTCGATCACCGATGCCTTCGACGTGACGCTCGGCGGCCGTTATTACGACTTCCTCGAAACGCGCCGCTTCATCACCGGCGGGCTGTTCGCCAACGGCGACCGCCGCCGCGACAAGACGCGATCGAACGGCATCAGCCCGCGCCTGCTGCTCAGCTATGATGTCGCCGACAATGTGTCGATCAACGCGCAGGCGTCGAAGGGCTTCCGCCTCGGCGGGGTCAACGATCCCTTGAACCTGCCGCTCTGCTCGCCCGGCGACGCCGCGCTGTTCGGCGGCTTTCAGGACTATGACGACGAAACGCTGTGGAACTACGAACTCGGCGTGAAATCGCAGGGCCGCGGCTTCACTTTCAACGCCGCGGGTTTCTACAACGACATCAAGAACCTCCAGGTCACGCTCGACGCCGGAACCTGTTCGTCGCGAATCGTCTTCAACGTGCCCAAGGCGCATTCGATGGGGATCGAATTCGAACTCGGGCTGTCGCCGGTCGACGGGCTCGATCTCAACCTTTCGGGGAGCTTGATCGAGGCCGAATTCGACACGACGCTACCCGGCGCGCTCACCGCCGCAACGGGGATCCGCGAAGGAAACCGCCTGCCGTCGGTGCCGAAGTTCCAGCTGTCGGCTTCGGGCAGCTATGAATTCCCGGTGTCGGACAGCGCGTCGGCCTATCTTTCGGCCTCCTTCCAGCATGTCGGCACGCGTTATACCCAGCCGTCGGATCAGGAAAACAACCCGCGCACCTTCGTCCACGGCCTGCCGTTCGGGGGCGCTCCGGCGAATGCCGCAACGACGATCGATCTGCAACTTCCCGACTATCAGCTGGTCAATCTCAGCGCCGGGGTCGACTTCGAAAACGGCCTGTCGCTGATCGCCTACGTCAACAATGTCTTCGACGAAAACGCGCTGCTGTCGTTCGACCGCGAGCGCGGCGGGCGCGCGCGCCTCGGCTATACCGTCGGCCAGCCGCGGACCTTCGGCATCACCGCGCGAAAGACGTTCTGACGGATCGGGAAAGGGACCGGATGCGGCAGCGTTCCGGTCCCTTTCTACCTGCTGAAATGCTGCACAAATTTTGTGCAGCATTGCCGCAATTTTGCCCTTTTCAACATGACATTAATATGGCATTCATTGGGTCAACAGTTTCAGGAGGGGAGAGCCTGAAAGGCTGGGCCGGGACGAAAGTTCCGGCCCTCTTTTTTTTGTGCGCAGCATAAGCGACGCCGAAGATCGGCAGTTTTCAGGGATTTTTGCGCCGGTAGCGCAGCATGGCAAAGATGCGCCAGCTGCCGTCTTCCTGCAGAACCGAATCGCTGACCACGAGCGTTCCGTCGACCTCGAGGCTATAGGTCGAGCGGCCGATCTCGACATCGGCGCTGCCCCAATGCGTCCACCATTTTGCCGCGTTTACGCCGCCCGCGACGGCACGCGTCCGGCCGCTGCTGTCGGTCCATTTCCCGCGCACGCGCCGCTTCGGATCGAAGGCATAGCTCGCCTTGGCCGAATAGGTCACCGGCGGCGTTCCCGCGACGCGCAAATCATAGGCGAGCGTGGTCGCCCCCGCCTCGCCCGGCGCGATGGCGAGCGTCGCGGTCGCGGGTTTGCCGAACGCCTGTCCCTCGCCGATCCAGCTGCCGTGCCATGCGGAAAGCGACGGGGCTTCGGCGGGCGCTACCGGTGCGGCGAGCACCGCCGCCCACCAGAGCGGCGTCATGCCGCCGTCTCGGACTGCGAAAACATGAAGGCGTTGCCGTCGAGGTCATAGAAGGTGAGCAGCTTCACCAGCCCCGGGATATGCTGGATATCGCCGTCCTGCCGCACCCCCTCGGCGTCGAGATGCGCCTTCGCTTCGACGATATCGGCGACCTCGAACACATTCGTCGCGCCGCCGCCCTGCACCACGCTCTCGACCTGGCTGAGGCCGATGTTCACCCCCGCCATCGGCGACGCGAGCTCGCACCAGCCGAGCTCGTCCGCGCGGTAGAGCAATTTGCACTGCATCACCCGCTCGTACCACGCGATCGACGCGGTCATGTCCTTGACCCCCATCGAACAGGTGAGCTCGGATCCGATCTGAAGCGCCATGCCATTCCTCCCTTTTTGGGCAGCATCCGACCAGACGGGGAATCGCGCGGTCCGTATCGCTTGCCTCGATGGTCCGGTTTGTATAGTTAGTTGCAAATGTCGTCAACCACGTCTGACCCCCTGCCCGCCGATCCCTTGCTGATTCAGCTCGGCAGCCACCGCTGGCTGGTACCGCTGCTTGCCGATCTGGCGGCGCACCGGGGCGCACGCTTCGTCGAACTGGTCCACCGGCTGGAACTGCCCCGCGACAGCTGCGCGCGGACGCTCGAGGCCGCGGCCGCCATCGGCTGGGTCGCGCGCAACCCCGGCCACGGCCACCCGCTCCGCCCCGAATATATATTGACCGAAACGGGCGCCGCCGCCGCCGCCCGCGCCGCGACGATTGCCGAAGCGCAAGGCGCGATCGGCCTCCCCCCCGGCGCCGCGACGCGCTGGGGCCTGCCGCTCGTCGCCGGGATCGGCGCCGGCCATGACCGTTTCAACGCGCTCTCGCGCCTCCTCGCTCCCGCGACCCCGCGCGCGCTGTCGCAAGGGCTGACGGCGCTCGGCGAACACGGGCTGGTAACGCGCGAGGTCCTCGACGCGAGACCGCCCGCGAGCCGTTACGACCTGACGAAAAGCGGCGCGCTACTCGCCGCCGCCTGCACTCTCTAAAGCCCCTCCTCTTCAGAGGAGGGGTTGGGGTGGTGAAAGCGGCGCTGCGCAATGTCGCAGACCACCACCCCGCTGCGACTAGGCCGGCGTTGCCGGACCAAGTCTCGCTGCCCCTTCTCTAAAGAGGAGGGGTCGCCGTCACGCCAAAGCTGCCTTCACGAAGTCCGCCGCGCGTTCGCCGATCATGATGCTCGGCGCATTGGTGTTGCCGCTGACCAGTCGCGGCATGATGCTGGCGTCCGCCACCCACAGCCCCTCGATGCCCCCCACCTTCAGCGTCGGATCGACCACCGCGTCGGCGTCGCTCCCCATCCGGCACGTGCCGACGGGATGATAGACGGTGTCGGCGCGGCTGCGGATCAGCGCGTCAAGCGCCGCATCGTCGTCGAGCTTCACCGGATGCCGGTCGACCCCGGCATAATCCGCCAGCGGCGGCGCGGCCGCGATGCGGTGCATCATCCGCACCCCGGCGCGCAGCGTCGCGAGGTCGCGCGCGTCGGTCAGAAATCCCGGATCGATCGCGGGCGCCGCGGCGGCGTCGGACGACGCGAGCCGCACCGTCCCGCGGCTTTCGGGGCGCAGCACGCAGGCGTGGCACGAAAAGCCGTGCCCCTTCACCTTCGTGCGGCCATGATCCTCGAGCATCGCGGGCACGAAATGATACTGGATGTCCGGCGCGGGCAGGTCGGGGCGCGATTTCCAGAAGCCGCCGGCTTCCGCAAAACAGGTCGTCATGATCCCGCTGCGCCTCGTGCGATGCTCGAAGATCGCCTTCACCATCCGCCACGTGCCGCCGGGGCTGTCGCCGAGCGGTTCGGTCGAGCGCGTCTCCCAGCTCGACACATAGTCGATATGGTCCTGCAGATTGTCGCCGACCCCTGCACGGTCGAGCGTCACATCGATCCCCTTGTCCTTCAGATGCGCGCCGGGGCCGATCCCCGAGAGCATCAATATCTGCGGACTGCCGAACGCCCCCGCCGACAATATGACACCACCGCGCGCGCGGAGCGTCTCGCGGCTGCCGCCACGGCGAATCACAACGCCCGTCGCGCGTCCGTCCTCGACGAGTATCTTCTCGACCAGCGCGCCGGTGCGCACCGCGAAATTGCCATGATCGCGCAAGGGCTCGACATAGGCGCGCGCCGCCGACCAGCGTTCGCCCGCCTTCTGCGTCACCTGATAGAGGCCAAAGCCTTCGTTGCTCGGGCCGTTGAAATCGGCGGTGCGCGGCAATTGCAGCGCCGCCGCGCTCTCGACGAAGCGCCGGCTCGTCACATTGGGCCAGCGCTGGTCCATCACGTTGAGCGGCCCGTCGGCGCCATGATAGGCGTCGCCGCCGCGCTCATTGCCCTCGCTGCGCCTGAAGAAGGGCAGCACGTCGGCGTAGCTCCAGCCCGTCGCACCGAGCGCCGCCCACTGGTCGTAATCGAATTGGTGCCCGCGGATATAGACCATCGCGTTGATCGCGCTCGACCCGCCGAGCCCGCGCCCGCGCGGCTGGTATCCGGTCCGCCCGTTCAGCCCCTTTTGCGGCACCGTCTCATATTTATAGTTCGAGCTATTCCGGATGAACGGCATGAACCCCGGCGTCTTGATCAGCATATTGTCGTTGCGCCCGCCCGCCTCGACCAGACAGACCGTCCGCGTCCCGTCCCCGGCAAGCCGCCCCGCCGCCGCGCTCCCCGCGCTGCCCCCGCCGATGACGATGATGTCGAACTGATCCATGAAGCGACTCTCCCTCGCGCCGCCTGCTGGCGGTCGCCCGGGCGCTTACATGAATGTCATTAGGGAGCGAGGCAAGGAAGAAGAGGATTTCGCGCGGAGGCGCAGAGAGCGCGGAGGAAGATGGGGTTCACGCGGAGACGCGGAGGTGCGGAGAAACTATCCCAACCCCGTTTGTGCTGAGCTTGTCGAAGCACCGTTCTTTCTTTGGAGCGGTGCAAGAAAGAACGGCCCTTCGACAAGCTCAGGGCGAACGGTTTCATATTTTTCTATTTTCTCCGCGCCTCCGCGTCTCCGCGTGAACCGAAAAAATCTCTGCGCTCTCTGCGCGAATCTCGTGCCACCCTTACGATGCTACTCCGCCGGCTCTTCCACCGGCCGCCCCGCCGCCCAGCGTTCCTTGATCATCGCGCTCGTCGCGCGGCTGCCATCATGGCTCCAGCCGGGCTCGCGCCACATATAGTCGAGCTTGTGGCGCCACGGCGCGGCCCACACATCCTTTGCGATCCCGACCCATTCGTGCACCGCGGCCCACAATATGTTGAAGCTGCCGAGCTGCTTGACGATGCCGTACCGCACGGGCTCGTCGTCGCGCTCGGCAACGAAGCTGCCGAACATCTTGTCCCAGATGATGAAGACCCCCGCATAATTCGCGTCGAGATAGCGTGGGTTGACGCCGTGATGGACGCGGTGGTGCGACGGCGTGTTCATCACCGCCTCGAACCATTTGGGCAGCCGCTTGATCGCCTCGGTATGGATCCAGAACTGGTAGATCAGGTTCAGCCCCGCGCAGAAGAACACCATCGCGGGCGGAAAGCCGATCAGGAAGAGCGGCAGGCGGAACAGGAAGGTCAGGCTGAAAAAACCCGTCCATGTCTGCCTGAGCGCGGTCGAGAGGTTATAATGCTGCGAACTGTGATGGATGACATGGCTCGCCCAGAACCAGCGCACGCGGTGCGCGCTGCGGTGGAAAGCATAATAAGCCAGATCGTCGAGGAAGAAGCAGAGGATCCACGCCCACCACCAGCGGCCGAACTCGATCCCGATGTCGAACAGGCGGAACTGGTACACCCACACCGACATGCCGATCACCGCCGCACCGACGAGCGCGCCCGCGACCTGGCTGACCGTGCCGAGCATCAGCGAGGTCAGCGTGTCGCGCGCCTCGTAGCGGCTCTTGTCGCGCCGCAGCGAGAGAATCATCTCGGCCAGCAGCAGCAGGATGAAGGCGGGAACGGCGTAAACAACCGGATCGGGCAGCTCAGGCACGGTTAGCCGTCCCTTCTGACGAAGGCATCCCGGCACCGGCCGCGTTCGGCAACCCCGAACGCCCGGAAAGCGTCCGCATCCGGCTCGCCCACATCCCCGCATCCTTCCCCAATTGCAGCGTCACCGCGCCGAATGTTTTCTCCGGCATCGTCAATGTCAGGAAATCCTTGTCGAGCCGGCCGATCACACTCGCGTCGATCGGCCGCGCCGCGAAGAAATTGCCATGCGCGCGCACCAGCATCATCCGCCCTTCGGCATTGCGCACGATCGCGGCAAAGCCCGCGCGGTCGCGCGCGACCTCCACCCCGCGAAACCCCGCCTCGGCCTCTTCGGCCAGCCGGATCGCGTGGGTTTCGTCCGCGATCCGCGGATCGCCCCCGAGCCCGATCTTCCCGACCAGCCAGGCGATAAAAAGCACCGCGACAAGCGATGCGCCAAGCTGGATCAACGCGGCCTGCGTCATTTCAGGGCCCCTAGCCTGCGAGCGCGTCCAGCATCGGCCGCAGCCCCGTCAGATCGTACCCCGCCTTCGCCGCGGCCTCGACGATGCCGTCGACATCGTCGCCCGCGCGCGCGCGCGTCAGCGCCCACAGGTGCGTCGAACGCGTCCCCGAGCGGCAATAGGCGAGGATCGGCCCCGTTGCATCGCGCAGCAATTTGTCGAGCGCATCGATCTGCGCGTGGCTGAAACCGGCATGACCGATCGGGATCGCGGCATAGGCCAGCCCCTCGGCCGCCGCGGCGTGCGCGATCTCGCCGCCCTGCGGCGCCGACGGTTCCTCGCCGTCGGGACGGTTGTTGATCACCAGCGCAAAACCCGCAGCCTTCGCCTCGGCGATATCCTCGACGCTGATTTGCGGGGCGACGCTATAGTCGGCGGACAGGGTTCGGAAATCGCTCATGCCAGCGATCTACTCCTGCCGCGCCCTTGCTGACAAGGGTGAAGGTGGGGTGAAGGTGGGGTGAAGGTGGGGTGAAGGCGGCGGGACGGTGCAATGCCGCTTCCCTTGCCCCGCGCCGCGCTTATGGTCGACGATCATGAACGATCATTTCCAATGGGCCTTCGGCTATTGCGCGGCGCGCGCCTATGCCCGTCCCGTCGCTGCGAGCATTGCGTCGGCGCTGTGGTTCGATGCCGGCAAGCCCGACCAGGCCGGCCGTTTCATCCTCGGCGACACATCGGCCGAAGCCGCCGCCGAAGCCTTCGCCGCGGTCGATTCGCCGCACATCTATGTCGACATCGCCGGCGCGCGCGATGCGATTCTCCCGCTCATTCCGCCGCGCTGGCAGCCGCGCGACACGATGTGGCTGATGGCTACGCGGGCCGGCATGCCCGCCGCGCGGCCGACACCCGGCTTCGTTATCGAAACCGACGAGAGCGCCGACCGGTTCGAAGCGGTCGCGCGCGATGCCGACGGCGCGCTCGCCGCGCGCGGCGTCCTCGGCATCCACGGTACCACCGCCGTCTACGACCAGATCGTCACCGAAGCGCGGTTCGGCCGCCGCGGGCTCGGGTCGGCGATCATGGCCGAACTCGGCGGCCGCGCGGCGCGCCGGGGCGCCACCCAATGTCTGCTCGTCGCGACCGCCGAAGGCAGGGCGCTCTACGAACGGCTCGGCTGGACGCTGCGCAGCGATATCGTCTCGGTCATTTCGCCGGGCTAGCCGGCGGCCGGATCAATGCTGCCGGATCACGTTCAGAAACGCGTCGCCCCACGCTTCGAGCTTCTTGCCGCCGACACCGGGAATATCCGCCAGCGCGCTGCGCGTCGCGGGCCGCTCGCTCGCCATCGCGCGCAGCACCGCGTCGTGAAAGATCACATAGGGCGGGACGCCGGCCTCGGCCGCCAGCTCGCGCCGCATCGCGCGCAGCGCGTCGAACAAGGGGTCGCCGACGGGATTGGGGGTGGCGCTTGCGCCGCCGCGCGAAGCGCGCTGCGTCCGTTTCACGGGCGGTTCGGCCATCAGCACCGCGGTCTCGCCCTTCATCATCGCGCGCGCCGCGGGGCCGAGCATCAGCCCGCCATGCTCGGTGGTGCCCAGCGCCTCGCGCGCCATCAGCGAGCGCACCAGCGGCTTGATCAGCCGCGCCTCCTCACCCGCGACGATCCCGAACACCGACAATTTATCGTGGCCGCGGCTCGCGATCCGCTCGTCGCTGCGTCCCGTCAGCACCGCCTCGATATGCCCCGCGCCAAAGCTCTGCCCGGTGCGATAGACCGCCGAGAGCAATTTCTGCGCGAGCACCGTCGCATCGACCTGGCGTCCGGGTTCGAGGCAATTGTCGCAATTGCCGCAGCGTTCGGGCGGGTTCTCGCCGAAATGTCGCAGCAGCAGCGCGCGGCGGCATTCGACCGTCTCGACCAGCGCCGCCAGCGCGTTCAGCCGCGCGCGCTCGCCCGCGACGCGCCCCTCGGGCAATTCCGAAAGCCGCATCCGCGCGCGCGCGAAATCGTCGGCGCCCCACAGCATCATCGCCTCGGCGGGGTCGCCGTCGCGCCCGGCGCGGCCCGTCTCCTGATAATAGCTCTCGATCGATTTCGGCAGGCCCGCGTGCGCAACAAAGCGCACGTCGGGCTTGTCGATCCCCATGCCGAAGGCGACCGTCGCGGTGACGATGCCGTCCTCCGACGCGACGAAATCATGCTGCACCTGCGCGCGCCGTTCGGGGTCGAGCCCCGCGTGATAGGCCGCGACGCTCCGCCCCGTCGCCGCCGCAATCTGCTCGGCGAGCCGCTCGGTGCCGCTCCGCGTCGGGGCATAGACGATCCCCGGCCCCGGATTGGCGGCGATGAAATCGACCAGCTGTTTCGCGGGGCTCATCCGCGGTCGCACCGCGTAACGGATATTCGGCCGGTCGAAGCCCGCGAGAATCAGCCCGTCGGCCGGAATCCCGAGCTGGACGAGAATATCCTCGCGCGTGTGCTTGTCCGCCGTAGCGGTGAGGGCAAGCCGCGGCACCCCCGGAAAGGCATCGAGCAGCGGACGGAGCAGGCGGTAGTCGGGGCGAAAATCATGCCCCCATTCGCTGACGCAATGCGCCTCGTCGATCGCGAAGAGTGCCGGCGTCTGCGCCTCGAGCAAGGTGCGAAACCCCTCGCTCGTCGCGCGCTCGGGCGCCACGTACAAGAGGTCGAGCTGGCCGTCGCGATACGCCTGCCGCGTGTCGGCCCAGTCGGCATCGACGCTGGTCAGCGATGCGGCGCGAATCCCCGCCGCGCGCGCGCCGCGCAGCTGGTCGTGCATCAGTGCGATCAGCGGCGACACCACGACGACGCAGCCGTTCAGCGCGACCGCAGGCAGCTGGTACGTCAGCGACTTGCCCGCCCCCGTCGGCATCACCGCGAGCGTCCGCGCGCCCGCCATCACGCGATCGACGACCTCGCCCTGACGCCCGCGAAAAGCGTCGAAACCGAAGGTGGATTTGAGCAGCGGGAGGAGAGCGTCGGCGGACATTGTCGAAGGCGATAGGGCGGATGATGAGGAGAGGGAAGCCCCGGACGCATCTATAGTGGCGGCAAAACACCCACCTCGTCATTCCCGCGAAAGCGGGAACCCAGTTTGCGCATCTGCCGTCTCAACTGGGTTCCCGCTTTCGCGGGAATGACGAGATTGGAACTTATGCCAAAGTCAGCATCGCCCGCTCGGCCATCCGCGACGCGGTCTCGCGTTCGGCCATCACGACATGGTCGGCACCGCGGCGGACAAGGTCGGTCACCTCCTCGTCCGAATGCGCGCGCGCGACGATGACGAGCTTCGGATTGATCGCGCGCGCACGCCGCACGATCGCCCCCGCCTCGACCCCCTCGGGGATCGCGATCAGCAGCGTCGACGCGGTGTCGAGCCCGGCCTGGCGCAATATGCTTTCCTTCGTCGCGTCGCCGACGATCACCGTCGCGCCCGCGGCGCGCGCCGCCGCCGCCATGTCCTTCTGGTCCTCGATCACTGTCAGCCCCTCACCGCGCCCGCAGATCAGGCCGCCGATATGGCTGCCGACGCGGCCATAGCCGATCAGCACGACGCCGGCGTTGCACGGCGCGGGCGCATCCTCGCCCGCCTCCGCGATCTCCTCAGGCTCGTCGGAGCGCATGCGCTTTACCGCGAGCGAGAAGAGGATCGGGTTGAACAGGATCGACAGCAGCGACCCCGCGAGGATCAGGTCGCGTCCCGTTTCGGGCAGCACTTTCAGGCCGACGCCGAGCCCCGCGAGGATGAACGAAAATTCGCCGATCTGCGCGAGGCTGACCGACACCGTCAGCGCGGTCCCCGAATGATGCCCGAAGGCGCGGACGAGCGCATAGGCGGCGACCGACTTGCCGATCACGATGATCGCGACCGTTGCGAGCACCGGCCCCGGCTGCTCGATCAGCACCTTGGGATCGAAGAGCATGCCGACCGACACGAAGAACAACACCGCGAACGCGTCGCGCAGCGGCAGCGTCTCTTCGGCCGCGCGGCGGCTGAGCTGCGTCTCGCCGAGGATCATCCCCGCGAAAAAAGCACCCAGCGCGAACGACACGTCGAAAATCACCGCCGCGCCGAACGCGACCCCCAGCGCGATCGCGAGCACCGCGAGCCGGAACAGCTCGCGCGATCCCGAATGCGCGACCCAGTGGAGCACCCACGGCAGCACGCGCCGCGCGATCACGAACATGAAGGCGCCGAAGCCGACGACCTTGAGCAGCACGATCGCCGCCGACTGGATCAGCCCCGCGCTGCCTCCCTCGTCGCCGCGCGACCCGAACATCGCGGGCAGCAGAACGAGCGCGAGCACCATCACGAGGTCTTCGACGATCAGCCAGCCGACCGCGATCCGTCCCTTTTCGGTCTCGACCATGTCGCGCGCCTGCAGCGCGCGCAGCAGCACGACCGTCGACGCGACCGACAGCGCCAGCCCGAACACCGCGCTGCCCTCGATCGACCAGCCGAGCCACAGCCCGAGCATCATGCCAAGCGCCGTCGCCACCGCGATCTGCGCTATGGCGCCCGGCACCGCGATCTGGCGCACCGAAAGCAGGTCTTTCAGCGAAAAATGGAGCCCGACCCCGAACATCAGCAGGATCACGCCGATCTCGGCGAGCTGGAGCGCGAGCCCGGTGTCGGCGACGAATCCCGGGGTGAACGGCCCGACCAGCACCCCCGCAAGCAGATAACCCGCGATCGGCGAAATCCTGAGCCGGTGCGCGAGCGCGCCCATCAGGAACGCCACGCCCAGACCGGCGACGATGGTTCCGATCAGGCTGGTGTCATGCGGCATGGTCCATGCCTAGGGGGCCGAGCGTCGGGGGGTCAAGTTCGCGCCGCACGAAAAGGATGCAAGTCCGGCAATATCCTATGGCCAATTGCGGCCGTGCGTCCGCCTAGTCGCGTTCGATCAACGCATCGCGAAATTGCCGGACCTGTTCGTTGAAGGCGATCATTTCGGGCACGGTCAGTTTGGAGTTGGCGAGGAGCGCGTCGGTGAGGCAGCCGGCGCCTTCGTAGAGCGTCCTGCCCTTGCCGGTGAGATGAACATGAACCTGCCGCTCGTCGGCGGCGCCCCGCTTGCGCGTGACGAACTCCGCCGCCTCGAGCCTTTTCACGAGCGGCGTAATCGTGCTCGGCTCGAGCGCGAGCCGTTCGGCGATCGCGCCGATCGTCTGCCCGTCGCGCGCGGCAAGGCAGCTCAGCACCAGATATTGCGTATAGGTCACCCCCATCGAATCGAGCATCGGCTTATAGAGCCGATTGATCGCGATCGTCGTCGAATAGAGCGAAAAACAGAGCTGCGCGTCGAGCGGCAGCGGCTTGCCATCGGGTCCGGACATAAAAACATTCCTTCTGAATCAATGATCTAACATCAAATCAATTATCGCGATAAATTTTATCTTTGACAATATGGGAAGTCCAGTCCTAATAACACTTATCGCGATAATTATTATCGCGGATCATCAGACAGGAGACATGCCATGACCAAGAAGATCCTCGCCGCCGCAGCCGCCTCGCTCGCCGTCGCCGCTGCTCCCTCGGTCGCTGCCAAGGATGCAGCGCCCATCAAATCGGTCGTCCTCGTCCACGGCGGCTTCGTCGACGGCTCGGGCTGGGCCGACGTCTACAAGCTGCTGTCGAAGGACGGCTACAAGGTGACGATCGTCCAGAACCCGACCAACTCGCTCGAGGACGATGTCGCGGTGACCAAGCGCGCGATCGCTGCCGCCGAAGGCAGGTGATCCTCGTCGGCCACAGCTATGGCGGCGTCGTCGTCTCCGAAGCCGGCACCGATCCGAAGGTCGCGGGCGTCGTCTACATCGCCGCCTTCGCCCCCGACAAAGGCGAATCGGTCGGCTCGCTGATCGCCAACCCCGCGCCGGGCGCGCCGGTTCCGCCGATCCTTCCCCCGGTCGACGGCTATCTCTTCCTCGACCGCGCCAAGTTCGCCGAAAGCTTCGCCGCCGACGTCGAACCCGGCCTTGCCGCCTTCATGGCCGCGTCGCAGCGTCCGTGGGGTGTCAACGCCCTCGCCGGTGCCGTCAACGCCCCGGCATGGCGCGCCAGGAAGAGCTGGTACCTCGTCGCATCCGACGACAAGATGATCCCGCCCGCCGCGCAGCGCGCGATGGCCGCCCGCGCCGGCTCGACCGTCCGCGAAGTCGACGCCAGCCACTCGCTCTATGTCTCGCAGCCCCAAGCGGTCGCCAGCATCATCGAGGAAGCCGCCAAGGGCGCCGAATAAGACGCGACCCCCGCGCACAAAAAAGGACGCCGGGCTCTCGGATAAGGGCCCGGCGCTTTCTTGTGCAGCCAAACTGCGGGCGCGACGGACGAATTTGCGAAAGGCGTTCGGCGATCCGCCTTACGGGGACGCCGATCAGGCTTCGACGGTTCCCTCGTCGCGCTCGGCCTGCTGGCGCGCCCACATGTCGGCATAGAGCCCGCGCATGCCCAGCAGTTGGTCGTGTGTCCCCGTCTCGGCCACCCGGCCCCGGTCAAGCACGATGATCCGGTCGGCGCCCGTCACCGTCGAGAGGCGATGCGCGATCACCAGCGTCGTGCGCCGCGCCGCGATGCGGTCGAGCGTGTCCTGGATCGCCGCCTCGGTACGGCTGTCGAGCGCGCTCGTCGCTTCGTCCAAAATCAGCACCGGCGGGTTCTTGAGCAGCGTGCGCGCGATCGCGATGCGCTGTTTCTCGCCGCCCGACAGTTTGAGCCCACGCTCGCCGACCTCGGTGTCATAACCCTGCGGCAGCAGCGCGACGAAGCCGTCGATCGCCGCGCCCTCGGCCGCCGCGACGATGTCTTCGGCGCGCGCGCCCGCGCGGCCATAGGCGATATTGTAACCGATCGAATCGTTGAACAGCACCGTGTCCTGCGGGACGATGCCGATCCCGGCGCGCAGGCTTTTTTGCGTGACCGCCGCGATATCTTGGCCGTCGATCAGAATGCGCCCGCCCTGCGGGTCATAGAAACGGAAGAGCAGCCGCGCGATCGTCGACTTGCCCGCACCCGACGGCCCGACGATCGCCAGCGTCTCGCCCGCGCCGACCGCGAAGCTCACCCCGTTCAGAATCGTCCGGTCGGGCTCGTAGCCGAAGACGACATTCTCGAACGTCACGGCGCCGCCGTTCACGACGAGCGGCCACGCGCCCTTCGCATCGGAAATCTCGGGCGGCGTATCGATCAGGCGGAACATCGCCTCCATGTCGATCACCCCCTGGCGGATGGTGCGATAGACCATGCCGAGCAGGTCGAGCGGGCGGAACAATTGCATCAGCAACGTGTTCACCAGCACGACGTCGCCGACCTTGTATTCGCCCTGCGACCAGCCCCACACGGTGTATGCCATCGCCCCCGCGAGCGCGGCGTTGGTGATCAGGCTCTGCCCGATGTTGAGCCACGCAAGGCTGTTCTCGCTCTTCACCGCGGCACGCGCATATTGGTCGGCGACGTCGCGGTAGCGCGCTTCCTCGCGCTCCTCCGCGCCGAAATATTTGACCGTCTCGTAATTCAGCAGGCTATCGACGCTGCGCCCGATCGTCAGCGTGTCGAGGTCGTTCATCCGGGTGCGCAGCGCGTTGCGCCAGTCGGTCACCTTGCGCGTGAAGATGATATAGACGACCACCATCAGCGCGGTCGCGCTGGCGAGGCCGAAGCTGAACTTGGTCCAGAAGATGATCAGCACCGCGGCGAGTTCGATCACCGTCGGCGCGATGTTGAACAGCAGGAAATAGAGCATCGTGTCGATGCTCTTGGTGCCGCGCTCGATCACCTTTGTGACCTCGCCCGTCCGCCGCGCGAGGTGGAAGCGCAGGCTCAGCGCGTGGAGATGGCTGAAGGTCGTGATCGCGAGTTCGCGCGTCGCGTCCTGCCCGACGCGTTCGAACACGACGTTGCGCAGATTGTCGAACAGCACCCCGGCAAAGCGCGCGCCGGCATAGGCGAGCACCAGCCCGATCGCGAGCGCGACGCCCTCTTCCATCCCCGGCGCCATCTTGTCGATCGCGGCGCCATAGAGGAAACCCATCGACAGCTGCACACCCTTCGACGCGAGCACGATGAGGCCCGCGAGGACAATGCGGACCTTGGCCTCGGTCTGCCCCGCCGGCCACAGATAGGGCAGGAAGCGCCGCAGCGTCGCAAGGACGGGCGGCTCACGCGAGGCGTCGGCGGACGTGGAGGTGTCAGGCGGCATGCGCGCCCCATGTAGGGCGCGAAAGCCATTCCGCCAACTGTTCCCCGGCGAAAGCCGGGCCCACGAAGATTGGGGCTGAGTCAGCTGAACCGTGCCGGGAGTCACGCGCCTCCCGACACCTTTCGCCGGGAACGCCTACCGCGACTCGCGATAACCCGCGTGACGAATGATGCGGTCGATCAGCCGCCGTTCTTCGGATGTCGGGGTCGGCACGATCACTACAGGGGGTTCCTGGCGGCGGCCGAACAGGGGACGCCGGGGCGGAACGATCGGGGAGAAGCGCATGGGGGCTGCTTTCGACTATGCGGCGTCGCCCCCCGGCTCCGCGGATGATCTGGTCCCGCACCCTTGGTGAAGGCGCGTGGTTGCAGCCCGGTTAAAGGCGTTGGTTACTGCTTTCTTTCCGGTACGGTGAAGGTGCCGGTGACGCGCCCGCCGGTGCCGCCCTGCACGGGATTGCCGTCGGGGCCGCGCGCCGCGCCGCGTCCGTCGACCGTCGCCCGCCCGCTCGTCAGGTCGATCACCAGCCGCCCGCCGCGCAGATTATTGCCACGCTGGCGCAGTTCGACATTGCCGACCATCGTGATCAGGCGGCGGTCGAGGTCATAGATCGCGACATTGCCCTTCGCGGTCTCGTCGCCCTTCACCACCGTCACGCCGCCGGTCGCGTCGAGCCGGTTGACGTCGGTGCCGCCCGACCGCGTATAGGCGACGGTCATCCGCGGCGCGGTGACGGTCAGCCCGGCCTGCGTGACGCGGACGTTGCCCGCCAGCACGACGCGGTCGGCGCGGTCCTGCACCTCGATGCTGCCCGCGGCGAAATCGACCGGCGCGTTGCTGTTGTGGTTGGCGAGCGCCTGCGCCCGCGCGGCGTCGCCGCCGGAGCCTGCCGAGAGAAGGACGAGACCGGTCAGCGCGAAGCCCGCCGCCGCGAGCGCCATGCTCTTCATGGTCCAAAAGCGGTTCATTTGAGCACTCCCTGGTTGATCCGCAGCCGCGCGTTGCCCTGCAGGCGCACGATCCGCCGGTCGAGGTCGGCGGACAGCTGGTTGGCCGAAAACTGCCCGATGTTCAGGCTGCCGTTGACGCCGCCCTGCCCCAGCAGGCTGCGCGTCTTGAGGTCGACCGCGACATTGCTCGCGTCGATGCGATAGCCGTTCGCGCCCTTGACCTGCACCGTCCCCGGCACCGCGACCTTTTCGGTCTCCATATTATAGGCGCCGTCGCGCGCCACGATCGTCGCCGGCCCGTCGGCGAGCTTGATCGCCCCCGACAGGTCGGTCATCCGCACGATCGGCTCGGCCGAACTTTTCTGCACCGCGCTGCCCGCGAGCAGCGCGAACGGCTGCCCCTTCGCATCCTGGCCGCGATATTCGGCGCGCGTGACCTTCATCCGCTCGCTCGCCATGTCGACCTTGTCCTTGGACAACAGGAAGCTGATTTCGGCGCGCTGGGTGAAGGGCGAGAAGACGAGCACCGCGGCGACGACGCCGATCACGAGCGGCAGGCCGAAACGCAGGATGCGCACCAGCCGGTCGTGGCTCGACCCGCTGGCCGCCCACATCCGGCGCATCGTGCGGTCAAGATCGGCGCGTTCGGACATCCATCAAAGCCTTGTGCGAATCACTTTCAGCTATGCGCGAAAATATCGGCTTCGGGCCAGCCGGCGAGGTCGAGCGCGGCACGCGTCGGCAGGAAATCGAAGCAGGCCTGCGCAAGCTCGGTGCGGCCTTCGCGTGCCAGCCGCGCGTCGAGAATATCCTTCATCGCGTGCAGGAAGCGCACATCGCTCGCGGCATAATCGCGCTGCGCGTCGCTGAGTTCGGCGGCGCCCCAGTCGCTCGACTGCTGCTGCTTCGACACTTCCTGGCCCAGCAATTCGCGCACCAGTTCCTTGAGCCCGTGGCGGTCGGTGTAGGTGCGGATCAGCCGCGAGACGATCTTGGTGCAATAGACGGGCGCCGTCACGACGCCGAGCGCCTGTTGCAGCGCCGCGATATCGAAGCGCGCAAAATGAAATAATTTCAACCTGTTAGGGTCGGTCAATATCGCCTTCAGCACCGGCGCGTCATAGGTGCTGCCGGGTTTGAAGCGCACCAGATGCTCGTCGCCCGACCCGTCGCTGATCTGGACGAGGCACAGCCGGTCGCGCAGCGGGTTCAGCCCCATGGTCTCGGTATCGATCGCGACCGCACCGGAACCCAGCACGCCTTCAGGCAGATCTTCTTCGTGGAAATGGACAGTCATAGCGCCGCCTTAGGCCAAGCCGCCCCGCCGCTCAATGACTGGTTTTCGCGAAGCCTCCGGGCGCCACCGCGGCTGCGCCAAATCGTGCAGGATCCGGCATCGCCGCCATGAAATTTTCTGTTCGCAGCCTGTGGACAATTAGGCTATATCTTGCGCCCTTGGTGGCATGGGGCGAGTCCGTGCCTGAGGTGAACTGCGTCCCCGTCCGGCGCAATGAGCCGGTTGAATGGGGTGTGGACGACCGAAAGCGACTAACAGACTATGAGTTTCAACAAGGATCGGCGCGGCCAGCGTGGACGCGGCAAGCGCGATGATTTCGGCAATTTCGACAGCTTCGAACCTGCACCCTACGGCGGCGACAGCTATGGTGGCGGCAACCGCGGCGGCGGTTTCGGCGATCGCGGCGGCTTCGGTGGCGGTGATCGTGGCGGCGGCTTCGGCGGTGGCGACCGCAGCGGTGGCGGCGGCTTCGGCGGCGGTGATCGTGGCGGCTTCGGCGGCGGACGCGGCGGCGGCATGCCGGCGCAGGTCGTCGGCGAGGGCAACGGCACCGTGAAATTCTTCAACCCGTCGAAGGGCTTCGGCTTCGTCGCGCGCGACGATGGCGGCGAAGATGTGTTCGTCCACATCAGCGCGGTCGAACAGGCGGGCCTCCAGGGCCTCGCGTCGGGCCAGCCGCTCGGCTTCACGCTCGTCGAACGCAACGGCAAGGTGTCGGCCATCGATCTGAAGATCGAAGGCGAACCGATGCCGATCGAGGAATTCGCGCCGCGTCGCGATGATCGCGGTGACCGTCCGGCTCCGGGCGGCGCCCGCGGCCGTCGCCAGCTCACCGGTGAACGCACCTCGGGCACGGTGAAATTCTTCAACACGACGAAGGGCTTCGGCTTCATCGCGCGCGACGACGGACAGGCCGATGCCTTCGTCCACATCAGCGCGGTGCAGCGCGCCGGCATGGCGGGCCTCGACGAAGGCGACCGCGTCGCTTTCGACATCGAAGTCGACGACCGCGGCAAGTTCGCGGCGGTGAACCTGCAGCCGCATCAGGACTGATCGGCGGCACGACCGGAACAGGAAGGGCGGCCCGCGGGCCGCCCTTTTTTGTTTGGTGGTTGGCAATCCCTGCATCCTCCCCCTCGATGGAGGAGGCAGCGAGGCTTGCCAGCTTGCTGGCTAGCCGCAGCGGTGGGGGTGCAGTCGCGGCCTGAAACCAACGGCGCAAGGACGCGCGTTCACCCTCATCCAACTTCGCCTAGCCGCTTCGCGCCAAGGCTGCGTATCCTTCTCCCGTCAAGGGAGAAGGACTGTCGAGCCATCAATAGCCCAGCGTGGCTTCCAGAAACCAGATGCGCTGCTGCGTCTCGTCGGCCCAGCCGTCGACCAGCCCGCTCGTCGCGATGTCGCCGTCGGCTTCGGCCGCGGCCTTCACCGCCTTGAGCTGGCCGAGCAGGATCTTGTTGTCGCCGGCGAGCGCGCGGATCATCGCCTCGGCATCGACGCCCGCATGATCATCGTCGCGGATCGACGCGCGGCGGCTGACGTCGCCGATCGAGCGCAGCGTTTGCGCGCCATTCTTGCGCACGCGCTCGGCGATCAGGTCGGTCGTCGCGAAAATCTGCGCCGCCTGTTCGTCGAACAGCAGGTGCAGTTCGCGAAACTGCGGCCCCTGGACGTGCCAGTGGTAATTCTTGGTCTTGAGATAGAGCGCGAAGCTGTCGGCGAGCAGCGCGTTCAGCGCATCGGCGACGGCAGGGGTATTATCGGTCTTCCGGGACATGGGAGCATCCTTTCTTTGCTTCCCCCGATATAGCGATGCGGGCGGGCGCTTTCCCATCGAAGCTTTGGGTAAGCTTCATCGAGAAAAACGATGAAACTCGCTCCACCCGAGCAACTATCCGATCAGTCCGAACGCCCCCAGTGCCGAGCGGATGCCCCAGATTGCAAGGATGACGGCGCTCGCCCATCGCACGATACGCGCCGCACGGCGCGCGGCCAGCGCGGGGCCAAAAGCAAGGAAGGGCAGCATCGCGAGCGTCCAGCCGACGAGCCCGCCCGCCGCGGCCCATTGCCCCGCACCGCTCGTCGCGGCGAGCACGCCGATCAGGAAATGGCTGCGATCGCCGAATTGCACGGCGAGCATCCGCCCCGCCAGCACTGCCGGCGGCGCGTCGTCGGCACCCGCGTCGGATCCAGGCTTGACGCGCCACAGCAGCGCCACAGCAGCCGACAGCATCGCCAGCGCGACGAGCAGCGCCGCCACCCCCTGTCCGATCATGCCGTTCGCGATCGCCCCCGCAACAGCGGCGACAACGGCATTGACGATGAAGGCACCGAAAGCGATCGCAACCGTGACACGCCGGTCGCTGCGCGCGCTTGTCAGCCGCGACAGCGCGATCCCGCTGCGCCCGTCGGCGTTGGCGAGCAGCACCGCCACCAGCGCGATCATGATTGCATCCATGGAAAATAGCGTCTGGATCGTCAGGCGCAGGCGGTCAATGCCCCAGGCGCACGGCGACCGACGCCAGCCACGCCTCGTGCGCTGTAGCGGAGAGCGCCCCGCGCGGGGCGTTCGCGGCATCGCTCATCGCATCGAGATAGGTCAGGACCGCCGCGCGATAGCCGCCCCCCGCGACCGCCGATTCGAGCCGGCTCGCGAGCGTCTCGACCGCGGCAAAGCCGTTGTCGCGCGCGAGGCAGCGGATGTCGTCGATTCCCTGGACGATCTGCGCGAGCGCGCAGTGCGGCAACGCCTCCGCAAGCGCACCGATCTGCCCGGTAATCCGGTGCTGGATGTCGAGATATGGGTCGGTCTGGTTTCGCATCATCCACCCCCTGTCTTGCAAGGGAGACGATGCGCCTTTTTGGTTAACGGGTCGTTAGCGATGACCCGGAAGGCCGCCAAGGCTCTGCTTGTTGCGATACATGTCGCGGTCGGCGGCGGCCAATATGTCGGATTCGGTCATGCCGGTCTGCAGCATCGCGATCCCGAAGCAGGCCGACAGCGCAATCTCGTGCCCGTCGTAATGCGTGGGCGCCGCGGTCAGCACCTCGCACAGCCGGGTGACCTGCGCGCGCGCGCCATCTTCGCTCGACTGGTCGAGGATCAGGCCGAATTCGTCGCCGCCGATGCGCGCAGCGACGTCGGTCGCACGGATCGACGCCGCGAGCCGCTTGGCGATTTCCAGCAGCGCAAAGTCGCCCGCGGCATGGCCGAAATTGTCGTTGATATATTTGAGCTGGTTGACGTCGACGAAAACGACCGCCGCGCGCTCGGCGTGGCGTTCGAAGCGCGCCATGCGGTGATGGATCGCGGTCAGGAAATAGCGGCGGTTGAACAGCGGGGTCAGCGTATCGCGCTCGGACACGCGTTCGAGCTCGGCGACGGCGATCTTCAATACGCGGTTTTCGCGGCGCAAAGCGTCGCGTTCCCGGCGTATGTCACGCAGCTGGTCCTCGATGGAGTCAACGGAAACGGTCCCGAAATGGTCGACCGCGATCCGTGCCCCCCCTACGCTATCCATGCCTTGTCCCCGGCGCGCCCTACCCTCCGCCAGCCGGACGCCGACGGATCTAAGTCCGGCAACCCTAGCCGCGACTTGATACCAATCGGTAAACGCGCCGACATCAATTGCGCGGCGTTGCCCGCACGGGACACAGCCGTCAGAGCCTGTCTTGTCGAGATGGAAACATCGCGACGGAGCAGATTTTGGCCCAGTGCGAGGCGCGAGGAGGGAGCGATGTTCTTGCATCGTGACCGACGAGCAACGCTGCAATGGGCCAAAATCGGCCCGCCCCGGAGGGGTCGCGTTGGGGGGACTGCTGGACGGCGTCGCGGCGCTTGCACGGGCGACCCGCCCGCGCGGCGCCCCGTTCCTTGCCAGCAATCCCCCCAACGCGATCTCGATGCTTCCATCTCGATAAGACAGGCTCTAGTGGGAGGGCGGCGGCGATTCATCGCGGCCGCAGGAGGGATGGGTGATGGGCGAGAACGCGTCGCAAGCCAAAGTCAGTGTCGGTGTCATCATGGGCAGCCAGTCGGACTGGCCGACGATGGCGCACGCAGTCCAGATCCTCGAAGAATTCGGCATCGCGCACGAAGTGCAGATCGTCTCGGCGCACCGCACGCCCGATCGCCTCGTGAACTACGCCAGAAGCGCCGCCGACCGCGGGCTGAAGGCAATCATCGCCGGCGCCGGCGGCGCCGCGCACCTGCCCGGCATGGTCGCGTCGATGACGCGCGTCCCCGTGCTCGGCGTTCCCGTCCAGTCGGCGGCATTGAGCGGCGTCGACAGCCTCTATTCGATCGTCCAGATGCCCGGCGGCATTCCGGTCGCGACCTTTGCGATCGGCAAGGCGGGCGCGACCAACGCCGGCCTCTTCGCCGCCGCGCTGCTCGCGAACAACGATCCTGGCCTCGCCGAAAAGCTGAATGGCTGGCGCGAAGCCCAGACGAACAGCGTTGCCCCCACTCCCGTCCGCGAAGGCTGATCGCTTGCTCCTGCCCGGTTCGACGATCGGCATTCTCGGTGGCGGCCAGCTCGGGCGCATGCTCGCGGTCGCGGCGGCGCAGCTCGGTTACAAGGTCCATATCTATGCTCCCGACGCGACAAGCGTCGCGGCGGAGGTGACCGCGCACCACACGCAGGCGGCGTGGGACGACGAGCCGCGCCTCGCCGCCTTTGCCGCGCATTGCGACGTCGTCACCTATGAATTCGAAAATGTCCCGGTCGACACGGTCCGCTTTCTGGCGGGCCATGTCGCGGTCCGCCCGGGGCACAAAGGCCTCGAAATCGCGCAGGACCGGCTCGCCGAAAAATATTTCGTCGCCGGGCTCGGCGGGCACCCCGCGCCCTTCGCCGCGGTGCCCGACCGCGCGGCGCTCGACGCGGCGCTGGGCCAGATCGGCACCCCCGCGATCCTCAAGACGGTCCGCATGGGCTATGACGGCAAGGGCCAGGCCCGCCTCGCCACCGCGGCCGACGCCGATGCGGCATGGGATGCCATCGGCCGCCACGCCGCGGTGCTCGAAGGCTTCGTCACCTTTGCGCATGAATTTTCGGTCCTGCTCGTGCGCGGCATCGACGGCGAGGTCCGTTTCTGGGACGCGCCCGTCAACGTCCACGAAGGCGGTATCCTCGCGACCTCGACCCTGCCCCCGCCGCAAGCCGTGCTCGACCAGCAGGACGAGGCGCGCGCCCTGATGGCCCGGATCGCCGCGGACCTCGATTATGTCGGCGTCCTCACCGGCGAATTTTTCGTGGGCGGCGATGGTCCGATCTTCAACGAGATGGCGCCGCGCGTCCACAACAGCGGCCACTGGACGATCGAGGGCGCGGTCGCGAGCCAGTTCGAGAATCACATCCGCGCCGTCGCCGGCCTGCCGCTCGGCAGCACCGAAACCGCGGCGCTGCCGGTCGTCATGCACAATCTGATCGGCGGCGGGATCGAAACCGTTCCCGACCTGCTCGCCGACCCCGCCTGTCACGTTCATCATTATGGAAAAGCCGGGGTGCGCGACGGGCGCAAGCTCGGCCACGCCACCTGGGTTGGAACCTCTCCCGCATGAATCGTCCCGAAATCACCCTGATCCTCGCGCGCGCCGCCAACGGCGTGATCGGCGCCGACGGCAAGATGCCCTGGCACCTGCCCGCCGACCTCCGCCGTTTCAAGCAGCTCACGATGGGGCGCCCGATGATCATGGGGCGCAAGACCTTCGACAGCCTGCCCGCGATCCTCGAAGGTCGCCGCCACATCGTCCTCACCCGCGATCCCGACTGGCAGGACGAGGGCGCCGAACCCGCTCTGACGATCGAGGCAGCGCTGCGCCTCGCCAACGCGCCGCACGTCATGGTGATCGGCGGCGCCGAAATCTACCGCCTCTTCCTGCCGCTCGCCGACCGTATCGAGCTCACCGACGTCGCGCTCGAGCCGAAGGGCGACGCGGTCATCGACTATCCCGCCGCCGCCGACTGGCACGAAAGCGCGCGCGAAAGCCATCCCGCCGACGACACCGGCCGCCCCGCGTACAGCTTCGTCACGCTGACAAGGAAATAGCCGATGCGCCGCTGGATCCTGGGCATCCTCATCCTGATCGCGCTCGCCGCGGTTGCCTTCTTCGCGCTCGCCCCTGCGATGATCGAAAAGGATCTCAACAAGATCGACGGCAAGCCGCTGCCGCAGGTCAGCGCTCGCGCGAAGGCGCTGCACGCGACGCTGACGATCGTCGACCTCCACAGCGACAGCCTGCTCTGGAGCCGCAACTTCCTGAAGCGCGCCGAGCGCGGCCATATGGACCTCCCGCGCCTCGAGGACGGCCATGTCGCGCTGCAAATCCTCGCGAGCACGACCAAGTCACCCAAGGGCCAGAATTACGACGCCAATAGCGGCGACACCGACAATATCACCAGCCTCGTGATCGCGCAGCTCCAGCCCGTCCGCACATGGACCTCGCTGCTCGAACGCTCGCTCTGGCATGCCGAAAAACTCCACCGCGCGGTCGCGGCGTCGAACGGCAAGCTCGACGCTGTCACGACGCCAGAGGATATCGACACGTTGCTCGCCGCGCGCCGGGGCAAGGCGCGCCCCACTGGCGCGATGCTCAGCATCGAGGGGCTGCACGGTCTCGAAGGCAAGCTCGCGAACCTCGACAAGCTCTACGCCGCGGGGTTCCGGATGGCGGGCCTCACCCATTTCTTCGACAATGATCTCGCGGGATCGATGCACGGGCTCCAGAAGGGTGGGCTCACCCCGATCGGCCGGCAGGTCGTCGGGGCGATGGAGGCGAAGGGCATGGTCGTCGACATCGCGCATTGCTCGAACGCCTGCGTCGCCGACATCCTCAAGATCGCGCGCCGCCCCGTCGTCTCGAGCCACGGCGGCGTGCAGGCGACATGCAAGGTCAACCGCAACCTGTCGGACGACCAGATCCGCGGCGTCGCCGCGACCGGCGGGCTGATCGGCATCGGCTATTGGGACGCCGCGGTGTGCGACACCTCGCCCGCGAGCATCGCGAAGGCGATGAAGCATGTCCGCGACCTCGTCGGCATCAGTCACGTCGCGCTCGGCAGCGATTACGACGGCGCGACGACGGTGCGCTTCGACACGTCGAAGCTCGCGCAGGTGACGCAGGCGCTGATCGACGCGGGCTTTACCGACGATGAAATCCGCGCCGCGATGGGCGGCAACGCGATCCGCGTGCTCAAGGCGGGGCTCGTCCCGCTCACGCCGCCCCCTTCCGTTTCGGCGCCATGATCCGCCTCGACGGTCATCAGCGCATCGAAGGGCCCTTGCGCGGCGGGGTGATCGCGCTCGGCAATTTCGACGGCTTTCACGCCGGGCATCAGGCGGTCGTCGGCCGCGCGGTGCGCCATGCGCAGGACGAGGGGCGCCCCGCGATCGTCGCGACCTTCGACCCGCATCCGGTGCGCTTCTTCAAGCCCGACGTCCCGCCCTTCCGCCTCACGACGCTCGACCAGCGACAGCAATTGTTCGCCGCCGCGGGCGCCGACGCGATGCTCGTTCTCCCCTTCGACGCCGCGCTCGCGGGGACGACCGCCGAGGATTTCATCACCGGGCTCTTGCTGGACCGTTACAGCGCCGCGGGGGTCGTCACCGGCAGCGACTTCGTGTTCGGCAAGGGCCGCGGCGGCGACGTCGTCACGCTTGCCGACCATGCCCGCCGCCTCGGCTTCTTCACCGAAATGGTTGCCCCCGTCGACGACGCCGAGGAAGTCATCTCGTCGAGCCGTATCCGCGAAGCGCTGCAGGCGGGCGACTGCCCCACCGCGACGCGCCTCCTCACGCGCCCCTTCACCGTGCGCAATATCGTCCAGCACGGCGACAAGAATGGCCGGCTGCTGGGTTTCCCGACCGCGAACCTCGAGATGGGCCAATATCTGCGCCCGCGTTACGGCATCTATGCCGTCACCGGGAAACTTCCCGACGGCCGCGTTCTCAAGGGCGCGGCGAATCTCGGCATCCGTCCGAGCTTCGATCCGCCCAGGGAACTGCTCGAACCGCATTTCTTCGACTTTTCGGAGGATCTTTACGGGCAGGAAATCGACGTGGCCTTCCACGCCTTCATCCGCCCCGAGGCGAAGTTCGACGATATGGATGCGCTGATGGCGCAGATCGCGGCGGACTGCGACGAGGCGAAGCGGCTGCTGAGCGATATTTGATTATCGTCACCCCGGACCTGATCCGGGGTCCATGCGGCGAGGCGGGAATGGATGCCGGATCAAGTCCGGCATGACGAAAGAGGGGGCAATGACGGACAATCAGGATTGGGCCGACGCGCTCGAAGGCCCGAAGAAAAAGCCGATGCGTCGCGGTACGAAGATATTCCTCTGGGTCTTCGCCGCCACGGTCGCCTGGTTCACGCTCAGCAACGCCAGCTGGCTCGCTCCCGACCCACAGGGAAAACCCGAACTCATCGCGCACCGCGGCGTCTATCACCTCTACGACAAGCGCGCCGCCGCGGGCCGCGACACCTGCACCGCCCGATACATCTATCCGCCCGATCACGAGGTGTTCGAAAACACCCCCGAATCGATGCGCTGGGCGGTCGGGCTCGGCGCCGCGATGGTCGAGGTCGACGTTGCGCCGACGAAGGACGGCCGCATGGTGCTGTTCCACGACTGGAGCGTCGACTGCCGCACCGACGGCAAGGGCGAGACGCGCGACCTGACGCTGGCGGAGCTCAAGGCACTCGACATCGGCCACGGCTACACCGCCGACGACGGCAAAACCTTCCCCCTGCGTGGCAAGGGCGTCGGCAAGATGCCGAGCGTCGAGGAGGGCCTCGCGGCGCTTCCCGTCCACCCGATCCTCTTCAACTTCAAGTCGAACGACGCCGCCGAGGCCGACCAGCTTTTCGCGATCCTGAAAGCCGCCGGCCGCGACAGCCGAAACATCGGCGACGCCTTCTACGGCGGCGAACGCCCGGTGAAGCGGATGCGCGAACTGCTGCCGTCGAACTGGTCCTTCGACATCAAGGGCGGCGCGAAAGCGTGCACCAGGGACTATGTCACATATGGCTGGACGGGCATCGTCCCCGAAAGCTGCCGGAACGGCGTGATTGCGATCCCGATCAACTATCAATGGGCCTTCTGGGGCTGGCCCGACCGCCTGATCGCACGCATGGACAGCGTCGGCGCGCGCGTCCTCGTCCTCGGCCCGTATGAAAGCGGCAAGTCGAACGAAGGCCTCACGACGCCGCAGCAACTCGCCAAGGTCCCCGCGAGCTTCAACGGCTATATCTGGGTCGAGGATATCCGCGAAGTCGGCCCCGCGCTCCGGCCGCGGCAGAAATAACCCCTCTCCCCTCGGGGGAGAGGGTTGCGCAGCCTTGGCATCTTCGATGCCTAGGCGAAGCTGGGAGAGGGGTTGCGGCTATCGATAGCACACAGCCCCCTCTCCCGCTGCGACTAGCGAACAGGTTCGCAAGTCTCGCATCCCTCTCCCGCAAGGGGAGAGGGAAACCGCTGTTTGCTCCCGCCCGAATCTGCGCTAAGCGCCGCCACCATGACCGACACGCCCACTGCCGAGCAGCGCGACTATCGCGACACCGTCTTCCTGCCCAGGACCGACTTTCCGATGAAGGCCGGCCTGCCGCAGAAGGAACCGCTGATTCTCGCCAAATGGATCGAGGGCAACCTCGAAGGGCAGATTCGCGAAAGCCGCAAGGGCCGCGACCAGTTCATCCTCCACGACGGCCCGCCCTACGCCAATGGCGACATGCACATCGGCCACGCGCTCAACCATATCCTGAAGGACATGGTCGTCCGCACCCAGACGTTGAAGGGCAAGGACGCGCCTTATGTGCCCGGCTGGGACTGCCACGGTCTGCCGATCGAGTGGAAGGTCGAGGAGCAGTATCGCAAGAAAAAACTCAACAAGGACGAGGTTCCGGTCGAGGAATTCCGCGCCGAATGCCGCGCCTATGCCCAGCATTGGGTCGACACCCAGCGCGAGCAGCTGAAGCGCCTCGGCATCGGCGGCGACTGGGACCATCCGTATCTGACGATGGATTATGAGGCCGAAGCCACGATCGTGCGCGAGCTGCTCAAATTCGCCGCGAACGACATGCTCTATCGCGGCGCCAAGCCGGTGATGTGGTCGCCGGTCGAAAAGACCGCGCTCGCCGAGGCCGAGATCGAGTATGAGGACATCGTCTCGACGCAGATCGACGTCGCTTTCGAGATCGTCGAAAGCCCGATCGAAGAATTAGTCGAGGCTTATGCGGTCATCTGGACGACCACACCGTGGACGATCCCGGTCAACCAGGCTTTGGCCTATGGGCCGGAAGTCGACTATGTTTCGGTAAAGCTGTTCGACGACGCGATGCATGGCCTTGGCGAATATCTGGTGGCCGAACCGCTCCTCGAGCAATTCTATGCGCGCACCGGCCGCGACGGCACGATAATCTGGCGCGGCAAAGGCGCCGACCTCGCCGGCACCATCGCCCGCCACCCGATGCACGCGCTCGGCGGCTTCTTCGCGCGTCCGCGTCCCTTCCTCGCGGGCGATTTCGTCACCACCGACAGCGGCACCGGGCTCGTCCATATGTCGCCCGACCATGGCGAGGACGACTTCGACCTGTGCAAGGCGAACGGCATCGACCCCGTGTTCGCGGTCGAGGGCGACGGCAAGTATCGCGAAGACTGGGGCTGGCTCGGCGGTCAGGGCTCGGTGATCAACCCCAAGTTCAACGCACCCGATGGCCCGATCTGTTCGGACCTCCGCGACGCCGGCGCGCTACTCGCGGCCTCGGCCGACTACAAGCACAGCTATCCGCACAGCTGGCGCTCGAAGGCGAAGGTCATCTATCGCTGCACCCCGCAATGGTTCGTGCCGATGGACAAGGTGATGACGCACATCGAGCCCAAGACCCCGCGCGAGAAGCGCTGGGAGAATGAGGGCGGCGCGCTCAACCCGCATGAAGAAGGCCTCTGCGACGCCCCGACCTTGCGGCAGGCAGCGATGCAGGCGATCGCCGACACGCGCTTCGTGCCGCCCAAGGGCCGCAACCGCATCGGCAGCATGGTCGAAGGGCGCCCCGACTGGGTGCTCAGCCGTCAGCGCGCGTGGGGCGTGCCGATCACGCTCTTCGTCGACCGCAAGACCGGCCACTATCTCGACGACCCGGTCGTCAACGACCGCATCGTCGCGGCGGTGAAGGCGGGCGGCGTCGACGCATGGAACGACGCGCGCGCGCAGGAATATCTCGGCGACGCGTACAACGCCGCCGATTACGAGCGCATCGTCGACATTCTCGACGTCTGGTTCGATTCGGGCTGTACCCATGTCTTCGTGCTCGAAAGCGGCCGCTGGCCCGCGCTCGTCCGCCACGACGGCGGCACGCACAGCGCCGACCTCTATCTCGAAGGCAGCGACCAGCATCGCGGCTGGTTCCAGTCGTCGCTGCTCGAAAGCTGCGGCACGCGTGGGATAGCGCCGTACAAGGCGGTGCTGACGCACGGCTTCACGATGGACGCCAAGGGCTTCAAAATGTCGAAGTCGCTCGGCAACACGATCAGCCCGATCGACCTGATGCGCGACTATGGCGCCGACATCCTTCGCCTCTGGGCGCTCTCGGTCGACTTCACCGAGGACCACCGCATCGGCAAGGAAATCCTGACCGGGGTCGCCGACCAGTATCGCAAGCTGCGCAATACCTTCCGCTACCTGCTCGGCGCGCTCGACGGGTTCACCGAGGAAGAGCGCATCACCGACGTCGCGGCGATGCCCGAGCTCGAACGCTATATGCTCTCGCTGCTCGCCGACCTCGACGCGAAGATGGCGCGCGCGGTCGATGACTTCGACTACAACACATACACGCGCCTGCTCGCCGATTTCTGCAACGAGGATCTCTCGGCCTTCTATTTCGACATCCGCAAGGACGTCCTCTACTGCGACCTCGGCCCCGCCGCGCCGCTCGGCACCGACACGCGCCGCGCGTACCGCAGCGTGCTCGACATCCTCTTCCATGCACTGGTGCGTTACGCCGCGCCGGTGCTGGTGTTCACGAGCGAGGAAGTCTGGGGCACGCGCTATCCGGAAGCGGGCAGCGTCCACCTGCTCGAATGGCCGACCGTCGACGCCGCTTGGAATGACGCCGCGCTCGCCGCCAAATGGGCGGGCGTCCGGACGCAGCGTGAAGCGGTGACCGAGGCAATCGAACCCTATCGCCGCGAAAAGACGATCCGTTCGAGCCTCGAGGCCGAGGTCACGATCCCCGATCCGGCGCTCGATCCCGCGGCACTGGAGGAAATCTTCATCGTGTCGATCGCCCGCGCCGGCGACGAACTGGCCATCACCCGCACCGAAAACCACAAATGCGGCCGCTGCTGGCGCCACCTGCCCGAGGTCGAGGCCGACGGCGCCTTGTGCAATCGCTGCGACACGGTATTGACCGCGGCATGAGCAGCATCCGTTCGCCCCATTTGCGCTTCGGCCTGATTTTCGCCGCCGTCGCCTTCATCCTCGACCAGATCACCAAATGGGTGGTCACGGTGCCGCTGTCGCTCGAACCCAAGGGGCAGATCGAGGTCGTCTCCTTCTTCAACCTGACGTGGGCGGAGAATTGCGGCATTTCGCTGTCGATGTTTGCGAGCTGCACCGACACGACGCGCTGGACGCTCGTCGCGGTCACCGGGATCGTCGCCGCCGCGGTCGCCTTGTGGATGACGCGCGAACAGGCGAAGGGCGACGTGATCGCGCTCGCGATGATCCTCGGCGGCGCGCTCGGCAATATCGTCGATCGCGTGCGTTTCGGCTATGTGGTCGATTTCGCCGACCTGCATTTCGGCGATTTCCGTCCCTTCATGATCTTCAACGTCGCCGATGCGTGCATCACGATCGGCGTGCTTTTGCTGGTTGCGCGCGCGCTGCTCTTGGGCGAAAAGGCCGGAAGCACGGACGCCAGACCGTCCGCCGAGTAAACGGGGCGCATAGGAGAATGTTACAAGTGAACCGGACCACCGCCATCCTGGCCGCCTCGATTCTTGCCACGACGCTGTCGGCCTGCGGGTCGAACAGCCTGTTCAGCCGCGACCGTCCCGACGAAATGATGGTGTCGCGTCAGGCGCCGCTCGTCGTGCCGCCCGATTTCGCGCTGACCCCGCCCGCGCCCGGCACCGCGCGCCCCGGCGGCGAATCGACCGCCGAACAGACGCTGCGCGCGCTCTTCGGCGGCCCGTCGGCGCGCAGCCCCGGCGAAACGCAGATCATCGGCAGCGCCGACGGCGCGCGCGCCGACCCCGGCATCCGCAGCCAGGTCGGCAGCCCCGACACGCAGGTCGTCGACAAGGGCCTCGTCGTCCGCGACATCCTCGCCGCACCCGAAGGCGACGGCCGCGACGCATCGGCGGCGATTCCGGGCGCCTGAGTCCGCTTCGAAACCTCAGTAGATCGACGGTCCGGCATCGCCCGGGCCGTTTTCCTTTGCGCCGCGCGGCAGCCATTCGTCGCCCCACGCCTTGATCGCATCATAGGTCGGGCGCAGCGCCTGCCCCGCCGGGGTCAACCGGTATGTCGCGCGCTTTCCTTCGGGAGGGACGCGCTCGAGCACCCCCGCCTCGGCCATCCAGCCAAGCCGCGAGGTCAGCGCCGCGCGCGAAATGTCGAGGCGGCCGAGGAAATCCTCGAACCGGTCGATCCCCAGAAAGGCCTCGCGCAGGATCAGCAGCACCCAGCGGTCGCCAAGCAACCGCGACGCGCGGCCGACGGCGCAGGGCGAACGCGATGGCATATAAGATTTCATAAGTCTGGATTTAAGACTTGACGCCATCGCGATGCAAGCGGCAACAAGTCTGTATTACAGACTTAAAGGGATGGATCATGCGCGGCCACCGATTCGCAAACAACGACGAAGCCGTCGCCTATATGAAAAGCGTCGCGGTCGATGCGTCGGGCTTCACCGCCTTCCTCGGCGTCGAGCCGCTGCGCTGTTTCGATGGCGAGGCTGAACTGCTGCTCGCGCTGCGCCCCGACATGACCCAGCATCATGGCTACGCACACGGCGCAATCGTCGGGCTGATGGCCGACAACGCCTGCGCATGGGCGGCGTCGAGCGTCATCGGCGACGTCGTGACCGGCAGCTATACGATCAACTTCCTCGCCCCCGCGAAGGGCAGCCGCCTGCGCGCAAAGGGCAGCGTGGTCAAGGCGGGCAAGCGTCAGGCGATCGTGCGCGCCGATGTCTGGGCCGAAAGCGACGGCGAAGAACCGCGTCACTGCGCCATCGCGCAGGCGACGATCGTCCCGGTGGGCTAGAGTCCTCCCTCCGGCTCAGCTGAACAGGTTCGAGAGCAACAGCACCGCGACGATGCTTTCGACCATCGCGCGCGACGCATGGCCGAACGCACGCAGCCGGCTGCATTCCAGATGCTGGACGAACCACGCGGTCTGGAGCGTGCCGAACCACAGCAGCGCGGCAAGCGCCAGCACCACGCCGGTGACCAGCGACCATGGATGCGCCAGCCGGATCAAGATCGTGGCGGCGCCGAGCAGGATCGCGAGCAGCGCGACGACATAGCATTGGCTGTAGAAGGGCGCGCGTAGCGTCGCGCGCGTGAGTTCGACCTTGCGCGCGCGCAGCAGCCGCGTCGCCATCAATACCGCGAACAGGCTGTACGACACGATGCGCAGCATGATCAGGTCGGTGTTGGTGCTCACCAGCGCCGACAGGCCGATCTTGCTCGTCACCACCGCGTCGGCGCCGACCAGCGCGAGCTCGGCGGCGTGGACGAGGATCAGCGACAGCAGCAGGAACAGCGGCGGCGACAGCGTGTCGGTATATTGCTGATCCTCGGTATCGCCTTGCTCGAGGTCCGAATAATCCATCATCTTCAGCGGATGGACGAGCGTGCGCCACAGCGTGATCGGATAAAAGACCAGCCACGACATGACCTCGTAGAGCAGCTCGTCGAGCGATTGCAGGAGGTTGAAGAAGTTCATGCCGCTGCGCGGGGCAGCAACCGGCGCCCCTCGGACAGCCAGCGCGCGAAGTTCCGCACCGTCGTCGCCTGCTCCCCGGGCCACTCCGGCCAGTCGTCCGCCGACAGGTGATGGGCCGCGCAAAAGGCATCGAGCCAATCCCCCTGCTCTTCGGGGTCGATCGGCACGTCCTTCAGATAATCGTCGTCGGGGTGCGGCGTTGCCTCGGGCTGCCAGCTATCGGCGAGTTCGTCCCACAGGAAGGCCGCGACATCGGCCTCGCAATCTCCGGCGAGCAGCGCGATGAATTCCGCCTGTGTCGGATTGTGCCGCCGCGCCGCCAGCGCCGTCACCCGCCTTTTCCGGTCCCACGCCATATAGGCCCACAGCAGGAGATAGAGGCCGAGACAGCCGGCGGCGAACCACCAGCCGCTCAAGCCCGCGCGCCCGCTTCCTCGACGCCCGCGCTGTTGTGGCGCAGCGCCTTCAGCACGGTATCGACGATCTGCGGCGCGTTGAGCCCCGCGGCGTCATATTGCAGCTCGGGCTTGTCCTGGTCCTGAAAGACGTCGGGCAGGCGCATCGTGCGCAACTTCAGCCCCGCGTCGATCAACCCCTCGTCGCTCGCGAGCGTCAGCACATGCGCGCCGAGGCCGCCGACGCTGCCCTCCTCGACCGTCACGCACACCTCGTGGGCGGCGAGCGTCTTGCGGATCAGCTCCTCGTCGAGCGGCTTGGCGAAGCGCAGGTCGATCACGCTCGTCGACAGCCCGCGTGCTTCGAGCGTATCGGCCGCCTTCAGCGCTTCGGCAAGCCGCGTGCCGAGTGACAGGATCGCCACCGTCTTGCCCTGCCGCACGACGCGCCCCTTGCCGATCGCGAGCTTCTGCGGAACCTCGGGCAGCGCCACGCCCGTGCCGTTGCCGCGCGGATAGCGGAAGGCGATCGGGCCGTCGTCATATTCGGCGGCGGTATAGGTCATATGGACGAGCTCGGCCTCGTCGGCCGCGGCCATCACCACCATGTTCGGCAGCGTCGCCAGATAGGTGACGTCGAACGAGCCCGCGTGCGTCGACCCGTCGGCGCCGACGAGCCCCGCGCGGTCGATCGCGAAACGCACCGGCAGGTTCTGGATCGCGACGTCGTGCACGACCTGATCATAGGCGCGCTGGAGGAAGGTCGAATAGATCGCCGCGAACGGCCGCATCCCCTGCGCCGCGAGCCCCGCGGCAAAGGTCACCGCATGCTGTTCGGCGATGCCGACGTCGAAGGTCCTTGTCGGGTGCGCCTTGGCAAATTTGTCGACCCCGGTCCCCGACGGCATCGCCGCGGTGATCGCAACGATCCTTTTGTCGGTCTCGGCGAGTTTCGCGAGCGTTTCGCCGAAGACATTCTGGTACGCGGGCGGGCCCGGCGGCGCCTTCGCCTGCTCGCCCGTGATCACGTCGAATTTCTGGACGCCATGATATTTGTCGGCAGCGGCTTCTGCCGGCGCATAGCCCTTGCCCTTCATCGTCACCGCATGGATCAGCACCGGGCCATGGTCGCTGTCGCGCACATTTTCGAGCACCGGGATCAGATGCTCGAGATTGTGCCCGTCGATCGGCCCGACATAATAAAAGCCGAGTTCCTCGAACAGCGTCCCGCCCATCGCCATGCCGCGCGCATATTCGTCGGTCTTCTTCGCCGCCTTGTGCAGCGGCTCGGGCAGCTTGCGCGCAAAGCGCCGCGCGATCTCGCGCAGCTCGATGAACGGCCGGGACGACACGAGCTTGGCGAGATAGGCCGACAGCCCACCCACCGGCGGCGCGATCGACATGTCGTTGTCGTTGAGGATGACAATCAGCCGGTTGCCCGCCGCCGCGGCGTTGTTCATCGCCTCATAGGCCATGCCCGCCGACATCGACCCGTCGCCGATCACCGCGATCGCGCGCCCGGGCGCGTCCTTCAGCTTGTTCGCGATCGCAAAGCCGAGCGCGGCGCTGATCGAGGTCGACGAATGCGCCGCGCCGAACGGGTCGTACTCGCTCTCGCTGCGCTTCGTGAAACCCGACAGCCCGCCGCCGGTGCGCAGCGTGCGGATACGGTCGCGACGCCCGGTGATGATCTTGTGCGGATAGCATTGGTGCCCGACGTCCCACACGATCTTGTCGCGCGGGGTGTCGAACACATAATGGAGCGCGGTCGTCAGCTCGACGACGCCGAGCCCGCTGCCCAGATGCCCGCCCGTCGTGCCCACGGCGGAAATCATCTCGGCGCGCAGCTCGCCGGCGAACTGGCGGAGATCTTCGGGCTTCAGCTTGCGGAGGTCGGCGGGGACATCCACCGTGTCGAGCAGCGGCGTATGCGGACGATCGGTCATGCCGCCGTCATAAAGCTAAGCGCCGAAGCTGTCGAACGAAAAGGGGCTGCGTGCCGGTCAGCGCGCACCCGCCGGATTTCGTATATCCCCGGTCAGTTGCCAGCAATCGGCCGTGCGCCGGAAACGCAGATGCCCGCCCGGCCCGGTCTTTTCGATCAAGGTTCCGGGGCCGTCGCCCTCGCCGGGCTCGAAGCGCCCCGGCACCCAGTCGACGCGCTCGATTCCCGGGGACGGGGTCGTGAAATCGACCTGAACATGGACAAGCTGGCGCGGGTCGCCGCCTTTCGCCTCGAAGCGCCGCGCCGACGCAGCGGTGACATAGCTGTAGTCGATCATCACGATCGGAAAATCCTTCGTGGCGCTTGCGCCATAGCGCGCGCGCACGGCTTCGCTGTTGGCAAAGGGCCACAGGAAGGCGGCGAAATCGCCATTGCGGCACGCCCCCTCGACCTCGGCCAGAAAGAAGCGGTCGCTCTCGCTCGCGGCCGCGTCGGCCGCCGAAGCGCCTGCCGGCGCCAGCAGGCACAACGCCGCAACCATCGCCCGGCCCGTACGCGCGTCAATCTTCATCGTCACTCTGCACCTCCTTGTCGCCCGCGGCCGTCTTCGCCGCGTCGACCTGCGCATAGAGGCCGCGCACCATCAAATCTGTGAACACGAGCATAACCCCGACCATGCCAAGGAACAGCGCGACCGCGACGACCGGCAGCGGGCCGATCATCCCGATTCCGTTCTTTTTCGCAATGGCCGCGAGCAACGCCGCGGTAACGATGAAGCCATAGCCGATCAGGCGCGGAAGGCGGCTCATGTCGCGTCCCCGCTTTCCGCGGCCCCATAGTCGGCAAGGTCGACGGCCATGATATCGGCCATCAGGTCGCGCTTCGCCACATAGCGCGCCGCATCGCCGAGGTCGGACGCGAGATGCGGCTTCAGATAGGGTGCGGCCGCCATCGGATCGCGCCCGGCCAGCGTCTCGGCGATCGCGAGCGCACTCATCAGCGCGCGTTCGGACAGATAGCCTTGCGAACCCGCCATGAACCATTGCCCGCCGCCGGTATCGGCGAACTGGTGCCGCGCGTAACGGGCATTGTTGCCGAGAAAGATGCCGAACCCCAGAAACACGGCCGTCAGGTCGGTGAGCAATTCATGGCAATCCTCGCCGCCCGGCATCGCGCGTGCGGTCCCGCAGAGCCAGTAATGCGCGACTTCATGCGCCAGCGTCGCGACGAGCGCAGCTTCGTCGGACAATTGCTGACGGCTTGCCACGATCTCGGCGAGCCAGCCGCCCTTGCCGTCGTCGACCGGCTGGAACGTGCCCAGCGCCTTCCCTGTTCCGGGCGTCACGGCCAGCATTTGCGACACCGGTCGAAATTCGGGTTCGCCGTCGTCCATCACCAGCCGCACCGGCCAGTCGGCAATGCCCGCCACCGTCATGATCTGGCCGAGCAATTCGCCGGCCCGCGCGTCCCCGGTCAGTTCGCTGTCGGGGAAACAGGCGCCGTCGGGCGTCGCCAGAATGCCCGAACGATGCTCCTCGATCCCGCCGAACTCGTCCAGCAACCACCGGAAAGCTGCGAGTTGCCATTCCCATTCATCGGCCGACAGTGGCCGTTTCGGCCCGAACAGGCTCACGCCGGCGCTCGCCGCACCGGCGGGCGATCGCGTCCGGTTGCGGAACCAATGACGCTGCGGGGGAATATGAAAGCGGCGAACGAGCATTGATGCATGAAAGCCACATGCGACCAAATGCATCCTTCGGCAAGACGAAGTCGTTGCAATGGCGCGTCGTTTACTTACACCCCCGTAAAGAGGGGCAAGACCATAGGATAATAGTGCGGATGCTTATGCCCGATTTGATCTCATGCTTCCGCATTGCGCGGCCGACCCGCGCGCTTCCCGTCCTCGCCACTCTCGTTCTCGCCGCGTTCGCTCCCCCCGCCGCCGCCGAAGAAACGCCGCTTCCCTACGAACTCGCCGATACCGCCGACACGAGCCTTGCGCCGGGCCTCGAACCGGGCATCGAAGAACCGCCGGCGCGCTATCTCCAGAACAGCGATCTCGACGAGAATATCCTGCTCCCGCCCGCGCGCCCGCAGGACGACGATCCCGACCGCAAATGGTCGCGCGATTATTTCGCGATCGCCGCCGGCGTGCTCAACACGCCGCGGTATAACGGCTCCGACGATCGCCGCACGCTGCCCGCCTTTTACTTTCGCGGGCGGATCAGCGGTTATTCCTTTTCGACGCGCGGCACCAATTTCCAGGTCGACCTGATCCGCCAGCGCCGCGGGCAAAAGACGGATTTCAAGTTCGGCCCGACGATCAGCCTGCGCGGCGATCGCAGCGGCAAGGTCGACGATCCGCAGGTCGCCGCGCTCGGCAAGCGCAAGATGGCGGTCGAGATGGGGCTTTACGCCGGGATCACCCACACCGGCGTCATCACCAGCGAATATGACCAGATCGGTTTCCGCATGTCGGCGTCGAAGGACATATCGGGCCGCCACGGCAGCTGGACCGCGTCGCCGACGATCGATTACGGCACCCCGCTGTCGAAGCGCGCCTATCTCGGCGTGTCGGCGTCGGTGAACTTCTACGGCAAGGGCTTCGGCCGCTATTATTACGACATCGACCCCGCCGGCAGCGCCGCGAGCGGGCTTCCCGTGTACGACGCTGCGGGGCGCAAGGCGACCGCGGGCAAATATACGCTGGGGATCGCGGGCGCCTATGCGCTGTCGGGCGACCTGCGCAAGGGGTTCACGCTGATCGGCGGCGCGCAATATGGCCGCCTCCTCTCGCGCTTCGCGAAATCGCCGATCGTCGCCGACGTCGGCAGCGCCGACCAGTGGCTCTTCGGCGGCGGGCTCGCATACCAGTTCTGACGGGGTTCGGCCAAAGCTTCGCTCTATACTTCGTCATTCCCGCGAAAGCGGGAACCCAGCGAGCTGACGTTGCAACTGGGTTCCCGCTTTCGCGGGAATGACGCATATTGGGAATGACCAATCCCACTCTCAAACCGCCCCCTCACCCCAGCCCCGCCATCCGCAACCGCGCCCTCATCGCGTCGACGAACAGCCGCACCGCGGGCAGCGCCGCGCGCGACGGCTCGAACAGCAGGTGCACCGGCAGCGCGGGCGGCTGCTCGTCCGCCAGCAGCGAAATCAGCCGTCCGGCATCGACGGCTTCGGCGAGCTGGTAACTCAGCAGGTTGGCGATCCCGAGCCCCGCCTCGGCCGCGGCGAGCACGCCGTCGACGGTATTGACGACAAGCCGGGGCGGCGCGTCGAGCCGCCACCGCCCGCTCGTAAACTGCCACTCGCTCGTCCAGCGCGGCCCCATCGTCCCGATCAGATCGTGGCCCGCCAGATCGGCGACCGTCGCCGGTGCCCCGCGCCGCGCAAGATAGGCCGGGCTCGCGACGAGCATCTGCCGCACCGCGCCGATCCGCACCGCTTTCAGGGTTGAATCGGCGAGCGGGCCGATGCGCACCGCGACATCGATGCCTTCCTCGACGATGCGGACGTTGCGGTCGATCAGCATCATCCGCACCATCAGGTCGCGGTGCTGCGCCATCAGGTCGCCGACGACGGGCAGGACGTGCAACCGCCCGAACATCACCGGTGCGGTCAGGTGAAGCTGCCCGCGCGGTTCGGCGACGGCGCCGCGCAATTCGCGCTCGGCGCCCGCGAGCTCGGCGAGAATGCGCCGCGCCTGCCCGAGGAACGCCGTCCCCGCATCGGTCAGCGCCACCGCACGCGTCGAGCGGTGGAACAGGCTCGTCCCCAGCCGCGCCTCGAGCGCCGCGATCCCGCGCGTCACCGCGGGCGGCGAGCTGCCAAGCTTGCGCGCCGCCGCGGCGAACCCGCCCTCGCCCGCGACCGCGACGAACATTTCAAGCGTGAGCAAGCGATCCATAATTATTCCGGTTTTCGCAATTAACTCGTTCGATATTCACTCATTATCACGAACAACGCAACAGCCTAGACCGCCCCGAAAGGAATGGCTCATGGCGCAAAATTACCGGCACACGCTGTTCAGCGACGCGGTGAAGGCGGTGCAGGAACGCCACGGCTCGCGCGCCGCCTATATCAAGATGGACGCCGCAGCCGACGGCACCCCCGACGCGCTGACCGCCAAGGAACTCGATTTTATCGCGCTGCGCGACAGCTTTTACATGGCGAGCGTCACCGCCGACGGCTGGCCCTATATGCAGCATCGCGGCGGCCCCGCGGGTTTCCTGCGCCACATCGCGGGCAACCGCATCGGCTTCGCCGACTATCGCGGCAACCGGCAATATATCAGCACCGCCAATCTGGCGGGCAACAACCGCGTCTCGCTGTTCCTGATGGACTATCCGAACAAGGACCGGCTGAAACTCGTGGGCCATGCGCATAGCGTCGAGCTCGCCGACGATCCCGCCGCGGTCACCGCGCTGATGCCCGAGGGGTATCGCGCGACCCCCGAGCGCGCCTTCTTCATCGATGTCATCGGCTGGGAATGGAATTGTTCGCAGCACATCACCCCGCGCTTCACCGAAGCCGAGATTTCCGCCGCGGTCCGCCCGATGGCGGCCGAGATCAACCAGCTGCGCGCCGAAATCGCTGCCCTGCGCGCCGCATCATCCGGAGACCCTGAATAAATGATCACCCTCTATGGCACCCCGCTGTCGGGCAACACGCACAAGGTCCGCATGGCGCTCGCCTTCCTCGGCCTGCCGTGGGACGAGCGACTGACCGATGCCGCGGCGCGCCAGTCGGACGCCTATCGCGCGCTCACCCCGATGGCGCAGATCCCGCTGTTCATCGACGGCGATGTCACGCTGCGCGACAGCCAGGCGATCCTCGCCTGCCTCGCCGCGCGCCACCGCGCGGGCGCGTGGGACGGCGAGACACCCGAAGAACGCGGCGAGATCGCGCTCTGGCTCTCGCACGCCGCCAACGAGATCGCGAACGGCCCCGCCGCGCTCCGCCTCGCGCGGCGGTTCGGCGTAACGATCCCCGAGGATCATGCCGCCGCGGTCACCGCGCGTTTCCTGCCCGTCATCGAAACGCATCTGGCGCACCGCGACTGGCTCGTCGGCGGCCGGCTCACCATCGCCGACCTTGCGGCGAGTCCCTATCTGGCGCTGATGGCGGAGGCGGGGATCGACCTCGCCAGCTGGCCGGCGATCCATGCCTGGACCCGCCGGATCGCCGCGCTGCCCTGCTTTCCCGCCATGCCGGGCTGGCCCGCCGAAAGCGCTGCATGATGCCGTACGTCAACATCCGGATCACCCGCGAGGACGCAACCCCCGAACAGAAGGCCGCGCTGATCGGCGGCGTCACCGAACTGCTCCAGCGCGTGCTCGGCAAGAATCCCGCGACCACCGTCGTGACGATCGACGAGGTCGAAACCGCCAATTGGGGGTTAGGCGGATTGCCCATCCTCGCCTATCGCGCTGCCGAGGCCGCCAAGGAGACCCAGCGATGACCGCGAACAATGCCGCCCCCGCCTTTGCCACGATCATGTTCCTGACAGGGGTCGGCATCCCGATCCTCGCCGCATTGAACGGCGGCCTCGGTGCGCGGCTCGAAAGCCCGATGGCGGCATCGGTGATCCTCTTCACCCTCGGCCTGCTCATCGCGGTCACGGGCGCGCTCGCCACTGGCTCGCTCGGACAGGTGCGTCTGTCGTCCGACATTCCGGCGCATTTCTATTTCGGCGGCGCCTTCATGGCCTTTTACGCCATCGCGGTGACCTTCATCGCGCCGCGCTTCGGGGTCGGCAACGCGATCTTCTTCGTGCTCGTCGGCCAGCTGGTCAGCGCCGCGACGATCGATCATTTCGGCCTGTTCGGCGCCCTGCGCTCGGCGATCGACGCGAAGCGCCTCGCGGGGATCGCGCTGATGGTCGCCGGGGTTTATCTGGCGCGCCGCACGAGCTGAAGGCCGCTAACGACCGGAAGTTGACCTCTCTATCATCGTCACCCCGGACTTGATCCGGGGTCCCGCTTGAGGTCGAAGCCAGTCGATACCTCAAAAAGCGGGATCCCGGATCAAGTCCGGGATGACGAAGGGAACGGACGCGACGCCCGCTTCCTGCCCCAACGCCGACATTCCGCGAACCAGCCTTGTCCACTCCGGCGCGTCGCCCTCACATATGCGAAGTGACCTCGGGCGGGTTCCACCAGTTGTTGCCCGCGCCGTCCATATATTGCACCGGCAGCGCCGCCATTTCGGCGGGCTCGAGGTCGTCGAGGCATGCCACCGATACCGAATAATAAGCGCCGCCGATCTCCTCGACATAGCCGTGCCCGAACGACGAAACGCCGCACGTCTTGCAGAAGACATGGTGCGCGCTGTTCGACCCGAACTGATAGTCGGCGAGCACGGCGGGATCGCTCAGCAGGCGAAAGGCGTCGGGCTTGACCTGCGCGTTCCAGCCGCGCTTCTTGGTGCAGATCGAGCAATTGCATTTGCCCGTCCCCGCATCGAGGTCGATGTCGGCCTCGAACTTGACGGCGCCGCAGTGGCACGAACCATGATAGGTCTTGATCATCGCGCAGAATCCTTCGGTCTGGCGGGCAGCGGAACCTCCTGTGCCCTTCACCCCTCCGGACTAGGCGCCCCCTGCTGACAGATCGTGTCAGGATGCCGTTCGGTCAAATCGCGGTGGCGCCAGAAATCGGCCATCAGCACCGCGCGGCGGCGCCCGAACCCTTCGTCGCCGATCCGCGCCGACGTCACCCGGTCGATGCGAAAGCTGCGGAAATCCTGCCGCAGCAGGCACCAGGCGGCGATGATCTGCTTCTCCTCATAATAAGCGAGCGCCGCGGGCCAGATCGCGCGCTCGGTCGCCGTCCCGCCCTGGTCGGCATAGCCGATGTGCAGCGTCTTTTCGGCGCGCATCGCCGCGCGCACCGTCGCGAGCAAAGGCGCATTGATCTCGCGCCACTGGCTGTTCACCGGCCACAGCCCCGCCTCGTCGATCCGCTGCTTGAGTTCGTCGGGGCTCGCCGCCGCAATCTTCGCGAGCGCCAACCCCGCCGCGCGCGACAGCGCCCCGTCCTGCCGCCCCTCGACCCAGCGCGCGCCGAGCACGAGCGCCTCCAGCTCGTCGGCGGTGAACATCAGCGGCGGCAGGAAGAATCCGGGGCGCAGCACATAGCCGACCCCCGCCTCGCCCTCGATCGGCGCGCCGAGCGCGACCAGCGCCTGCACGTCGCGGTACAAGGTGCGCACCGACACGCCCTGTTCCCCGGCCAGCACCTCGGCGGTCACCGGCCGGCGGCGCCGGCGCAGGCTGTCGATGATCGCGAACAACCGCCCCGTCTTGTCCACTTGCCATCCCGTCTTTTCGTCAGCGGCGCCGATAGGTCCAGCGGCGCGCCTTCGACCCGTCGATCGCCGAAATCGTCGCGGTCAGCGTGTCGCCGGTGCGGGCATAGACGATGCGCTGCGGATAATCATGCGCCGGATTCTCGAAGGTGGCGCGCGTTCCGTCGCGCTGCGCCAGCCGGAACGTCACCGGCGTCCCGCCCTGCGGCTGCGCGATATAGGCAGGCGTGCCGTCGGCGCCCGCCGCGATCCGGATGAACTCGAACTCGCGCAAGGCATCGCCCTGCCCCGACCGGCTCACCCCCAGCATCACGCCGCCACGCGGCTCCGTCCAGGTCTCCTCGGTCCAGCGCCCGTTCGCCTCGCTCGCCCACTGCCCCGCCATCCACGCGAGGTCGTCGACCTTCGCCGCCGGGCTCGCCGCGACCAGCAACAGTGTAAGCCCCGCTGTCCATATCGATGTCATATGCGCCTCCTGTCCGGCCCCTTGTTGCGCCACCCGCGGCCCCGGTCTTGAACCGATACGACAATCATCGTCTAATCGCGCGATGGATTATCGCGAGACCCCGTCCCCGCCGCCTCTCGCCGGGCTAATCAAGACCCGTTGGACGCTGGCGGGCGACGGCGCGGCGGAGCACTGGACCGGGCAGCAGGCGACCCCCGACGGCTGCGTCGAGATCATCCGCCGCACCCGCGGCCGCTCGCGTTGGGACGGCGACCAGCCGGAAAGCTTCGTCGTCGGGCTTATGGACCGGCCGCAGCACTTCGAAATCAGCGGCGATGCGGCGTTCGAGGCGATGCGGCTCTGGCCATGGGCATGGGGCCTGATCGCGGACGTGCCCCTCACCGCGCTGTTCGGCCGCTGGCAGCCATGGCCGGCGCCCGCCTTCGACGCGATCGAGGCGCGCCTTGCGGCCGCAACCGGCCTCAACGCGATCGGTTCCGCCTTGATCGCCGCGCCGACGGTCGCCGCGATGGCCGCCGCCACGCACAGCAGCCCGCGCGCGCTCCAGCGCTGGTTCGCCCGCCATGTCGGGGTTGCCCCGCGCGCCTACCTCCGCCTGCTGCGCTTCCAGGGCGCGTTCGAGACGCTCTCCGGCGGCCACAACCTCGCCGGCCACGCCGCCGACTGCGGCTTCGCCGACCAGGCGCATATGGCGCGCGCTTTCCGCGAGCTGGCGGGCGTCCCCGCGACCACGGCACGCCGCCGCGCCCGCGGCCCTTTTCTCGACCAGGCGGTGTAGGGAAACGGACGCGAACGCGGAAGGCCACCCGGCCGGAATGGAGAGGAACCGACGAGGCCGCCGGCCCCGCCCGCCCCTGGATCAGAAGCCGATCGTGACCCCGGCGCGCGCAGCGGTCTTGCCGCGGCGGTTCAGGCCCGACGCGACCCCGGCGTTGAGCGCGAGGTTCGGCGACACCAGAACGCCCATCTGCAGCGCGCCGGCGTGCGCCCCGTCATAGGTCGCAACGTTCGCCGTCAGATTGAACTTCATGTCGGGCAGGAAGGCGTTGCCGCTGAGCGCCGAAGCGACCGCGGTCGAGCTCGCGATCCGGTCGTCGAGCACCGACATCTGCGATTCGAGCTGGTCCATCCGCGTCGCGACGGCATCGATCCGCTGCGACAGCGCATTGTCGGCGGCCAGCCGCGCCGACATTTCATTGGCCAGCCCCAGCGTCAGGTTGGTCGTCGCGGTTTCCTGCACCGCCAGCCGCTGCGACATCTGCAGGTTGAACTGCTGGCGTGCCGCCGCTTCGGCGTCGAGCTGCCCCTTGTTCACCGCATCGGTCGCCGCCGTACCCGCCGCGACGTTCACGATCCGCCGCTCGGCACCGGCGGCACCGACCGAGACGCTGTTCGCCTGCGTCGCCACCGACCCGGCGCCCAGCGCAACGCTGTTCGCGCCCGTCGCCGAAGCCGCATTGCCCAGCGCGATATTGCCCGCGCCATTGGCGGCCGCGCTGTTGCCGAGCGCGATCGCCGACGCGCCATTGGCGGTGCTCAAATTGCCGAGCGCGACCGCGCCGTCGCCGGTTGCCGTGTTGTCGGCCCCGATCGCCACCGCGCCGGTGCCGGTCGCGACGTTCGGATCACCGATCGCGACCGCGCCATTACCCGTCGCGCGGTTGTCGAGCCCGAACGCGATCGCCCCCGCGCCATCGGCGACCGTGCCCGACCCGCCGGCCATCGCGCCATTGCCCGTCGCCTGCGCCACCGCGCCGCCATTATTGTTACCGACGACATTGCCCGTCTGTGCGATCGCCTGATCGACCCGCGCCAGCGCCTGATCGGCCTTGCTGTTCGCCTGATTCGCGATGGTCAGCGCGGTGTCGGCGGTGCCCTGCGCCGTCGCGGCATTGGCGAGTGCGGTGTTCGCGGTCCCCTGCGCCGCCGCGGCATTGGCCAGCGCACCCCCGGCCGCCGCCGCGACGCCATCGAGCTGCCCCTTGTTCACCGCGTCGGTCGCAGCGACGCCGTCGCCCAGCCCGGCAACCCGGCTGCCGTTCATCTCGACGCCGTCCTTCACCTCGACCTTCGGCGTGATCAGGCCGTTTTCGTCGAGTTGGGTCGTCAGCTCCGCGACGACATTATATTGCAAGGCATAGGGCGATATAATGCCGGTGTTCGCTGCGCCGAGATTTTCGGGATAGGGGGTGTAATTGGTGCCGCTCGCCAGCGTCGCGCTGCCCGACAATTTGCCGAAGCGGATGCCGTTCAGCTCGCTGGCCATCCCGAACCGCCCCGACAGGTCGACCGAATTGCCGTTGACGATATTCGCCGGATCGCTCGACCGGAGCTGATATTCATATTCGCCGTCGGTATTCGGATCGCCGTCGGCATCGACATAACCGAACTGGTTGACGGTGATCGAGCGGACCTGATTGTTGAAATTGGTATATCCCAAAAACCACGCGCGGTCGTTGCCGTAGACCGGGGTTGCGTTGCCATTCGGAATGACGGTGTTCATCAGCCCGGTGTAGCTCGACTGCAGGTCGACGATCGCCTCGCCGTTGCTGAAAAAGACGCTGGCGTCGCGCGGACCGTTCCCGCCGAAAGGAAAAGTCGCACCCGCCGCCCGGGCAACCGGCACCCCGTCGACGTTGAGCACGCCGTCGAACTCCACGTCGAAGCGCGCCACCACGCGGTCGCGTGTCGCGTCGAAGACGGTGCGTGTCACGGACCCCGCGACCACCGTCCGCGTTCCGTTGACGAGGCACGGCGGCACCGCCGTCGGCTGCGGCTGTCCCGAAAGGCCGTTATTATGGTCGCAATCGGTGTCGCTCAGCGGCACCTGGCCGATAACGATCACCGGCGACTGCGCGCTGGCGCCGGTCGCATAGGCCGCCGCCATTGCGGCAGCACAAAGGGATGCGCGAAGCGCGCTACGGATCGAGGTTTTCATTTGGTTTTGCCCCCAAAACACTACGGCGACGATTCGCCGTTGCTTGGCAGTTCCAATATCGTAAACAAAAGGTCAACCATGAAAGAATATTAACGCCGCCAGTTAGTTGACCGCCTCTTCGGCCGACTTGACGCGTATCTTGCCCCGGCCCCATCCGGTCTCTTCGATGGACAGCGCACCCGCCGCCCCCTATAACCCTCGCCATCCCCGGGGAGCCGCGTCTGTGATGGCCGGTTGAGAGCGGAATAGACCGCGACCCGTTGAACCTGATCCGGCTAATACCGGCGGAGGGAGGGTCGGTATTCCACACGCGGAATCTCCGTCTTCGCTCCGGACATATGGAGCGACTGCACATGGCCGACATCGACGCGAAATTTGAATCCGCCCCCATCGGCGTCACCACCGGCCCGATCCGCGGCAGCCGCAAGATCCACGTCGCGGCGCAGACCGGCAGCGGCATCCGCGTCGCGATGCGCGAGATCGACCTCGACCCGCATTCGGGCGAGCCGCCGGTGCGCGTCTATGACACCAGCGGCCCCTACACCGACCCCGCCGCGACGATCGACATCGCCAAGGGCCTCGCCGAACTCCGCCGCGACTGGATCCGCGGCCGCGGCGACGTCGAGGAGGTCACCCAGCGCGAGGTGAAGCCCGAGGACAACGGCCAGCTCGGCCCCGACCGCAGCGGCGGCGTCCCCGCCTTCCCCGCCGTCCGCCGCAAGGTGCTCCGCGCGAAGCCCGGCCAGAACGTCAGCCAGATGCACTACGCCCGCCGCGGCATCATCACGCCCGAGATGGAATATGTCGCCGAGCGCGAAAATCTCGGCCGCGCGCGCCTCGCCGAGTACAAGCGCGACGGGCAGGACTGGGGCGCGAGCATCCCCGATTACGTCACCCCCGAGTTCGTCCGCGACGAGGTCGCGCGCGGCCGCGCGATCATCCCCAGCAACATCAACCACCCCGAATCCGAGCCGATGGCGATCGGCCGCAACTTCCTCGTCAAGATCAACGCCAATATCGGCAACAGCGCGGTCGCATCCGACGTCGCGAGCGAAGTCGACAAGATGGTCTGGTCGATCCGCTGGGGCGCCGACACCGTCATGGACCTGTCGA